>JAEEGL013233057.1_pt1 | contig 84245 bp, 89 predicted proteins | sample 9134231 | NCBI WGS metagenome assembly JAEEGL01 (sample SAMN16246548, study PRJNA631951) | gut metagenome | biome: gut microbiome; feature: rumen; material: fiber-attached | host: Bos | place: Iran: Karaj | collected 2018-10
CGTAAGTATCTGCTGCTTGTGTTGATCCTATCTATGCTGCATAGGTAGGAGTGCGTTTAGATCCTTTGGTAGTATCAGTAGTAGAAGACTAAGTAGCTACTTTAGTATAGTCACTTGGTACTATGTGGTAATTACTATATGTACCATTAGCATCACTCTCAATTGTTAGATTATTTGGATTATAGGATACATTAGTGTCTGTAACCTTAGTTAACTTCATAGCCCAGTTTGATGTATCTCCTGAAGTATTAGTACCAGTAGCTATAGTAGCTCCAGTAGTAGTACCTACAAGATTAGTATTACCAGAAGTAGTAGTATTACCAGTATATCCTACTGCATATATCGCATAGCCATCATTGTCATTACATATGGTGGTGAGGGTGGTGGAACCGATACCATTGGCGTATGGGGTACTGGTGCCATCATTATATGAGCCAGAGTAGACGCCGGGGAGCAACACGGCATTGTGAGATGAGGAGACATTGGCAGCTATGGAGCAAGCGGTGTCTATCGTGACGGTGACGGTAGAGACAGTATCGGCGGAGGCGTTATCTGTAATCGCGCCGCTCTGGACTGCGCCAGAAAGAATGGTGATACCGATCAATGCGCCCGTAGTGAGACTTAGGCTTTTCCCTATGCTACTATTAGATATTTTTATGTTGCTACCCATATATGACCTTTTTGCACAATATACATAATCACAATAGCACAGTTTGAAAGATTTGGCAAGAGCGGTGCCAATTTTGCATTATTTAAAGTTGAGCTAGGTGACAGGCTAGTCGTCCCACGGGAAGGCGTGGCCGTAATGACCGTAGCGAGCGGTGCGCTCGTAGATGGGGCGCTTTAATTTGAGATAGTCGATAATGCCGTTTGGCGAGAGGTCGTAGCCGGTAATTTCTTCGGCGTGACCATCAATGACGACGGTCTTTTCGAGGGGCTGGTCGTAGCCAATGGCGTAGGCAAGACGGACGAGAACTTCGTGTGGCGTGCCGTCACCCTCCAAGCCAAGGTGCTTTTCGGCGGCTTTGAGCTTTTTTAGGTAGTCGACAGCGATGCGGCGAGCCATGTAAGCAGCGGAGCGGTCGACCTTTGAGGGGTCTTTGCCAGAATAGCAGCCACCACCAATGGCAATCCTAGGACCGTAATTGTCAACAATTAGCTTGCGGCCAGTGAGACCAGTGTCAGCATCGAAGCCGCCTTGGTTCCAGTCACCGGCTGGGTTAATGTGAAGCTCGAGAGCACCTTCTAGTTTGTTGCTAGTGATAAACTCTTTTACGAGCTGTTCGAGTTCCCCCGTCGGGACGTTTTGGAAGCTGGCAACGATGGAGCTGATGGTACCGTCCGGAGCGATGGTGACCTGAGTCTTGCCGTCGTATGGATACTTAGTGTAGATATATTTGTTGAGATTGCGAGAGAGGACGACTTCTCTTGGCAGCATCTCTGGAGTCTCGTCGGTGGCGTAGCCAATCATGATTCCCTGGTCGCCAGCGCCGCCAGTGTCTACGCCTTGGGCAATTTCTGGGGATTGTTTGACGATTTTGGTATGAACCTCAAGGTCATCGCCGGCGATACGCCTCACGATTTTTTCGATATCTACGTCGGTAGCTTTGCTGGTGATTTCACCAGTCACGAAGACGACACCGTGGCCGCCACAAACCTCGGCGGCAACCCTGGAGTCTGGGTCTTTGGCAAGGTAGGCGTCCAAAATAGCGTCACTGATTTGGTCACAAAGTTTGTCTGGGTGTTTTGGAGAAACACTCTCCGCAGTTCTGTAGAACATATCTTTCCTTTCTGGCCGGAATTACCACCTTGGCACTACTTTTGGCTAGGTTGGCAGGAGGTCAACGGGCCGGTCCCTCGCTCCTTCTTGATATTATGTTAATGTGTATTTATTGTAGCATAAAAAATGCCCCGATGCTAGACCGAGGCATTAAAATTAAGCATCTTTTTTGAGGGCGAGAAGACCAAGAATAATGTAGGCTGGGAGGACAGCAAAAAGAGTAATTATAGAAAGCTGTTGGAACAGCACGAACGAATTGCCCATAATAACATCGCGGTCTAAGCAGGTATTGTATTCATATTCCGTTGACGTTTCATATGGGCAAGATACGGAATCATCAAGAGTTTGTTTTCTCGTTATGAACCCTATTATTATAAAAATACAAATTACAGTGGCAGTTAGAAGGCTAAAAATACCACAAAATTTGCGTACGGTGTTAGTTTTTTTGTTGGAAGATGGCATATTGAAGTCCTTTCGTTTATTTAACCAATTTTATAATAACATAGATTATTGAATATATGCTACAATGTTTTAGGGTTCTCGGTACTTTAATTTATATGGAGGTAGTCATGAAACGATCTCGCAAGTTTTTAGCTTTAGTTTTTTCTGTAGTATTGTTACTTGCATTAAGCATGCCAGCATTGGCCGCAGCAAAAAATGTCACTATATCCGGTGGGCAATACGTCGAGGTTCTTGGTGGCGGGGCTTGCAGAAATAAGAACGTCACAATAGAGTGCCAGAATGTAGTTGTATTGCATCACAACGACGTACGGATGCGAGATATTAATGGCAACATAGTCTGGGAGGAATATGGAGCCATAGGTTACAATGGGTCTAGGACGTTTTGGTGCGGAGACAATGTATATTCAATTGAAGTTCGCATTGGAGCGAAGAATATTGTGGGCGACTATATTCCAAAACGAGGCTCCTGTACTGTTTTTTGGTAATTGATATCGACTCACCGAGGCCCCTGCCCCGCATTAAGTGGGGCTTTTTAATGGTAATGTAATACATACGTTTTGTTGTAGCATAAAAAGTGTCCCGATGCTAGTCGGGACACTAAAATCACACATCTTGTTTTAATTTTTTAATGATAATGAGGCCCAGTGGCAAGAAGATAATCAGCGTGGCAAAAAGCCCATATTCTAGCTTAATGTCCGCGACGTATCCGATAATCCAAACCACTGGAATGTAGAGTAGCTGAGACAGAGTTTTGGTGACCGAAAGAATCGACGTTTGCTCGGATGGCTTGGCATACTTTTGGACCATGGGGGTCAAAGTGGCAGCCGTCCAGCCCTGGATGACACCCATTGCTCCGTAAAGCCACACTGTGGCAAGGCTGAGATGTAAACCCATAACAAACATACTGATTGACATGAGCGCGACCGGAATCGCCATAATTTTGGCGTCTGAGAGATTTTTGCCATATCTTACGGCAAGATTAGCTCCCAAGATGCACATTAGCGAATTGAAGGCCCAAGCGAAAGAAACTACTTCCATTGGAATGCCAGCCTTTAAGAAGAGCGGCGTGACAATCCAAATGATACCATGAGTCATTTCGCGGCCAACGGCGTAGGCGAAAATCCTGGTTCGAAGTGGCTGGTTTTTGATGGCAGTTTTCATAATTTCATAAATATCCTTAAAGGGGTTTTTATGATTGGGGCGAAGTTTTTCACTATCATCCTCTATGAAAATACTAACAATGCCACCGATGAAGTAGTTAACCGACGAAAGAGCGAGCGCAAGACGCAAACTAATGGCACCAATTGGGCCGCCAAGTATTAAGAGTAGCAAGTTACAGCTTTGTTTGTAAACTTCCAACTTAGCAGTCTTTGTTCTCAAAAGTTTGTTTTCCGATTCTCCAGTTTCCTGACTGATTTTGCCGACAAAATGCTTGATGAGGCTTTGGTCGACACCATCAGACAAAGCATGTGCAATACCACACAGACATTCGCAAATGACTGCACCAGCGAAGCTTGCCACCTGAGAATAAATGAGGAGGATTACGGCGTGACCGAAGTCACCGATAATGTTTGCCCATTTGCGACTGATGCGGTCAGCGATGTAGCCCATGGGGATGTTCAGAATCATCACTACGATAGTGAAATAAATCTGAACTTCGGAGATTTGCTGGTTGTTAAGACCAATGGAATTGAAGAATGGGGTGAAAACCGACATGGCGAGCAGGCCAGCCGTAACGGCGGATTCCGCCATGATGAGGCGGAGATTTCGGCGAGCAGACTTGACGGTTTTGCTGCACAACTGTTTTTTCATAGTTTCTAGCTCCTTTCTGTGATGTGTGATTTGTTAATTTACTAGCCGCCTCTCATATTGTGTGCGGCTAGATAAATCCCGAAACGTTCTGCTTCGGGATTTATCTAGTAATGAATTGTGGTTTAAATTAAGAATTTAGACATTTCCCGCGCACGCAGCCAAAGTAAGACCAATAAGGTTGGCCTCTAGTGTCCATGACTGGTATACGGGAATAAATCTTCTCATGCTATATATTATAGCATAGTTTTTTCATTATGCAAGCGTTTTGTTTGATGTTTTGCTTTGGCTCACTTCGCTAGCTGGTCGTTTTGGACAATTGTCCAGCGTCGCTCGTTCACAAAGCAAAACATAAGTGTTTTGCTTTGACTCACTTCGCTAGCTGGTCGTTTTGAATAATCGTCCAGCGTCGCTCGTTCACAAAGCAAAACATAAATGTTTTGCTTTGGCTCACTTCGCTAGCTGGTCGAACTCTTCTAGGGAGGAAATGAGGAGGTCGCGGGGTTTGTTGCCGTTTTGTGGACCAATGACACCGATTTCCTCAAACCAGATGGCAAGACCAGACACAAAGCCATGACCTTTACCAAGATAGGTCTGAAGCATGGCGGTGGAGAACTTGCCTTTTGAGAGACTGATTTCGACGGCTTTTCTCACGACTGGGTCGTCAGGGTCATAGCGACGACCGAGGCCATCCATGCCACCAACTTCACCAGTAACACCCTTGATAGCGACTTGCTGAGCAACTACTTCATCGTTGTACTCTGGTGGGCGCTGAGCACGGAGGAAGTCGGTAACTTTATTGATATCTTCATCGGAAGCCCAAGCACCCTGAATACGGCGAGGCTTACCCATCATTTCGGTGGTGAGAAGAAGCATGTCGCCCTTGCCGAGGAGCTTCTCGGCACCGCCTTGGTCAAGCATGATGCGAGAATCCATCTGAGAACCAACAGCGAAGGCGATACGGCCTGGGATGTTGGCTTTGATAAGGCCGGTAATGACTTTAACCTCTGGACGCTGGGTAGCGAGGACAAGGTGAATACCAGCGGCACGGCCTTTCTGGGCGATGCGGACGATAAGCATTTCGAGATCTTTGCCGGCCATCATCATGAGATCGGCCATCTCATCAATCACAATGACGATGTATGGCATCTTGCCACTTTTACCTTCGTCGGTGGATTTGGCCATCTTGGTGTTGTAATCAGCGATGTTTTTGACTTTTTCTTCGGCCATGAGGGTGTAGCGACGCTCCATCTCGCCGACGGCCCATTTCATAGCGGAGAGGGCTTTGTCGGTCTGGGTGATGATAGGGGTGAGAAGGTGTGGAATGTCTTGGTACTGGGCCATCTCAACCTGCTTTGGGTCGACGATGATGAGCTTCATGTCGGATGGAGCGTTGCGATAAAGGAGCGAGGTAATGAGAGTATTGGTCATGACAGACTTACCAGAACCAGTAGTACCAGCGATGAGAAGGTGTGGCATTTTGGCAAGGTTAGCAACGACGGCACGACCGGAAATGTCTTTCCCTACTGCAAAAGTAAGCGGGTCGGCGGATTTTTTCCAATCGTTTGATTCTAGTACGCCGCGAAGACGGACATCAGCAGAGCGGGCATTTGGAATCTCGACACCGACGGAGCGAGTGCCGGGGATTGGGGCTTCGATACGAATCTTGTCGACGGCAAGATTTAGGGCAAGCTCTTTGTCGCGAGCGAGAATTTTTGATAGGTTAACACCTGCGGGCGGCTTCATAGTGTATTGAGTGACGCGTGGGCCAACATTGGCACCTTCCATCTCGACTTCGATACCAAACTCGGCAAGGGTGGATTTGATGACGTAGGCATTTTGCTGAATATTGCCAGCGTCGGCTGGGGATTGCTTTTTCTCCAAAAGGTCGGTGGTCGGCATCTTCCAGTCGGGGTCATTTACGGCGACGAGAGCCTTTTCTTCGACTGGCTTTTCTGGGAGAGGTTTCTTTGCTGGCTCTTCGACTGGCTCGTCTTTTGACTTGTGGACGAAGAGACCTTTTCTTGCAACTGGTTTCTCGACCGGAGCTACTGGGGAGTTGACTTTGATTTCGAGCTGGCCGAGTTTTTTGGTGTCTAGTGGCTCACTTGGCTGCTTTTTGGTGTGGACGAGGTTTTTGGTGCCTTTAAACAAAGTGATAGGAGAGAGTTGGAGCAGGAAGGCGGTGGTAATAAATACTAATAATATATAGATAAAGATGACGAAGCCTTGGTCGAGGGCTTTTAGCATGAGGCTGTTGAGCCAGTTGCCAACGATACCGCCGGCGTGCCAGATGGCGCCGATGCCGGAAACCCAAAGCAACATCAAGACTGAGGCGATATAGACCGGAATGGCGACGCGGTTGTTTTCGGCGCGGAAAATTTTGACGGCGAGATAGACTAGGAGAGCCGGAATGAAATAGGTCGCGATGCCGAGACCCTTGATGATGGTCTGATGGACGGTATTTAGGACGGAACCGCCGTGGCCAAACCAAGTGATGACGAAAAAGAGGGACGCGGCGATCATAAGTACGGCGAAAGTCTGACGCCAAAAGCCACCAGGGAGTTCGTGCTCGACCGGAGCTTCTCTGCGGGCGCTCTTCGTGGAGCGGCGTTTAGTGGATTTCCGTGTTGATTTTCGCTTTTTAGTAGCCATATTTATATTATAGCACACTTTTAGAAAAAGCTCAAGCTTATTCGTAGCGGAGGGAGTCAATCGGGTTTTTCTTAGCGGCTTTTCGGGCCGGTAAGGTACCGGCGAGGAAGGCGATTAACATAATAATTCCGACAATAGCAAGCATGCTCTTCGGATCAAAGACGACAAGATTAAAGGTCGGAAAATCTTTTAGGAAGGTTGCGTGAGCAAGAACATTAATAACGCTTCCCGCGATGACGGACATAATAATACCGAGCAGCGAACCCCAAAAGCCTAGCATAATCGCTTCGGCACTAAAGCTAAAGAATACCTTAGCGCTACTCATACCGAGAGCTTTATCTAGGCCGATTTCGCTAGTTCGTTCTTGGACCGACATGAAGAGGGTATTAATAATACCGATTGCTGCGGCGGCTAAGGCAATACCGCCGAAAATATTAAGGACGATGAGAATCGCGTCAAAGAAAGTCTTAAACATACCAACTTCATCATCGACGCTCATGGCGGAAAGACCGATTTCTTTAAGTTTATCTTTTATTTCGGTGATTTTCTCTGGGTCAACATCGGCTACGGCTTGAGGTGGGCGTGGCTTGGAAATTTCCGGGGCGCCATCATAATTTATATCGTAGATACGATTCCAGAGGGCTAAGTTGGCACGACTTCCGGCTATAGATAGAATGCCTGGGGCTTGGACGCCGGAAACTTTAGCTTCGACAATGGTAACACATTCATTTCTTGGCATAGAATGGCATTTAACGGCATTCGGGACGGCGATTTTAATGGTTTGCCCGACCGCATCGTCTGCTGTTTTAAAGCCGAGAGCTTTTGCCATGCTTTCGGTGAGCGCAATTTCATATTCGGCGTCTTCGGAAGTGTCAGGGGTTTCGCCGGTAAGCATATCAATATTAATGCCTGGAACGATTAAATTAAAAGAATCGGCTTTATAACGCTTATCGGTTTTATCGCTCGTAAAATAATCCACAGAAACTGGGTAGAGAACATCAAAACTCTTAATGCCGTCTATTTTTTCGATTGCTTCGATTTGATCATCTTTGATATAGTAGGAAATTGTGTCGTCTTCGTCGGTATATTCTCGCGGCTCGGACGTGCTAATCATCGACATGGCCGACTCGTAAGCTTCGGTTGGCATCATTTCAAGGTAGCCATCGCCGCCCATGTTCTCGATTTGTTGGTCTAGGAATTTATTAACCCCGGCATTAATCGCAGTATTTAAAATAATCGTGAAGCTACCGATGAAAATCGCGAGGATGGTAAGGATGCTTCTAATTTTACTCCGCCAGAGGTTAGAGTTTGCATCGCGCAAGATATCTATGATTCTCATTTTGTATTCTCCTTAATTTGTCCGTCGACAAGGTTAATTCTTCGTTCACATTTTTTCGCAAGATCATCGTCGTGGGTGACAATAATAAGAGTGATTCCCTTTTCTTTGTTTAGATTAAATAGAAGTTCCTCGATCTTAGCGCCGGTAGCCGAGTCGAGATTTCCGGTCGGCTCGTCGGCAAAGATAACTTTCGGCTCGTTTACGATCGCGCGGGCGATACAGACGCGTTGTTTTTGGCCGCCAGAAAGATCTTTTGCTTTATTTTTAGCCTTATCTTCTAGTTCAACAATTTTTAGCGCCTCCATAGCGCGGCGGCGACGTTCTTTCGGACGGATGCCGGCAATTTTTAAAGGCAAGATAACGTTATTTAAGACCGTATCGTTTGCATTCATGAAAAAGCTTTGAAAAACGAAACCAAAATCTTTATTTCTCAAGTGGTTAAGCTTTTTTTGCTTGAATTTACTAGTATTTTGCTCTTCTAAGAATACCGCGCCGCTAGTCGGAGCATCTAGTAGGGCTAAGAGGTGCATAAGAGTAGATTTGCCGGAGCCAGATTTACCAATGATAGCAACCGATTCCCCTTCTTTAATTTCTAAGTTAATTCCCTTTAGGGCGTTAAAAACGTTTTGATGTTTGCCGTAGGATTTTTTCAGATCCTTAGCAACAAGCAAGCTTTTTAAGTCTTTCATGATAATTATAATAACATATAAATGAAGAATTGTTTTTAGATTTTGAGTTTAGGGGAATGTGTGGTAAAATATGTAGTATTGGACCGTCGCCAAGCGGTAAGGCACTGGGTTTTGGTCCCAGCATTCGCAGGTTCGAATCCTGCCGGTCCAGCCAAGCATAAAAAGAAGACCTTTAGGTCTTATTTTTATGCTTTTGTCTGTGCTGACAGGATGAGAACCGTAGGTTCGCACCGAGCGAAGCGAGGTCTAGCCGAAGCGAAGCGGAGGCGTCATCCTGCCGGTCCAGCCAGTTTTTTAGGTATTAAAATGCCCCCGAGATGTACTCGGGGGCGGGGTGGGGGATTAGTGGAGCTCACGCTGCTCCATCCGCAGGTCATCCAGTAGGTCAGACCCGCAGCTGGGGTGGGTATCTGCCGGCGTCTTCGCATGGACACCCTTGCAGAAGTGAATCCAGCAGCGGATTTCCCTTGCACCTGCGGGGTCATGCCCGGTGGCGTCAAGCTCCTTAGAGCGTTTTTCCGCCCAGGTGGACGGAGACAGGAACTCGCCATTCAAAAGGCTCTTCCCGTAGCCGCGCAGACACCTGTCTTTGCAGTCTACGAGCGATTTGGCTATAAGCTCCATGAAGGGGCTCCCCTCGTGGAGCTGTCCCTTATCAAACGCAGTATCAAGGCTGCGGACGATAAGGTCGCTCTTGTTGCGACGAACAAGCTCGTCGAGAGACGCCAACGCCCAGAGGACGTAATGTCGCTCGAAAGCTTTGGCGAGCAATTCTTCAACATCTTCGTCGAAGACGATAGATCCGAAGAGAATGGACGCGGTAACATCGTTGTTTTTCAACACTTTTTGTCCCTCCCAGTATTTTATTCGCCACTTTCGTACAAGCAAAAGGATAGCTATCTAGGCTAGCCTTTTGACTCTATTTACATTATAGCATATTTTTTATGTTTTGTCTAGTGGGAATTGTATGCCGGGAATTAAAATGCGCCCCCGAAGGGGCGCGGGAGAAAGGAGGGGTAGAAATGGCACTTAGCCGCCGTTGGTTCGATAATACCCGTTTTTCGGGTCGTACTCGCCGGGGGCGGCATGGGGCTCATTCTTGAGATGTAAGCGAGCATCATGCTCGGGATCGGTGGGGCGGGAAGAAGCTTCTTGCTCCTTTTCTTTCCTCTTGGGATCGTTCATCAGGATTCACCTCCTTGTAAGGTACTGTTTGTATTATAACACGTTTTTTGATTTTTGGCTAGTGTTTTTTATGAAAATCTCAAAAAATGGTATAATTTAGGTATGATAAAGATAATTGCTGGGGGAAAGAAAAATGCTGGCTGGGCGGGGGAGGCGATCTCAGAATACGAAAAGCGGCTCAGGAAGCCGTATGAGGTGCAGTGGCAGTTTGTAGAGGAAGAAAAACTGGCGCGGTGGCTCGCTGACTGGCCGTTTAATGCTTCGCAATATGTGATTTGCTGTGATGAACGCGGAGAAAATATATCATCACGTGAATATTCCGAGAGGCTAGAAAAGGCGTTTTTTAGCTCCCGGGAGGTGGTGATTTTGATTGGCGGGGCGTATGGTTTTTCTGATTTGATAAGAGAGCGGGCGGATTTTGTGTGGAGTTTCTCGAAGTTAGTGTTCCCACATGCGCTGGCGCGGGTGATAGTGGCGGAGCAGACTTATCGGGCGCAAGAAATCGCGCGGGGTGGAAAATATCACCACGAGTAATATGCGTGTGGTGATATTAAAAAGCCGCCCGTAAAGGGCGGCGCGTGAAAGCTTGCCGGGGTTATGCCGGGGTGAGGTTGTCGCGAACGAGTCCGAAGACCCTCTCGAGCTCTACACTCTCGAATACGAGCTCGAAGTGCTCGATACCCTTGCTGATGATCAGCAGACGGGCGAGAGTAAGAACGTCGCAGACACGGAGGTTTTGACATTCCTCCAGGTCACCGAGCTCGTTTTTCAGCTTTTTCAGTTCGAGGCTGTCAACCTCTTCGAGAACAAAGCCGGGGTGATCGGGGGCTTCGATGTGACCGTCCTCATAAACGAAGAGGGTAACGGTCTTCTTGGCCTCGATCTCCCGACGGACCGCTTCCAGCGCCGCCCTCTCACTCCTAAGGACAGGGTTAATCTTGTCGGTAACTACCGCTACGATACTGTTGGCCTTTTCGATAGCCTCATCGTAACGTGCCTGACAAGACGCGAGGGACTCCGAGATGCCCCGTAATTCGCCTCCGATAGCCCGAACGTCATTGAGGTATCCGACATGTTTCGCAACCAGTCGTTTGTGCTCGGTTTCAATCTCCATTATTTTTTTGCTGAGGTCTTCCTCTTTAGCCAGGAGCTCTTCCAGAGTAACAGTGACTGTTTCGGGCGTGTTGGAATTCTCGATGACGGTGGTCACATTCTCGGTGACGGTGGTCTCCTCGGGTTGCGCGGATTCTTCGATGGTGCTCACAGGTTGCTTCGTGGATGCTTTTCGGTTTATTTTCCGATTGGCCTCGAGCTTGTTCCATATATCTTTTGCCTGCCTACTGTGAGTGTACAGCTTAAAGATACGGTCTTTCAGCTCGTCTTCGGTACAGGAGTACCTGGAACACAGTTCCTCTGGGGTATCCCCCCCTTGATCCTGACTCTAATGGTACGGGCGGTCATTGACTGTAAGTTCATTGTTCTTCCTCCTCATTCAGCAGTTGGCCCATGATCTCCAATTCTTCAATAGACTTGGAGACCTCTTCTTGTAGTGCAGTGAGCTCAGTTGTGATGTGCTCGCAGTGAGCATGGAACTTAGAGATGTCTACCGGCGCGACCGGTTTGGGAGTGCAGCCAAAGTGGTTCTTTCCCTTATCCGGTGCGTCCAGTAGACTTTCTCTCGGGACACCCGCCGCATCGGCAATCTCCTGCAATCTCGTGTAAATCGTCCTGGTCGATAAATGGTATCGACGGGCGATTTCAGCGATGCTGAGACCTTGCCGATGTAGCTCGACATAATCTTTCATCATTTGTAAGGTCCTCTCGTTTTTCATGTTTTTTTCACCTCTTTCTTTCAGATTTTGCATGATAAAAACGAGTACTTTTTTTATTATAGCATACTTCGTTATTTTTGTCAATTTTCACGATAGACTTATGGGGTGGGGTGTGGTATAATTTTGATATGTTAATTCTCGGGATTGAGACAAGTTGTGATGAGACAGCCGCGGCGGTAGTGCGTGACGGAACAGAGATTTTGTCGAACGTGGTGGTAAGCCAGATTGATATTTTTGCGGAATATGGCGGCGTGATACCAGAGGTGGCGGCGAGGAGTCACCTAGAGGCGATAATGCCGGTGGTGGACAAGGCTTTGCTTGATGCTGGGGTTTCTTGGGACGACATTGATGCGATTGCGGTGACGCATGCGCCGGGGCTCCTCGGGTCACTTCTGATTGGGACGCTGGCGGCAAGGACTCTAGCGATTTTGCATGACAAACCTCTGTATGCGGTGCACCATCTGAAGTCACATGCGTATGCAAATTGGATTCATGGGGCGGGGGTCCTGTCGGATGTTTCTCGCTCGGGGGCGCGTCCGGCCGGCCCATCGCCATGGGCGGCCGGCGCTAATACTCGCGCTGCCGCGCTCCGTACCCCCCTTCGCCAAGAAACATCCACCACCCCCGCCCCAGAGTTTCCTTTGTTGGCGCTAGTGGTGTCAGGTGGGCATACACAGATTTTGTACATGCGGGGACATAATCAGTTTGAGATTATTGGGACGACGCATGATGATGCGGTGGGGGAATGTTTTGATAAAGTAGCGAAAATTCTAGGGCTACCGTATCCGGGTGGGCCGAGTATTGCGAAGGCAGCCATATCTGGCGATCCTTATAAATACCGTCTGCCGCACCCGAAAGTGGAAGGGCTAGATTTTTCGTTCTCAGGGCTGAAGACGGCGGTGCTTCGGGCGGTGCAAAAAGAGGTGGGGGTGCCGATTTCGTATCCGTCACATAAATTGAAGGAGTTGCTCTCGCCTCAGCAAGTGTGTGATTTTGCGGCGTCGTTTCAGAGGACAGCGGTAGGGATTTTGTGTGAGAAGTTGGAGATGGCGCTTTGCGAATATCCGGACGTAAAGTCGGTGGTAGTAGCCGGAGGGGTGTCAGCAAATAAGGAGCTAAGAAATATGTTTATGTCTCGTTCGGGGGCGCGTCCGGCCGTACAAAAGCCACGGGCGGCCGGCGCTAATACTCGCGCTGCCGCGCTCCGTACCCCCCTTCGCCAAGACATAAACATATTTTTCCCTACCCCTTCTCTGTCTGGGGATAATGGGGCGATGGTGGCGGCAGCGGCATACTATGAGATCTTGTCTGGCGTGGAGCCGACAGACCCGTATAAGTTGAATATCTATCCCAGAATTTCGGTAGAAGGCTAATTAAATTTCTCGACGGTTCGCTAGAACCATCGAGCAAGGCGGTGGAGATATAAACATATAATTGCAGAAACGGCAATGGTTTTTTGAATAGTCAATGGTGCTTGACTTTTCCAATGGTTTTTGATATAATCAATAGTAAGGAGACCCAATGTATACTACAACGATAAATCAAAACGGATTAATACTCTTAAACAAGGCGGCGAGGGAGGCGCTGGGGGTAAAATTGGGGGATAAGGTAGTGATTAATTTTTCGAAAAAATCTGCCGTAGTGGAGAGAGAGCTTGGCGATGCGGAGTTTTTTAAGCGGCTTGACGGGATGAAGAGCCGACAGACAAAGAAAAATATTCAGAGACTATCCGGGAAGAGTGCGGATGAATTATTTGAGATAGCCATGAGGAAGGCGACCTATAGTGAGTATGAGAACGACTGACGCGATTGATACTAATATTGTGCTAAGGTGCATACTGGGTGATGTACCGGAACAGAGGCGGAGAGCGGCTGAGTTTTTGCGGGATAGCGGTAGCGTGCATTATCTTTCCAGCCAGGCGCTTTTGGAGTGCGTATATGTGATGGAGATGGCGCTCGAGATGCCGCGCAATGAGGTGGCGAATCTGCTAAATTTCTTTCTGGCGCGGTACTCAGACGTGCTTGAGTACGATCGTGAAATGACGATGGTGGCATTTCCCTACTACTTGGCCCATCCGAAGTTATCATGGGTGGATTGTGCACTCTCGGCGGAGGCTGAGATTCGGCATCGTGAGCCACTGTTTACTTTTGATAAGAAGTTGGCTTCACAAATGCCGCAAGCGAAAATACTAGAATAGTTTTGCGGCCCATGGGTCGCGTGTTTGATGACTAGATTGACTTTTGGGGGATAATATGGTAGAATAGTGTGGTCTGGTGGGTTTTTGTGCTCGCTGAAAGACAAAATTTATCTCTTGGAGGGAATAGAGATGACACTTTTCAAAATGGCGTTCCAGCAGAGCTTTAACACGCATCGGTTCCAAATCGACCAGGTCAAGCGGCTCCGCGAAGAGGCCTTGAATCTGGGGGACGACAAACGCGTCTCGAAGATAAAAATGTGTATTGATACCGCATCGAATCTGTTATGCGATATCACCAATGACAAGGGCACTCTCGAATCCTACATCGCAAGGTACGAGGACGTGTTTCCGGAAGGAACAATTGAGAAGATGAGTGCCCTCATTGAAGAGTTGGAAGCTTTTCAACAATTATGCTTCAGGGACCTTGGGGAAGACGCCCCGGCCTCGCAGGACACCTGGTCGCCCGCCTAAAACTCTCCGCCCCTCGAGCGTTTACGCTCGGGGGCTTTTTTATGCTCTACGCTTTAATAGGTGCGGAGTGAAATGAGAAAGCAGGCGGCGGAGTAGGTCGAAAACCACGACGCCAGCAGCAATGATGGAGAGCGAGATAATGAGGCCGTTTTGGCCGAGGAAGGTGAATTCGAAGAAATCTCTCGCAAATGGCCATAGGAAAATGACCGCCATAATAGCGATGATAGTAACAAGAAGGGCGGAGCGGAGTTTATTGAGTGGCTTTGAGATCCAATAGATAAGAATAAAATCAATGGCAAAGGTGACAAATACGGCAGCGGTGGAAAGTTCGTAGTGGGGGAAGTTGTTGACCCCAGCAATGATAGAAAGAGTAATCATACAAAGTGAAACCGTGAGACCGATAGGGACGGAGTAGGTGAGGATATTGGTGACGAAACGATTTTTGATACGGTCGGTGTTTTTTTCGAGAGAGAGGACGAGGCCCGGGAAACCGATGCAGGCGAAATTTAAAAGTGACATTTCGATGGGTCTGAATGGGTAGCTGAATGGGAGAAAAACGAAAACGACGGCGAGGATGCTGGCGTAGACGGTCTTGGCGAGGAAGAGGGAAGTGGAGCGTTCGAGGTTGTTGATGGATTGGCGACCTTCATCGATAATACTTGGGACGGCCTCGAAACCGGAATCTAAGAGGACAAATTTGGCGGCGCGGCGAGCGGCGTCGGAGCCTTCGCCGATAGCCAGCGAAACGTCGGCCTCTTTCATGGCTAAAATATCATTTACGCCGTCACCGGTCATGGCGACGGTATTTCCCTGTTTCTTAAGGGCTATGATGAGGTCTTTTTTCTCAGCGGGGGTGACACGAGTGAAAATTTGGTAATCTTTGACGAGTTTGGCGTAATTTTTGGATTTTAGAGTGGAGAGGTCGACGCCGTTTAGGTCTCTTACGCCAACTTTGGTGGCAATCTTGGTGACAGCTTCGAGGTCGTCGCCAGAGATGATTTTGACCGCGATGTCGTTGTTATAGAAATAGTTGATAATCTTCTTAGCGGTGGGGCGAATTTCATCCTCGAGGCGAATGAGACCTAGTAAAGTTTGATTTTTCATGACTGCCAGGGTGCGGGAGCCGGCGGAGGCAGATTTTACCTCTTTTATGAGGGTTTTGTCGTCGGTGAGGAACTCAATGGCGCCCATGAGGTAGGTGGCGTTTTTTGTGATGATGCCAGAATATTTGCGATCGGAGCTAAAGGGGATGATATCGACGATTTTGGCAAATTCGCCTGTGAGGCGATTTTTGGGGCTTTTTAGAAACGTTTGCTTTAAAGCTTTAACAGTAGCGTTTTCGGATGTTTGGCTGCTTAGAATGGCTGCTAGGGGGCTTAGAAGCGATTTTAGAGCCGGGGTGCTATAGTCCGTGGTAGTTGTGCCGTCCGGCAGGACAACGTCGCGGACGGTCATACGACCGGTAGTGAGGGTCCCAGTCTTATCGAGGGCGATGGTGTCGACGCGGGCGAGAGTCTCGATGGCATAGAGGTCCTGGACGAGGACTTTTTTCTTGCTTAGACGGATGGTGGCTAGGGCGAGGATGCCAGAGGTAAGTAAGATGAGGCCCTCTGGGATCATATTGATAAGAGCCGCGACGGTGCTAGTGACGGCGATAGCGGGGTCTGTCTCGGTGCGGAAGCGAGCCCAGAGAAGTAGGGCACCGATAGGGATAAGGGTCCAGCTGATGTATTTGACAATTTTGTTCATAAGAGTGAAGAGCTTGCTGTCGGCGGTCTTGATGGCGTGAGCCTCGGACTGGAGTTTGGTGACAAAATTGTCGTCGCCGACGCGGAGGACTTTGGCGGTGACGGTGCCAGAAGTAAGGAAAGAGCCGGAAGTGAGGTGGTCGCCTTTTTTCTTGACGATGTTTTCCTGCTCGCCGGTAATGAAAGACTCGTTAGCTTCGCAGGAACCATCTTCGATGACGCTGTCATACATAACTTGGTCACCGAGGGAGAGGATGACGAGGTCACCTTCTTTTACGGCGTCTGGGGAGATTTCGATAATTTCGCCATTTTTTAGGACTTTAGGGTTTTGCTCAGAGAGGAGCTTCAGCTTATCGACAATCTTTTGAGCGCGGATGCCATTGATGATGCTGATAAGGGTATTTTCGATGGCGATGAGAATAAAAAGCATGTTTTTATAAGAGCCGACGAGGGCGACCATGACAGCCAAGATAACGTTGACAAGGTTGAAGAGAGTGAAAGTGTTTTTCGCGATAATTTTAAGATAGGGACGAATCATAAAATCATTATAGCATGTCTGGTTAGGATTTTAGGCGCGAAAGGAAGTGATGGAGCTTGTAAATTGGGGTACTGATGGGGGCTTCGTAGGTGCCGAGGAGCTCGATGACGCGACCGGTCTCTTCTGAGGTGAAGCCTTTTTTGAAATCGTAGATGCCGTCTTTTAAGTCTTCGTCTGGGAGGCCATGGATACCGTAAAAATTGTAGGTGTCGTAGCTGTGGGCGGCGGCGTATTTGATGATTTCCCATTGAATGAGGTACTGAGCGTTGTAATCTTTCATGTATTTTTCGTCGCTGCCGCTAAAGAGATAGACGACTTCGTGGCCGACGAGCATAAACATGGCGGCGGAGAGGGGGGTGGGGGCCTGGTCTGTGGTGGACTGGTCGGTGATAGCTTCCGCTACTAGGAATTTGATTTCTTTGCGCGGGTTAAAGAGGTCGTACATCTGCTCATAATAAGAGAGCGGGCGGTCGGTAAAGCCACGACGGATAGAAGTGGACTCAGTAATTTGCTTCAAAACGGAGAGTTCTTCCCTTTTTAGTTCGCGGACGGTAACGCCCATTTTTTCGGCCTTTCTAATGTGGTTTCTGGTATTGCTCTTCATGTCGGAGAAAAGTTGGTCGGCGGTGTGTTTTTTAAGGCTCATGGCAAACATATACTGGGGCTGAGAGGGGTGCGAAAGAGCCTTGAAGCCGAGAGATTTTAAGGTGTTGATGGCCTTGGTGTGGTCGAAACCACCTGGGACGGGTGCGCCGTGGCGGTCGCGCTCGACTAGCTCGTAGTATGGGCTAATCTGGAGAGTGTAGCCTTTGTGTGACTTGGCATAGGATTTGAGGTGGGCAAGGAAAGATTTGGCGAGTTTGGTGTCGGAAAAATCTAGGAGTGGGCCACCAGGGGCGATAAATGTGCGTTTGCCAAGGAAAGTAGATTTAGATACGAGAAGGGTGGCAGCTACGATTTTGTCGCCATCCTTCAAGGCAAGGTAATGGGGAGTCCAGCCGTCTTTTTCGCGAAGAGCGGCGATTTCGGGGGTCTGCATAAAGGATTGATAGGGGGATTTTTCCGCGTAAGCGCGGAATTCCTCACTTGTAATCTCGGTGAATTTCATCGGCGAGCCTTTCGGTTGATTTTGCGAGCGAGGTTGTAAATCCGGTATTTGGCTGGATTTAAGATGAGGTCGTAGGTGCCGGTATGTTGCTCTTCGTAGCCGGCAAAGGTTTTCTTAAACTGTGTAAAGCCAGCCCAGGGGTGGGTGGCCGGAGCACCCTCGGGGGCAATGCCCCAGAAATCGAAAATGCGCTTATTTTTGGCCTTGGCGTCTAAAATAAGCTGGATTGTGAGGATGCCGGTAGCATGAAGGGCTCTTCCCTGGTCGGATTGGGCGCCTTGGAGGTTGTAGCGAGTGGTTTTGTCATCGAAAACTAGACCGGCAGCGATAACGTCATCAGCCTGTCTGACCAGATACAAGGTGGCAAATGGCTGCGCTAGCTCGGTTTTTAGGTAGTGTTCGGAGAAGGTATTGATGCCTTTCTTTTTTGCGAGGGCTTTTTGAAGGTCTAGTAAATAATGAATATCGTCTGGATTGTGGGAGGTCTCGATGGTGATGCCGTTTTTCTCGGCTGACCGGTAATACCTGAGAAGACGGGAGGGGAGCCTGGATTTTAGCTCGTCATCGGTACCGGTAAGTTCGAGAAGCCAGGTCTCTTTGGGGTTCAAATCGGTGGATTTTTGGAGTTTTAAGTGTAATTCCCTGGCGGATTTTTCCAATTCTTTTGTGGTCAGGAGAAGCATAGGTTCGATACGAATAAAAATAGCGCCGTGTTCCCTTGCGAGATCGCGAAGGCGCTTCATGGTCCCTTTTAAGGCTGCTTTATTTTCCAAAACTGGACCATACGGACAATAAAGGTAATTTCCCAATTTGGTTTGCTTTAAAATAGCTAAAAATTGATAGTCTTTCTCTGTTATCAGAAAGCTGGTCTCGCCGAGATCTTCTTGTAATTTCTGCCATTCCCCGTTTTGCGTAATTGGAATATTCATACTCATAAATTATAACACGTCATAAATCTGTTTCACGCGGGTTTTTGCTTGACAGCTTATGCTTTTTATTGCATTTCGGTTATGCCAAAAACTCCGTCCTATAACTTTAGGCGGTTGCCAAGCCAAACTCTACTTCTCCCAATCGGCGTGTGTGAGGTGCCGCGATTGGTTACTTTGATTTTAGCGCAAGCGGATTTGTTTGTCAAGTGCGGTTGCTAGCCGCGGTGGTTGCTAGTGATACTCTTTAGTGCGGTGAAATTGGTTATGGTTTTTGTGGATAAGTTGGTGGGGTTCGTGTGTAAAACTTGTGGTACAATGGTGGCATGGCTTATATTCGGAAATTTAAAACGACGTCGGGGGCTACCGGAGTGCAAGTGTGCTACAAGGAAGGGAATCAAGTGGTGCGAACCGTGCATGTAGGGAGTGCGTCGTCGGAGGCGGCGCTTGCTAAATTAATCAAAAAAGCCCAGGGAATTATCGACAGCGAGAAGGGAACACCGATGTTTAATTTAGATAGATACAACAAAAAATAGCCCCCTAGTGATGGTTATTTTTTGTGCTTTTTCTTGATGGATTTGAAGAAATTGCGGTGGGCGCGAAAACCGTACTGGCCAGTGATGGGATCTTTGAAAATAATCTGGCGGAGCGGCATCAGGGTGAGCGTCATGTAGGCGCCAAAGAAGGCAAAGAGACCGACACTCGAAAGGTAGGTAGCGAAGTGGGGAAGGGCTGGTTGATTTATGATGACGGTGAAGGTGAATTGGGCGAGGATGATGGCGGCGAGGAATGTGAGGATGTCTATAGGAAGGATTGGTTTTTTACTAAGCCTAGTATAGGAGTAGAAAATGAAGGGAATGAAAAAGGTGAGAGCGAGGAGGCTTGAGAGCTTGGCGGTGAAATAATTGGGGTTATTTCCGTAAAGATAGCCGTCGACGAGGCTCCAGATGAGGGTAGGGGTGATGGCAATTTTGACGTGCTCCCAGGTCGATTCGTTGACAGCGGTGAAGAGGCCGAGGATTTTGTTTTCGTGGCTTAAATCGTAGAGGAAATGCGCGAGGGTGCCGAGGGCGAAAATTGCAATAATGCTGATCCAAGAAAAAAGCGTGTGGTCCATGGGGATATTATAGCACTTGCAATAAAAAGTGCAGCCGTAATATGCTAAATTGTGGGGGTTGGTATCTAGAGGAAACAAAATAGATCCGAGTGGGTGCCGGTACGAACCAAGCGGAGCAGTTCGACTTCTTTTCTGGAGAGTTTTAAATCTTTTTTGAACTGTTTTTCATAACGGGCTTCAAGCATTTAGGCTCTCCACCAATTCCTCCACCGTCTTAAAAGGGCCGACCATGTTTTTGTTGTTAATGGCATTTTTGATGGCACGGCGAGTTTTGCGATTGGGGATCTCTTTGCGTGAAACCTCAAACGGAATACCGTCTTTTCTGATACATTCGCGAAGAAATGGATTGTCTTTATAGACTAGCTTTTGGTTGATTTAGTATAGTATGAATTAGGGTAGCGAGCGAGGGGGTGGTCTGAAGGGAAGGATACACCTCAGACAACTCGGAGCCAAAGATCATGTATCCGCTGAAATCTTTAATCATGCCGTAATCATTGAGGCCGTTACCGACCGTGACGATATCGTCTAAGGGAAGGTTTTCGTACTTGGCTAGGAATTTAATCGCCTGCGATTTGCCAGAATCAAGCGGTATAAGCTCTATGAAGCCTTTGCAGCCTGCAAGCTCTTTGTGACGAGAGATGGTGATACTTTTGAAAGCAAGGGCAGGAAATGCAGACATTTCCTCTAAGAATTGGTCTAAAATGTCTGGGTTTTTGAACCAAAATCTTAACTTAGTGATGTTCTTGGTTTCGTAACTGAAGCCTTCAGAACCGGCGGTATAATAACAAACGACTGATGCTTCGGGGAGAGTTTTAGAGGAATCTACTATTTTCTCGACTAATTGGGCGGGGAAATGATAGGTGTGGAGAAGTTTGCCATTCTTGTCATAGATAATAGAACCACTATCTAGGATGTAAAAATCACAGAGTTCTTTGAGCGCTGGAAACTCGGTAGTAAGAGAGAGATAGCTACGGCCAGTGGTGATACAGAATTGGTTGCCGGCAGCTCTCCATTCTCGTATGGCGGACAAATTCTGCTCGGTTTTTGATGGCTCTTCTCTAAAGAAGAGGGTGTCGTCGAAATCGCTAAATAAAATCATCTGGTGGTCTATTCCTTAGATGAGGTTGAGTTGGGCTCTGAGGCGGGAAATGAGGGATTCTTTCTCTTTGATAGCATCGCGGGTTTCTTTGACGAGGGCGGCGGGGGCGCGGTCGACGTAGTTTGGATTCATCATGCGGGCGTTAAGTGCGTCTAGCTCGCGGCCGACAGAGAGGATTTTCTCGGTGAGGGAATCCTTGTACTCTTTGACTACTTTCTCTGGGACGTCGAGATAGAGCTCGTGGCTAGCAAGAGCGAGCCTTAAGCCCCGTGGCGCGCCGTCTAGGGCGTCAATAGCCGGAACCTTGGTCAGTGCCTTGATGAGAAGTAAATTGTCCTCTACGAGGCTATCATTATCGTACATGAGGTTGTATTTTTTCGCGTTATTGGCGCCTGGCAGGGCCTGTAAGGTGCCTCTGACCTCGGACACGATAATTCTTATGTTTTCGAACTGTTCGGCGCTGATGGGGTCGAATTTTAGCTTCTCGGGCCATTTAGCCTCCGCGATGAAACCTTCAGTCCATGATAGGTTCTGCCAAATAGCTTCAGTAACAAAAGGAGCAAATGGATGGAGCGCGATGAGGAGCGTTTCGAGAGTGCGCTTTAAGAGCGGGACATTGCGGTAAATTTTCTGAGATTCGAGGAACCAGTCGGCGTATTTATCCCAAATAGTAGTATAAAGCGTCTCGACGGCTTCGGCGAAGCGGTAGGATTTCATGTCTTGCTCAATCTGCTCGAGACAATCGTTAAGCTCGCGGCAGATCCAGTCTTCGCCCATGTTGAGAGTAGAATAGGGAACCGAAATAATACTTTCTCGACCCGCGCCTTCGTGCCCGTCGTTACGGGGCTCAGGCGCTAGCAGCTCCCCGTTGGTCGCAATGGTCTCGAAAGTATTATTTCCGGTTTCCTCATCCACGATGCCCTGGATGAGGCGGGAGATGTTCCAGAGTTTGTTGCAGAGGTTGCGGCCAGAGATGACGGAGTTTTCGGAGAAGGCTTGGTTCATGCCGGCGGAGCGACCTCTCAAAATACCGAGACGGAAAGCGTCGGAGCCGTATTTTGCAATGAGATCCATTGGATTGATAACATTGCCTTTGCTTTTACTCATTTTCTTGCCATGAGCATCGAGGACGAGGCCGTGGAGATAGACTTCCTTAAACGGAACTTCGCCAGTGACGTAAAGACCCATCATAATCATGCGGGCGACCCAAGCGAAGAGAATGTCGGCGGCGGTTTCCATGACGTTTAGTGGATAATACGGGGTAGGATTGTCTTCGGACCAGTCGGTACAGACAATAGGCCAGTGAGAGCTAGAGAACCAGGTATCAAAAGTGTCTTCGTCGCGGACGTATCTGACACCGGATTTTTCGATTTCCTTGAGATTGGTGCGACGATCGAAAATCCAATCTGGCTCGTCGGTGGCCTCAGGGTCAGCCTTCCTAAACATTGGGATGGCGATGCCCCAAGGGATTTGGCGAGAAATGTTCCAATCTTTCAAATTTTCGAGATAGTTGATGAGGACTTTTTGCTTGGAGGCTGGGTGGAATTTGATTTCGCCGTTTTCGAGATGTTTGATGGCTTCCTTAGCAAGGCGTTCGACATCGATAAACCATTGCTCCTTTAAGGTTGGCTCGAGGACGGTGCCACATTTGTAACAATGAGCAACAGAATGAACGAGCTTTTTCTCGTCTTTTAGTAAGCCTTGTTCTTTTAGGTCTATTAGAACTTGCTTACGACACTCGGCGGCAGTGAGCCCAACGTATTTTTCTGGCACATTAATCATGGTGCCGTCTTCGGCGATAACTTGGATACGTGGAAGGTTATGACGCTCACCCACCTCAAAATCGTCAAAATCGTGGGCCGGGGTAATCTTTACTGCACCGGTACCAAACTCCATATCGGCGTGTTCGTCGGCGATAATTGGAATCTTGCGGTCGGTAAGCGGGAGTTTGACGAATTTGCCAATGAGATCCTTGTAACGTTCGTCGTTTGGATTTACAGCGACGGCGGCATCGCCAAAGAGAGTCTCGGGACGAGTGGTAGAAACAATAATTTCGCCGCCATCATATGTATATGCAATATCCCAGAGGGTGCCGGGTTCGTCTTTGTGCTCGACTTCAATGTCGGCGAAGGCAGTTTGATGTTTAGGACAGAAGTTGACAAGCTTTTCGCCACGGTAAATGAGGCCGTCGTTCCACATTTTTTCGAAAGTGGTATAAACGCGGTCAATGACGTTTTCATCTAAGGTGAAAGTAAGGTCTTTCCAGGAGCAAGAAGCACCGAGAGCGCGGAGCTGGAGTTCCATATTGCCGCGTTGCATGGCGACAAAATCCCAAACTCTAGCGTAGAGCTCGTCGCGGTCATATTCAAAACGAGTGTGGCCTTGGGCTTCGAGGGCTTTTTCGTAAACTACCCAGGTCTCAAAACCAGCATGGTCGGCGCCAGGGATATACCAAGTAGAGCGACCTTTCAAACGATAATAGCGAGTAAGAGAATCTTCGATTGCGATAGTGAGGCCATGACCAATATGAAGGTTGCCGTTGGCGTTCGGAGGCGGCATAACGATGGAATAGTATTTTTCTTGTTCTTCAAATCTATCATCGTGGCCACTCGCGTCGTCATCTACAGGGATTGTGGGAACTTTTGGCTCAAAAACACCGGAAGTTTCCCAGGCGGCATAAATATCTGGTTCAAATTGACTTGGCTCGTAGCTACTTGAAAATTTCATATTGTTTGTCCTCTTACTCTTAAATTATAACATATTTTAGCGAATTAAGAGCACTCCAATGACGACAAGTATGGTAGCGATGAGGTGAACTAAAATAGATTTTCGACTTAACTTTTCGCGACCGAGCTTTGGCCAAAGCAGCGTCAAGAGAATACCCATGAAAAAGATAACAATCGGCTCGGAGGAATCGGAGATTGCCGAGGCGATGGCGGCGGTAGGGGCAAGGACGAGAGCGGCTCTATAGGTAAAATCTTTAACTAAAGAGAAAGCGAGGCTAGAAAGTAGGGGACGAAATACTTTTTTCTTGGACGATTTAACGACCGACTGAAAACGGCGGCGCCAAGATGGTTTTACGAGAAGGATAAAGAAGTTGCCAAGGCTTTTGCCGAGGAACAAAAGCGCCATCTCGGTGACGAAATTGACATCAGTGGAGTTTTCTTTGACGAAAATGAGATTTGCAATGACGGCAATTAAAACATAGAGGAAAGCGCAAGCGATGGCGCGTAATTTGACGAGGCGACTGCGCTTGCCAGTGGTAAAGAAAATAAGTAGCGGGGCGGAAAGAATGACAAGAAAAGCGACGAGCTGAAGCGGCGAAATGGTATCACCGAGAAAAAGCCAACCTAAAACGAGATAAAGAATTGGAGCAAGCTGAATAAAAATGCCTAGATTAGTAGAGTTGTCAAGTTCGAGAGCGCGATAATACGGGATGCCGGCTATACTACTAAGGAAGCCCGAAAGGAGAAATAGTGCGGCACCTTGCACAGTGAGACCCGCAAAATCAAATCCGGTAACGGCTAGGAGGACAACACCGACTAGGCCTAGTGCGTAAGTGAAGAAAAGTTTTTGAGAAACTGCACCGCGACCTTTAAAATAAACGTCTGAACTATAGTTGTCCGCATAAATACGTGCGGAATCAAACAAGACGGCTGCAGCAACAAATATTAGCCAGCTCATGACAGAGATAATTTCTGTTGGATTTCTTTAAAATCAGCTTCGGTCATAGGAATTTCGCGGCCGTAGTGCCAAGATTCGTCGAGTGGCATGAGATGGATGTGGGCGTGAGGAACGTCGGTGCCGACAACTTTCCAGAGAGTGCGGGCGCCGAGGACTTTTTCCATATGGCTGGAAAGTTTTCTCGCAGTATCCATGACGGCAAAATAATCTTCGTCTTCTAGATCATAAAGTCTGTCGACTTCTTTTTTAGGAACCACCAAAGTGTGGCCCTTGGTCTCTGGGTGAATATCAAGGAAGGCGAAAGTTTTGTCGTCTTCGTAAATTTTGTAGCAAGGAATTTCGCCGTTAATGATTTTCGTGAAGATGCTTGACATTTTTTGCCCTCCTTATGATTAAATAATAGATTGCTGCAAAGATAGCTGCGAAGACAAGACCAGCGATGACATCGGAAATCCAGTGTTTATTAGCCAGAACACGGCCGACTGGTACCAGAATTGTGAGAATAGCCATGATAATGTAAAGGGTGATGCGAAGCGGTTTGCTTTTGATGTAATTTTTAAGATTTAATGCCGCAAGCGCGAAGATAGTGGCGGAAACCATGGTGTGAGTCGAAGGGAAAGATGGCTCACCGGAGCCGTCGGGGCGAGTATTAAGGATGAAAACTTTTTCAAAGATAACAAAAACTATCACCATAAGAATGAGTGGCACAAACATAGCGAGGAGATTTTTGTCGACTTTTTTGATGGATTTACGGGTAATCCATTGATAAAGGCCGAGTATGGCGAAGACCGTTAACACTGCAAGAGCCGCGATTAATATGATATTTGTAATTTTATCCCAGTTCATAACATGATTATAACACGATTATTTTTCGCCAAAAGATTTTAGGGAGCTAAATTTGACGGATTCGGCGGCCCTTCTCAGAGCGGCTTCGGTGCCGTAATAGGTACTTTGGCCAGGTGCGTCGGATAGCATGTGCTGAGCGTAAGGGAAGGAAACAGCATGGTCCAAAATAGCACCGAACTTACCAGTAGTAGCAGTCGCGACCGAGGCAAATTTAACATCTTCCAGAGGGATGTCGAGAGCCTCGGTCATTTCCTCTGGCATGAAAGTGAGTGAGAAAAGGTCGCCATCTGGCTGGCCGGCGAGGCGACCGTAGGCGATAGATGTGTTACCCTCAATCCAGAGTTTTTGATTTAGTGGCTTCATCTTGGCGCGTTTTAGACTTAGGAGACATTCGGCTTTTTTCTTATTATCCGTTGATTTCATCTCGCAGACAAAATCACCTTCGCAAGTAGTGGTCATAACGGCATGTTTAACATCTGGGGATTTGAGCCCGTGAATTTCATCGTAGCTAATGGAATCACTAATGTAGTCCATCATGACCCAAGAGAGAAGACCGGTTGCTTGGTTCTCGGCGACAAGGTAATATTCGACGCGAGCGCCCCAAAAAACGCTAGTATGAATACGGAACATTGAAACGATACCGTAGTATTTAGCTGGTTCTATTGTATCAAAAATTTTGGATTTTGCAGGGACGAAGCCTTGAGGCATAAATTTTTGGATTTTCGTAGGGTCGGGGATCTCGTAGAAGAGAAAAGTACAATATGGCTCCACCACAAAGGGCATTTTAGTGGCAGTCTTGGTAGTACTAGTAATAAGTTTTCTCTGGAGCCAAACCGGAAGTTTGGCGAGTTTGGTTTGCATATAATGGGTTTTGCCGACCATCATCGGATCGACGAGCTTTTCGACGCCTTTAGCGTATTGCAATACGTTCATGGTTTGATTATACAATAAAAAACCGAGAGCAAGCTCTCGTTTTTCAATTTTGGTATGCCCGGCACGATTCGAACGTGTGACCTTCAGCTCCGCAAGCTGACGCTCTATCCAACTGAGCTACGGGCACAAACGTGGATGGCGTAGTTAACGCATCCACCTAGAAATTAAATGAGCATCACCGCGAGGGTGACCTTACTATTATACCATATTTTTTGGATTTGTGTGGCAATTCTTTGGATTTTATGGTAAAATAATAGACGGAAGCGTGGCCGAGTGGTTGAAGGCGCACGACTCGAAATCGTGTGGGCCCTCGCGGGTCTCGGAGGTTCGAATCCTCTCGCTTCCGCCACGGCTCAAGTGAGCCGCTTTTTAGCCCCTTAGGGGGATTTTTTTAATCTTGACTTTTTTAAGCATATGTGGTATAATGTAAGGATACTGAGGTGTTCTTGCATCTTGGCAGGTATTTTAATATGTGCTTATGCTGGTGAAAAGGCTTTCGGCCTGTCCGGTTCGTTATCTGATTAGCGAGTCGAACGGGCCGAAAGGCTACACTAAAAAGGAGGTAAACTCAGATGAAGAAGTTTACCCGGCCCGTAGTGGCCATCATTATTGTATTCGCCCTCGCTACCACAGCCGTCGCTAGCTATGTATTGCTCGGCAACCGGTTCGACCTTCCAGTCGTTGGTCGTGGAGTCTTTGGGGTTGGCGTTAGCGGCCCTGTGGACCTGCTGTCTGCCAATGGAGCATCAACAACGGACGCAACGTTCCCATATGTTGCTCATCCGGAGCAGCTCCAGCTGGGTGAATGCGGTATCTGGTCGGATGGAGAGACTCAGTCTGGGTGCCTAGCGCTCTGGACGGTTGAGCTTCATGACAAAGAGGCGGGGCCTCAGGAGCTCTACTATCGTCTCCGGTTATCCGGGCCCGACGCCCAGGCGGCGGCGGAAAAGCTAGTGGTGGCCGTAGAAGTTAATGGCAGCACAGAGGGTAATCGCACTAGCGTTATTTATGCCGATGGTGGCGACGCAATGGGCGATGGCCCCTGGTATTATGATGCCGAAGCGGACGAGATGGTGACTCCTGGATTCTTCTTAGGTACAGTGACGGAGGACACTACTGCCAGTCTGAGCATTACTGCCTTCTCAATGGCAACCTCAGAAATCCCCGGGGAATTCTACATCCATGTGGATGTTTACCCGGAGGAGTAAAACCCTGGGGTGCGGGAAACCGCACCCCTTTTTCATGGTTATTTTATGGTATAATAAGGGGGATGAAGGTTTTGATGCACACTTGCTGCGCGCCGTGTTCGGTGTATTGCATAGATTCTTTGAGGTCGGAGGGGATAGAGCCGACAGTTTTTTGGTATAATCCGAATATTCATCCGTATATTGAGTACAAGACACGGCGAGATTGTCTGAAAGATTATTGCGAAAAGGTTGGGGTGGAATCTGTATTTATTGAAGATTATGGACTGGATGAGTTTTGTCGGAATGTGGTGTCCGATATCCCAGGAAGATGCGTGAACTATTGCTATCGTAAGAGGCTCACGGAGTGCGTGCGCTATGCGGCAAAAAACGGGTATGATTATTTTACGACGACGCTTTTAGTGTCGCCATATCAGAAGCATGAGGAGCTAGTGGAAGTTTGCCGAGAACTGGAAAAATTGTCTGGTGTAAAGTTTTTGTACAGGGATTTTCGGGTGGGATTTCGTGAGGGGCAGGCGAAAGCTAGAGAGATGGGACTTTATATGCAAAAGTATTGCGGGTGCATTTTTTCGGAGGAGGATAGATACCGAAAACAGATTGAGCGGGATTTAAAGGAGGTAAGTGATGGACGAGAAGAGAATTGAGATTTACCGGGGGGCGGAGGGGGAAGTAGTATTCGATGTGGATGCGGAGGGGGAGACGATTTGGGCGACACAGGCGCAAATTTCCAATCTGTTTGGGGTGGATAGGACAGTGGTGGGGCGGCACCTTGGGAATATTTTTAGGGAACAAGAATTAGATGAAAAACGAGTATGTGCAAAAAATGCACATACTGGTGCGGATGGCAAAACGTATCAGGTAAAAATGTATAATCTGGATGCCATCATCTCTGTAGGATACCGAGTAAATTCGAAAAAGGCGACGCAGTTTAGAATTTGGGCGACATCGGTGCTACATGGCTACCTGACTGACGGCGTGGCGGTAAACGAGAGGCGGCTGAAGCTGCTAGCGGAACGGCGAGAGTTGAAGAAACTGCACGACGTGGAGGATATGATGGGGCTGGTCCGGAGACTTACGGCAAGGAGTGAGCTTGATGCGGGGGAAGCAAACGGCGTGCTTGAGGTGATTTCACGGTACGCTGGGAGTTTTAAAACTTTGGAAGAATACGATGACGGACATATCGACCTTACATTTATGAACCGAGCGAAAAAGGGGAGGGAACTAACGATGGAAATGTGCGACCGGGCGGTGGAGCAGTTAAGAGCGAGTGTAGGCGGGTCTGAACTTTTCGGCAAAAAGCGAGGCGGTGGATTTGAGGGGAGTCTTTCGGCGATTTTTCAGAGTTTTGAAGGGGAAGAGCTATACCGAAGTGTACCGGAAAAGGCGGCACATTTATTATATTTTGTGATTAAAGACCATCCATTTTATGACGGGAATAAGCGAATTGGGTCGCTGCTATTCGTGCTGTTTTTGACAATTAACAAGTATCAACTGACGGAAAATGGCGAGACAAAGATATCTGACCGGGCGTTAACTGCGATTGCGCTACTAATTGCCGAGAGTGAGCCCAAGGAAAAAGATTTAATCGTATCTTTGGTGTGCAAATTATTAGAGTAATGTTTTTATTTTTAAAGGAAAGGTGATAAACTAAAGATATGGAAAGGCGAGTTCAATTAAAGATAAATAAAAACGGTGGTGTGAAAACAAAAATTCAGCGTTTGAAGGCGAGTGCGCTCAAGACATATTACGGTAACCCGACGAAGGACATGAAGCTTGTGGCGATTACTGGTACTACTGGAAAGACAGTGGTGGCGCATTTCGTGCATGAGATTTTGAAAGCTGCCGGCGAGCAAGTGGCGGTGCTGGCTTCCGATCAGCCGTTTAAGGTGGGGACGCTGCATAAGTTTTTGTCTGATGCATGGAAGGCGGGGGCAAATGTAGTAATCGTGACGGTGCCAGCAGAGACTTTGCGAGATAATGTGTTTTACGGGCTCCCTGTACACGTGGCGGCAATGACAAATTTTGTGACTTCATCGCTCAAAGATATGACAGCTGATGAGTTTATTGAGTCGGAAAAGACATTGTTTGACATGAAGCCGGAAGTGGTGGTACTAAACCGCGATGATGTAAATTATGAAAAGTTTGACGGATTCCAGGGTAAGACCCAGACGATGAGCTATGGTCAAACCGGACGAGATATAAAGATTTTGAATTCTAAACTGTATCCAAAGGGCACCGAGGCAACGTTGTCGCTTCGTACAGAGATTTTGCCGGTGGCGACATTTGTGCCTGGCGAGACGGCGGTATCATATATGGCCTGCGCAGCCGCCGTTGCCAGTGCAATGGGGGTAAGCCCAGAAAAAATCGCCGACGGGATCGCGAACTACGAGCCGGAAAATTGATCTTTGAAGTTAATTCTTAGATTTTAAGAGTTTTGTTACGACTTTGATATCTTCAAATGGGTGGGGGCCATCGGCACGAAGAATGGTTTTTTCGTGGCCTTTGCCGAGAATCAGGACGAGATCGCCTTTTTTGGCGATCTTTAAGGCTAGTTCGATAGCTTTCTTTCGGTCTAGCTCCTTAAATAAATCTTTGCCGAAGGTTTTGCCTTCTTTCTTGGCGCCTTCAATAAAGCCTGCGGCGATAGTCTCGGGGTCTTCATCGCGAGAATCATCTTCGGTGATGATTACTATATCTGAATACTTGGCGAGGATGCGACCGCGAATAGGACGAGTAAGCGGATCGCGACGACCAGCGCCACCATGGACCGAAATAATACGACCCGTATGACCTTTGACGGAATCAAAAACTTTTTCCAAGGCATCTGGAGTGTGTGCGTAATCTACGATTACAGTGAAAGGTTGACCTTCATCAATAATATTCATGCGCCCTTCAATGGAATCTAACGACTTGATGCCATCGTGTATCTGCTGGCTAGTAAGACCTAGTTTTTGACCAACCAGGGCGGTAGCTAGGGAATTGTAAATATTAAACTCGCCAGGAATCTTTGTCTCGATATTTATATCACCACATGAATATTTTACGCCATTTACGGCCATTTTGATGTCTCTTGCACGATTTTTGCCGGATTTTATACCATAAGTGGTATAATTTTTGGTAAGTGTTTCAAAATATTTAGTAGCGGGGTCGTCGGAATTTAAGATGCTAAATTTAGCTTTTTTGAAGAGTTTACCCTTGGCGGCGCGGTATCTTGCAAAAGTTTTGTGGTAGTCTAGATGGTCGTGAGTAAGATTAGTAAAGACGGCAATTTCAAACGGGATGCCGAGGGTGCGAAATTCGGCGAGAGCGTGAGAAGTGACTTCGAGGACGAGAAATTCAACACCCTGATTTTTGATATCTAGGATGCGGCGATTTAAGGTAGCCGAGTCAACAGTAGTCATGTGGCCAAGTTCAGGCTCCAACTTATCTACGCCATAAGCAACGGTCGTCATGAGTCCAACCTTAAAGCCAGCATGGCGAAGCATCTGCCAAATCATAAAACAGGTCGTGGTCTTACCATTGGTGCCAGTAACGCCGATAACTCGGAGATGTTTGGCTGGATGGTGATACTTTGTACTTGCGACAATAGATTGAGCGAAATGATAGGGAAGAACGGCTTGATTGTAAAATGGGAGTTTTTCGAGGGCCTTTTTCATGATTACCTATAATGTTTTAGAGACTCAATCGGATTTTTGGCGGCAGCTTTGACGGCTGGGTAGATCCCAAAAACAATACCAACGACAAAGGTGGTCAAGAATACGGTGAGGATAATCTGCAGGCTAATAAACGGAGCAAATGGGGTGATGGCGGAAACTAGGAGAGCGAAAATGTAACCTAGGATAATGCCCATAACCCCACCAAGAATTGAAAGGATTAGAGCCTCAAACATAAATTGCATTAAGATATTGCGCGAAGAAGCGCCGACGGCTTTTCTGATACCAATCTCATGAGTACGCTCTGCAACCGAGACCAGCATAATATTCATCACGCCAATACCACCAACGATAAGCGATACACCAGCTACAACCGCTAACATACCAGAGATAACATTAAGAAGTGAGCTAGCTGGGTGAGCAATTGCTTCACCATAAGCGACGGTAAAATTGGTGTCGCCGGAGTGTGTTTCAGTAATAGTATTACGGATAGCTTCGGCCGTAGCCTCGAGCTCGCTGGTGCTAGCCACCTTAGCATTGATTTGTTGGACCTGCAATGAACCAATTAAATTATTTAACACATTAATATCCATCATAATAATATTATTGTAGTCAATATTATTAAAATTAATCGTGTCATTAATTTCCTCGAGAGCACCAACTACGAGGAAGCGCTGGCCATGGAAGGTAAGCGTACGACCAACTGGGTTAGATGTATTAAACAAATAAAGCGAAAGCGTATGGCCGATGACAATGGTGTTGTCTTTATTTTTTTCGGTGAGGGCACCACCGTAGCGGAAAGTTAAAGGATTGATAGTAAAGAAATCTGTAGTAGTGCCGAGGATGGTGGCTGAGGCCACGACATTATCTTCATTGCTCACGGTCACAGTGGAAAGTGCAATTGGGGCGGCCGCCGTGACTTGCTCTAGCTCTGCAATTGTCGAAGCGTCTTCGACTTTTAAGTTGCTACGTTCAAAAGAGTTAGCTGAAGTCAACTCCTCGATGGCGGAAGTTAGTCCATCTTTACTGGTGCTTGGGCGCACCACGATTAAATCTTGAGAATCACCGAGTTCGCCTCTGATAAGATTTGAAATGCTACCAGTGAGACTTAAAATCAAGATGATGCTGGCAATGCCAATAGCAATACCAAGACAGGTGAGGAAAGAGCGGGTACGATTTTCTTTGATTGAGGTACGAGCAAGCCTTAAATGAGTACGGATGAGCATGTTCATTATTTTTTCCTCCTTTTCGCACGACTATGTTTTTTCTTCTTAACTTTAACCGAGATGGGCTGAGGGAGATTTTCGTCGGTAACGGTCTTAACATCGGTAGCGATCTGCCCATCTAGCATATTAATAACACGAGTAGCATAGGTGGTGAGGGCTGGGTTATGTGTCACCATAACAATAGTGTTGCCTTCTTCATGAATGCGCTTCAATTCATCCATGACGGCGTAGGAAGCGCGGGAATCGAGATTGCCGGTCGGTTCGTCGGCAAGGATAATCTCTGGGTCGGATACGATTGCGCGAGCAATAGCTGCGCGTTGCTGCTGACCACCGGATAGCTGGTATGGATAGTAGTATTCTTTTTCGCCAAGATGGAAGCGTTTCAGGGCGGCTGAGGCATTATTTAACCTAACACTTTGTGGCATACCAACATAAATCAGAGGTAAAGCGACATTTTCTATGATAGGGAGATCTTCGATAAGATTGAAATTCTGGAAAATAAAGCCGATTTTCTTAGCACGAATGCGAGACTGACGGGTGGAGGAGATATTGGCGACATTTTCGTCGTTTAATAAGTATTTGCCGCTGGTGGCGCGATCTAGAAGACCAATGATATTGAGCAAAGTCGTCTTGCCGCAACCAGATGGGCCCATAATCATGATAAATTCGCCACGCCTGATCGTAAGATCAAAATCTTTCAATGCGAAAGATTCAGCGTCACCGTAGCCGTAACGTTTAGTAAGTTTTTCTAGTTTGATAATTTCTTCATTCATAAACAACCCACTTGGCGGAAAGGACAGGATAGTCATCCTAGATCCATTCCTTTAAATTATCGCCAGAAGAGCAAGCTCTTCTGTCGCTAATTTGGCGGAAAGGACAGGATTTGAACCTGCGAAAGAGTTGCCCCTTTACACGCTTTCCAAGCGTGCGCCTTAAACCGCTCGGCCACCTTTCCGTCTTATTTAGATTCTAGCATATTTTAGCGGTTTATTGAAGAGAATTTTTGGCGTAATTTGATTAGGGTGATGGCGATGATAAACGATAGGAGCCAGAAGGCGACAAAAACAACAGGAATGAGGAAGTAGTGACCACCAAAGGTGAGACCGTAAAAGTCGGGCCAAGTGTGTAAGACGACAACATTTAAAAAGTAGGGGATGGCATAAATAACAATGGGCAGAGTAGCTATAAATTTGGAATGTTTTAATAACTTGTCACTACCAGTAAAGAGAACAAACGTAATGGCTGAGAGGATTGGGTTTAAGAAATGGAGAAAGAACATGGGCTCTAGGAGCATGTCAAAATAATTTTTACCATTAATGGCGCGCATTGGCGCAAGAAATAATACAACCGTAAGGCAGGTAACCATAGCAGCACTGGCAGCGGCAAGATACATGGTAAGAAAAGACTGAGGCAATGTTTTGTGTGATTTTTTGAGACCGACAAAAATTGCCACAAGAGCAACTAGGGCAAGGAAGATGTTGCTTAGAATAGTAAAGGTGGCGATGTGCTGCCAGTATTCAATACCGGCAAGATTATCAAGACGCGAAGCGCGAGAGCCAACAGTAAGGGTGACCGGAATGGCGACGATAGATGTAGCAAAAATAAAAGTATTCGAGAGTATAAAGTAAAGTCTGAAGCGTTTCATACTACAATGATAACACAACTAAGTTCTCAATATGAGGAGTATGGGGGAAGAAGTTGTAGGTCTTAATGGTAGTGATGTGATATTTGTTGGTAAGTAAAGCAATGTCGCGAGCTTGGGTGGCGGGATTACAAGAAAGGTAAATAATCTTCTTTGGCATGATTTCAAGAAGCTTGTCGGTTAATTTGCGGTCGAGGCCGGCGCGAGGAGGATCCAAGATGACGGTTTGGTCGGATGCGAGATAGTTCAGAGCCTCCTCCGACTTAGCCAAGATGGCTAAAATATTGCCATTTCGGACACGCGCCTGGCCGTACGAAAGCCACGGGCGGCCAGCGCTAATTCTCGCCTTGCCAGGCTCCGAAAAGTCCTCAATGGCAATATTCTTAGCCATCTCAAAAAAGGCGGATTTGTCACATTCAACCAAAGTAAGGTGACGGTTTCGGGCGACGGATAGGCCGATGGTGCCGACGCCAGCGTAAAGATCAAGTACATTATCCGTATCGATGTGCTTTGCAATTTCCGATAAGGCCATTTCGTAGACTGGCAAATTGATTTGAAAAAATCCGTTTGGAGAATAAGAATATTCGTGGCCCATGATGGTATCTGTAAGATTATCAAAGTGTGGATGGGGTTTACCATTTTCGTAGAGGCCGCCGCTTACTTCACCTTTTTGGTTGCAGCGGAGAAGTAGGGATTGATATTTGCGGGCTTCTTCATGTTTTGAATTAAGCTCATCCACAATGCGGCTTGCGGCAGTGAAAATTTCTGGGCGTTCGAGAGATGATTTAGTAATTGGAGTCTTACGATGAGAACCGCGAGTATGGAAAGCTAATTTAATTTTTTGTTCACTATTGTCCCAATAGAGGGCGTATTCCATTTTATTGCGATAAAAATAATCTTTTTTATCGGTAAAAATTTCTGGGGTGGGAATTTCGAGATTATGTTCGCGAAAAATTTCAACTATGAGGGATTTTTTTAACTCTAGTTCGTAATTATAATCCATGATTTGCCAGGGGGAGGTAGAAAGAAAACAAGCATCCGGTGGGGAAACGCGGTGGGGAGAAGGATTTTTAATCTTGGTGGCAATAGCTTCAATGAAATGTGATTTTGATTTTACGGTATCATACTCTTCGACAATCTCACCAGGAAGAGCATTCCAAAGAAAGATTTTCTTACCATCTTCCATGGTGCCAAGGCCGAAGCCACCTGGAATAATTTTTTCTACTTGTATCATAGTTTATATTATATCAAAAATATGTTATAATATAAATATGTCTGCGGAAGAAATCTTAAGGTCTACCGAGAAAAGAGCATTAGGAAAAAATCACGAAATTATTTCGCACGTAACTGGGAAAGGCTCTCAAAAAGGCGGGATATTTAAAAAATTCTCAGCGACAGCGTTCGCAACGCTCATGATTTTGGTGCTTGTAGTGTTTTTCTCATCTGGGAATTTAATACCGGCGGCAATTTCAGAGCGATTGATTGAAGAAACGGATGTGCAATATGCTGATGCGGTAGAGAGTAAGATTTTAGTTTTTCAGCAAGCTCTAGCCCAGGGTGAGTTGCCAAGCAATACGGTAATGAGGCTTAAGAGTCACGAGGTGCTAGTTGGAAATGTAAGAGATGGTGTTTTTGTTGAAGAGGATAATGGTACAACTCTTCAGATGGGTGGAAAAGTTATCACTGCGGATGATTTTGTGGCAGCAGTACATTCGGATGCGAGATTATACGATGCATTTAATGCTGCGACTTACTCACGAGCAGCATACTATTACGATGATGCCGCGAAGGAAGTTTTCCGAGAAATTGGGACATCTCGCAATAATTATAATAGTGATAGCGATTTTGAAGACGTGATGAATAAAATGGTGGGGGAGGGGAGCGATATTAAAGTAAATAGTGTGGCGCGAGTACAAAAAGAAGATAAAGATGGAAATAAATATTACGAATATGTGCCGCTCAGTGGTGATGTTGATTCAGAAGCAGAAAATTTCGTGGCGACGGTGGCTGGTAAAAGTTTAGGTGCAAATGACACCGAGGCAACACTAAATGCAGCAAGCACCTTAAACGCCGCTGATACAATATCGCAAGACCAAAAGTCTAGCTTGTTTTATCTAGCCTTTATGGAGAATATTAGTAAAATGAAGGCCGGCGAGGGTGATAACTCAAAAATTAACGAAGCGATGAATTATTTATACGACGAAAAAACAATAAACGTGGTAGACGTGGAGACTGGCGAGACAATAACCGTGACTGGTAGCATGTTGGAATCACCTAGCTTATATGCAATCTTATCTGGCGAACGCGTTAAGGTTGAAGCGGCAAAAAATTATTCATCTGACCGGGTGATTAAGACTATAGAAAATCGTTTTGAGACTACCAATAGTGGCAACTCCATATCAAATACTGTGACCTCAACTACAAAAGGGGTACGGGGGACGATTGGAAGGTATATAACAAATAGTTCAAGTAGTGCATCTTTAGAAACTTTATCTGCCGTGACACCGATTATTAATGACTCGCTCGTTAATAATTCATTTGAAAATATTAATGGAATAGCGGCCGGTGAGATGTTTGCAAGGGGTGCGGTGAATGTGGGAAGTGCACTCGCTAAGGCAAGTGGTTCAACCGCTGGTGATGCTACCGCCGCAAAATCTTACGCAAGACTACAAAACACCGTACTAGCGATGGATGCAAAGGTAGACAGAATGAATCGTTCGCCTTTTGATATTACCTCAAAGAATACTTTTCTTGGTGCTATTGTATATAATTTTGCAACCTTAATACAAAAGAGTGGTCCAATCATGCGACAAGTGGCCAATGTGGCTCAGGTGGCAAAGAAGAGTATTGCGGCTATTTTACCGACCACCCATGCTGATGATGAATCCGATAGTTATCTCACTAACTTCGGCGATTGTGAAACCCTTGGCACAATTGGCGCAGTTGGCTCAGTGACCTGCGCAACGATAGAAACATTTGATACTTCAACTCTGGATGACCCGTTTAATGATCCTGACTTTATAAAGTTCGTAGAGGAAAATACTACTTTAGAAGACGGTGTGCGGAAGATAAAATCAGGGTCGAGACTGGCAGAGTTTATTATATATAATAATAAAAGAACAACTCCGGATGGCTTAGTGGATGGTGGGATTTTGGAATCACTCAAAAACGGAAACTCATCCACATCATTCAATTCTGATATTTTAAATATGGTGACGACTTATCTTGGTGCTGATAGTCGCGAACAAAGAATTGCTTCTGGAGCAGCATTTGTAAATTCAGATAGCAATACCGATTGGGATGCTTACGATAAATATTCTCAAAGGTATGTATCATTAGCTAGGGCAACTGCAGCACTTAGACAGTATGATGGCGACAGGACATCTTACACGAATCTCAAGTTCTTTGAGGGTGAAGAGAGTCCAGTGGTAGCATTCCTACGTGAATGCAAAAAATTAGCTAATAAGTAACATCCTCAACACTCGTGATGATGACTTGGTGATTTTTGAAGTTATTAACAAGATATTTGCGGCGAGTATTATCTAATTCGGAAAAAACATCATCCAGGAGAATGATTGGTTTTTTGCCGGTTTCAGACTGTAATAAATTAGCTTCAATAAACTTGAGGGCTAAAATAATAGAGCGGGTTTCTCCACGCGAGGCGGAGCCATCCGCTTCGGAATTATTAAAAATAAATTTAAAATCATCACGGTGAATTCCGAATGAAGTATGACCAATATATTTATCTTTGGTGAAATTTTGTTCTAAAAGTTTTAAGTAGTGTGATTCAGTAATGTCTGAAAGTTCGGTAATATAATTTAATGAGATTTGGTCAGAGTTCTCAGCGATTGAATAATATGTTGGGGTAAGCTCATTATTAATAGTATTAATAATATTACGGCGCTGATTAGTGATACTGGAGCCATATTTTGCAAGTAATAGATTCCATGGGAATAAATCTGATTCTTTACAATAATCAGATTTTAAAAGTTCATTGCGCTGACGGAGAGCTTTTTCGTATCTATGAAGATTGGTTGCATAGGTGTCGCTAAGCTCAGAGAAAATACGATCAAAATAATCACGATGACGGGATGGGGAACCACTAATAAGGTTTAAGTCAGAGGGGAGAAATAATACGATTGGGTATTTATCTTTCTTTGGTAGGCGACTAGATTTTTTGTCGTGAGTCAAAAATGTTTTTGTTGACTGATTATAGGTTGCAGAAAATTGCTCGCCAGTATTAAATTCTAGCGAGACGCGATAAAACTCGGTGCCGCGCTTTAAGATATCTTTATCGGTGGCACGAAAACTTTTACCGCGAGTTAAAATATAAATCGCCTCAAGGACAGAAGTCTTACCACAGCCATTGGCGCCAAGAATAAGAGTAGTATCCGGATTGCAATCCAGGTGATACTCGGTGTGATTTCGGAAGTTGGTAAGATCAACTGATTTGATATACATATTATCTACTAAGTGGCATTACGATGTGGGTATAGTCTTGATTCTTTTGGTTACGAAGAACTGCTGGTGTAGTCTTGGATGATAAGGCTATCACAATATCTGGCTCATCTAGTGAATTGAGAGCATCAAGGAAGAAGTGAGAATTAACAGTGAATTTACAGTCGTCCGAGACTTCAGTTTCAATCGTTGAGACATTTTCGCCGAGCTCAGTAGCGACGGATTTTACGGAAATAGTGTTTGGCTTCTTAGTCTCAATAGTGATGGACCCGGCAACTCCACGAGCAAAGAGTGCAGCCAACTTCGTATCACGGATGAGCTCCTCACGATTAACCGTGAAACTAATATTGTTGTCTTTTGGAATGAGTCTGGCGTAGTCTGGGAAGCTGGCGTCGATAAGTTTAGAAATAATTTCAACTTCACCGAGACGGAAGCGAACTAAGTCTTCATTGAAGGAAACTTCAATCTCATCCATCTCTTCATTAATAGCACGAAGAACCTCCTGGAGTGAACTTGTGGGCACAATAACACTAACTTCACTCTCGACACCGCTAATGAGTTTACGCTCCGCAAGGCGATAACCATCGGTTGCGGCAATGTAAAGGTTTTTATCTGAAGTGGTAAAGAATACACCAGTAAGGGCTGGGCGAGTTAAGTCACTAGAGCTCGCGATAGCAACGCTTGAAATTCCATTTTTAAACTCATCTATACCCATCTTGAAGATAACAGCTTTATCTTCATTAATCTCTGGGAGTTCTGGGAAATCATCGGCCGGGGAACTATTAATAGTGGAGGTGTATTTATCAGCGGTAATGGTAACTTTATCATTCTTAGAGGTGATTTTGATTTTTTCGCCTCTTGGTAGATTACTGACAAAGTCAGTTAAGAGTTTGGCTGGGACAGTGATGACACCATCTTTGCTACTTGAGACTGGTAAATAATCTACTATTGCCATATCTAGGTTGGTAGTGACGAGTGAAACTTTATTATTGTCTACACGAATGAGTACATTATTTAATACTGGCAAAGTAACTTTACCAACTGCTATGCGACTAACATTATTTAAAGCTTTACTTAATTTATTTTGTGTAACTTCAATTTCCATTTGGTTCCTTTCTTATAAATTATTTAATAATTGTAGTAGTAGGGTCTGTGTAAAAGTGGAAAAGTTTGGGCAAGTATAGAGGTGAGGTGGTTGTGGGGAAAGTTGTGGGAAATGCTGGAAAAGTGTGTGGGAAAATGGAGATTTCCACTTGGTGAACAAGATTTTTAAGTTTTGCACTGAGTTTTACCATGATTTTGCACTGAGTTTTACATGGGAATTTACACAGGTTTTCCACATTTTGAATAAAAATAGTATTCGGATTAACCATAGATATGCTCCTTAATCTCTTCGATTTGGTCGCGAAGTGAGAAGTTGAGTTTTAAGTCTGATTCAATTTTTTTGATGCCATGCATAACTGTGGTGTGATCTTTGACGCCAACTTCGGTGGCGATTTTGGTAGTACTCATGGAGAGTTCTTTGCTTAATATAAACATAGCGACTTGGCGGGCGGTCTTAATGTTGGCGACGCGAGATTTGCCACACATTTCTTTGACTGGTAAGTCGTAATACTTTGCAACTTTTTCAACTACTTGTTTGCCAGATATGGGGCGAAGTTTGTTGGAACGACTAATACTGGCTGAGCCGTTTTGGATTAATTCTAGTGGAGTAAGTCCGCGGACTTCAGACATTAATAATATGGTGGAGAATTCTCCTTCGAGGTCACGGATGTTGGTGTTGACGTTTTCGGCGATATATTCGATGGCTTCTGGCTCAATATCGGCGCCCATGAGTTCGGCTTTAGCTCTTAAAATAGCGCATTTATCTTCAAATTTTGGGAGTTGGAGGTCGAAAGCACCACCCATGGTGAGACGGGAAGCGAGACGTTCATCGACGGTTTTAATTTGAGATGGTAGGCGGTCACTCGTGACGATGATTTGTTTATTTAGTTGGTAGAGGTCATTGAAGATGTTAAAGAATTCCTCTTGAGATTTTTCCTTGCCGACGATGAATTGAAAATCGTCAATGATGAGACAATCGAGTTTTTCGAATTTACGGTTGAATTCTTTGCCTTTGCCGTTTTGGATAGCATCGATAAAGTCTGAGTAGAAATGGGAGATTGGCGTGTAGAGGATTTTGAGGGAAGGGTCGCGGCGGAGTAATTCGTTGCCGATGGCTTGGACGAGGTGGGTCTTACCAAGACCTGGCCCACCGTAGAGAAAGAATGGGTTATAACGGGTACCAGGAGCATCAATGATGCTTTTGGCGGCGGAGACGGCGAGGTCATTGTTGCTACCAATCACGAAGCTATCTAGAGTGTATTTACTATTTAAGCCATTAGATATGGATTTGGTGTCGAGTGATTTTTTGAGTGGTTTAATACGGTCACCAAGCGAGCTGTCTGTGGTGGTGACTTCGCGGGAGCGGACTTTGGGTTTTGATGTGGAGCTAACTTCGAAATCAATAGTGGTAAATTCGATACCGTTTTTCTTGAGGGCGTCAGTGATGAGGTCTAGGAATTTGGAACGGAGTTGCTTGACGAAGAATGAATTTTTGACTCCAATAATAACATGATTATCTGAAGCTGATAACAGGGTTGTGTCTTTAAACCAGGTGGAAAAATTGGCTGGCGAAACTTTTTGTTCGATTTCAGCTAGGACGTTTTCCCAGACGTTGTACATTTTGACCTCCTTAATGAGAATAGTATAGCACAGAAATGGGGAGTTTTCCACAGGTTTTGGTGAGTTTTTGAATGTGTTGTAATATGTTTTTGGAATTTAAGGGGTGATGTTTTCCACATAGTGGAAGGAATCCCATAAAAGGATGTGGAAAACTTCTTGAAAAATGTGGAAAAATGCGGTATACTATAGTAAGTATTTGAAAAATAATAAAATTTAAGGAATAATATGCCAAAACGTACATATCAGCCACACAAGCGTCAGCGCAAAGTTGAGCATGGCTTTATGAAAAGGAATGCTACTGCTAACGGTAGGAAGGTATTGGCTCGTCGACGCTTGAAGGGTCGCGCGAGGCTCACGGCTTAAAAATAATCCCCGGATGGGGATTATTTAGTATTATAATATATAGTATGTTGAACAAAAGATATCGGTTTCACTCTCGTGGTGGGGTGAATTGGGTGTATAAGCATGGCAAGACGGTGCGAAGCGTGCAGGCGTCGTTGGTTTTTGCGCCGAATGAACGGGGATTTACGAGGGTTGCGGTGGTGGTTTCTAAAAAGGTGGACAAGACTGCGGTTGGGCGGAATCGGATCCGGCGACGAGTGTATGAAGTAATTCGGAAGAATTTTGAGTATTTACCTAAGAAGACTGACTATATATTTATAATATATTCATCCAAGGTGAAGACGATGGAAATTTCCGAGCTTGAAAAGCTGCTTGGGGGTCTAGTAGAAGAGTCAAAGGTGTGTTATAATAAATAAGATGAAAAATTGGAGTGTGAAGAAAATTATAACTTGGGCGCTTATTGTGGCGTTTGTTACTGGGTCTATCGCTGCTGGTGGACCGTTTAATTTTATTGATATTATAATAGTGCGGCCAATCGTGAATATTCAATTCATGATATTTAACTTGGTGCATGATTTTGGGCTTGCTATTATTATCTTTGCAATACTAGTGAAGATTTGTATGTTGCCGCTTACTAAGAGGCAGCTAATGCAGACTCGGCTGATGCGGAAAATTCAACCAGAGCTGACGCAGATTAGGAAAAACTGTAATGGGAATAAGCAACTAGAATCAATCCAGACGATGGATCTTTATAAACGGTACAATATTAAACCGTTTGCTTCGATATTGACACTTTTAATCCAGTTGCCAATCTTCATTGCGGTGTTTTCTGCAATACGGGTAATTGCAACACCACTTCCAGCTGATAATTTGTCAAACAGGGTTTATGAAATCGTAGCTTACGAAGGGTCTGAGATAAGGATGCTGGAAGAAAAGCAGCAGGCGTATCTAGCGGATTTATCGAATAATGATATTCCGGTTGAAGAAAAAGCTGAGTATGATTTTCATCCATCATTATTTGGTGTGATTGACCTTACAGCAAGAGCGAGTGATGTGATTAATCCGGCGAGGTTTTCGTGGTCGGCTGTGTTTATGCTAGTAATTTCAGTTGCAGCTGCGGTGGCGCAATATTTTGCGACCAAGCAACAAATGCCGTCTGGTAAGTCTGAAAAGAGTAAGAAGTTTCGTGATCTTCTCCGTGATGCGAAAGAGGGTAAGGATATTGATGATTCTGATGTGTCGGCAATGTCTACAGCTCAAATGGGTAAGATGATGCCTTTAATGATGTTTATCATTATGATAAATTTGCACGGGGCTTTGGCATTTTATTATTTCCTAACGAATGTCTTGACGATAGTGCAGCAGAAATTAATTTTTGCAAAGGCGCGAGATGAAATGGATAATAATACCGATAAGGCGATGTTAAAAGAGCTCAAAAAGACCGAAAGTGGTCGAAAGATGCGGGGGAAGATTAAAGAAGCTGAGGTGGTAGAAAATAAAAAGACAGGAACAAAAATTACCCGGATATCCGCGAAGGATACTAAAAAGAAAAGGAGATAACCAATGAATAAAGATGAATCAATTAGATTTGCGGCGAAGTACTTGGAAGATTTACTGAGCTTCTTTGGGGTGAATGTGGCGGTGACGTCGACGATTGATGATGAGGTGATACAGCTTTCGGTACCATCTACGTCCCTAAATTCGCTTCTAATTGGGCGAAATGCGGATAACCTGAGAGCTTTGCAGCACATCGTAATGATGGCGCTCAGCAACCATGGTGCAGAGGTGACACGAGTGAATGTGGATGTGGCTGGATATAAGAAGCAGCGCGCAGATAGGATTGCGGAAAAGGCTGAAGGTTGGATTCGAAAAGTGCGAGAAACTGGCGAGTCGATGACGATCGATCTTAATCCGGCGGATAGGCGAGTGGTACATAAGATAGCTTCGGATTATTCGGATATTGAAACACACTCTGAGGGGGAAGGGAAAGAAAGAAAATTAATTATTAGCAAAATATAGGTTTTAAAAAATCCCCTCTTTAGTGAGGGGATTTTTTGTGGGCTTGCTATTCTTCTTCTGACTGCGGGTTTAAGATAATGACGAAGTCATAGTTTCTTGAAATAGCTTCAGGTAGCGAATCGGCTGGTTTAAGGTTAGAATCGTAATGGGCCTTAAGAAGTGCTGCGCTGCCTGGTTTAGAGCTTAATTCGTAGATGGTGGTGCCTTCTGGGTAAGTTTCACCTTCTGGAAGTTCTGGGGCATCATCAACGTCCACGTCTGTGTAGCCGGCTGCAATGAGATTGGCTTGCTCGGAAGAGGCTAGGCCGGCAGTTTCGGTCGCATTTAATACTAAAATGGATGGTTCTTCGTAATCGCGTGGATCACTGGAGAGGTTTTTTGACACGAAGTCTTGAATGGCGCCATAATTACCAACTCCGGCGGATGGTAAGACGTAGGAAATGCCATTGATTGTGCCGGTGGTCATATAATAAATATTTTTATTATAATCTACAAGGGAGATTTGGCGAGCATTGTTCAAATCAAACTCTTCGGTAAGGTGGGCTAAAGTTTTCATCTCGCTGAGAGAGAAGTTGGTGCGAAGATTGTCACCTAATGCCCCAGCTAGGCCCATGATGTCGGTGATGGAAAAATCTTTTTCGAAGATTTTATCTTTGATACCGATAAGGATTTTTTGTTGGGAAGAGCCGCGTGAGAAATCACCACCAATAGTACCATGACGAGCACGAGCGAGACCGAGGGCCTGTTCGCCATTAATAGTGTATGGTACGCCAGCCTCGAAGACGGCGCCGGTCCAGTAATAATCCATGATGTCTTCATCTAGTGTGACGGTAATGCCGCCTAGAGTGTCGACAATGTAAACGAGTGAACCCCAGTTTAAGTGGGCGAAATATTGGAAGTCTACACCGAGGATAGAACCGACTTCGGTCATGAGAGCATTGGCGGCTTCGGCCTCTTGCTCGATGGTGGCAGTACCACTGCCGCCATTACACCAGTAGACTTCATTAATCTTGCCGGTGGCAGTGCAAGTGGGGGAAGCTTTTAAGTCGCGAGGAAGGGAAAGCATGGCGATATCGCCGGTTTGCTGATCGATTGAAATCATCATGATGGAATCAGTAAGCTGGGCGCCATCGTGGACTCCATTACCCTCATCACCTTCCATGTTGTAACCACTGGTGCCGAACGCGAGGATGTTGGTGCGGCCATTGGCATCGGTTTTTAATGGATCGTAAGTTTCCTTGGTGAGCGTGATAAGATCTAAGACGGTGCCTTGGCCGCCGGTGATTTTAGCGATAATGTCATTACCCCAAAGGATGAAAGCGCTGACGCCGGCGATAAGAATGAGAACAATGGCGAGTATTATGATGGTAATAATACGGCGGGCTTTGGACTTTGGCTTCTTTTCTTTTTTCTCAGTTTTGGATTTTTGGTGGGATTTAGTTGGCTCGTCGAGTTGTAGAGGCTCTAATGGAGCAAGAAAATCTTCAGCTTTGGCGATCGGTTTAGCTGATGGTTTGACTTCTTTTGTAGTTTCTTCTAGGATTTCTTCGCCGTCAACGGAAATTTCGAGTGAATCATCCGAGATGATGATTTTTTTTGCTTTTTCTTTGGGTTTTATAGTGGTTGGTCTTTTGGTATTAGGTGTCGTCAGTGGGTCGGCGGAAGAAAAATTATGTTCACCGGGTTTTTTAGTATGTTTTTTTTCGGTTGAAGAAGAGCGCGGAGATTTCGCACTCCGTGGGACAAGCCCATCGATTGATTTATTTGTAGCCATTATGTATAATTATAGCATAATGGCAATAAAATTAACGAAAAAACAATTAGCGGTTTTGAATTTCATTGAAGATTTTATGGAAGAAAATGGTCTCGCTCCGACGTATCGAGAAATAATGAGCGGGCTGGAGCTTGCGAGCGTGTCGGCAGTGGCAGAACATGTTGATAATTTAGTGGAAAAAGGGGTGTTGAAGAAAACTCCTGGTGCGGCGCGAACGCTTGAGGTGTTGGATTATAAGCATGAAGACACGGTGGAACTTTTTCGGATGAAGATGGCGACGTGCACGGAGGATGAAAAGAAAGTACTTGAAAAAGCGATGGAGATTTTGGATTTATGACGGCGCGGAGAAGGAAACGGAATAAAAGGTGGGTGTATTGGTTAGTGGCGTTGGCACTGGTTGCGGTGGCGGCTGGTGTGGGTTATAAAGTGTGGGATGAGTATTTTAGAAATGGTGATGATAGTGGCGTGGATGCTGGTGGTGAAAAACCAGTAGAAAAGCCAACAGAAAAACCAGTGGAGAAGCCGGTAGACGAGCCACAGAAGCCAGATGAGAATCCTAAAGAAGAGGAGACGCCGCCGGCGAAACCGCAATATGATGGTGGCGATCCAAATGCTGCTAGCGATTTAACTGGTGTAGTGACGTATGCCGGGGTGAATGACGGTGTACTGATGGTGCGTGTAAATATTGATCAATATCTTGCGGGCGGGAATTGTGTTTTGACATTAATGCAAGACGGAGCGGCGCTTTATAAAGAGACGGCGGATGTGATTGATCTTGCGGCGACGTCGACCTGCGAAGGATTTAATGTGCCGGTGGGGAAGATTAATGGCAATGGAAAAGTTGGCATAAGAATTATGGTTGAGTCTGGGGGTAAGTCTGGTATAATTGAGGGTGAGGTAAACATATGACCGTGCGGCGAAGACGAGATAAAAGAATTTGGTATGTGCTCACTATAGCGTTTGTGGCGGTGGGCTTTTTTAGTTTTTTGACACAAAGGGAAGAAAAGGCCGAAGTGGAAGCGGCTTCGCTGGATGCGTTTGATGCTGGGTATATTATTTCGGATTACCAAATGAAAAACTATCAGTCAATGACTGAAGCTAAGATACAAGAGTTTTTGACAAAAAAGAATGGATGTAAGAATACGGATGTTGGACTTTATAATGAGCTTAGCGGAAAATATAGTACGATTCATTGGCATTTTAGTGGTGGACATTTTGTGTGTTTGTCGGAAGAATTGTTTGGTGATGGGATAAAATATGGTGAGGATTTAAGTGCTGGAGAGGGCGAGACGGCGGCACATATTATTTGGCAGGCGGCGCAGGATTATAAAATCAATCCGCAAGTTTTGATAGTTTTGTTAGAAAAAGAGCAGGGGCTGATTACTGATCCGTATCCGCATAGTGGCCAGTATCGTTCGGCGACTGGGTATGGGTGTCCGGATACGGCGCCATGTAATGAAAAGTATTATGGTTTTAAAAATCAGGTGCGGAAGGCGGCGGAGCTCTTTAAAGCGGTGCTTGATGGCGGGTGGACGAACTATCCTTTGGGACAGAATTATATTCAGTATAATCCTTCGGCGAGCTGCGGTGGGTCGATGGTGAATGTGAGAAATTTAGCGACGTCGGCGCTTTATAGGTATACGCCATATCAGCCAAATGCAGCAGCGCTTGCGGCTGGGTACGGTACGGCTGAATGTGGGGCGTATGGAAACCGAAATTTTTATTTGTATTTTCAGGATTGGTTTGGGGGGATAGTGGAGGAGGGGAATACTAGCGGGGTGGAAGACGACGTAGTTGAAGAGACGGCACCTGAGTTGGAAGGTGCAGCATCGGTGCCGACTATAACATATATGGCGCATGCGCAGGATATAGGATGGGAGAGTGGATACAAAAAGGATGGTGCGCAGTCTGGAACTACTGGCGAAAGCAGAAGACTTGAAGCGATAAAAATTAAGCTTAACGATTCGACCGGAATTCTATATCAGAGTCATTTGCAGGATATAGGATGGGAGAGTGGATACAAAAAGGATGGTGCGCAGTCTGGAACTACTGGCGAAAGCAGAAGACTTGAAGCGATAAAAATTAAATTAGCTGATAATTTGGCAAAAAAATATGACGTTTGTTATCGGGCACATGTGCAAGATGTGGGTTGGATGGATTGGGTAAAAAACGACGCAGTGGCTGGGACTACTGGGAGAAGTTTAAGACTCGAAGCAATTCGAATAAAATTAGTATCGAAGGGTGCGAATTGTATAGAATAACTTGGGTGCTTGAGTTTCGTAAGGTGATATGATAGAATTAGGTCATGAAAATACTTTTAACTGGTGGGACTGGATATATTGGTTCACATACGGCGGTAGAGCTAATTAAACTTGGACATGACGTAGAGATTATGGATAATCTCTTTAATTCTAAAATTACCGTGCTGGACAAAATAGCGGAAATCACTGGAGTGAAGCCAAAATTCTACCAAGTAGATTTGCTTGACGTAAGTGGTATGGATAAAATGTTTGCTGAGGGCGGGTATGACCTTGTCATACATTTTGCTGGGTTAAAGGCTGTAGGCGAGTCTGTAGAAAAGCCACTACTATACTACAAAAATAATGTTGGCGGTACGATAAACTTGCTTGAATGTATGAAAAAACACAACGTGAAGAAAATTATTTTCTCATCTTCGGCGACCGTGTATGGTGAACAGGGCGTCACGGAAATGACTGAAGATATGCAGACTGGTGTGGGTATCACAAATCCGTATGGCGAGACGAAATTCATGATTGAGGAAATCTTGAAGGATGTAGCGAAGGCGGAGCCGGATTTTGAGGCGGTGATTTTACGCTACTTTAACCCAGTGGGTGCGCACGAATCTGGATTACTCGGTGAAGACCCAAATGACATTCCGAACAATCTAATGCCGATTATTATGAAAGTATCGCTTGGTGAGATTCCGGAGCTCAGCGTGTATGGCGATGATTACGATACGGTGGATGGGACCGGGATGCGGGATTATATACATGTGGTAGATCTTGCGCGTGGACATGTGGCCGCAATGAACAAGATGAATCCAGGAGTGTCTATATATAATCTTGGTACTGGGCGGGCGACGTCGGTGCTTGAGATGGTGGCGGCGTTTGAGCGGGCGAGTGGTGAAAAATTGCCGTACAAAATCGCTCCTAGACGATCGGGCGATCTGGCTAAGATTTGCGCAAATTCAACAAAGGCAGAAAAAGAACTTGGATGGAAGACTGAGCTTGATATTGAAGACGCAATGCGAGATACGATTCGCTATCTAAAGAATGTGAAGAAAAAATGAAACCCTTAGTATCCATAATTGTGCCGGTATATAATATCGGTGAATATGTGGGTAAATGCTTAGAGTCTGTTTGTGGTCAAAGCTATGAGAATTTAGAAATTCTAGTAATAGATGATGGCTCGACGGACGAGTCTGGAAAAATCTGTGATGAATTTGCGGCAAAAGACAAGCGACTAAAAGTTTATCATAAAAAAAATGGTGGACTGTCGGATGCGAGAAACTTTGGGATTAGTAAAGCTAAGGGGATATATATTATTTTTATTGATGGCGATGACTATATTGAACGAAATTTTGTGAGCAGAATGATTGATGTTGGTTCAAGTAATACCGATGTAGTAATTTGTGGCTACAACGATGTGGTACCTTGCGAGATGGTGATGAGCGGTAAAGAATCGGCCATACGTCTTCTGGTAAAACAGGAGAATTTGGACGTAATTGCTTGCAATAAGATGTATGGGAGGAAGATTTTTGATGATAAAAATATAAGGTATCCAGTTAATGAAAAATATGAAGATAGTTTAACAACTTATAAAATTTTAGCAGGCGCTAAAAGAGTTTTTTATATTCCTGTGTCGCTATATCATTATGTAATACGAGAGGGGAGTATTATGAATTCGGCGGACTTAATATCTAGACTTAACGCGCGGGAAAAGGCAGCAAAAGAAGCTGTAGAATATTTTTCTGATGATGAAGAACTAAGACAAGCGGCGGAGATAGCAGTACTGACGGCAAAATTAGCTTTTATGGATGCAGCCGCTAAAGGCAAAATTGACAAAAAATATTTTAAAGTTAATTCGGAATGGATAAAAAAACATAATAATATGTTCCAAAAACATAAGTTTATGAATAAAAAACTTAACTTGTACTTAAAATTAAATAATTTAGGGCTTTATAAAATTTTTAGGACCATAGTTTGAGGTAGGCGTCAGCGACTTTGTCTGGTTTGCCGTCTTTGATGATTTTACCGTCATCGATCAAAATGGCGCGGGTGCAGAATTTGCGGACGTTTTCCATGGAATGGGTCACCAGGATGACAGTTTGGTGATTATTTTTGAGGTTTTCAAAATAATCGTTACATTTTTGCTGGAAAGCAGCGTCACCTACGGCAAGAACTTCGTCGAGAAGTAGAATATCACCACGGGCGCGGATGGCTATAGAAAAGGCAAGACGAACTTGCATGCCGGAAGAATAATTTTTGAGCTTTTGGTCTTGGAAATCTTTAAGTTCGGCAAATTCCCAGATCTCGTCGTACATGGCATCCATTTCTTCATTGGAAAAACCAAGGAGGGCGCCGTTTAGATAAACATTTTCACGACCAGTAAGCTCTGGATTGAAGCCGACGCCAAGCTCAATAAATGGAACGAGCGAACCATTTACGGTGATGCTGCCTTTTTCTGGATAGTAAATACCGGCGAGGATTTTGAGAAGAGTGGATTTACCGGAGCCATTGCGACCAACGATGCCGAGAAATTCACCTTGGTTCACGGTAAAATCTAGACCTTTTAAAACTTTTTGTTCGCGATAACCTTTGATGCCGCGGAGACGATTGAAGATGGTTTGCTTTAAGCCAAAAGCTTGTTCGGTAGGGAGACGAAAATTTTTATGAAGATGCTCAACCTTGATAGCTGGAGCATTCGGGTCGTTAATTTCTGTACGAGTACCAATAGAACGTTTCATTAGACTTCCTCCGCGAAGAATTTAGATTTACGACGAAAAGTGATAGCGCCGAAGATAAGGACAGTAATGACAAGAATGATTGGTATAATGACGGCTGGCGATGCAAGATAATTCCAGGTAGTGATAGTCTCAGTGGTAATAAGACCAAAACGAATATCCTGAATGGCTTGGGAAATTGGGTTTAAGAGAATGATTTTTGCGGCGATTTCTGAAGTAGATGCGACCATGGAGATTGGGTAGATGATAGGAACGGCATAGAAGAGAGCTTGGATGCAGACGTCCCAGATTGAGGTGATGTCGCGGTATTTGACATTAATAGAGCCAAGAAGGAAAGCTAGACCTAGCGAAAGAAGATATAGCTCAAAAATAGCAGGAATAGCTAGGAGCCAAGTTGGGCTAGGTGCGACACCATTGATGAGAGCGAATATAATGATGACGCCTAAGTTGATTAACATATTAATGACGGCAGTAAGGGTGGCGGAAACTACGACGATGTATTTTGGAAAGCTAATTTTGCGAAGAAGATCACCACGGTTGACGATGGCTTGAATACCCTGAGATGTACATTCGGTAAAGAAGCTCCACATAGTAGTGCCACATAATAGATAGACTGGGTAGTGTGGTATGTCGCCACCGATTCTGAGGAGCTTGGCAAAGACAATGTAGAGAATAGCAAACATCATAAGTGGACGAAGGAGTGCCCAGAGGTAACCAAGAACGGAGCCTTGATAACGGAGTTTGAAATCAGTTTTGGTTAATTCTTTTAAAAGAATGCGATTTTTACGATTTAAAACACGAGGAATACTCATAATGATATTTTAGCATATTTTTGATGAGTTGGCGAGGTTACTGCGGTGTGATAAAATTATGCCATGGCAAGTGTGTCTAAAAAATCTAAAACTATACAGGGCCGGAAGTGGCGGGATTTTTGTAGGCGTTTTATTATAACTGTAATATATGTGTCGGCGTGGGCTGGACTTGCTTTCGCGGCAATAAAAGTAGATGAGGCAAGGGGTGATGCTCAGGGCTTAAATGATGGCTCTGCCGGTGAGATCCCGGTGATGGAGATTTTTCTAAAAGATGTGACGCTTGACGAGGTTCATGAAAATGGAAAAGATGTAAAATATAAAGATAATATAGTAATACTTGATGGGGTGGAATATGATGGCGTGGAGTTTAAGGGGAGAGGGAATTTTTCGTGGACGGCGGATAAAAAATCGTACCGGATTAAGTTTGGCAAAAAAGTAAGTTTGCTTGGTATGAATAAATCTAAGAAATGGGCGTTAGTTGCAAATAGTGTAGACGATAGCTTGATGCGGAATGATTTGGCGTATTATTTAATGGATTTAATAGTTGATGGATATCAGTTTCGAGGTGATTTTGTAAAACTTAAAATAAATAAGGAAGAAATAGGAGTTTATTATTTGATTCAGACAATGGATATAGGAAAAGGTGCGGTGGATTTGAAGGATTCAATGGGGGTGTTGGTGGAACTGGATAATATATATTGTGAAGGTGAGGACAGACAATGGGTAACCAACAAAGGTGATTGTCTAACAATAAAAGATGCGGTGGCTGATGACAATATAGATATAGCGATGGCGGGTTTTTTGTCTGATTTTGAAATTTTAGAACAAGCTGCATCGGTAGGGGATTTTGAGGTAATAGAGAAGGTGGCGGATGTTGAATCCTTAGTGAATTATTTTTTAATTTCCGAGCTAACATCAAATCAGGATGCTTATGTGTCAAGCTGGTTTTTTTATAAAGATGGAGTAGATGACGTTATTCATGCTGGATTAGCGTGGGATTTTGATGGCGCATTTGGAAATCGTAATTGGGGTAACTGGCCGGAAGAATTCTATATGCCAAGGACGATAATGGCGAGGTTTTTATATGACGAAGACATAATAAAAATAGCTGATTTAATGCGGGATTTGATAGAAATTCCGGAATTTCGGATGGCGGTGCGCGAGGTTTTTGCGAAAAAGATTGCAGGTAGGACGGATGAATTTTTGAACTTTATTAATGAGAGGAGTAAAGAGATTAGCAATGGAGCAAAATATGATGCGGAATTATGGAATAAGGGCGATTTTGAAGAAGAGGTTAATTATTTGAAATGGTGGCTAGAAGAAAGAATCAAAATTTTAGAAGAAGTGCTTTAATCGTTGTTTGATAGCTTGGCGTTTGTGCGAATGGAAAATATAGCGATCAACTTGTTTTGGGGTACCATTCTTGATAATTCGTAATAAGTTTGTTGCATTTATTGATGTAAGGTATTTTTTAATGTATGGATTTTGCTGATCAAATTCGAGTGCATTCATTTTTTTACAAAAGAGCTTGATGTATTCTAGACGTTTAGTTTTTTCAGGTATATCGGCAATAGTGTAAAAAAGAATAACTAGGAGTTGGTGTGGAATTATGGCCCCCTCTATTTCTTCAAGTTTGCTTGGGGCATTTTTTTGGGCATTTTGAAGGCAAAGAGCAACGGTTTTAAAGATAACTAAACGGTTTTTGTTGAATGTCCCGCCATTACCTTGGATTGACGAATCTCTTTGGACGTAGTTGTAGTATGGGGCTCGAATGTAAACTGGATTATTTGCTTTAGCTATTATAGTTGGAATGATGGCTACATCTTCGTTATTGAGGCCAGTGGGAAAAATAGTGTTTTTAAAAAGTGCACGTTTAAAGATTTTATTACATGCGGAAGCCGCTAAATCGGTATCTATGATTTGCATAACTGGGTCACGATGAGATAGGTTAGCGCATGAATTCCAGACTTTGCGTGGTTCAACTGCGAGCGGATCATGATGGTTTGGTTTTGGCGGGTAGATTACCATAATGTCGGAGTAAACGAGATCTGAAGCTGTTTGTTGGGCTTTTTTTAGCATAGTTGAATAAGCATTGATTGCTACATAATCATCCGGGTCAAGGAATGTGATGTAGTCGCCAGTTGCCATGGCAAGGCCGGCGTTTCTGGCAGATGAGAGGCCGGAATTTTTGCGAAGTTTTTTATATTTAATTTCCGGGTGATTCTTCATGAAAGAACGAATTATTCTTTCGCTATTGTCTGGCGAACAATCATTTATAATGATAACTTCAAGTCCCGGTGGAGGAGAAGTAAAAATTGAATTAAGGCAGGTTTTAATATAGGGCTCAACGTTGTAGACTGGTATAACGACGGACAGAAGTGGATGATCGGTAACTTTAATAGTTGTTTTTTCGAGCGATAATTCTTCTTCAAGCCCCCAACCAGTGATTAACTCTTGTCGGCGACGCTTGATATTCTTGAGCATAATTTTAGGAAGCTTAACATCTTTAGTAATTTCATCTTGAACGGTTACAATTTCTTTAAAATGGGTATAATTGTCGGTGGTTTTAGAAACTGAACCAGTGTGCGAACGGTAATAATTGAGCGATTCGGCATGATAGGCAATGCTACCATGAGTTAAAATTTTGGCGTAGAAATACCAGTCGCCGGCGAGACGAAAGTTGGTGGCCGATTCCAGATATTTCAGATAGGGGATATCTTTCCTTAATTTAAATACGACACCCGACACATTGGTAATTGTATTGTTGACTGCGGAAACTTCTTTTAATTCATCTACGCCGTTGTTGATGTAGTTGAAACGCCAATGATGGCTATGGAGGTAATCTATCCAGGGGCGGAAATCTGACATTAGAACGAAGCCTTGGTCATCAATCATTTTGGATTCAGTGTAGGAAATTAGTACATTTTTGTCTTTTTTGAAGCCAAGCATAGTAGCGCTTAGAAAATGTTTATTACATAGATCATCGGCTTCGCAAATCCATAGGTAGTCCCCAGTGGCTTCGGCAAATGCTTTACTCCATTGCTTGAAGACTTTTCCGCTATTTTGCTTATTTACAATGAGACGCGTTCTGAGATTTGGACGAGTTTCGTGTAATTTTTTGAGGATCTTTTTGATAACTTTGACACTTTGGTCTGTAGAGTGGTCATCTAGGATAATTAGTTCGGACACGGGGTAAGTTTGATTGACTATTGAGTTAACTCGTTCTTCAAGATAATCGGAGTAGTTGTAGTTGGGGATGACAGCCGTGACGGATTCTGGTTTTTGCGGAATGAAATATTTCTTAATAGAAAATCGAAAAATAAACAATATATATCGACGTAGGTGATTGACTGAGGCTTTGATTAGATATTTAATTTTTGAAATCATGTGCTCATTATAACACAAAAACGGTATAGTGTAGGATGGGCACGGTTTAATTGTTTGAAATATATTAGTAATGTGATAAAATTAGATTGAATAAAAGGAGCAGGAGTGATGAAGGGAATTATTTTGGCGGGGGGGTCTGGAACTAGATTATATCCATTAACGTTAGGAACGAGCAAGCAAATGTTGCCGGTGTATGATAAGCCGATGATTTATTATCCATTGTCGACTTTGATGTTGGCGGGGATTAGAGATATATTGATAATCTCAACGCCGGATGATTTGCCGAATTTTCAGAGGCTACTGGGTGATGGATCCAAAATGGGATTGAGTTTGTCCTATAAGATGCAACCTTCACCGGATGGATTGGCGCAGGCATTTATTATTGGCGAAGATTTTATTGGTGATGAAGCTTGCGCAATGGTACTTGGTGATAATATTTTTTATGGTGGTGGGTTTACCGGCATCCTAATGAATGCGGTTGCCAATGCTGAAGATGGCCGAGCGACAGTCTTTGGTTATCATGTAAATGATCCAGAGAGATTTGGTGTGGTGGAGTTTGATGATGGGTGGCACGCAATTTCAATAGAGGAGAAGCCAAAGGTGCCAAAAAGCAATTATGCGGTGACCGGACTTTATTTTTATCCTGCCGGGGTAGCGAAGATGGCAAAGCGGGTGGAGCCGTCTGACAGGGGGGAGTTAGAGATTACGACTTTAAATGAGATGTATCTAGACATGAAGAAATTAGACGTGCAATTGCTTTCGCGTGGATTTGCATGGCTGGATACCGGTACGATGGACTCACTTGCAGATGCGTCGGATTTTGTGCGAGTAGTGCAGAAACGGCAGGGCATTCAGATTGCGGCACCTGAGGAGATAGCTTATAAAAATGGCTGGATTACGAAAGAGCAATTATTGGTGTCAGCGGAGAAATATAAGAAGTCTTCCTATGGGCAACATTTGTTTAATGTAGCGGAAGGAAAGATGCGGAATTAATGGGAAAGTTTACGTTTAATAAAACTGCGATTGATGGGGTGTATATAATAGAACCGACAGTATTCGGGGATGAGCGGGGTTACTTTATGGAGACTTATTCGGAGGCGGATTTTAAGGAAGTGGGACTCAATTATAATTTTGTACAAGACAATCAATCGTCGTCACGGCGGGGGGTGTTAAGGGGTCTTCATTTTCAGAAGTTGCATCCGCAAGCAAAGTTGGTAAGGGTACTATCAGGAGAGGTGTTTGATGTGGCAGTTGACCTTCGTGCCGGATCGTTGACTTATGGGAAATGGGTCGGGGAACTATTGTCGTCAGAAAATCATAAACAATTAATGATACCGCGTGGGTTTGCACATGGTTTTTTGGTGGTGAGCGAGAAAGCGGAGTTCGCATATAAATGTGATGAGTTTTATTATCCGGAAGATGAAGGCGGAGTAATGTATGATTCTTGTGGAATTTTATGGCCAAAAGTGGAAGAAGGGTTAGTACTTTCAGAAAAAGATTTAAGACACCCGAAGTTGGAAGCGCTCAATTTTAAATTTAATATATAGGAGATTATGATGGGTAAGAAAACGATAATTGTGACTGGTGGAGCGGGATTTATTGGATCGAATTTCATATATTATATGTTGAAAAAATACCCCTTTTACAGGATAGTGTGTCTAGACGCGTTGACTTATGCTGGGAATTTATCAACGCTAAATCGAGCATTAAAAAATTCGCAGTTTCGTTTCGTAAGGGGAGATATACGGGATGTAGAGTTAGTAAATGAACTATTTGCGGAAGAAAAGCCAGACATTGTGGTGAATTTTGCGGCGGAGTCGCACGTAGATAGGTCAATTGAAAATCCGCAAATATTTTTGGAGACCAATATTATGGGTTCAAAGGTACTAATGGATGCATGTTTGAAGTATGATGTGAAGCGATATCATCAAGTATCAACCGATGAGGTATACGGTGATTTGCCACTAGATAGACCAGATTTATTTTTTACGGAAAAGACGAATTTACATGCGTCGTCGCCGTATTCGGCCTCAAAAGCCTCAGCCGACCTTTTGACGATGGCATATCATCGTACCTATGGATTGCCGGCGACAATTTCTCGATGTTCCAATAATTATGGGCCACATCATTTTCCGGAGAAGTTAATTCCATTAATAATAATAAATGCTTTATACGATAAGAAATTGCCGGTATACGGCGATGGCAAGAATGTGCGGGATTGGCTATATGTAGAAGATCATTGCAAAGCGATTGATATGATAATTCATGCAGAATGTGTAGGGGAAGTATATAATGTGGGCGGACATAATGAAATGGCGAATATTGACATTGTAAAACTGATATTAAAAGAATTAAATAAACCAGAGTCATTGATTGAATTTGTAGAAGATAGGAAGGGGCATGACAGGAGGTATGCGATTGATCCAACAAAGATTAAGATGCAGCTTGGTTGGGAGCCGGAGACAAAATTTGAAAATGGGATTGTAAAGACAATTAAGTGGTATTTGGACCATAGGGATTGGTGGGAAGAAATTATTTCTGGCGACTATAAAAATTATTACGAAAAAATGTATGGAGATAAATAAATGAGGATACTCGTAACTGGTGCAAGTGGACAACTTGGTTTTGACGTAATGGAAGAACTCGCGCGTCGCGGACATGATGGAATTGGAGCGGATAGGTCCGATTCTGATACGAAATTTGAGCATGTAATATTGGATATCACGGACAAAGAAAAAGTCTTTCAGACGGTAAAAGAAATTAACCCGGATGCGATTATACATTGTGCGGCATGGACCAATGTAGACGGGGCGGAATCGCCAGAAAATCTAAATATGGTATATGCAGTAAACGTTGAAGGTACGTGTAATTTAGTAGAATCCGCTAAGGTGGTGGATGCTAAATTCGTTTATATCTCTACGGATTATGTATTTGATGGTCGGGGTGAGCGTCCATGGCAACCGGATGATAAAAGCTATGCACCATTAAATGTGTATGGGCAATCCAAGCTTGATGGGGAACTGGCGGTGGTAAAAACTTTGGAGAAATATTTTGTTGTGCGGATTGCGTGGGTGTTTGGAAAAAATGGAAAAAACTTTATACGTACAATGCTTGATTTGGGAAGACAGAATGATGAGGTGATGGTGGTGGATGATCAAATAGGGACACCGACTTATACGGTGGATCTTGCAAGGCTACTTGTTGACATGATAGAGACTGATAAATACGGATATTATCATGTCACAAATGAAGGTGGGTACATCTCGTGGGCGGATTTTGCGGGGGAAATTTATCGGCAGGCGGGTCTAAAAACACGTGTAAAAAGAGTGACAACGGCGGAATATGGGGATAAGATAGGAAAAACGATGGCAAGGAGACCGTTTAATTCACGGATGGATAAGTCAAAGTTGGTGGAGTTTGGTTTTCAGCTTTTGCCGGATTGGCGTGACGCAGTAAAAAGATACTTAGCTGAGATGTAGAAGCATAGGCTATTTAGCGCGGCGGCGGGAGCGGATGAAGGAGATGCGCCAGCGAAGATGGATGATGTGAAGCCAGAAGGATTCTGATAGTTTCGGATGAGGACCAAGCCAGGACTTTAGGTTTGCGTAGGCAGTTTGCCAACTTTTCCAAGTGGTGGCAGTATTATTAATAGTGCTAGTTTCGGTGCCGAAGTTGTAGATGTAAAGTGGTTCGAGAACAAAATGAATATTGCCGGAAGATTTTTTGAGGTAGTCTAGGACGAACTTGGTGTCCTCAGCGAATTTTAAGGTTTTGTCAAAATGACATTTTTTAGCAGTATCTAGTCGATAAAGTTTGTTGACTGATGAATACATGCGTCCATCAATGGCGAGGAGGTAGAGGAGATAGGCTTTTTTAGATTCATGTTTTTTAATCGGGCGAAGAGGGTTAATGTAGACATCTTCGGCAGAATTGGTTTTCAAACGTTTGTAGTGAACACCGCAGACGGTGACTAAAGTTTGTGGATCACTTTCGTAGGGAGCGAGGAGTTTTAAGATGAAAGATTTGTCGACACGATCATCACTGTCGATAAAGCCAACATAATCGCCGGCGGCTTTTTGTAGGCCTAGATTTCTGGCGGCGGATTGACCGGCATTTTTTTGATGGAAGACTTTGATGCGTTTGTCTTTTTTGGCGTAATTGTCGGCGATTTTGCCGGAATCGTCGGTGGAGCCATCGTCGATTAAAATGATTTCGAGATTTTGGTAGGATTGGCCGATGATGGAGTCAAGACATTTTGGTAGATATTTTGAAGTGTTGTAGATTGGAACGACAACGGAGACTTTAGGGCTCCCTTTGATTTCAGTGTTAGTGGCGGTTGGTTTCGTTGTGCCGAAGACAAGTTTGTCGTAGAAGAAATAATTTAGAATCATGGTTACACAGGTAGTGAGAACAAAGACGCCGGTGCTTTCGATAAAATTAAAATCGAAAGGAAGATGTATTGCGGTGGAGATGTTGAATATAAATTCATAAAATGGAGTGATGAGTTTGAAGAGCCAAGTAAAGAAGGGGCTGATTAAAAGTGCGGTGAGAAAATTCCAAAGGAAAAATTTGATGATGCCGAATTGACCTGGGTGGCGCTCTTTCCAGGTGATGCGCGAATGCATAAAATAAGCGAGGAAGGTAGCTAGGAGATAGGAAATGAGACTATCAAGCCAAAGGAGTTCGTTGGAACTGAAGATGACGCGAGCGAGGAAGGTGTAGATGGCGAAGTTTACAATAGTAAGGGCTACACCGACAAAAATGAATTTTAGCGTACGGGTTTTAGTTTCTTGTTTTACCATATTTATAATTATAGCATGTTAGCGGGGATTCTAGTGACGTGGTATAATTAAGAGGTGAGAAAGAAGTTGATTTCGGTGGTGGTGCCAATCTATAATGAGGAAGATGGGGTGCGGGAGTTTTTGGATGAGCAACTTTTGCCAGTGATGAAAAATTTGAAATATAATTTAGAGCTGGTCTTGGTGGATGATGGGTCAAATGATAAGACGCTAGAAAAAATTAAAAAATGTAAAATTATCAAAGCAGTGGATAGTAATGTAATTTCGTTTTCACGAAATTTTGGGAAAGAGGTGGCGCTTACGGCGGGACTTAAAGAAGCGCGAGGAGATGCAGTCGTCATGATTGACGCGGATGGACAACATCCGGCGGAGATGATATCGGAGATGGTTCAGAAATGGGAAGAGGGGGCCGAGGTGGTGACTGCGGTGCGGACGACCAATACGACCAAACATAAGATTGGCTCTAGTATGTATTATGGTGTGATGAAAATGTTTGGTGGTGGAAAAGCAGTGCCAGGGACGATGGATTTTCGTTTACTAGACCGAGCAGTGGTGGAAGAGTTTAATAAGTTTACGGAACATAATCGGATGACGCGAGGACTGATTGACTGGCTAGGATTTCGGCAGGTTTATATCAAGGTAAAGACAAAAGATAGGATGCATGGGAAGCCGACATATAATTTTAAAAAATTGATGCAGCTTGCGGGAGACAGCATGGCTTCGGCATCGCGAACACCGCTGGTGGTTTTTGGGTATATTGGTGCATTTATTATGGTGACATCATTTATATTTGGTTTGTTTATTTTGATACAACAATATATAATGGGCGATCCGCTGGGGTTAGACTGGAGTGGGGCGGTGGCGATGAGTGTGTTTATAGCGTTTTTGGTGGGGCTGGTGCTGGTATCGCAGGCGATGACGGCGCTTTATATTTCGCAGATACATATGGAGGCTAAGGGTCGGCCATTGTTTGTGGTGGACGCAAAAAAAAGTTTTAAACGAAAGGTGCAAAAATGAGTGGGAAAGTGATGCTGAGTTTTGACGTGGAAGAGTTTGACTTGCCGAGGGAACACGGCGGGAAAATTTTAGTGGAAGAGGGGGCGGAAGTTTCGGCGGAGGGTTTGAAGAAGATTTTGGAGCTTTTAGAAAAATATAAGGTTAAAGCTACGTTTTTTGTGACGGGAAATTTTGCGAAGTGTCAGCCTGGGTTAGTGAAGCGAATTGCAGAAGAGGGGCATGAAGTGGCGTGTCATGGAGTGGATCATTTTGAACCGAAGGTTGGGGACGCGGCGCAGTCAAAAAAGATAGTAGAAAAGGTTGCTGGGGTGAAAGTTTATGGTTATCGGCAGCCGAGAATGTTTAAGATTGATTATAAAGAGCTAGAAAAATGTGGGTACGTATATGATTCTAGCGTGAATCCGGCGTGGGTGCCGGGTCGGTATAATCATAGGAAAGAGCCGAGGAAGCCATATATGTGTGGAGGGGTTGTGGAAGTGCCAGTGTCGGTGGCGAGTGGAATGAGGGTGCCTTTGTTTTGGTTGGCTTTGCATTTGTTTCCGGTGTGGCTTTATAAAAAGATGGCGAAATTGGCGCTTGCTGAGACTGGATATTTTGCAACATATTTTCATCCGTGGGAATTTGCGAATTTGAAACCGTATGGTATGGTCCCGGGATATATTAAAATGAATAGCGGGGACGCTTTGGTTGCGAGACTAGAGTCGGTGATAGTTGAGCTTAAGAAATATAAGTTTATAACGTTTGAGGAATTCGTAAAAAATTATAAAGGAAGTTTGAAATGAAAAAGCAGAAGACTGGACTTAAAAATGTCAAGACGACGCTAGAAAAATTTGTGAAAGAAAATAAGTTTTTGGTGCGACCGTTTTTGGTACTTAGTATTATATATATGGTGGGGATTCTTGCGATTATTTTAGCTGGAGTGCATTATGCTGATGATGTCGCAAGGACAAATTATGGATATGCGGGGTGGTCTGGGTTTAGTCGGTATCTTAGCACTTTTTTGTCGCATGGGCTGCATGCGGGAGGATATTTGTCGAACATTGCGCCGCTGCCGCAAATAATTGCAGTGATGATTCTAGCGGTGGCTGGAGTTTTGATGGTGGTGGCGATTTCGGGAAAAGAAATTTTTAAGGAAAAGTGGACGAAGTGGATTTTACGGTTAATCGCAGTGGTGCCACTAGCATTGTCGCCGTATATGCTAGAGTGCTTGTCTTATCAGTATGATGCGCCGTATATGGCGATTTCGGTGCTAGCGGTGGTGGTGCCGCTCTTGTTCTGGAAGAGTAAAAGATGGGTGTACGTGGTGATAAGTGGGCTAGGAATTTTGGTGGCGTGTATGACCTATCAGGCGGCGATTCAGATTTATCCGATGTTAGTGATATTAATGGCGATGCGAGAATGGAACGAAAAGAAGCAAGGGAGGGAAATCGCTAAATTTGTGGGGTGGAGTGTGTTGGCGTTTGTGGCGAGCGTGGTGGTGTTTGAAAAAGTTTTGATGATTCCGAGGGATGCATATGCGTCGAACAGTTTGCCAGAAATGGGGAATTTTGTGGGGGAGTTCGTGCAGCATTTGGGGCAGTATTTTGGGCTGGTGATAAGTGATTTTAGGATGCTATGGTTGGTGATACTGGGCATGATGGCGGCGGTTTTTGTGGTGGTGTTTGCGATGCGGAGTCGGAGGAATAAAGTTTTAGCGTCTATGGTTGGCGCGGTCGGGCTTTTTGTGATGGTGGTGATGTGTTTTGTGATGTATGCAGCGCTTGATAAACCACTTTATGCGACCAGGGCGATGTATCCGTTTGGGGCGCTGATTGCGATGGTGGGGGTGTACATAGTGTCATTTGTGTCTGAAGGATGGAAGAAAGTGGTGGCTGCGGCGCCAGTAGTGGTGCTCGCGTGGTGTTTTGTGATGTTTGGTTTTACATATGGGAATATACTGAAAGAACAAAATAAGTATCGTAATAATGTAGTGAACATGGTGATAGCGGATCTCAATAAGCTGGTGGTGACAAACAAACTTGGCGGTGCGGTGCAGACGAGTGGTAATGTGGGGATGACACCGGTGCTACTGAATATGTCAGACGATGGAAAAATATTGTACCGTTTGATGGCGCCGAGTTTTAGTGAGTTTGTTCCGTGGATGGCATACCAGTTGTCGTATCAGTCGGGACTTGGTATATATTATATGCCGGATGTAGACCTTATATCGGAAGATTTGCCGTTAATTAAGAACACAGTGCTTTATGATATTTATGGTGATGAGCGAGGGATTTTGGTGAAGTTTAAGGGTGATAAGGGACCAGAGGTGGTGTTTTAGGGGTCTTAGGCTGGACAAAAGTTGATTTTTGGTGTATAATATAGGTTTAATTAAAGAGGATATGGCTATGGATGAGGCATCGGGACAAAAATTTGAGGGGGAGATTTTTGGCAATGACAATGTTATACGTGTGAGGGGTGCGAGGCAAAATAATTTGCACGATCTTGATGTGGATATTCCGCGCGATAAGTTGGTGATTATCACGGGTTTGTCGGGGTCGGGGAAGTCATCCTTAGCATTTGATACGATTTATGCGGAAGGGCAGAGGCGGTATGTGGAGTCTTTGTCGTCTTACGCGAGGATGTTCCTCGGGGTGATGGATAAGCCGGATGTGGATTCGATTACGGGGCTTTCGCCGGCGATTTCGATTGACCAAAAATCGACATCGAAAAATCCGCGTTCGACGGTGGCGACGGTGACTGAGGTGTACGACTATTTACGTCTTTTGTTTGCACGGGTGGGGGTGCCGCATTGTCCAGTGTGCCACAAACCAGTGAGCCGTCGGAGCGTGGAGGATATCGTAAATGAGGTGATGAAATTGCCTCTTGGGTCTAAATGTATGTTGCTTGCACCGATTGTGCAGGCGAAAAAAGGTGAGTTTTTGCATATTTCGGAACAATATACAGCGAAAGGGTTTTCGCGGGTGAGGGTGGACGGAATTATTTATGCACTAGATGAATTTCCGGAGTTAAATAAGAATGAACGGCATGACATTGAGATAGTGGTGGATAGGTTTGTGCTTTCGCCGGAGCTATATTCTAGGATTAGCGGGTCGATTGAGCAGGCTCTCGAGCTTGGTCAAGGAATTATGAAGTTAATGAAGATTACTGATACCTCGACGGCGGTAGGTGAATCACGAATTTCGGCGGAGAATACAGAGATTTTGACTTATTCACAGAGATATGCGTGTGCGGATCACCCGGATGAATTAATACCGGAGCTGACGCCGCGGCTGTTTTCGTTTAATGCGCCGGAGGGGGCGTGTCCGGATTGTACTGGACTTGGGTCAAAAATGGTGGTGGATCCGGAGCTGGTACTAAATAATAATTTGACAATTAGTGAGGGTGGAATTCGGCCTTTTAACCGAGTACAGACGGATTCGTGGTGGCTAAAGCGACTTTCGGCAGTGGGGGTGAAACATGGTTTTAATATTTATACACCGATTAGAGAGTTGTCGGACGAAGTGAAACATTTGATTTTGTATGGAACGGGTGATGAGAAGTATGAAATGAAAATCAGTGGTTCTGGGAGATTTGCGGATGGGACGGTATACGAGACAACGTATGAGGGTGTGATTCCGATGCTTGAAAGGCGATATAACGACCCGAAAGTGAGTGATTTTACGAAGCATGATATTGAAAGGTTTATGCGGGTGAGGGAATGCCAGACTTGCCATGGAGCGAGACTAAAACCGGCGGTACTAGCGGTAACGGTGCACGATCTTAATATCGTGGATATGTGTAATCTAGATGTAGATGCGACGCTTGAAATGTTGTCGCAGGATTTAGGATTTTCGGAGTCGGAGATGCTGATTGCGGCGCCGATTTTGAAGGAAATTCGGGAGCGGGTGAAATTTATGCAAGACGTGGGGCTGGGATATCTGGAACTTGGGCGAGCGGCAAACACTTTGTCTGGTGGTGAGGCGCAGAGAATTCGGCTGGCAACACAGATTGGGTCGGGGCTTACGGGTGTGCTTTATGTGCTTGATGAACCGTCGATTGGGCTGCATCAGCGAGATAATGATAAATTGATTGCTACCTTGAAGCATCTAAGAGATCTTAAAAACACAGTATTAGTGGTGGAGCATGATGAAGATACGATGTGGGCGAGTGATTATTTAATTGATATTGGTCCGGGAGCAGGGGTGAATGGTGGTAAATTGGTAGCTTGCGGTACTCCGGCGGAGGTGGCGGCGAATCCGGAGTCGATTACGGGGCGGTATTTGTCTGGGGCGGAGACGATTCCGGTGCCGAAAAAGAGGCGTAAAGTACGAAAAGGTCATGAGCTGGTGGTGCGCGGGGCGAGAGAAAATAATTTGAAAAATATAGACGTAGCGTTTCCGCTTGGTGTGATGACGGTGGTGTCGGGTGTATCGGGGTCGGGGAAATCGACATTGGTGAATTCGATTTTGGCGAACGAGCTTTTGGCGCGGCTGCATCGGGCGCAGACGGTGTCGGGAACGCATGATAGAATCGATGGAATTGAAAAAATCAATAAGGTGATTGTGATAGATCAGTCGCCGATTGGGAGAACACCGCGGTCGAACCCGGCGACCTATACTGGGGTATTTAATGCGATTCGGGAACTTTTCGCATCGCAACCAGAGGCGGAAATGCGAGGATATAAAGCGGGGAGATTTTCGTTTAATGTGAAGGGTGGACGATGTGAACATTGTCAGGGCGATGGGGTGAATAAAATTGAAATGCATTTTTTGCCGGATGTGTATGTGACGTGCCCGGCGTGTCATGGGCGGAGATATAATGCAGAGGCGTTAGAGGTGAAATTTAGGGGGAAGGATATTTCGCAGGTGCTTGAGATGACGATTGATGAGGCGGTGGAATTCTTTGCGAATATTCCGTCGATTGTGGGAAAACTCAAGACGATTCAGGAAGTGGGGCTTGGGTATATTAAACTTGGGCAGCCGGCGACGACTTTTTCGGGTGGTGAGGCGCAGAGGATTAAGCTTGCGACGGAGCTTGCGAGACGGTCGACGGGGAAGACTTTGTATATTTTGGATGAGCCGACGACGGGGCTGCATACGGATGATGTGAAGAGGCTGCTGTCTATACTTGGGCGGCTGGTGGATGGCGGAAATTCGATGATTGTAATTGAACATAATTTGCATGTAATTAAGAGTGCGGACTGGGTGATTGATATGGGGCCGGAAGGTGGTTTGAAGGGTGGTATGGTGTGTGCCGAGGGGACGCCGGAGGATTTGGCGAAGAATGCTAATACGCCGACGGGTGAATATTTAAGGAAGTATCTAAAGTGAGTTTTAAGAATGACCAGGTAAGTGAGGGGGAGACGGAGCGGATTTTGGAGTTGGCGCGGGAGGCTCTGAGGCTCGATGGGGATTTTGTGGAAATGGGGTGTTATAAGGGGGATACATCTTTGCTTCTTGCGGAGGTGTTACGGAACTCTGGGATTTCTTCTAAGCGGCTGTGGATTTATGATTCGTTTGAGGGACTTCCAGAGAAGAGCGCGAGTGATGAATCGGTACTAGGGGTGGATTTTCGGGGTGGGGAGCTCTATGTGACGAAGCGAGAGGTGAAAGAGAGGTTTCTCCGGGCGGGCCTTCCGGTACCGGTGATCAAAAAGGGGTGGTTTAGCGATCTTACGGGTGAGGATATGCCGGAGAGGATTGCCTTTGCGTTTCTTGATGGGGATTTCTATGAATCAATAAGGGATTCTTTGAAGCTGGTGGCGCCGAGAATGGTGGATGGCGGGGTGTTAGTAGTGCACGATTATACGAATCCAGCTCTTCCAGGGGTGAAAAAGGCGGTAGATGAGTGGAAAAAAGGTGGGGGTGGGCTTGGTTGTGATGGGGGTGGTGCTATTGGCGGTGACAGTAATAGGGGTGGTAACAGGGGCGACAACAGGGGTAGGGTATTGACATTTTTGCTGTGATGTGATATAATGGAGACATATAGCGTACCTTAAAAGTAAGTTCTGACACCATATACAATAATCTGCAAAGGGGGATTAAAAGATGAAAAAGTTGGTAGTATTGGTAGTGTTATTGGCAATGTTGGCAATAATATTTTCCGGTTGTGGCCGTTCGGCGGTCGCAGAGACAACTTCTAGGCCCAATGGGTCGGCGGTAGTGACTACGTCGGATCAGATGGTCAGTGAAACCATATCTGCAACGACTAGCGCGCCTGTCGCCACCACGACTGAAGCCCCTCAGGAGGAGGTTGATCCAATCGCGATTTACCAGGTGAGCACAAGACAGGGCATTTTTTTCCTGAAACGGAGTAATAGATTTTATGCTTTGTATAGGGAAATAAAAATGCAACCTGGTGTGGACTATTACGCTGGTAGAATACTGGGCAACATGATAAGGTTCATAGAGTACACCAGAAAGTCATCTCAGATGGACGATGGACGATGGATAGAGGACCGTTTTATTTACGGTGGACTCCCAATTATGGAAATCCAGGAGGGGGATCGGTTCGTGGGGTTCTCGAATTCTGGTGATGTCCCTAGCCTATGGTATTCACCTGTATTATCGATAAGATATACGGTGGATAGTGAGGTCGACGACAGTGTATACAAGAAGAATCTGTTTACGATGGTAGATTCGAACGGAAATACGATTACCCCCGATCGATATGGGGATTTGGAGTACGGGGAAACGTATACTCTGTCATGGTATGACGGCACCGTATATCATGAGGAGCGTAGAATTGCTGACGCTATCTATATTACAGTATACTGTTATAGCGATGAGTCGCTGATTCAGGGCAGATTAACGAAAGAAGGTTACGCGGTTTACGATGTGGACCTCGAACCTGGTTTGTATCTGTTAGGGGACAGGTTGGTCAGGATTTCTTAAAATAATACGCCGGAATGTAATTCCGGCGTATTTTAATGTTTTAAAAGTAAAAAGTTTATGTTAAAATTGAGGTATGAGTTTATCTTTTAGTGTAGTGGCAGGGGGTGTGCGTAGATATATAAGATATGTCATACTTTTCTGCGTTGCTATCGTGATGGTTGGTACGATGGTACTGACTACATATACGGCGTCGGCTGATAGTGCGACTACGATACCCCTTAGATATAATGCGGAGGCGAGAGCAAAAGTGAAGGCCTATTATAAGGCTCTCGAGTATTGTTATCGCCAAACCGATACGGTTGACGATCTTTTGATCTATCATGCATTATCTGGAAAATGGGGCACAGATAATAAAGACGGTGATGGTAGCGTCGGGACTAATTTTAAGGATGATTTTCTTGCGGGAATACGTGGGCTGGAAAATGATAAAGAATACGATTGTTCTGATGGTAATTTGATAAAAGAGGCTTTTGACTACTTTGCTACCGTTTCTGGTAGTAAGCCGTGGAACCAGTGGACGCTGGATGAGAAGAAGGATTTATTTTGTGGACCCGCTACTGATGATGGGATGAACGAGTCTGGTTGGTTTAAGGCTGCTTATGATTTGACTGGTACGAATGATTACGCGAATCAGGATTGTCGGGGCAATGTTGACTTCGTTGTTGCGAACCAAGGTGATTTTGATAAGATAAAAAATTATGCATTTGTAAATACATCGGTTACGGATAGTTTATATAATGATGGTGGTGATATAAGTAAAGGTATTAATTATTTAAGAACTTATTTAATGAATAATATATTTAATAATGATGCGTCAATTGACCTGGATGGCAATGCGTCGTACACGGATGATGAGTTATTTTACGTATATAGAGGGTTGATAGCCAAACAGTGTAGTGCTGGTAAAACTCCGTCTGATTATGATCCAAGAAACGATTACGATGATTATATTGCGGCGATTAAATTCGTGTTGGATGGCAATGCCTTGAGAATACAAAAGCAGTGGTGGCCCAAAGAGGAAAATAGTGCAACTTTGCTGTTTAGGCAATACTTGTCGTGTAAGGACGTCATAGAGAATGGCGTTGATGACCCTGCCAAAAAGTATGTTAGTGCGGCGATGAATACATTAGTGAATTATTATAAAGACGATTGCCTAAATAAATACGAGGATTTTTATGGTAAACAGTCGGATTATAAAAATAGACTGACTGAGCCCAACGAGAGTGATTATGATGATAAAACTGATTATGATAGGGCTAAGGCGATCTATGATGCTTATATTGCGTGGTTTGATATTCTCCCCTTGCCCGAAACTTTAAGAGGGGACAGCAGTTTTTGCATCGATAATGGAATATATATAGAGCAAGAGTGGCCAAATAATCCTATTTTTGAATGTAGGCTTGACGAATATATAAATGAATTATTGTCTACAAATCCCGATTCGAATTCGCCCGAGTGGACGGGCTATACCATTCCCGGCTTGATGAATGATGATGATGACACTGATAGTACAAGGACGGATCCGTGTTACCAGAGTGCTGGGGCTCTCGGGTGGGCTATATGTCCAATAATGTCTAGTCTTGGCAATACGCTGACATCGATATACGAAGATATGGTGGAACCGTTCTTAGCTGTAAATCCACGGCTTCTTGGTGCTGAGGCGAAGAGCGTAGTAGATAAAGTATCTACTTTTGCGAATATAGCGATAATAATTTTCTTACTCGTAATTATCTTTTCGCAGTTGACTGGAGTGGGAATAGATAATTATGGCATAAAGAAAAGCTTGCCCAAGTTGATCGTGACGGTGATTTTGGTAAATCTTTCATTTGTGATTTGTCAGGTCGCGGTGGATTTATCAAATATAGTGGGAAGCGGGGCTAATAGTATGTTGTCTGGGGTTGATGTGTCGGTAAGGACGTGTACAATGAATGGATCGAGCACGGGTAATGGTGTCATGCTTAATGTTCCGGGCGGACAGCAATGTGTCCCGGCTGACATTTCGTCTGGCAGTGAGGCAGGTATGTTTAGAGCCCTGGTTGATATTGCATCGGTTGGGTTGGCTGGTGCTGGGGCGATCGGTGTTGGGTCGATAATACTTGGTGTGGCGAGCTCTGGTTGGTTGGCTGGTTTGATTATCCCGGTTCTTCTACTACTAATTACGGCTGTGATTGCGGTTTTGTTCTTCTTTGTGTTGCTTGGGGTGAGGCAGGCTGGTGTTGTGATTCTCGCTGTACTTTCGCCGCTTGCGTTGGTGTGCTATATGCTGCCGAATACTAAGAGATATTTTGACAAATGGAAGAAGGCGTTTACTGGGCTCTTGGTTTTGTATCCGATTTGTGGGCTTTTGATAGGCGGTGGGCAGCTGGCTGCTAAGATTTTGATAAGTGCTTCGCAAGATTATGTGACGTATTTTGCCGGATGTCTTATCATGGTGGTGCCGTTCTTCTTTATACCGTCACTGCTTAAGGGGTCGTTTGCGGCGATGGGGAATATCGGGGCGAAGATTTCTGGATTTGGTAAAAGTCTTGGGTCGCGAGGGCGCGGCAGAGTGGAAGGCGCGTTTAAAAATAGTGATAGGTATAAGAATAGAGTTGATTTTAACCAGAAGAGAGCGGCTGAACGTAGGGCGGAGAGGACGGTAAAAAGGCTTGGTCGAAGGACCAATTTGAATAGAAGACAGCAAGCCAGGATGGCGGCGGCAAATAGTGTCCTGGATGAACGCGCCAAGAGGCAACGAGAAAATGAGCAGAAATCTGACCTCTCGTATCGCGGAGCGATGGACGCGAAGATCGGTCTAGAGTCTGAAGAAAGCAGACGCAATTTAAGCGACTACAACAATACTGACTTTGTGCATGCGAAGCAAGAACAAGGTCGGTTGAGTCATGATGAAAATTTTCAGGATGCGTTGTTGTATGGCGATGCTAGGTTCAGGGCGGCACAACATACTAAGAGCCAAAATGCGCGTATAGAAAGACAGGCAGAAGCAGATGTCGGTGTGCTTTCTTTGAATAATGTATTAGCAAGGAGCCGTGCGGAGTCGAGGAGGGATGCGCAGGAGATTAAGAACCATATGGATCGGAATGCTGGCTTAACGCAAGGGAATATGGGCACTGAGTTGCAGGGTGCAATAGCAGCATATCAGAGCGCGAGGACTCATGAGAATATGCTTAGACTAAAAGCTGCAATGTCGTCTGCTGATTCTAGGGGAATGAATAAAGAGATGCTTGCCAGCATGGGGAGTTTAAATTTGTCTGCAGGCAATGTTGAAGATGCTGAAATTTTGAATCAGGCGTCGATGTCTAAAGATGTAGTGATTTCGCAGTTTGGGAAACAGATGTCCAAGCCCAATAATGTTGGAGAAAATTTGTCGCTGGACGATTTTGCCGGAAGTAGAGGGAACGTGAAGCTAAGTACTGCTTTGGGCGATATTGGATCAAGCGCTCTTAATACTGCGAATGATGATACGCTATTTTATCTTAGAAGTCATGGAAGTACAGCGGTCGGTAGTGATATGTTGGTGCAGAAGGCTCTTCACGCTGCAAATGATAAGGAATTAAAGCAAATTAACGCGATGTTTAATAATGCTAATTTGGGAAATATAAAGTTTACCGGTGCCGAACTTACTAGTTTGCCAGAGAGTACCGTTAGGGTACTAGCAGCGCGCGCAACAAATAACTCTGATCCTGAGGCTGCTAATCTTGAGGCGATGTTTGATCAAGCTGCTCAGAATATTGCCAATAGTCCAGAAAGGCTCAATGCACTCAAGCCGGATACACGAATGGCTATTCAGAGTGTATTGGGCGGGAACAGCCCTGTTTAGATTATTGGATTGAATGCCTAAGGTTTTTAACGGTAGGTGGGCAGGTTTTGTTTTGTGACATATTTACGAGGATTAGCAAAAAAACATAGGAAATTAGCACTCGTGGGTTTACAGTGCTAATTTTTGTGCTATAATGGGGGTAGAAAAGGAGCTAATAAATATGGCACTAAAACCATTAAAGGATCGTATCGTGGCGGTGGTGGAGAAACCACTAGAGAAGACCAAGTCTGGAATTTTACTTGGGGAGGCAAAAGAGAAGCCGGCTTACGCAGTAGTAGAGTCGGTTGGTCCAGAGGTAAAGGCGGTAAAGAAGGGTGACAAGATAGTTTACAAAGAGTATTCCACAACCGAGATTAAGGTTGACGAGAAGGATTACATTATTTTGAAGGAAGAAGACGTACTTGCGACTTTGTAATCTGTTATACTTGTGGAAAAGTGTGTGGAAAAGTCGGTGGAAAAATAGTGTAAAACTTGTGTAAAAGTATAAAGAAAGGAATAAAATGGCAAAGAAAATTTATTACGAGGCGGAAGCACGTGAAAAAGTGCTATCTGGTGCGAAACAGCTATATGATGCAGTAAAAGTAACCTTTGGCCCGAAGGGTAAGAATGTAATTATTGAGAAAGAATATGGCGCACCGGTGATTACACATGATGGTGTGACGGTAGCTGAAGCGGTAGAGCTTCCAAACAAGGAAGATAAACTGGGTGAAGCGGTGGGGGCAAAGTTAATCAAGACAGCAGCGCAGAAGCTGAATAAAGTAGCTGGTGATGGTACGACTACTGTAACGGTGCTAACTTATAATATTTTGGCTGAGGCAAATAAATTGATTGCGGCCGGCATGAATCCGATGGAGCTACGTCGAGGGATTGAGAAAGCAGGCGCCGAGATAATTGCCGGTATTGAAAAAGCGGCTGAGAAAATTGAGGGAGATGATAAGAAGGTTGCGGAGGTTGCGACAATTTCGGCTGGCGATGCAGAGATTGGTAAATTGATTGCTGAAGTAATTTCAAAGATTGGCAAAGACGGTGTGGTGACAGTAGAAGCTGGGCAGGGGCTTGAGATGGAATCCGACATCGTGGAAGGTTTTTCTTATGACAAGGGTTACGCTTCGGCGTTCTTTGTGACGGATATAAATCGGCAGGAAGCGATTTTTGAGAAGCCGCTAGTGCTCGTGACCGACAAGAAGATTTCGGCGGCGAATGATATTTTGCCACTACTTGAAAAGTGTGCACAAGCAGGACGCAAGGATCTCGTGATTATCGCTGAGGAAGTAGAGGGTGAGGCTTTGTCGCTCTTAGTGCTTAATAAATTGAAGGGCGTATTTAATTCATTGGTCCTCAAGGCTCCGTCATTTGGTGAGAGACGAAAAGAAATCATGGAAGATATTGCCATCCTCACCGATGCTACGGTGGTGTCGGCCGATAAGGGATTGAAGCTAGAAGAAGTGGGGCTTGAAGTGCTAGGCTCGGCGGCGAAGGTGATTGTAACGAAAGACGAGACTACGATTATCAAGGGAGCTGGCGACAAAAAGGCGGTGGCTGATAGGATTGAGCTTATCTTGTCACAGGCAAAACTTGCAAAAACCGATTACGAACGCGAAGAATTTGAAAAGCGCGCGGCGGCGCTTTCTGGTAAAGTTGCAGTGATTAAGGTGGGTGGTGCGACTGAAACCGAGATTGACGAGAAGAAATTCCGCGTAGATGATGCGGTGGCGGCGACTAAGGCGGCATTAGCTGAGGGAATCGTGACCGGTGGTGGTGTGACGCTTGTGAATTTGGCAGCTTCGCTTGATTCCAATGATGCGGGCGTACGGATTGTAAAAGAGGCGCTTAAGGCTCCATTTGTACACATTATGGAGAACGCTGGGCTCAATGCACAGGCTTTGCTGGCCGAGGTTGAGTCGGCGAAGGCTGGCTATGGTATAAACGTGATGAAACCGGCTGATGGGCTGGTAGACCTTAAAAAGGCTGGAGTGATTGATCCAGCAAAGGTGACAAAAGAAGCAGTAAAAAATGCGGTATCGATTGCAGCGACGGCGATTACGATGGGGGCGTTGATTTGCGAAATACCGGAAGAAAAGCCGGTGGCACCAGATATGGGTATGGGCTATTAAAACCTATAAAAAATTCCCTCCGCTAGGGAGGGAATTTTTTTGTTTAAAGCTACATTCTGTCGATCACTTCGACGAGGTAGAGGAGGGCTTCGGCGCGTTCACGTTCATCGGTGATGTTTTTGGCAGCTTGATAGGCTAGCTCGATGACGGTGTAGTCGCGGAGATTTTCAAACATATCACGATAAATGTTGAATTTTTGCGAAGGAGACATGTCTAATTTGTCGACAAGTGGGGCAAGATCGTGGAGAGCAGCGGTCTTAATCTCGCGGATGCTAAGATTGCTTGAATTTACATGTGACTCCGATGGTACTGCAGCTGGGGCTTCGATGGTCGTAGTCTCAGTGACGGTCTCGACTGGAGCTTGGCTTTCGACTGGTGGAAGAGAAAAATCCGTGATGGCAGCATTAAGATCCATGACTGGCTCTTCTGGAGTAGCTACTGGATGCGGTGGGAATGGCATTGGCGCTGGGGCTGGCATTGGGGTTGGCTCCGGCATCGGTGTCACGGGCGCTGGTTCTGGTGTTGGGAATGGTCCGACGGATTCAGCTAACTCACCTGTGTCACCTTCTGGCACTGAGGATGGAGCGGCAATCGGGTCCGCAAAAACTGGATCACTATTAGTGCTATTTGTAATATCGTTGATTGCTTGCTGCAAATCATTGTCAACTGTTGGATTTTGGTTCATTTGCCCACCTTTATTTATTATACTTATGTTAATTGTAGCACGTTTTTATTAAATGCGCAAGAAATTTACAATTTTGTCGAGAAAATCGAGTTTGATTTCTTCCATTGGGAGATGTGCGCCGAGCTGGTCGACGATGGCTTCGCCGCTACCCTCAGGGAAGTAAACTTTGACACTGAGGCCGAGACGTTTTTTAGGAATAAGAATGGCGGAGTAATGATCGCCTTCTTTTAAAATACCAAAAGCGCGAAAGTCGCTGTATGGGTGAGGAGTCTTTTCCTCGGTGAGACCGGTGCTATCTAGGGTGTAATGAATCTTGCGAGGGGGGCGTAAGGAATAAACTAGGATAGTAATGGCGCTAAGGATGACGAGGGCGAGAAAAGTCCAACCCTGAAGAAAGATGGCGAGGACGCTGAGTCCGACGGTGATGACGCAGAGGCCGACATACCATCCGGCATTATGGTTTTTGACGATGTATTCTTCGGCTTCCCAGGAAACCGGATCTAGTTTCTTTGCCATAAGTTTATTATAGCATATGCGTCGTATTTCACAAAATTCTCACTAAAAAATGGATTTTTGTGGTAGAATAGATGTAATGGAGGGTTACCCAAGTGGTCGAAGGGGACTCATTGCTAACGAGTTAGTCCGGGGCAACCTGGAGCGAGGGTTCAAATCCCTCACCCTCCGCCAAAATAGGTTGATAAGAGCTTGCTCTTATCAGGCTATTTTGAAGGAGGGGCAAGGGATTACGAAGTTTTTCCTCACCCTCCGCCAATTCCTGGTGGGATTGGTGATATGGACAAAATGGTCTAAGCGTGATATAATTAAATTATGAGAAAGATTTTTAGGATTATTTTACCAATATTAATGTGTGGAGTGATGGCGGTCGCGACCGTAGCTGGGTCAGCGTCGGCTTTGACTTTGCAGGATGGTGCAGCTGCAGCGCAGTGTGATGGATGTCCATCGGAACTATTTGGTGATACTGGCGTATTTCGCCAGGTGACCAACGTAATTCTTTACATTGTGGGTATCATCGCAGTGATTATGCTAATCATCGGTGGTATTAAGTATGTAGTATCTGGTGGCGATGCGAAGAAGGTGACCGACGCGAAGAATACGGTACTATACGCGATTATCGGTTTGGTGATTTGTTTCTTGGCGTTTGCGATTGTAAACTTCGTGATTGCGGCGTTACCGACTTCGGAAAACGAAACGACAAGTTTAATCCTAAATACGACTTACTGCTAATAAGGCAATAATGACATTCTTAGCTCCAGCTTGCTGGAGCTTTTTGGTGGCAGATTTCATTGAGGCGCCGGTGGTCCAGACGTCATCTAGGAGGATGTAAGTTTTTGATGGGTTGATTTTAACGCGGGGATTAATAGCGTAGGCGGAGTCTGCTTGCTTTTGGCGGGTGGTTTTGTCGGCTCCGACTTGGACGGTATTTTTGTTGCGGACGAGGAGTCGTTCTACCTCGTAGCCGCGAAGGCGAGCTAAATGTTTGGCGATGATTAGGGTGTGGTCTAGCCCGCGACTTCTGACATGATTGGTGGCGGTGGGGAGGGGGACTATGCTGGCGTGTTTTAGATCCTGTGGGAGAGATTGATCTAGGAGGCTAGCGAGTTTGGGGCCGAGTGCCCGGACAGAATTGTATTTGAAACTGTGTATGATAAGGTCGAGAAGGCCTTCGCGTGGGCCAATAGAATAGACTGGCGGCAGACCTTTGCAGTTTTTACATTTGCCAGTAGTTGGCTGCTTGCAGTTTGGGCAAAGGTTTTGGTGCTGAGAGATGATGTAATTTTTACAATGTTCGCAAAGGACGTTACCGACATGGCCACAACCTCTACAAGAGTGGGGCATAATGAGGTCTAGGGGGTTTAAAATCGTTGTGTTTTTTACAATATTTGGCATGATTTACTTGATTTTATCACGTGAATGCTTTATAATAAAGCATAACAATATAAAGTGGAGGAAATATGGCTCGTACAAATAGTGACGATTTGCTGATGGAGGATGACCTGGCTGCAGCATTCCTTGGTGGAGACGATGAATTGTCGGCCCCTGTGGAGATGCCAGAAGAGCAGCCAGTAGCGCCAACAGCTAGCGAATCGGCTGAAGATGAGTGGGACAATGCCGACGATTTTCCGGGACAACTCGCTGTGGATGTCTATGAAACCGCCGACAAGTTAGTAGTAAAAGCAAGGACCGCTGGCATCTCAAAGTCTGATCTCGATGTCAGTATTTCCGATAATATCTTGACGATTTCTGGTGTGTTGTCTGGTGGCGAGGAAGAGCAGACGACTAAGTGGCACATTCAGGAATGTTACTGGGGTGAGTTTTCACGGACGATTGCTCTACCTGTGCCAGTACGCGAAGATGAAAATAGCGTAAAAGCTGAGCTCAAAGACGGTGTACTCACGATCACCTTTGAGAAGGAAAAGACCGAAGAACGCAAGAAGATTACGGTTCAGTAATAGTGCTGACAGTGAGCTTGATATAGCCATCATTTATAGGGTGGCTATATTTTTTGACGTCTGGAGTTATAAAAAAATCTCCCACGGGGTGGGAGATATTAAATTTAGAGAGTTTAAGGTTGAGCTAGGACGGTCTTAATCACGAAGTTGACGATGGCGAAAGCAAGAGCCACGATGATTAGGCCGATAATACCATAGAGGATGGTATCTTTGGCTTTTTTGACTTTGCCGGCATCACCAGAGGAGGTCATATACTGGACGCCACCTAGGATAACTATGCCAACGGCCAAGATGCCGATGGCGCCAATAATGACGTTTAGTATATCTACAATGTTACCGGAGAGGTTTTGGTCTGTTGCTGAATCACCGACTGGTTCAATTTTATGTCCAGTCTGAGTAGTTCCGGTTCCAGCTGCTAGTGTTAATAGAGTATTTTTCATTTACTTGTCCTTTTAATTTATCTTAATCTTATTTTATAACTTTTATTTGGAAAATGCAAGGGGGTTATGAGGCCGAATTGATGGCGTTGATGGCAAAGTTGGTGATGGCGAAGGCGAGGGCTGCTACGACTAGGCCAATACAGGCATAGAGGATGGTGTCGCGAGCTTTTTTGGCTTTGGCGGAGTCGCCAGAGGAGGTCATATATTGAACGCCACCGTAGATGATAAAGCCGACAGCTACGAGGCCGAGGATGCCGATGATGGATTCTAGGATGTTGCCGACGACGGATTCGATCTTGGTATCTTTATCAAAGCAGCCAGCGGATTCTTTTATTTCTACTGCTACGTCACTGTCGCAAATATCGGCATAGGCCGGAGCAGGTGTCATGAGAATGGCGCCGGAGATGGCTATGATGGCGGTAGCTATAAGGTTGATAATTTTATTTTTCATGAGTTAGCTCCTTTGCTATAATTAATGTTTTACTATAACTAGTATCTTCTTTGGTAGAATCTTTGATGGCGTTGGTAACAACAGCCGTGATTACCTGAGCAAGGCCGACAATAGCTAGACCGATGAGGGCGTAGAGGATGGTGTTTTTGGCTTTTTGGAGCTTAGCAGAGTCGCCGGAAGATGTCAGATATCCGATGGCACCGATGACCACAAATGCTGCGGCGACGAGCCCAGAAATGCCGATAACCCACCCGATAAGATTACTAACTAAGGTTGCACTGTTAATACATCCAGACCCGGTACTGAGGCATTCTTCGCCGCCGAATGCTCCGGCATTATCAAGCAATGCCATATGGATGGTGCCAACTATAATTTTAGCTAACATAACTATAGCGAGACCGGTAAAAGCATGGATGAGAGTCTTTTTACCGGCAGTCACCTTGCTAGCGTCGCCATTTGCGAGTAGATATAGGTAGCCACCATAAATAACGTAGCCGAGGACGAGGTAGGCGGCAATGATGATAATGTCGCCAGAGATATTGGCGGCGATGAGCCAAATGTTTTTCGTGAGATTGTCATTACCTTGCCAGCTGTCTTTATCGACGCCACAATCCCAGTTGGATAGGCCTAAGAATGATGTGTCGCAGTCGCCCATTTCACGAGCGTAAGTTGGCGCGGCGGTCGAAAAATTAGTGACAATTGTGGCGGAAAATATGATAGCTAGTAGTACGAGGGATTTTTTAAGAAATGTTTTCATATAATAATAGTAGCATAAAAAGCGAAAAAGTCTAGAGTTTTGTCTGGTTGGTCTTGACAAAAATGCTTATGTGTGCTATAATTGAATTACGCCTTGAAAAGGGAGGCGGTTTTTATTATTGAGGTTTCAATGATAGCAAAAAGATTCACAAAAAGTAGATTGGTTAAGGCCGTTTTTGGGTGTCTTTTTGGTATAATTGGGATTTTTGGCGGAATGATGGCGCCGGTGGAGCCAGTATATGCGGTGCCGGCTGAAGAGGTTGTCGACGAAAATGTGACTGAGACTAATGACGGTTCCGCAGAGTCGACAAAGAAGGTAGCAGAGAGCGTGTCGTGTGACGATACCCTAGGTAGTTTGGCGTGGCTTGCCTGTCCGGGGACTGGGGCGATTTCAAAGGCGACTGATTTCTTGTATGAGAAAATTGAGTCAATCTTGGTGATTAATCCGGTAGAAATGAAAGACGGCGAGCCGGTTTATGAAATTTGGAAATATGCTAAGGGTGTGGCGAACATTATATTTATTGGTTTTCTACTTGTGGTGGTATATTCGCAAATCACTGGGATGGGGATTAATAATTATGGTATTAAGAAGATTTTGCCGAAGCTGATTGTGGCGGCGGTACTGGTGAACTTGTCGTTTATAATTTGTTCGTTAGCGGTAGATGTTTCGAATATAATTGGTGGCGGAGTCAGAGGACTATTTACGTCGATTGGAGAAGCAACGGTAGGTACGTCTGGTGTGCCTGAGAGTGTGCGATTAAGTGAAATTTATGCTTCGATTGGTGGCGGAACGCTACTAACGCTTGGTGCGGTAGCTATAATGTGGGGAACTGGTACGATTTGGATGCTGATCGCTACGGTGATTGGTGCGGTTGTGGCAGTAGTGATTGGGCTTGTAACTATTGCGATGCGACAGGCGGTGGTAATGCTACTTATCATGATTTCTCCGCTTGCGGTGGTGGCGTATATGCTTCCGAACACTGAAAAATGGTTTAAGATGTGGAAAGAATTACTGATGCGAATGTTGGTGTTTTATCCACTATTTTCGCTTCTTTTTGGAGCGTCAGCTCTGGCCGGATGGGCGATTATTGCGTCAGCAAAAGAAGATGGTTTTATGGTGATACTTGGTGTGGCGGTACAGACTTTCCCGCTATTCTTCTCGTGGAGCTTGATGAAGATGAGCGGCACAGTACTTGGTACAATCAATTCCAAGCTTACGGCATTGGCGTCGAAACCGCTTGCGCAGAATCGGGCTTGGGCAGAGTCGCGAAGAGACGCAGCAAGGGCTAAAGCTTTGGCTTCGGGACGAGTTTATACTCCATCTTTGGCGTTAAGGCAGTATATGAGCAACCGAAAAATTGCGAGAGATGAGGAGACTGCAGAGTACAATGCTACTATCAAGAAGCGAGGTCAGGCTTATGCAGCCAAAAGGAACTATGACAAGAGAGGTGTTCCAACTAAAGAGGGCAGAGACGCATACGAGAGGCAAGCTAGAAATATGCGTTATGATGAGACTATTATGAGGCATAAAAATAATATGTCTAAAGGTTTGGGCCAGCTTGAAGTTGTGAAGGCTAAGGCTACTACGGCAGAAAAAGCGAAATTGGATGAGCTGGATATGTTGAATGTCAAGGCGTCTGATGCGTTGAAGGTTGAAGCGGCGCGTGGTGCGGAAATTGAATATCAAAACACGCAAGGATTTTACGAGCGGGTTATCAATGCGCAACATGCACATGATGACGATAAGAGAGCTGGAGATAGAGGACATCAGAAGCATACCAAGATATTTGATAGTACTTCATATGTAGATGCGAATGATTTGGCCAGATACAATAGCATGCGTGAGATTATGGAGGGCAACGAGGAAGGTGTATTGACTGTGCTTGGTGAAGCGGCGAGTTCGTATAATGCACAGGCGAAGATTAGGAACAGCAAGTTCCAAATTGGCGCATCTTTGACTCCTGCTACGCAGACGGTTGTGGACCATCTTAAGGATCTTATTAATAGACCAGATAAGATGAGAAATATCGATGCGATTCTTGGTGCACTTAGTGTGTTGAATATGAGGGGAGACACGGATTTGATGGCAAGGCGAATGACACGTGAGCTAACTATGAAATTGGGCGATTCGGTCGTTAGGGATGTTAATGGGTCACCGAAGTTCTGCGATGAGTCGTCATTGATTTTGGGTACTTATGCTTCGCAGGCGGTTGCAAACTTTGCTATGTTTGAAGTGAAAGATAATGACCCACTTCTTCGTAGATGGGGTAAATATATCAATATGCAGACAGCTGCATTGTATGATGATAGAGGGCTAAACGAGATGGGTAAGCGCCGTGTCAGGAAAGATGTATCGTGGTATGAGTATATCAATAGTGAATATGTTGAGCAGGAAGAAGTGGAAAATGCAGATGGAACGATAACTTATCGGCCGAAGATTGACGAGAACGGCAATGTGGTAAAGAAGAAAACCAGAGGCATGCGTGAATTGATGCAGGGTACTTCGTATACCGGTGTGGAAAGAACGGCGTTCCAGCAGCAACTAGAAGGGGTCAGAGCAGCTTCGTATGAGATTGATTCGGACGGTCAGCCGGAAGGATTTAGTGTTAAAAAATTCCTTGAGAACAAAAAAGATCTAGATATGGCCACTATGGCAAACATTATCGGCGACCATCTTTCGTATCGGTCTCAGAGTGAGCAGATAATTGCTTTCTCTAAATATATGACGGGAATTGGCAAAGATGGTTATTGGGATTGGGAATACATTTTCGGAAAAGAGAATATTGATAACATAACCATGGAGGACAAGAAAGCTTATATTGAGCACTCTAAAGAAATGATGGAGACTTTCCTTGGCGGGCAGACTCCTTCCCATCTTCAGAGGACAAAGTCCGACTTGTTTGAAAGCATTAAGTCGCAATTTGCTTTGTTTGATGAGGTCATGCATGAGGAAGTTGATGAGAATGGTAAACGAAAGGAAAGAGTTGATCTTGGTAGGTTGAATGCCCTGGAGCGTGATGGTGGAATTGGAGATAGAAAGACATTCGCAGAGAGACATAAGGATGCAATTACGAACAGACTTCTACATGCATATAAGCCAAAGACGCTTGCTGGATTTGCGAAAGCATTGGATAAAGGTTTCATGCCGGAGGCTAAAGCTGGCTACCTAGATTATATGCCATCAGCAGATAAGATTCGTGAAGAATATCCGGATGAATTTAGGCGGGGTGGTCAAAACAGTAATAGGGAAAGACAAGGTAATAATAGCGAGGATGAGGATGGCACGCTGATTACTTCGGATGACGGGATTGATTTGAGGCCTGGTAGTGGTATATACAATGATGCAAGGCGAGAGGTAGAAGAACTGTATAGACAATATAGGAATGGTGGAGTGGGTCCAGATGCGGTGGGATATTGGAGTGCGGTTCAAGCTATCGTCGGCGATAGAAATAGAATGGGCGGTGATAGTGTATCAAACCAGCTTTATCAGTTGGGCTTAGGTGTTAATGAATCAACCAATATCGATGATCTTCACCAACGGATTATGGGCTCAATCTTTGGCGCGGATAGCTAAAATTTCTTATGCTTAAAAGCGAAATTATGCTATAATATATAGTATATGGCGCAGTATAAGGTGCCTCAAGATGTTGAGGCGGATGATAAATTAATCGGGCCGTTTAGTTTTCGGCAGTTTGTTTATCTTTTGATTGCGGCGGGATGTATTGCGCTCGCGGTGGGGCTATTTCAGGTTTTTCCGTTACTTGTGATAATACCAATTTTGCCGGCGTTGTTTTTCATAATATTGGCGTTGCCGCTTAAAAAAGATCAGCCGATGGAGACATATCTTGTGGCGCTAATATCTTATTATCTAAAACCACACAATCGCATATGGACGCCTGGTCAAAAAGAGTCAACAATTTTGATTACGGCGCCAAAAATAGAAGAAGATAATAGGACACGAGATATTACCGGCGAGGAAGCGACGCATCGGCTTTCATTTTTGGCTGAAATTGTGGATTCTGAGGGTTATGCGATTAAAGGTGCAGCGAATAGTTCGATGCGAGAGGATTTGGTAGCCGAAGCAAACGCAACAAATGATATGTTTGAAAATTATCGGTCCGGAGCGATTGAAAGAGCGGTAGAACAAAATCAGGTTGATAGACGTCAGGAGGCTTTGCGTGAGATGAGGGAGGCGATAGCAAAGAATGATAATTCGTTTGATGGGATGACGGATGTGCAAGGTCATGGGGCTAGACTGCAGCCGAGAAATGGTGGTATAATAAGGTAAAGCTATGAATCCGCAACAAATACAACAAATATTGCCAAATCAACAACCGCAAATGACGCCGCCACAACAGTTGCCACAGCAGCAGTTTTCTTCGCAACAGCAGTTTGTGTCGCCACAGCAAATAATGCCACAACAACAGCAAATTATGCCGCAGCCGCAGATGACGCCGCAACAAATGGCGCAGCAACAAATGCAGACACAGAGTCTTGGCGTGACGGCAATGAATGCACAGACGGCGGCCCCAGTATCGCCAAATAAAGAAGTGCCAACTTCTACTCAGGCATCGCTTCTTATATCAGAACTTCGCGATAATGTGGTAATTATGAAAGACGGGTCTTTTAGGGCCGTAGTAGCATGTAAGTCTATTAACTTTGACCTTATGAGCGATGTCGAGCGTGAAGCGGTAGAATATTCATATCAGAATTTTCTAAATTCGCTTAGGTTTACGACGCAAATTTTGATTCGCTCGCAGCGGGTAGATATCGGGCCTTATATTGAAAAACTGGCAGAGATTCGGCGAAATAATGACAATATGTTGCTTGGCGTATTGATGGACGACTATATTAACTTTATTGATATATTGTCGCAAGAAGCGAACATTATGGATAAATCGTTCTTCATTGTGATTCCGTATTATTCTTCACCAGATGCGGAGAAAGTGCTGCAACAAACGAAGAATTTCTTTAAGTCATTTGGTAACGCGACGAAAGTGTCGGAGGTAACGAAGATTGACCGGGCAACTTACGACAAGGCAATTACGGAGCTTAATAACCGAGTGGACTCAGTGATAAGTGGTTTGTTCCAAATCGGTATTAATTCGGTGCGCCTAAAGACTAAAGAGCTAGCGGAATTGTACTACAACTTTAATAACCCAGATACTGCGGTGCGTGAGCCGCTAGTAGATTTTAATCAGTTGGCAACGATGTATGTGAAAAAGGGAGGAGAAGAAGATGTCTAAAAAGAAAAAGTTGACACCGGCAGAGATTGCGGCGCAAGCTGAAGCGATGGAGATGGCGGAGATTCAGCAAGCGTTTGAGCAGGGGACGAATACTTTGCGTGATTTAATTTCGCCGTCGGCGATTGAAATTCATTCGGATTATTTTAGGCTTGGGACGAAGTATGGTCGGACTTTATATGTATATGGATATCCGAGGTCGCTTTATACTGGGTGGATTTCGCCGATTATTAATATGGATGAAGTGATTGATGTGTCAATGTATATTTATCCGGTAGAGTCGGCAGTAGTAATGAAGAACTTGAAGACGAAAGTGACTCAGCTTGAAGCGTCAATGAATTTAAATGCCGAGAAGGGTAAAGTGCGTGATCCGCAACTTGAGGCGGCGATTAATGATGCGGAAGAGCTGCGCGATAAGTTGCAGGTTGGTGCGGAGAAGTTTTTCCGTTTTGGACTTTATATTACTTTGTGGGCGGATTCTTTGGATGAGTTAAAATTTGTGCAACAAAAGATTGAAACAATATTTGGTCAGCAGATGATTTTCTCGAAAGTAGCAAGCGTGCAGCAAGAGCAGGGGCTTAACTCTACGCTACCACAGTGTACGGATCAATTGCAGATTCGCCGAAATATGAATACCGGTGCAATATCGACATCGTTCCCATTTACTTCTGCGGATTTGACGCAAGATAAAGGGATTTTGTACGGCATTAATATGCACAACAATGGGTTGGTGATTTTTGATAGGTTTTCACTTGAAAACGCAAATATGGTGGTATTTGCAAAGTCCGGTGCTGGTAAATCATTTACGGTGAAGCTCGAAGCGCTTAGGTCAATGATGATAGGGAGTGAGATAATTATTATCGACCCAGAGAATGAATATGCGAAATTATGTGATGCGGTGGGCGGATCGTATATTCGGTTGTCTTTAAATTC
>JAEEGL016777785.1_pt1 | contig 84143 bp, 75 predicted proteins | sample 9134231 | NCBI WGS metagenome assembly JAEEGL01 (sample SAMN16246548, study PRJNA631951) | gut metagenome | biome: gut microbiome; feature: rumen; material: fiber-attached | host: Bos | place: Iran: Karaj | collected 2018-10
ATGCGTATTGGATGTCCGGACAGGTACATTATACCATGAATCCGCAGTTTGGACACCCCGTTTTCAGCGCCTGACAGCCTCAAATTTCCACTGTCGATTAACAGACGCGTTTTCAGTTGAGGGTTAGTTTTTCATTCAAGTTTCCGGAAGGAAGGGAATTCATTCCGGCAAGGAGACAAAGTATGCCACGAAAAACAAACGATAAACGGAGGATCCTGTACGTACGGGATATTTTGGAACGGCACATTGGCAGGGCGGATGCAATCACGATGGCGGAGATTCTGTCCGCGCTCGGAACATTCGGCATCACGGCGGACCGCAAGAGCGTCTATGATGATCTGAAACAGCTTGAGCTGTACGGGATGCAGATCGGCCGCACCTGCGGCGGTCGGTACAGCGCGTATTATCTGCGTCGATAAGACTGCGCGTGCTTGGAAAATGCGGAGCGTCGGAAAAATGCTGATTCTGCATGAGGAGCAGTTCTGACCCAAAATATCAGGCAGGACGTATACGGGAGTCGCATACGTCCTGCTTTTGCTTGCTTTCGGTTTGCCGAATCAATTGCGAATAATCTTCATGCTCGGGCTTCTTTGAAAGTCCTCTTTTCGGATGATCAGGTTCTGAATGGTCATATAGGGCGGGAGCGAAGCGTTGAGCTTTTCGACCGCTGCGCGGATCGCAGGCTCGGGCTCGGCAATCTGCATCGCTGCGAGGACCGGCCCGTTCGGGAACACCTCGGCTTCCAGCACGGTGCGGCCTTCGATCACGGCTTCGCGCACAAGCGCATCCTTGATCAGCGGAATCTTCACGAGTGCAAGCTCCAGCTCCTCGGGGGAGACGTTTTCACCGTTCGGCAGAACGATGATGTTCTTGCGGCGTCCGGTGATGTAGAGCAGACCGTTTTCATCGATACGGCCGAGGTCTCCGGTCTTGAGCCAACCGTCCTCGGTGAAGATGTTCGCGGTTTCTTCGGGATCGTTGTAATACCCGAGCATCAAATGATCACCCTTGACCCAGATTTCATCGTCAACGATCTTGACCTGCTGCTCAGGATACGGCATTCCGACGGAAGTCGGATTGTCAAACGGATCGCCGTTGCCGGAAACGAGATTCGCGGTTTCGGTCATTCCGTAGCCGGGGCAGCAGATGATGCCAAGCTCCTGATAACGGCGAATGATGCCTTCCGGCACGTGCGCGCCGCCCGCAATCACGATGCGAAGCTTTCCGCCGAGCGCATCAAGACCGCGTATCTTGGCAAGCCCGGCGAGCATATCTGCAAGCGCAGGTACGAGCACCAACAGCGTCGGCTGTGCTTTCGGCAGCACGGCAACGACCGTCCGCATATCCTCGAGCGTATAGAGCAGCGAGCCGGTATAGAAGCAGGAAAGCAGGTTCCGGACGACGCCGAAGACGTGGCTGAACGGAATCAGCGCAAGGTACCGCTGCCGTAGCGCTTCGCCCGGCGCATAAATGCCATTCAGCGCGCCGCGCATCAATGCGCCGTGGGAAAGCAGAGCGCCCTTGGATTTGCCGGTGGTACCGCCGGTGAAGAAAATGGCGGCAGGCGTATCCTTCTCATTCTTCGCGTCGGGGACGGCTTCACCCGGCTTTACGAGTGATGCTTTGACGGCACATACGCCTTCGGGAAGCGGCATTGCGTGAACGCGCGCTTCCAACACATCGGCATACAGATACAGTTTGATGTCCTGCTTCTTGAGGTTTGCAGTCAGCTCTTCGCCGGCCATCGTCATCGGGATCGGGACGATCACGGCGCCGTACGTCATGACCGCCAGGATCAGCTCGGCGGCAAGCGCAGAATTCGGGAGTTGAATTCCGACGTGATCTCCGGGCTGGATGCCGGCATCTTTGAGATAGCCGCGAAGCCCTGCAACGGCAGCGATCATATCCCGGTAGGTCATCGGTCCGGCGATGCCGTCAAGCGCGAGATCGTCGGCAAAATTTTGTTCGGCAAATGCGACAAGATCGTTGATTGTCGGCATATAATGGAAGAAATCCCGTTCCTCTGGGGGAAGCAGACGCAGATAGTACTCAAGTGAATTCATAATGCGTTCCTTTCCTTGCTCCGCTGTGGCGGATAATGACGAAGTATACCATATCCGATCGCTTTTTGCAACAGCAAATAAAGGGAATCGAGACGGTTGGATTCCAAAGAAAAATCCCGGAAGAAACGCCTTCCGGGATCTTATGAGTTCGTAAAGATTACAGCGCGATTGCTGCGGTGTCGCGCGCGATCGCAAGTTCCTCATTCGTCGGGAGCACCATGACAAGGACTTTGCTTTCGGGCTTCGAGAGCACGTTTTCTTCGCCGCGCGGCACGGTACGGTTCTTCTCGAAATCGAAATCGATGCCGAGCGCGTCCATATCCTGCATAATCATTTCGCGCATTGCCCAGTCGTTTTCGCCGACGCCTGCCGTGAACACAATGCAGTCCACACCGTTCATCTCGGCGATGTACGAACCGATGTAGCGCTTGACGCCCTGCGCAAACATTTCCAACGCAAGCGTCGCGCGTTCGTTGCCCGCTTTGCTGGCAGCCCAAAGATCACGGAAGTCGCTCGAAACACCGGAGATGCCGAGCATGCCGCTCTTCTTGTTCATCAGCGTATCCATTTCCTTGATCGAAAGGTTCATCTTGTCCATCAGGAACGGAACGATCGCGGGATCGATGCTGCCGCAGCGCGTTCCCATCGGGAGACCTTCGAGCGGCGTCAGACCCATCGAGGTATCGACGCATTTGCCGCCCTTCGAGCAGCTCACGGACGAGCCGTTGCCGAGGTGACAGGTGATGACTTTCACATCGGGATCGCCTTCTCTTCCGAGCCGCTTGATCGCTTCGCCGGTCACGAACATATGCGAAGTGCCGTGGAAGCCGTAGCGACGGACGGAATATTCGGTATAGACTTCATAGGGCAGTGCGTACTGGAACGTCTTCTGCGCCATGCTCATGCCCCATGCGGTATCGAATACCGCGACCTGCGGCGTATTCGGCATAGCGGCGCGGCACGCATGGATGCCCATGAGGTTTGCGGGGTTATGCAGCGGACCGAGCGGAATCACTTCTTCGATCGCAGCGATGCATGCGTCGTCAATCAGCGCGGAGGCAGTGAAATTCGGACCGCCGTGGAGCACGCGATGGCCGACGGCCGCAACATCCGCCATGTCCTTGATGACGCCGATTTTCCCGTCGGTCAGAACGGAAAGAACCAGTTCGATCGCCTGCTGATGCGTGGGCATCGGAGCGTCCTTTTGGAACTTCTCGCCGCCGGTCGGCTGATAGGTGAGCTTGCCGTCGATGCCGATGCGCTCACAGAGCCCTTTTGCAAGGACGGATTCGGTGTCGATGTCAATGAGCTGATATTTGAGCGAGGAGCTGCCCGCGTTGATGACCAATACTGTTTTCATGAACAATCCTCCTTATTGCATCTGCGCCTGAACGGCAGTAATCGCGACGACGGAAACGATATCGTCCACGCTGCAGCCGCGCGAGAGGTCATTGATCGGGGCGGCAAAGCCCTGGCAGATCGGGCCGTACGCTTCCGCGCCGCCGAGCCGCTGCACGAGTTTATAACCGATGTTGCCCGCCTGCAGATCCGGGAAGACGAGAACGTTTGCTTTGCCTGCGACCGGAGATCCGGGGCTCTTGAGCTGACCGACGGCTTCGACTAGTGCGGCGTCCGCCTGCAATTCCCCGTCCACGTTCAGTTCGGGCGCAAGCTCTTTGACAAGGCGCGTTGCTTCGACAACCTTATCGACGTTTTCGTGCTTTGCGCTGCCCTTCGTCGAGAACGAAAGCATGGCAACGCGCGGCTCCATGCCGCAGAGCGCCTTTGCGCTTTCCGCGGAGGAGATGGCGATCGCGGCAAGCTGATCGGCGGTCGGGTTGATGTTGACCGCGCAGTCCGCGAATACGAGGAGACCGTTATCGCCGTACGCCTTGTTCGGAACTTCCATCAGGAAGCAGCTCGAAACCGTGCTGACGCCCGGCTTTGTCTTGATGATCTGCAGACCGGGACGCAGCGTATTGCCGGTTGAATTGATTGCGCCGGATACGAATCCGTCCGCCTTCTTGTCCTTAATCATCATCGCCGCATAGAACAACGGGTTGGCGATCATATCGCGCGCTTTTTCGGGAGTAACGCCCTTGGCTTTGCGGAGCTCATAGAACCACTCGCAGTAGCGCTCGTAATCGGGATCGGCAACGGGATCGATCGTATCGATTCCGTCGAGACTGACGCCGAACTTGTCAGCGACGGCCTGAATGTCCTCACGCTTGCCGAACAGCGTGACTTTTGCGATACCCTCCGCCGTAATGCGGGCGGCCGCCTGTACGGTGCGCTCTTCGGCACCCTCGGGCAGCAGAATGTGTTTCTGATCCGACTTGGCTTTAGCCTTGATCGTATCCATCAATGACATGATCCGTAAACCTCCAAAATAAAGTTTATAAATTATTCTACCATAGTTCATGAAAAAATGGTATAATGATTTCAGAATTTTTTTCAAAAGAGGTGCAGCCATGGGCGCAGTCGGAATCGTAGCGGAATACAATCCGCTGCATAACGGTCATATCTATCACATGGAGCAGGCAAAAGCGCAGACCGGCGCGGATTTTTGCGTTATCGCGATGTCGGGAAATTTCGTACAGCGCGGCGAGCCCGCCTGTGCGGATAAGTTTACGCGTGCCGAATGGGCGCTGCGCGCCGGAGCGGATCTGATCGTGGAAATCCCCCAATGCCTTGCCGTGGCGTCGGCGGAACGGTTTGCCGAGGGCGCGGTGAAATTGCTTGCGGAAACCGGTATTGTGACCGATATCGCGTTCGGCGTGGAAACGGAAAACATGGACGGGCTGTATCGCATTGCCGACATTCTTGACCGCGAGCCGCCCGCTTTTCGAACGAACCTTGCCTATCATCTCAAGCAGGGAAAATCGTATCCGCGCGCACAGTTTGACGCGTTATCGGACCTGAATATCCCACGCGGCGATGTCGCGCTTTTGACACAGCCGAACAATATCCTTGCCGTTGAGTACATCAAGGCAATCCGCCGATTCGCGCCGCATATCCGCGCGGTGCCGATCCTTCGACAGGGAAACGGCTATAACGATACCGAGCTGACCGGAGCTCTTTCCAGTGCGACTGCGATCCGGCAGGCGCTGCGCGAAGGGAACGATGCGGTTCTGGATACGATGCCGCTGTTTGTGTCGGGCGCGATGCGGTTTGACGAACAATTTCCGATCACACTCGATTATTTCGGACCGATGATTCTGTATCGGCTGCGTTCGATGTCGCTGGAAGAGATCGCTGCGCTGCCGGACGTGTCCGAGGGATTCGAGCAGGTGATCGCCCGCGCGGTGCGCGAAACCTCCGATTTGTCGGCGTTTTTGGAACAGATTAAAACAAAACGCTATACGATGGCACGGTGCAAGCGTATTGCGGTTTCCGCTCTGCTGCACATGAATCGGGAATTGCCGGAGGAGCTTTTGAATCATCGGGAAAACCTGTATCTGCGTGTACTCGGCTTTCTGACCGGGTCACGCGGCCTGCTTGCGGCGATGGCGAGCGCGGGGAGCGCGCCGGTGATTTTGCGAAATTCCGATATCATGGATTGCACGGATATTGCGCGGGATTCCATGGCGATCGACGCGTTTGCAACCGATCTGATGGGATATGTCATCGGACGGGAGCCGCACCGCGATCAGCAGAGCGCGATCCGGCTTTGAGTGTTCTCTGACCGAGGCCGATATGGAATGGATTGCAAAAGATCGGGAACCGCTGGATTCGTCCGCCGTGGAAGCGCTGCGGACGTCTTTGGGCTGCTCCGAACCGTTTGCGAAAATCCTGTACCGGCGCGGCATCCGAAGCAAGAAACAGGCAGAGGAATTCCTACATCCAAAGGAGCAGCCGTTGCCCCGGCCTGCAATGCTGTTGGACATGGAACTTGCCGCGCAATGCATTCAGCGGGCGATTGCGGCGGGGAAAGCAATCTGCATTTACGGCGACTATGATGTCGACGGTGTCTGCGCAACGACAATTCTGTACCGCACGCTCGCCACGCTCGGCGCGAACGTTTCTTATTATATTCCGAAGCGTTCGGGCGAAGGCTACGGCATGCATGAAAGCAGCATAGTACACCTTGCCCAAAAAGGCGTCGGATTGATCGTGACAGTGGATAACGGCATCTCCGCGCATGCCGAGGCAGAGCTTTGCAAAGCGCTCGGCGTGGAGCTTGTGATAACGGATCATCACCGCTGCCATGAAACGCTGCCCGATGCGGCGGCGGTCGTTTGCGCGACGCGGCCGGGGCAGGCGGAGGGAATCGCTTCGCTGTGCGGAAGCGCGGTTGCCATGCTGCTTGCAATGCAGCTCGGACAGCCTGCCGAATCGATGCTGGCGATCGCCGCTCTTGCGACGGTGGCGGATATTATGCCGCTTGTCGGATTCAACCGAGCGATTGTCGCGCGCGGGATACCGTTGGTGCAGAAGGAACCGGGACTCATGGCGCTGTTGGAGACGGCGGGCGGTCAGGACCGTCCGATTGATGAGACAACGCTCGGTTTTATGATCGCGCCGCGGATGAATGCGGCAGGACGCATGGGAGACGCGCGTCGCGCGGTCGAGCTTCTGATCGCAGGGGATGAAGCGTCGCGCCGCCACTTTGCAGCCGAATTGGACGCGGCAAATGCCGCGCGGAAGCAGGAGGAGCAACGCATCCTCAAGGAAGCGGAGCAACAGATTGATCCGACGGCACAGCATCGCATGCTGATTCTGCGCGGAGAGGACTGGAATCCCGGCGTGATCGGTATCGTTGCGTCACGGATCGTGGAGCAGTACGGCTGTCCCGTATTTCTGTTCACGCACAGTGGAGAAGAGCTCATCGGATCGGGCCGCAGCGTACCGAGCATCGATCTGTTTCGGCTGCTGTCCGAGCACAGCACGTTCTTTATGCGCTTCGGCGGCCACGCGGGGGCGGCAGGGGCTTCCATGCCCTTGGACGCGTTCGAACCCTGCCGGAAGGCGTTTTTGGAAGATCTTGCAGCACAATTCCCCGATGGACTGCCGCGGGAACCGCTGGAATACGAGGACGTTTTGTCGCTTTCCGATTGCACGGTACCGTTTGCCGAGGAACTCGAGCAGCTTGCGCCGTTTGGCGAGAGCAACCGAGAACCGCTGTTTTTGATTGCGGGGACCTTGTCCGCCGTGGCGGCGATCGGGCGTGACGGCGAACATCTTTCCGCTGTGCTCGAGACGCAGCAAAGCAGACTGCGCTTGGTTGGATTTCGACTCGGCGATCGCGTCAAAGCATGGAGCGCGCTCGAAAAGGTCGAGACGCTCTGCACCGTTCGAAAGAACGAATTCCGGGGAACCCTCTCGGTGAACGCGTATCTGACGGCGTTGCGGGTCGATTGCCCCGCGGCGCTTGTGGAGGCTGCAAAAATGCTGTTGGAAGAGGAGAGCGGTCCGGCGCGGCTTCGGGTCCGTCTCGCTTCGCGGATGCGACCGGATGAGACGCAGATGCGAACCATTTTCGTGAAGCTCCGCGGGCGGCTGCAAACCGGCCTTCGAATCGACGAAGTGTATGAGGAAGGGCTGATTACGCTGCTGATTCTGCATGAAGCGGGCATTGTAGAATATTCGGATGAAACATTTTACGAAAGAGCGGTCGCCGGAAAGCGAGATATTACAAACGGACGCTTGTATTCCTTGTTGTATCGGTAGTATAATAACAACGCTATGGAAGAACTTGGGGAAATGAAAGAGCTGCTGCTCACAGAATTCCGGAAGAAATTCGGAATCGAGCAGGGCGAAAAACTGCGCGAGGCAATTGCGTTTGCCGAGCGCGTGCATTGCAATCAGCGGCGGGATGCCGGTGATCCTTTTGTCACGCACCCGCTCACCGTAGCCTCCTATCTGCTGAAAATGGGGATGGACGCGCCGACGATCATCGCGGGCGTTCTGCACGATACGGTGGAGGATGGCGACAATATTACGACGCAGGACCTCGAGCAGCGGTTCGGCAAAGAGGTCTCACGGCTCGTGGACGGTGTAACCAAGCTGACCAAGTCCGGAAATCAGACCTATATTACCAAAAAGCAGGAGCAGACGGAGAACCTCCGCAAACTGTTCCTCTCCATGGCGGAGGACGTTCGCGTCGTCATTATCAAGCTTGCCGACCGATTGCACAACATGCGAACACTGGCCTATTGCACGCCCGAAAAGCAGGCTCGGAAAGCAAAGGAAACGCTGGAGGTGTATGCGCCGCTGGCGGACCGATTCGGCATGGGCATCATCCGGTCGGAACTTGAGGACCTGTCGTTTCGCTATCTGATGCCGGAGGCGTATGAAAAGCTTCGTGCTGAGGTAGGGGAACAGCAACAGGAGCGGATGGATGCGTTGAAGAGTGCTATGGAGCTGATGAAGAAGCTCCTTTCGGAGGCGCATATCGCGGGCGAGGTTTCGGGACGGCCGAAGCATCTGTATTCGACCTACCGCAAGATGCAGCGAAACAATTACAAACTGAATGAGCTGTATGACCTGATTGCGATCCGCATCATTGTTGAGACGGTGAACGATTGTTATGCGGCGCTCGGGGTTGTCCATGCAACGTGGAAACCGCTGCCCGGCCGCTTCAAAGATTATATCGCCATGCCGAAGCCGAACATGTATCGTTCGCTGCATACGACCGTCATGAACGAGAACGGCATCCCGTTTGAAATCCAGATTCGCACGCGCGAAATGCATGAGACGGCGGAATACGGAATCGCCGCGCACTGGATGTATAAGGACGACAAGAAGGTCATGACCGAACTCGATAAAAAGACCTCCCTGATCAAGCAGATTATTGAGACGGAGGAAACGAGTGAGGACAGCCGTGAGTTTGTCGAAAACGTTTTGAAGGATTTCCTCGGCGAATACATTTTCGTGTTGACGCCCCGGGGCGAGATCATTGATCTCCCGGTCGGATCCACGCCGCTCGATTTCGCGTATCGGATTCATACGAACGTCGGGCATCATTGCCAGGGCGCGCGCGTCAACGGGAATATGGTGCGGCTCGACTATAAATTGAAGACCAACGACGTCGTTGAAATTCTGACGTCGAACGCACAGATCGGACCGAGCCGCGACTGGCTGTCGATCGTGAAGACGCAATCGGCCAAGAATAAGATCCGGCAATGGTTCAAGCGTGAAAATCGCGACGAGAATATCGCGCGCGGCAGGGAGATGCTGGAGGAAGCCGCAAAGCGGCATGGCCAGAACCTGGCGACCCTGCTAAAGCCCGAGTATTACAACACCGTCATGCAGCGCATGACGATCAATACGCTTGACGATCTTTACGCGACGATTGGATTCGGGGGAATCTCCGCGGGGCAGGTACTGCATAAGCTGTTGGATCTGCACCGCAAGGAGCAACGGCTTGAGGAAATCAACCGCCAGCTCGAAGAAGCGGGCAAGGAACCGGCCAAGCCCACGCGGCGGACGAGCACAAACGGCATATTTGTACACGGCGATCCCGGAATGGCGATCTTTTTTGCCAACTGCTGCAACCCGCTTCCGGGCGATGCGATCATCGGGTATATCACACGGGGCAGAGGCGTTTCGATTCATCGGGCGGACTGCAAGAATGCGATTTCCCTGCTCAAAGAGCCGGACCGCATCATCGAGGTTGAATGGGCGGCGGAGGAGAAGTCCTCGTTCTCGGCAACAATCCGTCTGCGCGTGGTCGACAAGGCGGGCACGCTGATGGAGGTCAGCAAGGTGCTGATGAGCCTCAACGTGAACATGACCTCGCTGCAATCCCGCTCGACCGACGAAGGCGACGCGATCATGGATATGACGTTCACGGTTACCGGGTCGGAACAGCTGAAAATCATTCTGAACAATCTACGCAAACTACCCGAGGTTATCGACGCTTTCCGCGTCTGATCCGAAAATCATTTTCCAGGAGGCCGTATGCGCGCCGTGGTTCAACGATGCAGTCAGGCAAAAGTCGAAATCGACGGAAAACCCGTCGGTTCGATTGCGCATGGGCTGTGTGTTCTGCTCGGTATCGACGTCGAGGATACCGAAGCGGATGCGACGTATCTATGCGAAAAACTGATCGGTCTGCGCATCTTTGACGATGAGAACGGCGTGCCGAATCGCTCCGTTGCGGATGTGGGCGGGAGAATCCTTCTGATTTCCCAGTTCACGCTGATGGGCGACGCGCGAAAAGGCCGCCGTCCGAGCTACATTGCTGCAGCGCGCCCGGAGACGGCCGTTCCGCTGTATGAGCACTGCATCGCGCTTTTGAAACAATCCGTCCCGGTGGAAACGGGCGTATTCGGGGCAGATATGCAGGTAACCCTGACGAACGACGGCCCGTTTACGATCTTGCTCGATTCGCGGAGGACATTCTGATGCTGCATACGCTGCCGATGGGCCCACTCGGGGCCAATTGTTATGTGTGGGAGAACGGCCGGGAAGCCCTTGCGATCGATGCGTCGGACGCGGCCAAGGTACTGGCTTTTCTCAATTCCCGCCATCTTTCTTTAACGCATTTGGTGTTGACGCATCGGCACTTTGACCATCTTGCCGGGGCAGCGCAGCTGCAAAAGGAAACGGGATGCCGGGTGTTGATCCATCCGTCGGATGCCGACGGGCTGCGCTCCGCAAAGGCTGCGCATGCCGCTATGATGCAGGGCGCGTTTACGCCGTGCGAACCGTCGGACCTTTTGGAGAACGGCGATACCGTCGAAGCGGCAGGGCTCAGACTTTCGGTGCTGCATACGCCGGGCCATACGGCGGGCGGTATCACGCTTGTTTCCGATGAAAACCGGTTTGCGTTTACCGGCGACACCGTATTTTACGAAGGCGTCGGCAGAACCGATCTTCCGACCGGAGATGTTCGTGAGTTGATGCGCTCTCTCGAACGGATCCTTGTGCTTCCCCCATCTTATGTTCTGTATCCCGGCCACGGCGAGCCGACAACGGTCGATCACGAATCGGTTTTCAATCCGCTGCTGCAATATCGGAGTCACGCATGGTTCAACTGATCACAAACGTTCCGCAATATGAAAACGACATTGCCGAAGAGATTCGGCTCTTTTTGGGCGCTGTTGAAATCCGAAGCGACGCAGCGGATCCGGACCTGGTCATGACCGTTTCGCTTCAGGAAGAGGATCTGTATGCGTCCGGCACGCTCGGCAAGGCAACAGCCGGATTTGCGGTGCTTCCGGACGGCGGGGATCTTCTGGAACGCAAACGGCAGCAAAAGCGCGCAGTAAAGCGCGTTGCGTTTGCCCTTCTGATGCAGGCGTTTCCGATGGATATGCCTTGGGGCAGCCTTACGGGTATTCGGCCGACAAAGCTTTTGCGCGAGCTTGCGGATCGGTACGGGGCAGAGGAGGCTGTGCGTCAGTTCCGGGAAGTGTTCTCGGTCTCGGAAGAGAAGCTGCGGCTTGCGGCAACGATCAATGCCGTGCAGAAACCCTATCTTGAATCGGTCGGGCCGCGCGATCTGGATGTCTATGTCGGCATTCCGTACTGCCGCACGCGTTGCCTATATTGCTCTTTCGGCGCGGAGATCGCGAGAGGCGCATCGGTCGAAGGATATCTGGCCCCGCTGTTTGAGGATATCGAGCGCGGCGGAAAGATTGCGGCAGAGGGCGGATGGCATCATCGCGCCACGTATATCGGCGGCGGAACGCCGACGGTATTGAACGCGGATCAGCTCGATCGGCTGTTGACGCATTTTGAATCCGTCTACGGCGGTTACGGAACGGAATGCACGGTGGAAGCGGGGAGACCGGATACAATCACCAAGGAGAAGCTTGCGGTGCTGAAAGCACACGGGATCGGACGCATCTCCATCAATCCGCAGACGATGAACGATGAAACGCTGCGCCGCATCGGCCGCGCGCACACGTCTGCCGAAATTCGGGAAACGTATGCGTTGGCGCGTGCGGTGGGGTTCGATTCGATCAATATGGATCTGATCGCAGGCCTGCCGGGGGAGGACGAGAACGATTTTGCGCGGACCCTGGAGGAAATTATTGCCCTCAGGCCCGATAATCTGACGGTGCACACGCTTGCGGTCAAGCGTTCCAGCAGACTTAAGGAGCAGCTCGAACGGTATCCGCTTCCGAGCAAAGAGAGCGTGACGCACATGATCGACATGGGATTCGATGCCGCAAAACGGATCGGACTTTGGCCATACTATATGTATCGGCAGAAATACCAGAACGGCAATTTGGAAAACGTCGGGTATGCCGGGCGCGAAACGATCTGCATGTACAACATCGATATGATGGAAGAGACGACCTCCATTCTGGCGCACGGAGCAAACGCGATGACCAAACGCATCTTCAACGCCGAACGCCGTGTGGAACGCATCGCAGCGCCGAAGGATGTTCCGACCTATGCGAACAAGCTCGATGCGCTGGATCGCCAAAAGCGCGCGCTGCTCCTTTGTTAAATCAATAAAAAAGACAATTGTCCGATTGCGTGACAATTGCCTTTTTTGCTGTAGAGAAACTCATTCGTCCAGGAGCCGCAATCCGTCCACTTCGCCGATCACGTTCATCGCGTATTCCCGCGCGCGGGAGAAGGATTTTTGCTCATTGCGCGATAGATCGAATCGCTTCAGCGAGGACGTATCCTCAAATACCGGGAACGCAGCAAAGCGCGGCTTTTCGATCGCGCGGCGCATCACGAAGGTGGGCAGGTATGCCGCATCGATCAGGGAAACGGTGTCCGTCTCAAAGTCCTTTTCCAGTGTTAACTGGAGATATAGCCCCGTCGAACGCTCAAACCCCTCGTTGGCAGTGAAGTTTCCGAGCGAATAGGCAACGAGCCCAGTGTATTCTTCCCGCCCGCGCAGTACGGTCGTATATTCAATGCTCTTCACGTAATGCGGATGAGAGCCGATGATGCAGTCCGCGCCCGCTTTGAGAAGCTGCTCGGCAAGTCTGCGCGTAATCTTATCGACGGGGTTGGGGTTTTCGTAGTCCCAGTGCGCGAATACGATGATAAACTCGGCGCCTGCGTCCTTTACGCGTTCCAGATCCTCCAGCACATCGTCGGTCAGCTGATCACCCTCCGAGAGCAGCCCGACGGCAACATGCGCTTCATCCATCGTGATGTGTTTGATACGCTCGTTGATGACGCGCGTCGCGGCGACAATCCCGATCCGAATCCCGTTCACTTCAATGATACAGGGGGTTTCACGATCGTCTTCATCGAGAAACGTTCCGGTTTGATAGAACCCGGCGTCGCGGATCACTTCGGTCGTGCGATACATTCCATCCGTCTCCTTGTCAAGAACGTGGTTGTTCGCAGTCGTCAAAAGATCAAATCCGGCGTCCTTCAATGCGTCCAAAAGAGAATCCGGCGCATTGAATCGTGGGATTCCGGTTTCACCGGTCAACATCGCGCTGTATCCCGCGCTCTCACCGGCGAGCGGAACTTCGAGATTCGCGCACATCAGATCGACGGAGGAAAACAACTCGGCACACGGAGCGAAAAGCGCGGAAAAATCATAGTTGCTGCCGGAGCGTACGTCTCCGATAATGCCGCTGGGAATCATAATGTCGCCCACGGCGCCGATGACGGCGGTCTGAGGCGTAGGGACAGGGGTCGCGGTCGGTTCGGGAGTTGGTGAAGGTGTCGGCTCCGGAGACGGCGTAGCCGTCGGAACCGTGGTCGGCGTCTCGGTCGGCTCGACTTCGTTTACCGAAATTTCGGAAACGGCAGGGGTTGAATCCGGCGACGGACTCGGCGCGTCGGATGCGGCGGGAGGCGGCACCATGACCTGGGCCGCTTGTTCATAACAGCCGAGCGAACCGAGCAGCAGCACAGAAAGCAGCAGCAGAACGATTTTTTGCAATGACATAACAGAATCCGTTATTCCTGCCCGTCCGAACCGTCGCCGCTTGTTTCGGCAACGTCCGCATTCGTTTCGGCAACATCTGCGTTCGCTTCGGCCTCCGGTTCCCCATCGAGAACGATCTCTTCGCCGTCCGCCTGCTCGGGCGTGGGAACGGAAAACTCTTCTTCATGAAAGTCCCGGATCGGTTCATCTTTGGACCACTTGCGCGAGAGCACGAGAATGACAACGCCTGCCGCAAATACCGCAAGGCTGATCCACTGCGAGGTCGAGAAGATGCCGTAGATGCCGCGGATCTTGTCGCCGCGGAAGTATTCGATCACAAAACGCCAAACGGCGTAGAGAATCAGGTACCAAGCGGTAACGGTGCCGCGATGCTTGTTGTTTTTCAGAATCACAATCAGCAGAGCGGCAAGCAACAGCAGGAACAACGATTCCATCAGAGGAACCGGCAGACGCATCACGCCGTCCCGATACGGTACAGCAAACGTTCCGTCATAATGGAAATGGCCACCGAGCGCTTCCTCCCCCGTTGCGATACCGTAGCAGCAGCCGACGAGCAGGCAGCCGATCCGTCCCCCCGCATGCGCGACGCAGAAGCACGGCACGATGAGATCGGAGAACGTAAAGAAATTGCGCTTCTTTTTGATACAGAGCAGCAGCAGCCCGACGACACCGCCGACGAGTCCGCCGTAAAAGACCATGCCGGAGGTAATCAGCTCCCAGAGTCCGCGCCAGGTAAAGTTGCGGAAAACATCCAAGAACACGTCCGGCGTAACGATCCAATACAGCAGTTTCATGCCGATGAAACCGCCGATCACCGCCCAGATCACACCGTCGAGTATCTCATTGTTCCAATCGAGATTGGTAAAGCGGCGCGCCCAGTAGCAGAGCACCATCGCAAGAATCGTTCCGATCAGAATGCAAAAGCCCATCGACGGAATGCCGAAGTTGCCGATATGAAATAAATAATCGCCTACCATAAGGATCTCCTTTCGGGATCCATTCCGATGGAATGGATTGTATTTAATATACCATAAACGCAATTTCTTGTAAAGCGGTTGACAAACGTCGAGGAAAAAGTTAAAGTAAATTATTATCGGAAAAAACCGTCGGAAAGGACATTGGTATGGCAGAACGATACGATTTTGCCGCGATCGAACAGAAGTGGCAAGCCATCTGGGCGGAGCAGAACTGCTTCGCAGCGGAAGAAGATACAAAGAAGCCGAAATTTTACGGACTCGTTGAGTTCCCGTATCCGTCCGGCGCGGGCATGCACGTCGGGCATATCAAGGCATATACGAGCCTGGAAGTGATTTCCCGCAAACGCCGGATGCAGGGCTATAACGTCCTGTTCCCGATGGGGTTCGATTCGTTCGGTCTGCCCGCTGAGAACTATGCAATCAAGACGAATACGCATCCGCATCTGATTACGACGAAGAACATTGAGCACTTCAAAGAGCAGATGAAGCGCGTCGGCTATTCGTTTGACTGGAGCCGCGAGATTGCAACGTCTTTGCCGGAGTACTATCGTTGGACGCAGTGGATCTTCCGCAAGATGTTCGATCACGGTCTCGTGTTCCGCGCCAAAACGCAGGTCAATTACTGCCCGGCGTGCAAAGTGGTCCTTTCGAATGAGGATTCGCAGGGCGGCAAGTGTGACATCTGCCACAGCGACGTGGTGCAGCTCTCCAAGGACGTCTGGTACCTGAAGATCACGGCATATGCCGACAAGCTGCTCGAAGGGCTGCAGGATGTGGAGTATCCGGATTCGATCAAGCAGCAGGAAGTGGATTGGATCGGCAAATCCGTCGGCGCATTCGTAAACTTTGCAATCAAAGATTCCGACGAGAAACTGGAAATCTACACCACCCGGTGCGATACATTGTTCGGCGTGACCTTCATGGTCATGGCTCCTGAGCATCCGATGTTGGATCGGTATCGGGATCGGATCCGCAATTGGGACGAGGTCGAGGCCTATCGTGCCGTCTGCGCCAAGAAAACCGAGTTTGAGCGTACGCAGCTCGTGAAGGAAAAGACCGGCGTGAAGATCGACGGGATTACGGCGATCAATCCGGTAAACGGAGCGGAGATTCCGATCTTCCTCGCCGATTACGTCATGATGGGTTATGGAACCGGCGCCATTATGGCAGTTCCCGCGCACGATCAGCGCGACTGGGAATTTGCCAAGAAGTTCGGCGCAAAGATCATCCCGGTGATCGAAGGCGGCGACGTCGAAAAAGAAGCATACACCGGAAACGGCAAGATGATTAATTCGGGCTTCCTGAATGTTTACGACAACAAAAAGGATTCCATCGCCGCGATGCTCCGCTACCTGGTCGAACAGGGCATCGGGCAAAAGGGCGTACAGTACAAGATGAAGGATTGGGCGTTCAACCGCCAACGCTACTGGGGAGAACCGATCCCGCTGATCCATTGCCCGAGCTGCGGAACGGTCGGCGTACCGTATGAGGAGCTTCCGCTCAAGTTACCGGATGTTGAGAACTTTGAACCCGGAACGGATGGGCAATCGCCGCTCGCGCGGATCGAATCGTTCGTGAACTGTACCTGCCCCAAATGCGGCGGCCCCGCACGGCGCGAGACCGATACAATGCCGCAGTGGGCGGGCTCGAGCTGGTATTATCTGCGATTCATCGATCCGCACAATGCGGAACGGTTCTGCGATCCGGAAAAGATGCGCTATTGGATGCCGGTCGATTGGTACAACGGCGGAATGGAGCACGTCACGCGGCACCTGCTGTACTCGCGCTTCTGGCATCATTTTCTGTACGACATCGGCGAAGTCAATACGCCGGAGCCGTATGCCAAGCGCAGCTATCAGGGCCTGATTTTAGGACCGGATGGCGATAAGATGAGCAAGTCCAAGGGCAACGTTGTCGATCCGATCGACGTCATCGATCGGCTTGGGGCGGATACGCTCCGCACATACGTTATGTTCATGGGCGATTACATGGCGGCAACGCCGTGGAGCGAACAGAGCGCGAACGGCTGCAAACGATTCCTCGATCGCGTCTGGCGGTTGTCGGAGCTGGTCAAGGGCGAGGGCGACACCGACGAAAAACAGCGGAGCGCTGTGCATGCCTGCATCAAAAAGGTCAGCGAAGATATTGAACATATGAAGTTCAATACCGCGATCGCGGCGATGATGTCGCTTGTCAACGATTTCTACGCGAGGGGAAGCCTCACGCGGGAGGAACTGCATACGCTGCTGCTCTTGCTGAACCCGTTTGCGCCGCACATGACCGAAGAGATGAACGAGCAGCTCGGCTATTTGGAACAGCTGCATCATGCCGCGTGGCCGACGTACGACGAGAGCGCGCTTGTCGCGACTGAGGTGGAATACGGCGTTCAGGTGAACGGAAAAGTTCGGACGCGCATCTCGATGCCGGCGGATGCGGACAAAGCTGCTGTCGAAGCAGCCGCAACGGCATCCGAGGATATTGCGCCGTATCTTGAAGGGAAGACGGTGCGCAAGGTAATCGTCGTCAAGAATATTGTGAATATCGTAGTGAGCTGAGGAGGGCAGCATGGCTTACGCAGACGAGGTCTTTATCGCGATGTGCCGCGATATTATCGACAACGGAACGGATACGACCGGAGAGAAGGTTCGTCCGCATTGGCCGGATGGGACACCGGCCTATACGGTGAAGAAATTCGGCGTGGTGAATCGCTACGATCTTCGGAAAGAGTTTCCGATCATGACACTGCGCCGCACTGCGATCAAATCCGCGGTTGACGAACTGCTTTGGATCTGGCAGCGCAAGTCGAACAACATTCACGATCTGCATTCGCATATCTGGGACGAATGGGCGGATGAAACCGGATCGATCGGCAAGGCATACGGCTATCAGATGCAGGTAAAGCATGCTTATCGGGAAGGCATGTTCGACATGGTCGATCGGGTCATTTTCGATCTGAAAAACAATCCATACAGCCGCCGGATCATGACGAATCTTTATAACTTTTCGGATCTCCATGAGATGCACCTGTATCCCTGCGCGTACAGCATGACGTTCAACTGCACGAAGAACAAGGAAACCGGAAAACTCGTTCTGAACGCAATTCTGAATCAGCGCTCGCAGGATGTGCTTGCCGCGAACAACTGGAATGTTGTGCAGTATGCGGTTCTGGTGCATATGATGGCGCAGGTTTGCGAGATGGAGGTCGGCGAGTTTGTGCATGTGATTGCGGATGCGCATATCTATGATCGACACATCCCGATTATCGAGGAATTGATTCGGCGGGAGCCGTTCCCGGCCCCGAACTTCCTTCTGAATCCGGAAGTAAAGAACTTCTACGATTTCAAGCCCGAGGACGTAATGCTGGAGGGCTATCAATTCGGCGAACAAATCAAGGGCATTCCGATCGCGATCTGATCGGGCGGGGAAGTATGAAAGACGTCTTTCTTTTCGTCCTTGAAATGATCGGGACGGTCGCGTTTGCAATCTCCGGCGCGATGGTCGGCGTTCAGAAGAAGATGGATCTCTTCGGCATTGCCATTTTGGGCATGGTTACGGCGACGGGCGGCGGAGCAGTACGGGATCTGTTTTTAAACATTGCGCCTCCGACCGTGTTTCGGAACCCGGTGTACGCTCTGACCGCGATCGGCGTCAGCATCATTGTGTTTATTCCGGCGGTACGCCGTGCGTTTACACAGCATACGCGTGCGTACGAGCTGACGCTCCGTGTGATCGATGCGGTCGGTCTCGGCGTGTTTACGGTGGTCGGCGTGCAGGCTGCTTATGCGACGTTTCCGGACGCGAATCTGTTTTTGACGTCGTTTATCGGCGCATTGACGGCTGTCGGCGGCGGAATTTTGCGGGATGTGCTGGCCGGAACGATGCCATACGTCTTTGTCAAGCATTTCTATGCCTGCGCCGCTTTGATCGGCGCGATTGCGTGCGCGCTGCTCTGGCCGGTCGGAAGCATCCTCGCGATGCTGGCCGGGATGGGGATCACGATCCTGTTGCGATTGTTGGCAGCGCACTTTCATTGGAACCTTCCCAAAGCGAAATGAACAACGGTTGAACCGGACTTTTGCGGACAACGATTGGTGAAATCCGATCGAATCCCTGCAAAAGTCCTTTTCTTTTTGCCTATCGCATGGTATACTGATCGCATCGAAACGCAAAGGAGGAATCCCAACCTTATGAAAGCACCGTTTTCCGCCTATCTGGACGGGATTGCGCCTGCATTGAAAGCGGTTGTGAACGCGCTCGGGGATACGTATGACTATGTCAGCGTCCTGTCTACCGACTCGATCGGGTTCACGATCACAATGTCGCAGCGCAACAAATCGGTTACCAATGAAACGATGACTACGGAGCGCGGCTCGGTCGTTCGCGTCATGCAAAACGGACTGTACAGCGAGTATGCGTTCAATGAATTTGACCCGGAGCATCCCGAAGCGACAGCAGAACGGCTGAAGGCAGCACTGGATGCACAGCTTGCGCTGCTGAAGGCAACGAATGCACAGATTTATACCACGGGAATCCTATCGGACGAGCCGCTTACGCTGCGCGTCGAGAAGGAGACGGAACGGCTCCCGGAGACCGAGAATGTTGAAGCGCTTGTCGGATTTCTGATGCGCCTTTCCGATCGCGGAATGGCTACGATCGAAGGCGCGATCGACTGCAACGTGCGCGGTATGTCCACACACATTTCCAAACTGTTCCTGACCGCAAACCGCGATCTGAGACAGAGCTACGTCTACACCGAGGGCAGCATCTCTGCGTTCGGCCCGAATGCGGAGGGCGAAATCAAGAACGCGTACGAAGGCGTTTCGGGACTCGGCGGACCGGAGATTCTGGAAGGACTGAACGGCGTACTGGAAAAGCTCCCGAAACAGATGGCAGATCTGCTTGGATCGGAGAAGATCGTTCCGGGTGAGTATGAGATTGTCACGGATCCGGGTATCTCCGGCCTGATAGCGCACGAAGCGTTCGGACACGGCGTCGAGATGGACATGTTTGTAAAGGAGCGTGCGCTCGGTGCGGACTATATCGGAAAACGCGTCGGTTCCGAGCTTGTTACGATGCATGAAGGTGCGCTGTGCGCCGAGAGCGTCACATCCTTCGCGTTTGACGACGAGGGAACGCTTGCGGGCGACGTGATCGAAATCGATCGCGGCATTTTAAAGACCGGTATTTGCGATGCGCTTTCCGCGCTGCGTCTCGGCACGGTGCCGACGGGGAACGGCAAGCGTGAAAACTACGCGCATAAGGTATACACGCGTATGACAAATACGATGTTTGATTCCGGAACGGATTCGGTCGAACAGATGATTGAATCGATCCGACACGGGTACCTGCTTTCCGGGACCGAAAGCGGAATGGAGGATCCGAAGCATTGGGGCATCCAATGCATCATCGCGCGCGGATATGAAATCCGGGATGGAAAACTGACCGGCAAGGTCGTCTCCCCGGTCATCATGACCGGTTACGTGCCGGATCTGCTCGGCGGAATCACCATGGCAAGCACGGATCGCGTTGTCGAAGGCAACGGAGGATGCGGCAAAGGCTATAAGGAATGGGTCAAAGTTGCGGACGGAGGCCCGTATCTCAAGACGAAAGCGAGGCTCGGATGATGTTTGAATCAATCAAACGGCAGTTGAACGAAATCGGCTGCACCATGTATGAATTGACGGAGGTTTCCCGTACGGCATGGGAATTCTACTTCATCCGTCATCGGTTGGATCAGAATCGCGTCGTCACGACGCGGACGTTGGAAGCCAAACTGTACCGGCTCTCCGAGGACGGAAAGACCCTCGGCTCCGCATCCGGGAGCATTCATCCGACGGCTTGTGAAGCGGAGACCAAGAAGGCGTTGGAAAATCTGTATGCTCAGGCGGCGCTTGTCAAGAATCCGGTCTATTCGCTGACGGATCGCCCCGTAACGGTGGAGCCGTCCGAACCGGTGGATGTTGAAGCAATCGCGAAAAACTTTCTGACGGCGATGCAGTCCGTGCAGGAAACAACGACCGAGCGGATCAATTCGTACGAGATTTTCGTGCGGGAGGTTCGGAAAACGTTTGAGAACTCCAACGGGGTCACGTATACGGTGACATATCCGGATTCGATGATCGAAGTCGTGATCAACGCTTCGCGGGATGGGCACGAGATCGAACTGTATCGCTGCTTCCGTTCCGGCGTTTGCGACGCGGAGAAGCTCGCGCGGGATGTTTCGGATGCGCTTCGGTTCGGCAAGGATCGTTTGTCGGCGCAGCCCACGCCGAAGCTCGGCAAGGCGGACGTCATCTTTTCCACCGAAGACGCAGCGGAGCTGTATCGGTATTTCGGCGCGCGCATGATGGCGCGGCTGCAGTTTATGAAGCTGTCCGATTGGACCCCGGGCACGCAGATTGCGCCGTATACGACCGGCGACCGCATCTCGGTTTATGCGGCGGCGAAGCTTAACAACTCGTCCCGATCCTTCCCGGTCGATGAGGAAGGCGCGCTGATCCGGGAACGGTATCTGATCCGTGACGGTGTGGCGGAGAGCGTTTGGGGCGGCCGTCAGATGAGCGAGTATCTCGGCGCGAAGGACAGCTCGATCGTTTACAACTTTGTCGTATCCGGCGGGACGGCCACCGAAGCAGAGCTGCGTACGGGCGATACCCTCGAATTGGTTGAGTTCTCCGATTTTCAGGTCGATCCGGTTGGCGGCGACTTGATGGGCGAGATCCGGCTTGGCTATTGGCATCACGATGGAAAAACCGAGATCATCACCGGAGGCAGCGTTTCCGGGCAGATGCAGGATGTGATTCCTACGATGCGCTGCTCGAAGGAAACCGAACAGTATAATACGATTGTGATTCCGAAATTCACCCGGCTCAATGGTCTGACCATTACCGGTATCGTGTAATCGACCATTCAAAAGCTCCCTGCGGGGGAGCTTTTTTCGTCAGAACAACGTGGGATTTTTCAGTCGGACGCGGATGATCAGATCGAACCCGTCCGCGTGGCGCTGCTCCTCCATTGCTGTTTTCATCCCGCTTTCCTCAAGTCGATCCAGACAGGTTTTGACGCTGTTCAGAAAGAGCCGGCAGTCGGCCGGCAGCCGGACGACGTGCAGCGGCTTCCGTTTTTGCTTCTCGCGGATGCGGGCGACGAGCTCCTCGGTCTGTTTCACGTTCAGATCTCCCTTGAGGATCTGATCGAGTGCGCGCCACTGCGTTTCCTCATCGCCGAGACCCAGGAGCGCACGTGCATGGCGCTCGGACAGCCCGGTTTCGCGGATGCGGGAACGCATCGCTTTCGGCAAGCGCAGCAGCCGGAGTTTGTTGGAGAGAAACGATTGACTTTTTCCGATACGCGTCGCAAGCTGCTCTTGCGAAAGATCGTACGTGTGCAGCAGATTATGGTAGCTTTCCGCTTCATCGAGAAAATGCAGATCGTTTCGCTGAATGTTCTCAATCAGCGCCATGTAGGCGCTGCGTTCTTCCGACGCTTCGGTGACGATGCAGGGCACCTCGGTCATACCGAGCGCGCGGCACGCCCGCAGCCGTCGTTCGCCGGAAATCAGCTCGTATCCGCTGTCCTGCTTTCGCACGGTCAGCGGTTGGATCAGCCCGACCTGCGCAATGCTCATCATCAGCTCCGAGAGCGCTTCCCGGTCAAAGGACCGGCGCGGCTGCGCGGGGTTCGGGTAGATGGATTGGATCGGCAGCAAAACGAGCCGCCGTTCGGGATCTCTTTTGGGCGGAATCTGCAACAGCCCCTGTTGAAAGGAATACGGCGTTTTGGGTCACCCCCCTTTTTCATCACGCGTTTTGGAGAGCATACCATGCGGGAATTGTCGATAAAAAGAGGCGTGACAAAGCTCGAACGGAACGGACAAAACTTGCACCGATTCTTACGTTTACGAGAAAAGATAGAATGCTCTAACTGTTTGTGAACTTTATCGAATCGTGTTGCAATTTGCCTTTGACGTGTTATAATGAAATCGATCAATTTGGAATCATATAGGAGGATTGAACGATGGCATATAAGATTTCCGATGAATGTATTCAGTGCGGCGCATGTGCGGCAGAGTGCCCGGTAGAAGCAATTTCCGAGGGCGATACCCAGTATGTGATCGATCCCGATACCTGCATCGATTGCGGCAATTGCGCAGAGGTTTGCCCCGTCGGTGCACCGTCTTCGGACGACTGAGTTTTTTATCCTGACAAAAAGTAAGCCGGTCTCCGGCTTTCTTTTTTTTGCAAACGGATTGACAGGATTCGTTTCTTTGGATAAGATTGCATCAGAAAAGGAAAGTCCGGTGCGTCACCGGACATTAAGGAGGGACCTATGAAGAAGGGGTGGATTATGGCGGTTGCAGCGTTGTTGCTGCTCGCCGCAATTCCGTTTGCAGGAACGACCGCCTTGGCGGACGCGACAAAAATCGACGGATTCGACGTCAAGGGGGACGATCTGAAAGACGGCGTTCTGAAATTGAAGGAGAGCGCGGCGGTGGACGATCTGTACCTGCTTACCGTCGATTCGACGCAGGATTGGAAAGCGGAGCTCGAAAGCGATAAGTTCGTTCAGTTTTCGGAGGAAATGCTTGTGGGCTCGCGCTTGGTTCCCGCAACGGTGAACAATACAAAGGAAGCCTCCGGCTTGGCAAACGAATCGACCTATCTGACAATCCGGGTGGAGTCTGTTCCGAAAGCGGGCAAAACGTCAACCGAGAAGCTGACGTTCACGGTCGGTGAGGAAACAACGACATACGAGATTCGATTGACCGCTCCCGCGCCGAAGTTCGAACTGAAGTGCTCCGCTCTGGACGGCAGCACAATTTCGTTTGATTCGTCTGCAAAGAAGGGTGAAGAAATCATCGTTCTGATCAAGTCCGATCTTGCATGGTCGGCAGATCTCGATCAGGCCGATTACGTACGCTTCACAACGCCGACGGGGTATACCGGCGGAGAATTCGCGAGCGTTGAGGGCGATACGCGTGTAACCGGCGATGAGGCAAAAACGCTTGTGTTTGCAATCAAATTGGATACTCCGGCGGAAAAGGGGAGCAAGTCCTCGGTCGAGATGAAGATTTATGTCGGAGATGAGACCAAGACCTATACGATCAGCCAGACCAAGCCGAGCGATCCGACCCCGACGCCCACCGCGAAACCGACGGCAACGCCTACCGCAAAACCGACGGCAACGCCCGAACCTGTTCTGAAGGTTCGGAACGATCACCTTTCGGGCAACACGCTGACGTTGGACGACGATGCGTTCGCGGGCGATTCCTATACGCTGATTATTTCGGCCGATACCGATTGGACGGCGACGCTTTCGGATACGGAGTTCGTCGTGCTCGAGAAGGGCGTGGATGCCAAGTATAAGTCCGCAACGGTCAAGAACACCAAGAGTGCGTCCGGCGCAGCCGGAAAGACACTTGCTTTGGCGGTAACGCTGCTTAATCCTCCGGAAGACGGCGCGTTTGACAGTACGACATTGACGTTCCATATCGGCAGCAAATCCGTAACCTATATGATTCGGATGCGAGGACCGGAGATCACGCCCGCTCCCACGGCAGAACCCACTGCGGAGCCGACGGCTGAGCCGACCCAAACGCCGGAACCGACCGCTGCGCCCTCTGCAGCGCCGACCGATACACCCGTGCCGCCGTCCGTTACAACCGAACCGATAGCAACGGATGCGCCGATTCAGCCCGGTCAAGGCACGCAGGCGTTCCCACTTTGGGCGGTCATCATCGGCGGGGCGATTGTGATTGCCGGCTGTATCATCGGAATGGTATTGCTGGTCGGACGTCAAAGAAAACACAAGAGAAAATAAACCAAATACAAAACGAACCGCTTCCGCGGTTCGTTTTTCGTTCTGTACGTCCGGTCAGACGACGACCTCATATTCGCCCGAACCGCCGAGAGCTGCGTAGCGATTCAATTCATGTGGGTCAAAGACACCGCGATCCGTCACGACACCGGTGACAAGCTCCGGCGGGGTTACATCAAACGCCGGATAATAGCCCTTCACACCATCCCGGGCGGTGCGGACGCCCATCGCCTGCAAAACAAACTCCGGATTCCGGAATTCGATTTTCACGTCGTTTGCCGACGGATGCACGAGGTCGGGTGCGCCGGTAACGTAGTACGGGATGCCGAGATAGTTGCAAACAATCGCGATCTGGAACGTGCCGACTTTGTTGATGACGCTGCCGTCCATGCAGATCGCATCCGCCGCGGATGTGAACAGGTCGACATGCTCATTCTTCAGCACAAAGGCAGGCATATTGTCGGTAATGACGGTTACGTCGAACCCCATTTCGTAGCAGACGGTTGCCGTGAGCCGGGCACCCTGAAAATACGGACGCGTTTCGGGACAGAAGATCCGGAACGTTTTGCCGGTGCGCTTTGCTTCTTTCAGCATCATCCCGACAATCGTCTCGGCAAAGCACTGCGTCATGATGGTTCCGCCGTCCGGAATCCGCTCGACCAGATCATGCGCCATCGTTTCGATCTTACGGTAGCGCGCGTTGTTTGCTTCGATGGCGCGGGATCGGATCGCCTCGGAAACGTTGCTGCCCGAATCCCATGCCGCTTCGGCGGCGGAGAGCATCATCTTGCAGATCTGTCCCATGCGTTTTGCCGTTGTAGGCCGCGCATTGGTGATGCAGTCAGCGGCTTGCTGCAAAAAGAGACGCTGTTTCGCTTCCGACTCGTTGCGGCATTCGTAAGCGGCAAGCGCCATTCCCATCGCCGCTGCTGTGTAGGGACCTGCGCTCTGTGTGACCATATCGGTCACGGCTTTGGCAACTTCGGTGTAATGCGTGCAGGTTACAAACTCAATCTTGCGCGGATAACAGCGGCGATCAAGAATTTTCACCGATCCATCCGCGAACCATGCGATGTTTTCATATTGCAGCATAAAAGCCAGATCCCGATCTGCTCGTTCCATCTTGCATACTCCTCATTTTTCTTCTATCATAGCATATTCGGCCGGGTTGTTTCAAGCGGTTTTCCCGCTCTGTAAAAACAATGCACAATTGCGGAAAACTTGCTGTGATTTCGTTCGAAAACCGCTTGACACGCATCGAAACGGGTGATAATCTCAAATCAAAAGAGCGGGTGCTTTCCCGCCATGACAGGAGATAGGATATGAAATTGAACGACGCCACTGCCGAGTATCGCACTGCGCGAAAGCAGGGTCTCAAACGGTATCATGACGATCTCAAAAAAGGTGTTTCGCCGTACCCGAAGGTATTGGATGAGCTGATCGCCGACCGCAAGATTGCGGGGCGTGTGGAACTCGGTTTGTTTGAAATTCCGATCGATCGCATCGTCGGTACCGCAAATGCGGGTCGCCGCACTGCGTTCAGCGCGGATTTTATGCCGTTGCTCGAGGAGAATACCGAGTTCGGCATGAAATGGATCAGTTTGTGCAACGATCATCTCGGCGATACAGGGATCCGTGATCCGATTCGCTGCTATGAATATCGCGGCGATTTTTATATTCAGGAAGGCAACAAACGCGTCAGCGTGCTGAAGTATTTCGGCGCGGCGACGGTGATGGCCTCCGTTTTGCGGATCGTTCCCGCATGGAGCGAGGATGAAGCGACTCGCGTTTATTACGAATTTCTCGATTATTTCCACAAAAGCAAGCTGTACGCGATCCGGTTCGATCAGCCGGGCCGGTATGCGCGGTTTGTAGCGGCGCTCGGATTCACGCGTGACCATGTCTGGACACCGGAGGAGCGCCAGGCCGTGCAGAGCCTGTATCTGCGCTTTTCCCACGAAGCCGAAGCAGCATCGCTGAAAGGAACGACGCTGTCCGATGCCTTCCTGCATTTTCTCTCCGTGTATTCCATCGACGATGCGCGCGCTATGTCGGCGGAGGAAATCCGGGCCGCAATTACCGCTTCCGCCGCAGAGACGGAGGCGTCCGTATCGGTGGAGACGCAGATCGTTGCTCCCGAAAAGTCGGTTTTGGATCGAATCGTGGATGCGGTGCTGCTGCCCGATGATATCCAGGCGGCGTTTCTGTATGAGTATGATCCGGAAGAAAGCGACTGGATCGCAGCCCATGAAGCGGGACGAAAATATGCCGAGGAGAAGCTCGGCAATCAGGTCAAGACAAAGACATACCGCATCACGCCGGAAACCGACGCAAACGCCTGCTTTAAGGAGGCTGTGGAGGACGGCGCAACCGTAATCTTTGCCACAACTCCTTCGCTGATCGCCGCCTGCCGCAAGGCTGCGGTCGCGTATCCCCAGATCAAGATTCTGAACTGCTCGGTGATCATGCCGTTCCCGGGTGTGCGGACCTATTACAGCCGCATCTATGAGGCGAAGTTCATCTCCGGAGCGATTGCCGGCGCGATGACCAAAACCGATCGCATCGGATATATCGCGTCTTCCCCGACCTTCGGCGTTCCGGCGGGCATCAACGCGTTTGCGCTCGGCGCGCGCATGACGAATCCGCGGGCCCGGATCGATCTGCATTGGTCCTGCTCCGAAGAGGACCCGATGGCCGCGCTGATCCGGGAGGGCGTGGATGTGGTTTCGAATCGTGACCTGCCGATTCCGTCACAGCCGCAGGACCATTGGGGACTGAATCAGATTGCGCCGGACGGGTCACTCCACGCGCTCGCCGCTCCGTTTTGGAACTGGGGCGAAATCTACGTTCGCCTGCTGATGGATATTCTACAGGGACATTGGGTAGACAGTACGTTCCGCAGTACCGCGCAAGCCGTTAATTACTGGCTCGGGATGCAGAGCGGAGCAGTCGACCTCGTCTTTGCGGAGGATCTGCCCGAGGGCGTTCGGACACTTGCGGACCTTTTGAAAGGGGAGCTTTCCAAGGAGAGCCTGTTCCCGTTCTTCCGCCGCATCGTTTCGCAGGACGGCATTCTGCGCTCGGACGGTACGCGGCTCTTCTCTCCGGAGGAGATTCTTCGGATGGATTGGCTGTGCGATGCCGTCGACGGCGAGATTCCGCCGTTTGAGAAGATTCTGCCAATGTCACAGAACATTGTCCGGCTGGAAGGAATCTATCGCGATACGCTTCCGCCCGAGAAAGTTGACGTCACGCTATGAAGATCCTCGTCCTGTCCGATACCGAGGATCCGTTTCTTTGGGATTATTATGTTCCGGGGCGATTGAACGAATATGATCTGATCCTCTCGGCAGGCGATCTCAAGGCCGAATACCTGCGTTTTTTGGTAACGATGACGCGCGTTCCCGTGCTGTTTGTGCACGGGAATCACGACACTGCTTACGACATCGATCCACCGGAAGGGTGCGATTGCATTGAAGATACGGTCATCAATTACCGTGGCATCCGTATTCTCGGGCTTGGTGGCTGTGTACGATACAGACCGGCCAAGCATCAGTATACCGAGCGTCAGATGGCGCGGCGCATACGAAAGGTCCAGCACAAAATCAAGAAAGCCGGCGGCGTGGATATTGTGCTGACGCATGCCGCGCCGAAAGGATGCGAGGATATCAGCGATCATGCGCATCAGGGATTTGCGTGCTTTCTGCCCTTGATCGAGCAATGGAAACCGCAGTATTTGGTACATGGACATGTGCATCTCAACTATGGGGCGGAGCGGCTGCACCGCATCGGAAGCACACGCGTGATCAATGCGTTTCAAAAGTACGTGATCGAAATTGAGCCGCAGGAGTCGGATAAGGGCAATGAGCAAAAGAGATGGTTTTTTCAAAAACGGAAGAATGTGTGACAGTTCTGTGAGAAACGGTCTGCTATGCTGAACGTGTAAGAAAAAACAAGATCGTTTTTTCACCGGTCGCCACAGGATCGGAATCCAAAGAATCGTTTTAAGGAGATACAACCATGGAAGAAATCAACACCGTCCAAGAAGTCAAAGAACTCAACCTTGATGAACTGAACGAAGTTTCCGGCGGATCCAGAGGCGACGAACGGCATAAGCTTCGCAACTACATTGCGCTGACCGTTTCCAATCTGCCGAAGGGCGAATACCTTGTTATGCAGCGCAAGCCGCGCGGCGCGTTTATGTCGGTCAAGTATCAGAACGGTGATCACGTGCTGGTTCATCCCGATCATGAAAACGGCTATTATCTTGCGTATGACTGGACGCATGATGTGTACGGCTTCATTGATGCGCGGTATGTCGTCTGATAACGGGCCTTAGATGCTTTTACGGATAATCTGCCTTCGGGCAGATTATTTTCTTTTTTTGAACGCGTAATTGTTCTCGTCTTTTTGATCGGAACATGTTATAATGCATGCAGAACAACAAAGGAGAGGACAAGCATGAAGGTCTGCCTTTTGAACGACTCGTTCCCGCCGGTCATCGACGGCGTCGTGAACGTGATGATGAACTATGCAAATTATCTGCAAAGCGACTTTGATTCTGAGGTTGTCGTCGGAACACCGCGCTACCCGGATGCGGATTATTCGCAGTACCCCTATCCGGTGGTCGCGTATCCGAGTCTCGACACCGCTTCTGTGACGAACGGATACCGCACGGGCGTTCCGTTTGCCGAGGAAGAAATGGCAAGGCTCGAAACGTTTGCGCCGGAGATCATCCATACGCACTGTCCCGCGGCATCGACGGTCGTTGCCCGGATTCTGCGGGAGCGTACGAATGCGCCCGTGATTCTGACGTATCATACCAAGTACGACATCGATATTCGCCGGTATATGAAACCGAAGTTCGCGGCGGATGAGGCCATTCATGCGATGGTCGGCAACATTGAGGCATGCGACGAGGTTTGGACGGTGAGCCGCGGCGCGGGAGAAAGCCTGCGCGAAATCGGGTTTACGGGTGAATACCGCGTAATGAACAACGGTGTCGATTTTCCGAAAGGTCGCGTGGACGCAGAAACCGTCGCCGCTGTGACCGAAGGGTATGATCTTCCGGCGGATGTACCGGTGCTGCTGTTTGTCGGCCGAATGATTACGTACAAGGGCATTCCGTTGATTCTCGATGCATTGAAGCAGCTTTCCGACGCCGGGCAGGATTATCGTATGGTGTTTATCGGAAAGGGTCCGGATCTTGAGCAGCTCAGAGCGCGCGCCGAATCACTCGGATTGATGGATACCGAAAGCACGCCGGGCAAGTGCATCTTCCTCGGCCCGGTGTATGACCGGAACGTGCTTCGGGCGTGGAACACGCGTGCGGATCTGTTCCTGTTTCCGTCCACGTTTGACACAAACGGCTTGGTCGTGCGCGAAGCCGCGGCATGCGGGCTTGCCTGCGTGCTGATCCGCAATTCCTGCGCGGCCGAAGGCATCACCGACGGACAAAACGGCTACATCATCGAGGAAACGGCGGAGGCTATGGCAGAGCTGCTTATTCGGGTTCTTCCCGATCGGTCGAAGCTCCACGAGATCGGACAGCATGCGATGGATGAACTGTATCTTTCCTGGAAGGACTGCGTGGCGCAGGCATACGAGCGATACGGAGAGGTTCTTGAAGAAAGGAAGAGCGGCCTTCTTATGCCCCGGAGGAAGCAGATGACCGACTATTTGGTGGATCTGACCTCTCACGGCATGGAGAGAATGACCAAACGCAGAATCTTCTATGATCGGCTGATCCGAAACTTCGAGACGGTTACCGCAGGTATGATCGAAAACGGCGCAGACGAGGAGGATACATTGGGCAGCCTGCTGACGAAACTGACCGACACCATTACGCACGGCATCGAAACGTTCCGGAAAGGATAAACGTATGAAACAGTTGGATTATCGGAGGATGGCGTTTTATCAGATCTGGATCCGCAGCTTTGCGGACGGCAACGGGGACGGCATCGGCGACTTGTACGGGGTTTATAACAAATTGGAATCTATCCGGAACCTCGGCGTGGACGGTATCTGGTTCAGTCCGATCTATCCTTCGCCGAACGCGGACTATGGATACGATATCGCCGATTATCGCAATATCCATCCGGAGTACGGGACGCTGGAGCAGTTTCAAAAGGTGCTGCATAAGGCGCATGAACTGGGGCTTGCGGTTATTATGGATCTTGTTGTGAATCACACATCCGATGAGCATCCCTGGTTCCTTGAAAGCCGAAAGGGAAAGGATAACCCGTACAGCGACTATTATATCTGGCGCGACCCGAAGCCTTCGAAGAAGGGACTGCGCCCGCCGAACAATTGGTTCAGCCAGTTCGAGGGACTTGCGTGGGAATACGATGCGGGACGCGGGCAATACTATCTTCATGTATTTGCCAAGAAACAGCCGGATCTGAATATGGACAATCCGCGCGTTCGAGAGGAAGTCAAGGACATCATGCGGTTCTGGCTCGAGATGGGCGTGGACGGATTCCGCGAGGACGTGATCACGTACATCTCCAAGCATGAGAAGCTGCCGGACGGAATCCCGTTCCTTCCGGCGATCAACGGTTTGCCGTTTTATAAGGACGGACCGAACCTGATGCAGTATCTTCGGGAGTTTCGCGCAGTGGCGCAGGAATACGGTGCGGTGCAGATCGGGGAAGCGCCGATGACCTCGGTCAAAACGGCACTTCGCTATCTGGTCGGTAAGGACCGTGTGCTTGACATGATGATTCAGTTCGATACGATGATGGCGGACTGCATCATCACCGAGTATATGCACCATGCGTTTTCACTGCGAAAGCTGAAACGTGCGTTTTCAAAGTGGCAAACCGAGCTTGCGGGAAAGGCATGGAACGCCTTGTACCTGGAGAACCACGACCATCCGCGCGTCATCAGCCGATATGGCAGCGAGCGGTATTGGCGGGAATCCGGAACGGCGCTTGCAACCGCGTACCTGTTTCAGCAGGGAACGCCGTTCATCTATCAGGGACAGGAGATCGGCATGCTGAACATCGCGCTTCCCTCGATCGATTCCTATAACGATGTAGCGTCCATCAATATGTATCGGACGTTCTTCCGCCATCAGTCCGAGGAGAAACGGATGCATCGCATCCATATTTCTTCTCGCGACTCGGCTCGCACACCCGTTCAATGGGACGATACCGAGAATGCCGGATTCACGACGGGAACGCCGTGGTTCCATGTGAATCCGAATTACAGGCAGATCAACGTGGCTGCGGAGGAACGCGATCCGGACAGCATCCTGAACTTTTACCGAAAGGCGCTAGCGCTTCGAAAATCCAACGATACACTGCTGTTCGGTACATATCGGGAATATCAGGCGTGGTCGAATCGGCGCTATGTGTATGAGCGCACATACGGCAGCGATCGATACCTAATCCTCATCTCATTCTCCGAGCGGGAACAGCGGTTCCGGCTCCCGAAGGGCTTTGACAAGAACGATCTGAAGCTGCAGCTTTCCAATTATCCGACGGGGGAAGCAGGCGTGCTGCGTCCGTATGAGGCGCAGGTGTGGCACTGCTGCTGAAAAACCGTTGCGCATCGGCTTCCTTTCTGATATACTATTGTATATCATTTCGGAAAGGGGGAACGGGCATGGAAGAACTGCGCATGGTTTCGCCGAGCGATACGGCACTGCAAACGCTGATCCCTCCGCGTGACCGGCTTGCGTTTGTTCGGATTGAGCGGATGCTCGAACGCGGCAGGCCTCTGGTGCTGACGGACGGCCAATCCTGCCTGCTCGTTCTCGGAGAACCGAAAACGCCTGCATGGATCTGGACGGCAAACGATATTTCGGAGGAGATGCTTCACTCGCTGTTTGATTCGCTTGCGACCTTGCGATCAACCGGGCAGCTTTCCGGGATCATCGCAAAAGGAACGGTCGCCAGGCTGGCCGAACTTGCCTGGAGTTCGATTCCCGCGGAGCGGCAGCGCATGTCCGTGTATCGGATGGATCGACTGCGCGTCTGCACAGCTGAGGGAGAATTTGTTCCGGGTTCGGAGGTAGTATCGGTCCGCGCAGGGGAACTGCTGGACCGCCTGTCTTTTGCGGACGGAAACCCGATGACTGCGGCGCAGCGCAGGGAAGCGGGAGAGGCTTTCGGAAAAGATGCCTTTGCTGCCGGGTGGCGAGCGCCGGATGGGACGGTGGCCTCGATCGCCAGGCGTGCTGATGTCGGATCGGGTTATTCGGTGATTCATTCGGTTGTCACCGATGCGCCGTATCGGAATCGGGGATACGCAAAAGCGCTGCTGTCGGTGCTTTGTGAACGTATTTTACAGGAAAACAGGATTCCGATGCTGTATGCCGATCGGGATTACGCACCTTCCAACGCCGCCTATCGCGGCGTCGGATTTGAAGAACGTGCGCATCTTTGCGCCATCCGATGGAAAGATTCATAGAAAGAAAGGAATGAAATCACATGGAAGAAAAAACACTGAAGAGCAATTGGAAGCAGGTCGGAAAAGATTTTGCCTCGCTGGGCAAGGATCTCGGAAAAACATTGGTCAAGACCGTTCGGAAGGGCGTTGACGTTGCAACGGATTGGGCGGAGGATAAGCCCGAAGCCGAGCAGAAGGAGCCGGAGCAGCCCGAAGCATAATCCGGGAGCCGTGTTCCGCACGATCCGGAGAAGTGCGCCGAAAGATTTGAACCAAATTTGCCGCAGGAAGGTGATCCCTGCGGCATTTTTTGTTCATATTTTATTCATATATTGTCCAAAATCACTTGCGTTCTTATCCGGAACATGATAACATACCAGTGTATGTAAAGGAGACGGGGTATGTCTAAGCGCAAGGATTATCTCTCCTGGGATGAATATTTCATGGGAATCGCGCTGCTGTCGTCGTATCGGAGCAAGGATCCGAATACGCAGGTGGGCGCATGTATCGTAAATGAGCACAACAAAATCATGTCGGTCGGGTACAACGGCTTTCCGATCGGCTGCAGCGATGACGAGTTCCCCTGGGAACGTGAAGGCGCGGATTATGATACGAAGTATCCTTACGTGTGCCATGCAGAGCTGAATGCGATTTTGAACAACGCCGGCGCATCCCTTGCGGGCTGCCGGATCTATGTGGCCCTGTTCCCGTGCAATGAATGCGCGAAGGCGATCATTCAGAGCGGGATTCGCGAGGTCGTGTATCTTTCCGATAAATACGCGGAAACTCCGATGACGCGGGCAAGCAAGCGCATGTTCCTTGCGGCGGGCGTTACCCTGAAAAAGCTGGTTCCGACCCGATCTTCCATCCTGATTGACTTTGATGAAAGCAAGGTTTGAGCCAAAATATTACAAGTTTGTTGCAACTGCACCGCCTTATGTGTGGTATAGTATAGTCAGATGATCCACGGGAGGCGAACGCCTTTCGGATTTTGAAAAGAGAGACAAGGAGGTTTCAGGAAACATGAAACGAATGATGGGTTTGATCCTGGCCGGGATTCTGCTTCTGATGGTATTCCCGATGAGCGCGCTGGCCGAAGATCCGAGCCTGAAGGTCACCGGAGCGGGAACGTTCGAGTATGACGGGTCTGCGCATACGGTTTCGGCAACGGTTCAGGATGCAGGAACGGACACTTATAAGATCGAATATTCGGTCAACGGGGGCGACTATGAGACGACCGCACCTTCCAAGAGCGAAGTCGGTACGTATAATATCTCGATCAAGGCAACGAACGAGACGAACACGGAAGCAACTCCGCTTTCGAAGACCGTCAAGCTCGAGATCACCGAGCCCGCGCCGAAGGCGAAGCTCGTTCTGTCCGGCGGCGGTACATTCACCTATGACGGATCGGCTCATGCGGTCACCGCGTCGATCGAGAACGGCAGTAAGGACGATTACGATTTTGCGTACACCGTCAACGGGGCAACCGTTGCTTCCGTTTCGCTGACCGATCCCGGTTCGTATTCGGTTCAGGTCACCGCAACGCCCAAAGGCACGGGCGATACGCTGACCGAAAACACTACGGTCAAGATCGAAGAAAAGGCCAAGCTGAAGATCACCGGCAACGGAACGTTCGAGTATGACAGCTCAAAAGAGCAGAAGATCGTTGCAACCGTGGAAAACGGATTCGGGACCTATACGATCGAATATTCCTATGACGGCGGCAGCACGAAGACAACGTCCCCGATCGCATTCAAGGAGATCGGCAAGTATACGGTAACGGTCTATGCGACGAACGGAACGACGAATCTGAGCGAAACGGCGACGATCGAGATCACCGCGCCGTCCACCGAACCGAAGCTGAAGGCGGAGAGCGCATCGTTCCCGTATGATGGAAATGAGCACAAGCTCCCCGAGGCAAAGGTGGAGAACGGAACCGGTTACACGATCGAGTATTCGACCGATGGCGGAACGTCCTGGACCGAAACGGTTCCCTCCGCGAAGGAGCCCGGCAAGACGACGGTGAAGATTCGTGCGCGCAAGGATATGGCGGAAACGCTGACGACTGCGGATGTTACGTTGGAGATCGTCGCAGGCCCGACGCTGAAGGCGGAAAGCTCCAAATTCGATTACGATGGCAATGAGCATGCGCTGAAAGCGGCGACGGTCGAGAACGGGGAAGGCTATACGATCGAGTATTCGACCGATGCCGGCAAGACCTGGACGACGATTGTCCCGAAGCGGAAGGACGTCGGCAAAGATACCGTCAAGATCCGCGCGACCAAGAGCGGCGAAGCGACCTTGACGACGGAAGATGTTACGTTGGAGATCGTCAAGAAGACGATTGAAACGATTACGATCGTAAACTGCAACAATTCCTGCAACGTCCGCAAAGGTCCGTCCTCGTCGAGTGAGAAGATCGGCACGGCAAAGAAGGGCAACGTATATCCGTACCTCGGCAAAGAGGGTAAGTACTATAAGATTCAGTACAAAGAGGGTGTGGAAGGCTATGTCCATGAAGACTATGCCAAGAAGGGCGAATCGCCCGCTCCCGATCCCGATCCTTCCGGCAAGACTTTGACGATCGTGAACTGCAACGAGTGGGTCAATGTTCGCGCAGGCGGCAATTCGTCCACGAAAAAGATCGGCGTTGCGCTGAAGGGCGAAAAGTACACGTATCTCGGAAAATCCGGAAACTATTACAAGATTCAGTACACGTCGAGCACGGTTGGCTTCGTTCATAAGAAGTACAGCAAGATCAGCGGAACCGATCCGGAACCCACGGGCGATAAGGTGGTTTCGATTGTGAACTGCAAGGAATACTGCAACGTGCGTGCAGGCGGAAGCTCAAACACCGCACTGATCGGAACGGCGCCGCGCGGGAAGACGTATACGTATCTCGGACAATCCGGCAATTACTATAAGATTCAGTATACCGATAAGACGGTTGGTTACGTTCACAAAAACTATTCCAAGATTGTCGATGGAAAAGTAACGCCCGATCCCGAACCGACGGGCGATAAGACCGGCGTCATCTACAACTGCAAGACGATGGTCAACGTGCGTGAAAAGGCAACGTCCAGTTCTGCGCTGCTCGGCACGATCAAGAAGGGCGTGACTGTCACGATCCTCGGGTATGAAGGCAATTGGACCAAAGTGAAGTACGGCACCGGCACTGCATACATCTTCAGCAAGTATGTGAAAGCCAACTGACACAACGGAAAGACGAAAGAGGTCATCGAAGCGGATGACCTCTTTTTTTGCGGCTTGTTGCAAATTCGATTGATATTTGTCGAAAACGGTGGTATCATAATCGGTATGAAACGATGGATGCTTTACATATTATCTGTGCTGCTGCTGATCGGATGCACGCGCGTCCCTTCTCCTGTCGCGGAAACGAATCTGCCGAGTCCGACGAGTACCCCGGCGACTTTGGAGACAATCGTGGAAATGGTTGTCACTCTGGCGCCGACGTTTACACCCGTTCCGACCGATACACCCGCGCCGTCACCGACACCGACCGCAACGCCTGAGCCGACGGCAACGCCGGAACCGACCCCTGAGCCAACGGCGACGCCCGATCCGAACCGGCCGATGGTTGCGCTGACGTTTGATGACGGACCGAATAACGTCTATACCATGCAGTTTTTGGACGTGTTGGAAAAGTATGGCGTCCGAGCAACGTTCTTTGTGCTCGCCTCTGCGATTCATGACGACAACGGTTATATCCTGCAGCGGATGGTGGACCTCGGCTGTGAAATCGGGGTGCATGGGCAGAACCATGATATGATGACCGGGTTCGATGCGTCGACGAACGCCAAAAGGATTGAGCGCACCAAGCTCGAAATCTCCGAAGCGATCGAAGGCGGATATGAGACGCACTTGATGCGTCCCCCCGGAGGTAATCGCAATTCGAACGTTTTGCGCGGCGCCAAGTATGCGGAAACTGCAGTGATCCTGTGGTCAGTCGATTCTGCGGACTGGAAGGTCCGGAACAAAGCAAAGATTCTGGACACCGTGGAAACAAAAGTGACGAACGGATCCATCGTATTGTTCCATGACCGCATTCAGCAGACGCTCGAAGCAATCGATGAGCTGATTCCTTGGCTGCTTGATCAGGGCTATGAACTTGTCACGGTCACCGAGCTGCTCGAAAGCGCAGGCGGGACGATTGAGTACGGCAACGTCTATCGAAAGAAGGATATCGGCTAAGCTGCGGTCGGAGAAACGAACGGACCAAAGCCTGCAGCGCCAAATAATCGATTCAACAGAGCCCGGAGCTTGTCTCCGGGCTATAATAATGCGTTCCAGGTGAATCGTTCGATGCATACCAGGTGATCGATACCGCCTTGCGCAGAGGCCAAAGCAGAAAGCGTTCCGGCTGCGTCGCCTGCCTCTGCAAGGGCGGATGCTTCGCGAAGAGACGTCAGTACCGCATCGACGGCATCATGATTCAAAAACCGTTCCAAAGCGTCCATACGATCCCGGAAGGATTCATACAGCGCTTTGCAAACACGTTCGCCGCGCTCATATTCGCCTGCGCGCATCAGATCGGCCGCCTCCTCGGCAGCACGGTTCCACTCATCAGCACTTTGCATCAGCATCCGCTGTGGGATCCAAAAAAGTGCAAGCAGTCCCGCGCAGAACAAAACGGTGCACACCGTTCGAAATCGCAAGAACGTCATTTCGAACCTCCTTCCCGCACGGTACGGATCCGTGCGCCATCCTTTCGGAACGTTTGCAGCCGAATGGTGCCGTCCGTGCTGCGCTGCGCATAAAAGACGTTCTCGGCATGCAAGCCTTCCTTGTTCAGCAGCAGGGACAGCCGATGGTCCGTAATGCCGCTCTCCCGCATCCCTTCCGGACAGGGATCGCCTTCTCGGATCAGCAATTCCGGGCGCTCCGATTTCGGCGGCCGGACGTTCAGTTCCCGTCGCGTCGGGGGAAGCTCTTCCGGCTTCAGACGGACGCTGAGACTTCCGTTTGATTCGAGGATGGCGTCGGTCACCTCTGCAAGATCAAAGACATCCTTTTCCCTTAGATGCTCAATGAGATCGCGAATCGCATAGTTTGTGCCGCGCATCGTTTCCTCCTGCATGACGCCGTCCCGGATCAGATACTGCGGGTTTCCGCAGATGATTGCGCGAATCCGATCCGATTTCAAACAGGCCTTGGCGATCAGCTGCTGTACAAGATACAAAGCAAGAATCGGCACGACGCTGTACAGAAGCGGAATGTTCGTATCGCTGATGGCGTTGGAACCGACATCGGCAATCACGAGCGTCACAATCAGGTCCGATGGCTCCAGGTCGGCCACTTGCCGTTTTCCGGTAAGCCGCAGAATCAGGAGCAGGAACAGATACAGAAGAATTGTTCGTAAAAAGAGGTTCAGCATACGGTCAGTATGCCCATAGCCACCCCCTCCTATACCAAACAAAAAAGCGGATTGTTCTATGCAACAATCCGCCGGATTCTGTATTCTGCTTTGCACTCATCCACGGTAATCCGAATCAAACGAATCTCCATAGACATAATGGATGATATCCCAAAGGAATTGATACGCGCTCGTCTTCGGCTGGAAGGCGTTCCGGTTCTGATACGCAATGTAGCCGATGCTGCGGTGAATGGTTCCGCCGTAAAGCACGGTCGTTTCCTCTCCGAACTGCAAGATCATATACGGGCGCATTGCCAGATCCGGGACGCATTTTTCATCCGTCAGGCCAACCAGGACGTTCGTATATTGAATCAGCTTGCCCGTGTCCTTGAAAATCGGATCGGCAACGCCTTTTCGGTAGGCATAAGCCTGCTTCGCGCCGACGCCGTTCAGCAGAAGCGGAGAGCCCGCAAGCTCACTGTCCCACGCGACGACCGTTCCGTATTCGACGAGGGTAAAACCGGCCAGATCCTTTTGAATCAGACTGGTGCGTTCCTCCTTCGGAATCGAAGTAATCATGCGAATGCCCTTGTTGCCCGAGAAGCGAATCGAGCTTCCGGAGTATTGCAGCAGGTTCGTCAGCTCCGGCAACGGGCTCGCGATTTTGATGTCCTCAAACGGATCAACGCGCCACACCCGCATGCCCGTCGGATAGACCTCGTGCGGATTCTCGGAAACCGTATTGTAGGTATATTCCGTCATGATCGAAGCATCCAGTCCGTACGGAAGCAGTACCTGATTGTCTGTAACCGGGTAGGGGATGCCGTCGACCTCGACTGTGCCGGTTTGCGGAAGCGCGCCCTCTTCGAAGACGATCCGGTTCTTCCGAAGCACCGTAACGGTGAAGGTTTCGCCCTTTCCGCGGTATGAAACGGTCAGGAGCTGTTCGCCGATGACACCGCTGTCATACCCGCTTACGGAAGCATCCGCAAACCCGATTGTTTCCGTCGTATCGTTGTCGTATTCCAGGAAAAGCTGTCCGCCCGCCGGATCAAACGCGTCCCCCTCGAAGTATTCCAACCGGTCCGGAAGCGCCGTGATCGAAAGCGTCAGCAGCGTCTTTGCCCGTATCGTAATCGGAAAAGTTGCAGCCTGTCCACCGTAGGAAACGGTCAGTATCTGTTCTCCGACAGCCGTATTGTCAAATCCCGTGATCGCTGCTTCGGCAAGATCGATTGTTCCGGTTTCGCCGTCGGCATAGGTCAGTGTGATTTCCCCGCCTGCCGGATCAAACGCATCCTTTGCTTCCAGATAAATTGTCCGATCCGGAAGCGTAGTCACGGCAATCGATGCCGGAACGTCGTCCGTTACCGTGATTCGGAAGGTCGTTGTACAGTGATCATAGGCAATCCGGATCGTCTGCTCCCCGCACTGCATCTTGTCATAGCCGGAGAGGGAGACGCGCTCATCGGGAAGATTGATCGCCTGGGGAGTTCCGTTGTGATAGGTTAGGAGAAGTTTGCCGCCCGCCGGATCAAACGCTTGCCCGCGATGGTAAGTCACTTTGTCCGGATACGTTTGCATTTGAATCGAGATCAGATACGGAGTATCGGAAAGCGTCAAGGAGTCGTCGGAGCAAGCCAGGCGCGTCGCAGTGTCATAGGGGAACCAATCGCCGGTTTCGAAGGTATATCCGTCGTCAACCGAACCGGATGCCGCCGGCGCGAGGAACCGGATGTTTGAGCCGGTTGCGCCGAGGTCGCTGTTTGTCAGATCGATCATATAGTTGCGGCCGTCATCCATCGTGAGGATGTTCCACATATGACCGCCGCCACCGCCGGCGGAGAACCGGACGCTGCCGCTGGCACAGAAGCAATTGATCAGCGGGCTGCGGAAGACGGATTGGTTGCAGAGATATTCAAACGCCTTGGCGTATCCTTCACAGACGACGTTCGTTTCGGGATCGTTATCGAACACATAGATCAGCTGCCACGGATTCTCCCCATAGCTGCTCGAGTTTCGGGCAGCGTCGTAGTGATACGAGACAAGAGAGCAGATCTTATCCCGATACGCCAGCAATTTTTCATAATCCGGAAGCGATGCGTATTCGGAAACGATTTGCTTCGCGTTCTCTACAGCAGCCTTTGCGGCGAGCACCTGCGCAGGATCGACTTCATAAGAAGCTCCGCTTTTCGCAAAATCGCTTGCAACCAAAAACGGCAGGGTCACAACGCCTTTGGAGATCGAACCGTTTTGAATCCGACGTCCGAACCAGTACATCTCATAGGAACAATCGCGGATCAGCGTACGAATCACGGCCTCGTAGTTTTCTATCTGTGACCAGGAAGAAATCCCGATATCGGCAAGGCGAATGCTCACCTTCGTGCTCGTCTGTACTCCGGAAGCAATCCGAACCATCTGCTCCTTCAGCGCCTGTTCCAATGCAAAGTCCGTAGGCGCAAGCACCTGCGAGGGGTCCGGAAGGCTTTTCATCCGCGGGAACGTCAGATTTGTCGTTCTCTTGCTGCGGAACATGACGTTCACATATGCATAGAACAGATCCTCGTTCGAGGCTTCTTGGACAAGGTCGATCGGCGCAAGCTCGATCACTGAATCGGATTCCGGAACTTCGGATGACGTTTCGGCCGCTTCTTCGACAATTGGTTCTTTCGTGCCTTGATCGGAAGCCTCCTGTATGGACTCGTCCGATATGGACGAGAAAGCAGGCTGTTCTGCACCGTCGCCGTTTTGCAGATCTTCACCGAGTGCGGAGAACGGCAGCAGGCACAGCAGCAAGCCGCATAGTATTTGAACAAACAATCTGTTTCGCATAAATCCTCCGATGGGAGCATGCCCTGCGCTGGGCGCTGCTTCTCTGAATAGGAGTATACCATCAACCGAAGATCGGCGCAAGAGCAGGAAAAATCTGTTTTGACAATTTCTCTGTACTTTGGACAGAATCTTTCGAAAAACCTCGGAATAGAGGCGGATGGGACCGGCAATACTAACGGCGAGGTGATGAAAAATGAAATGGACGCAAAAAGAATCAATGCTTTTGCAAGACATGATGAACTCCGAACAGATCTGCATCGATAAGTACACAGACTATGCGGACCGCGCGTGTGATGAGGAGCTTCGCACGCTGTTTGAAAGCATCAAGACGACCGAAGAAGAACATCTGAAAACGCTCGAACAGATGCAGAGCGGGACGATTCCCGCCATGAATGCCCAGAGCGGCTCCCAAAAGCAGCAGGATTCGTCCTCCGGTTCCGGCGGATCGAAGAAGCAGTCGAAAGCCTGTGAAGAGGACGAGTACCTTTGCCGCGATGCGCTCGACACCGAGAAACATGTTTCCTCGCTCTACGATACGTGCATCTTCGAATTCGTCAGTCAGCAGGCGCGCGATGTTCTGAACCACATTCAGAAGGAAGAACAGGAACACGGAAAGAAAATCTACGACTACATGGCCTCCCATGGAATGACCGCATAACCGATTCCGAAACGGAGAAGGACAGCAAATGGCGCTGTCCTTTTTCGTTGTTCCCATTACAGGAAGAGTTCATATTGATATTCCAAGGATTCTGTTACAGCCGACCGGTTTTTGCGCCCTGGGAACACGCCCGTTCGCTGCATGCCGAGCTTTTCCATCGTCTTATATGAGGCAACATTCTCCGCGTCACAATGCGCAACAAACTTTGTGATCCAAAAGTGAGACGAAAAATACGCGACGATTGCGCTTGCCGCTTCGAAGGCGAATCCGTTTCCCCAGTAGCGGCGGTTCACGATCCATCCGAGCTCTGCGGTTCCGTTTTCCGGATAGATACTCGCCGCGCCGATGTGTCTGTCCTGATAGAGCAGCGCAAATTCATAGAAACCCGGGGGTGTTTTGGCCCATTCGGCATCGACCGCTTTCAGAAATTCCAAGGTTTCCTCCGAACTTCGGTTCGGAAGGTGGATCATATAGGTTGTATTCTCCGGATCCATTGCGTACTCGTTGACCGTTTCCAAAAAGCGCGTACCGAGCGGCGTCAGCACCAATCGCTCCGTTTGCAGTTCCAATTTGCTCATATAGTATCCTCTTTTTTAAGAAACGAAAAGCAGGCACTTTTTGCGTCTGCTTTTCACGGCTTAATCTTTTGTCAGCAACGTTTGATCGTTTTCAAGCGCATACCCTGCAACGGCTGCAAATCGCTCCATCAGATCGCGCTTGGTGAGCTTTCGCTTGTCCTCACCGGAGATATCGAGAATGATATGTCCTTCGTCCATCATGATCAGTCGATTGCCGTGCGTGATTGCATCCGTCATGTTGTGCGTGATCATCAATGCGGTCAGGTTGCTTTCGGCAATGATGCGGTCGCTCAGCTCCAGAACTTTCGCAGCGGTAACCGGATCCAGCGCGGCGGTGTGCTCGTCGAGCAGCAGCAGCTTCGGCTTCTTGAGCGACGCCATCAGCAGCGTCAGCGCTTGGCGTTGTCCGCCGGAGAGCAGACCGACCTTTACGGTCAATCGATCTTCAAGCCCGAGACCGAGGATTTTGAGCCGCTCGCGGTATTCTTCCCGTTCTTTCTTGGTGACGCCCCAACGCAGCCCGCGATGTTCGCCGCGCCGCAGCGCGAGCGCGAGGTTTTCCTCAATCTGCATATTCGGAGCGGTTCCCATGATCGGGTCCTGGAAGACACGGCCGATGTAAGCTGCCCGCTTGTGCTCGGGAAGCGCGGTTACGTCCTTCCCATCGAGGAGGATTCGTCCGCTGTCCACGGGCCAGACGCCCGCGACGGCGTTCAGTAAAGTCGACTTACCTGCGCCGTTTCCGCCGATAACGGTGACAAAGTCGCCCGGCGCAAGGTGAAGCGAGAGATCCACAATGGCTTTTTTCTCATTGATCGTTCCGGGATTGAAGGTTTTGTACAAATGCGAAATCTCAAGCATGGTGGGCCTCCTGCCGCGCACTCTTGCGGAACGAAGTCTTCGCCTTGTCTCTGAAATACGGAACGGCAAGGAAAATGGCAACGATGATTGCCGTAAAGAGCTTCAGGTCGTTCGAATCGAGCTTCAGCCAAAGCACGATGACCATGACCAGATTGTAAATGACGCCGCCGATCGCAACAAAGGACAGCGTGCCGAAGAAGTTCAGATGCTTGCCGAGCAGCGCCCTGCCGATGACTTCGCCGATGATAACGGCGGCCAGACCGATAACGATCGCGCCGCGGCCCATATTGATATCCGCAAAGCCCTGATACTGCGCCATGAGCCCGCCTGCGAGAGCGACAATGCCGTTTGAAATCGCGAGTCCGAGCACCTTCATATTGTCAATGCTGATGCCGAGCGCGCGGGCCAGGGCAGGATTGCTGCCGGTGGCGCGGAGCGCAGAGCCTTGTTCGGTGCCGAAATACCAGTACATCAGTCCAATCACAACCAACACGATGATTCCGCCGATCAGAATCGCCTGCGGGATATGACGCAGCGAAAGGACAAGCGTGTACCGGTCAACGCTGATCGCTTTGTTCGCTGCCATACCCATGATGTGGAGGTTGACCGAATAGAGCGCGTATTGCGTCAGGATCCCGGAGAGAATCGCCGGAATCCCGAGTTTCGTGTGCAGCAGTCCGGTCACAAGTCCCGCAACACAGCCGACTGCCATTGCAACGAGCAGCGCAACCCACGCGGGGCATCCTGCAAGAATCAGCATGGCCGCGCATGCCCCGCCGGTCGTGAACGATCCGTCCACGGTCAGATCCGCCACATCCAACAGCCGGAAGCTGATGTAGATTCCGAGCGCCATGAGTCCCCAAATCAGCCCCTGCGCAATTCCGCCGGGCATGTTCTTCAGCAGTTTCAAAAAACTCAGCGAAGCGAAGTACGCTTCCATAGACTACGATCTCCTTCCGTAGATTCGCCGGGGAAACAATCAGTCGAGCGGTTTGTAATCCGAAGGAACGTTGATGCCGAGCGCAGCGCAGTTCGGCGCGTTGTACTGCCGCGTAAACGGAGCGTATTCAACCTGCATTGCAGAAACATCCGCGCCGTTCACAAGGATCTCATACGCCATGTTGCCTGTAACGAAGCCGAGGTCGTAGTAGGAAATCGACAGCGTCGCAACGCCGCAGCCGCGGCAGATATCGCCTTCGCCGGCAAGAATCGGCGTCTTGGTTTCCAGAGCAACATTGTTGATCAGTTCCGCGTTGGAGGCTGCCGTATTGTCGGTCGGAACATAGAGCACATCGCATTCGTCACACGCGGTGCGGGTGATCTGCGCAAGATCGTTGGAATCCGCAAATGTGTAATCCGAAACGGTGTAGCCGAGCGCTTCCGCAGCCGCGCGATAGGCTTCCGCCTGCACTTTCGAATTCGCTTCCGCAGAGCAGTACAGAATGCCGACGGTCTTCACATCCGGGAAGAGTTCGCCGAGGATCTTTACCTGTTCCTCTTCGGGAACGCGGTCGGAGGTACCGGAGATGTTCGTACCGGTTGCGCCGGAGAAGTTTTCGAGGCCGAGCGCCGCGCCGTAATCCGTAACGGACGTGCCAAGCACCGGGATCTTGTTCGTCGCAGCCTGCGCCGCCTGCAGCGCGGGCGTTGCGTTGGCGAGGATCAGATCGACTTCATCGCCGACAAACTGGTTGCAGATCACCGCGCAGGTCGCCGAGTCGCCCGATGCGTTCTGCTCGACGAATACAACGCTGTCACCGAGCTTTTCGGTCAGTGCATCGCGGAACCCCTTGGTTGCTGCGTCAAGCGCGTCATGCTGAACGAGCTGGCAGATGCCGACCGTATAAGTCGTTTTTGATTCTGTGGCGGCAGAACCGCTGCAGCCGATACAGCCGAGGACCAGAATTGCCGCCAAAACGGCACCGAGGATACGTGTGGTGTGTTTCATAACAGACTCCTTTGTCATCATTTTGGTGTTAAAAAAGCCGCACAGCCATTTGTGCGGCGGATTGCCTTGTCGGGCACCGGTGGATAACACAAACAGCTACTTCATTTCCTTCTAAAGTAGTAATCGTAGCCGTATGCAAATGCAAACCGAATGCTCATCCTATTCCTTTTCCTTCCGGAATGTATTCGTACTTTATCATGTTATACCAAAAAAGTCAACCCTTTTCGTCGATTTTATATATTTTATATAAAGGATACTCTTCCGAGCGAAAGATCTTGCTTGCCCAATCAGAATCTCCGCGATTTTTGGAAAACGCATCTTCCCAAAATGCAAATCTGTGGTATACTGATGGTTATGGAAACCAATGATTGTACATTCACCTTGTTGACGGAACAGAATATTCTTTCGCTTGAACCGTATTTTTTGCAGTATGCCTATGGTATTTGTGACAATACGATCGGGGCGGTCTATCAATGGCGGAATATCTATGTTTCCTACTTTGCGGTTGTGGATCATTGCCTGTGTATTCGTGCCAATTATGGGGAATACGGGGATTGCTACACCGTTCCGATCGGCTGTGGGGACTTTGACCGTGCGTTCGATTGTATCGAATGTGATGCGGAAAAGAATCATATTCCGCTCCGCTTTTGCGTTGTTCCTGAGGAGGCGCTCGGCGTGTTGCGCGACCGGTACGGGGAACGTGTCCGGGCGGAGAGCATCCGGGATTGGGCGGATTATCTGTACGATGCGAATGCCTTTCGGACCTACTCCGGTAAGCAGCTTCATACACAGAAGAACCATGTGAACCGATTCTGGCGCGAGCATCCGAATGCGGTTTGCGCCATTGTCAACACGCCGGAAATCGAACAGACGGCGCAGGCGTTTTTGGACGAGTATGTGGCACAGCATCCCGACAGCCCGCTTCTGGAGCAAAATGAGCTTCGCGGCGCACGGGAGCTTTTGCACAATCGTGAGCGTCTCGGGCAAACGGCAGCCTGCCTGATCGACGGCGGACAAGCGCTTGCGCTTTCGGTCGGAGAAGTCAAGGGGGATACGCTGTTTGTTCACGTTGAAAAGGCGCGGCTGGATGTTGCAGGGGCGTATCCTGCGATGGCACAGGCGTTCGTAAAGTGCTTTCCGAATGTGAACACGGTCAACCGGGAGGACGACGGAGGAGATGCCGGCCTTCGGTACTCGAAACTCCAGTATAAACCGATGGAATTGATTGAGAAGTATCTCGTCACGATACAACCATTTTAGAGGAGGAAAGACATGAAAAAACCGATTCTTTTGATCATGGCAGCAGGGATGGGCAGCCGGTTCGGCGGGCTGAAGCAGATTGAGCCGATCGATGCGCAGGGACACGTCATCATCGACTATTCGATTTTCGACGCGAAACGCGCGGGCTTTGAGAAGATCGTCTGCATCATCAAGCCAGAGATCGAGGCGGATTTTGAGGAGCGCATCGGCAAGCGCATTCGTCCGTTTGTGAATCTCGTCTACGCGTATCAGACGCCCGATAAGCTCCCTGCGGGCTACGGCATCCCCGAGGGACGCGTGAAGCCGTGGGGCACTGCCCATGCGATTCTGTGTGCCAAGGATGAGCTCGATGCGCCGTTCGCCGTATTGAATGCCGACGATTTCTACGGCGCGGACGCATTTCGCAAAATCTACGACTATCTGGCCGTCGAGCGGGATCCGAGCGATAACGCGATGGTCGCCTATGCGCTCGGCAATACGCTGTCGGATTACGGCTCCGTTGCGCGCGGCGTGTGCGAAGTCGGCGAAGACGGCAAGTTGAAGACACTGACCGAACGGCTCAAGATTGAAAAGCGCGGCGACGCAGCCGCCTTTACCGAAGACGACGGCGCAACGTGGGAACCGCTTGCCTTCGAAACGCCGGTTTCGATGAATCTTTTCGGTCTGCAGCCGATGGTGCTCGATGAATTTGAGAAGCGCTTCCCGGCATGGCTCGATGAGAACGTGAAGAAGAATCCGCTCAAGTGCGAATATCTGCTTCCGCGCATTCTCGATGATATGATGCGCGAAGGACAGATTACGATCGAGATGCTTTCGACGAGCGCTCGCTGGCATGGCGTAACGAACCGGCCGGATCTGCCGATTCTCCAGGCCGCAATCAAAAAGATGCAGGATGACGGCGTATACCCCGTCGAACTCTGGAAATAAGATTCGCAATCAAAAATGCTCCCGAACCCGGGAGCATTTTTGCTTGGTTTATTCAGCTGTTTTTTGCTTTTTGCGGAAAATCTTCGAGCGGAACAGGAGTACGAGCATCAAACCGAGCAGCGCAATGAGGATGCCGAGCGTCAGGAACGTCATCTGCATCGATTGGGCAACGACACCCATCAGCAGCAGCATCGGCGCGCCGAGCAGAATCGACCAGAGGTTCTGATAGATCACGTTGTTCGCGGCAGGCGTTTTGAACAGCGGATCGACCTCGCGCAGCAGAATCAGACCGGTGCTGACGGTTCCGGTCAGCATTCCGTACATGACAAGGAATTGTTCATCCGCATATCCGGCAAAGAACTTGCGCGAAATGAAGCGGACGTAGAAATAGCTGATCACGCCGCCGGCAATGCAGATGAGCAGCAGCGGAATCCAGAATTCACGATACCGGAACGCCGACAGATCGATCGAGGCGATCGAGGCGACGACCATCAGATCGAACATTAGGCCCGAAATGCGGGTGAGCAAAAAGTCGTTTGTATAGGAACGATGCACAAATCCGGCCTTCTTGCCGATCTTGAAATAGGATTTGATGATGGTTGCCGCAAGCATACCGAAGAGGAAGTTGAAGCCCCAGATCAACGGCTTCACGGTGTTCACGAAGAATCCGCCGCCGAGATCGCAGAGTGCGGAAAGTCCGAGCATCATCAGATAGGCGAGCCCGTATGCGGTGAAGACGAGCGCGAACTGCACAGTCAGCTTATCGAGCGATTCGGAGAGCGGAATTTCTCCGCGCGTGGTAATGACCGCGGCGGTCAGATCCTCCTGCTCTTCGGCGTTTGCGCTCCGCTTTTTGCCCTTACGGGAAGCAATGTTCAGATAAATGACGCCGCCGATGCTTGCTGCGATAAAGCCGCAGGCCGCAACGGAGAGACCGAAGCTTGAACCATGCTCAAATCCGTAGTTGTTCATATAGGTGGTGCCCCAGTTGAACGCCTGGCCCGGTCCCTGTCCGTATCCCATCGGGAGCAGAATGCCAGACTGCGCCCAGCTTCCGAGCAAATAGAACAGAACGATCGTAATGCAAAGCCCGACTACGCCCTGCAGCAGATAGGTGGAAACCGTGATCAGCGAAGAGTTGAACACATCCCGATGCGCTTCCTTTCCGGAGCGGCGGTCAGCGTTTTGAAACGTCATGGCAACGACGCCGAGTCCCAATCCGTGGTAGGTGAGCATCTCCATCGTAGCGGTATTGAACGGTGTCTTGCCGGAAATCGCGCGGAAGATGCCGATGAACGCAAGAATCAGAAAACCGCCGATTACGGAACTCGGAATCAGCGATTTTTTCAAAAAAGGAATGGTGCGCCGCAATCCGTTTGCGATCAGCATCGCCAAAAACAGACCGGCAAGCGCAACCAGGAATTCCCAGACTTCAAAATCCCAAAATTGAATGCTCGTTGTCACCTTGAAAATGTCCCTTTCATCATAGATGATTTTCCATTATATCCATTTTTTTCGCAATCGTCAATCGTGCGTGCAAAAAAGATAATTTTACCGAATTTTCTTAGAAAAATAGGGGTTTTTTCTATTGACGGAATTCGATTTCACTGATATCATATACAAAAATCCGCAGCATCAAAAAATCCCAGCGCGCCGCGGATTTCGAGGAAGACCCATGGATGAATTAACACTGTTGATCAAGAAGGAGATTAAGCGACAGTACCGCAGTGTCCGGCAGTTCTCGATGGCGATCGGTGTTCCCCAGTCGACAATCGTGACGGCATTGCAAAAAGGGATCGGAGGGACTTCGTTCTCAACGATCATGACCATCTGCAAAGTGCTCGGCATCAAACCGGTGCTCGGGGAGCAGGGCATGTTTTTGGATCGCGAGAGCCGCACGCTGTTGGAGCGGTATGCGCTTCTGGATGAGCGTGGCCGGCAGACGGTGCGTGCCTTGACGGAGGTCGAGGTGCTCCGCGCGACGAACGATCCGATGTATCAGACGCTTGGCCGCCATCTCGACGAGCTCGCCGATGCGAACGGCTGACATGCGTTGATCGAACCATCATCAATCCCACAGAAGGCAGCGTAGCGAATACGCTGCTTTTATGTTTTGATTTCCAACGCATTCGGTAAATTCTTGCGGAACGGTTGACAAACGCCGACGGATTCGATAAAATACAAACGTACATTGCCCGGGAAACGGGAAAAGAACAAGGAGAATCATATGGAATTTGAAAAGGTTCGTCAGATCATCGCAAACCAGTTGGATCTGGATCCCGCCGAGATCACCATGGACAGCAACCTGATTGAGGATCTGCGCGCGGATTCGCTTGACATCGTGGAGCTTGTGATGGACATGGAGCAGGAATTTGATGTGGAGATTCCGGATGAGGAACTGCCCAAAGTCAAAACCGTCGGCGATATCGTCCGTTACCTCCAAAACCGATAATCTTCGACAGTGTACGTCGGACTGCCCGCACGCCGTGCGGGCTTTTTGTAAGTGACGTCCCCAAACCGTTCGAATCTGCGAACGGCTTGGAAACGGCACGGAAAGGACTGCTATGAATCAAAATCGGCTTGCGGATCTCGAATCCGCGCTCGGATATTCATTTTCGAATCGCGCGCTTTTGGAGCGTGCATTGACACATTCTTCCTTTTATAAAGGTGAAAAAGGGCGGCGTGAGCCGCAGGATAATGAGCGCATGGAGTTTTTGGGCGATGCGGTGCTCGAGCTTTGCGTTTCGGAAGAGCTGTATTTTCGCTTTCCGCAGATGCAGGAAGGCCGGCTTTCCAAAACACGCGCCAGCATCGTTTGCGAATCTGCGCTGTTTCAGGCGGCAAAGGGCGTGTACCTCGGCGCTTTTCTGTTGCTCAGCCACGGCGAGGATCTCGGCGGCGGGCGGGAAAAACCATCCATTCTGTCGGACGCATTCGAAGCCGTGATTGCGGCGATTTATCTTGACGGCGGCTGGGAACCCGCAAAAGCGTTCATCCGTCGGACGGTGCTGCCGCTGTTGGACTTTACCGCGCAGCCGCAGCTTGATAAGGATTATAAAACGCGCCTGCAGGAGATCGTGCATCATGAGACGCACGGCAAGCAGGTCGTTTACCGGATGCTGGATGAGAAAGGCCCCGACCATCAGAAGGTGTTTACAATGGCGGTGCTCCTGGAGGATCGCACGCTCGGAACGGGCGAGGGCAATTCAAAGCAGAGCGCGGGTCAGGCTGCCGCACGTGACGCGTTGGAACGCATGGGGAAAACGGTATGAGACTCACGAAGTTAGAGGTTGCGGGCTTTAAGTCGTTCGCCAAAAGAACCGAGCTGCAGTTCGGCAGCGGAATTACGGCGGTCATCGGGCCGAACGGCAGCGGAAAGAGCAATATTTCCGACGCGGTGCGCTGGGTGCTCGGAGAACAGAGCGCGCGTGCGCTGCGCGGCACAAAGATGGAGGATGTCATCTTCAACGGCACGCAGACGCGCAAGCCGCAGTCGATGTGCGAAGTGACGCTGACGTTCGATAATTCCGATCAAAAACTTCCGGTCGAATTCAACGAAGTCGCGGTAACGCGGCGTATGTATCGTTCGGGAGAAAGCGAATACGTTCTGAACGGCAAGACGTGCCGCCTGAAGGATATCATGGAGCTGTTCCGCGATACCGGCATCGGCAAGGACGGGTATTCGATTATCTCACAGGGCAAGGTCGATGAGATTTTATCCAACAAATCGAGCGACCGTCGTGTTGCGTTGGAGGAAGCCGCAGGCGTAACGCGGTACCGCGCCCGCAAAGAGGAAGCCGAGCGCAAGCTCGACGCAACGGAAAAGAATATGGAGCGTCTCCTGGACCTTCTGAACGAGCTTGAGACGCGGCTCGGGCCTTTGGAGGAGCAGAGCGCAACGGCACGGACGTTTTTGAAACTGCGCGAGGAGCTCAAAGACCTGGACGTCAACATGTTTCTGTACCAGACGGACCGTCAGAAGGAACGGTTGAACACGCTGCGCGAGACCGTAGAGCAGCTCAGCTCGGAACTTTCCGACAACGAAGCGCATGACCGAGAGCTTTCCGAACAATCCGGAACATTGGAAGCGCAGGTTCGGGAGCTGGATGAGCAGCTTTCCGAGCAGCAGAATCGCCTGATCGAAATGCTTTCCGGCGTGGAAGCGCATGTAGGAGAGAGCAACCTGCTCGTGGAGCGTCGTGACTATGCGAAGAAAGAAACCGAGCGAATCGGAAAAGAGCGCGATGCGTTAAAGGCGCAGGTTCTTGCATTGGAAACGGATCTTACCGCAACCGAACTTTCCGAGACGGAATGGGAAACGCGGAACGCCATGGATCGGGAGATTTCCGAAGGCGATGCAGCTGTTGCCCGGATGGATGCGGAGATAGCCGAGCGCGAATCGGCGTTGGACGCGGCGAAGAACGCGATGATGGAGGCGATGAACCGTCTTGCTGACGCGCGAAGCGATGCGTCCCGGTTCGAAACGATGGTTGCCTCCCTGAAGGAACGTTTGAACGCGCTTGACGGGGAGGAAGCGGCGGCAAAGGAAAAGCTTGCTTCTCTGCAGAAAGAGTTGGAAGCGGCGGACAAGCTGCGTGCCGATGCCGAGCAAACACACAACGAGCATATCGCGGCCTACCGGGAAGCGCAGAGCAACCGGTATTCGATCGAATCCGACCTGCTTGTCCGGCAGGAGGAGCTGCGGATTGCCGAACAGAATGCCGGCGCGCTGTCGAGCCGAGAACATGTGCTGCGCGATATGATGCGCTCGCATGAAGGCTATCAGAACAGCGTGCGACTTGTAATGCAGGCAGCCGACCGCGACGAACAACTGAAAAAGTGCATCATCGGACCCGTGGCGGAATTGCTGCGCGTGCCGAAGGAATATGAAACGGCGATCGGGATGTCGCTCGGCGGGTCGATGCAGAATCTGGTTACGCGTTCCGCGGAAGAGGGCAAGGCGGTGATCGAGTATGCGCGTAAGAACGATCTCGGCCGGATCACGCTGCTGCCGGTATCGATGCTGACCCCGAATCCGCTGAACGAGCGTGAGCGCGCGTTTCTGAAGGAAAATGGGGTGATCGGCGTTGCAAGTGAGCTGATCACCTGCGATCCGGGCTTAGCGGTCGTTGCGGACTATTTGCTCGGAAGAACCGTCGTCGTCAAGGACCTTGACAGCGGGATTGCTCTGAAAAAGAAATCAAAGAACGCGTTCCATATTGCGACCCTGCTCGGAGACTTCCTTTCAACGGGCGGCACCATGACGGGCGGAAGCGTCAAAAAAAACGGGTCTTCGCTGCTCGGACGCGAGCGCGAGATTGAAGAGATTTCCAAACAACGCAAGGCGGCGGAAAAGGCCGTTCTGAAAAAGCAGGAAGAGATTGAGACCTGCAAACAGCAGATCGTGCTTGCGGATACGCAGCTGCAGGCGTTTTTGCAGGAAGCCCATGCGGATGAACTGGAACTCGTACGGCAGAACGAACAGCGGGAGATTATCCTGCGCGATTGGAAGGACGCAGAGCAAAGCGTTTCGGATATTGCCGACGAGCGAACGGATATCGGGGACAGCATTGCAGATATCGAGCGGCGGCGGGAAGCCTCGCAATCGGTACAGGCCGAGATCGAGCAGAGCAATACGGCGTCCCGCACCGAAATCATAGCGGCGCAGCAGTCGCTGAACGCGCTGCGTACTGCGCGGGAAGCGGAGAACGCTGCTTTGACCGAGCGAAAGATTGCGCGGATGGCGCTGCAGAAGGAAGATGATGCGCGTACAGCCGAACGGAACCGATTGACGCGCGACCGCGCTCTTGCGATGCAGCGGATCGAGGATTATGAAAACGAGTATCGCTCGATGACGGAACAGATCGAAACCGCACAGGAACGGCTCAGCGAGATGGAACGCAGTATTGCGGGCGAGCAGACCGATCTGCAGGCGGCGAAGGACGAGCAGCAGCGATTGGAAAAGGAGCGTCAGCGCACGAGCGAGCTGTTGGCACGATACCGTCAGCGTCGTGACGAACTGGCGGAAGCATATCGCGAAGCAGGCGAGCGCAAGCATAAGGGCGAGCTGGCGATCGACCGTATCGAACTGGAATGCCGGCAGATGGCGGATCGGATCTTCCAGGATTACGAACTGACCTATGAAAACGCGTTGCCGCTGCGTCGTGAAATCCCGATCGGCGCGACAAACAGCCGAATCAATGAGCTGAAATCGCAGATCCGCGAGCTCGGCGAGATCAACGTTTCCGCGATCGAGGATTATCGCACCGTTTCCGAACGGTATGAGTCGATGAAGACGCAGTACGACGATCTGGAGAAGGCGAAAGCCGATCTGTTCACGCTGATTGCACAGATCACACGGCAGATGGAAGCAACGTTTACTGCGGAATTCGCACGTGTGCAGGAGAGCTTTTCGGAAGTATTTGTCAAGCTGTTCGGCGGAGGCCACGCAGAGCTGCGGCTCTCGGACAAGAACGACGTGCTCAATTGCGATATCGATATCATTGCGCAGCCGCCGGGAAAGAAACTGCAGCTGCTGTCGCTGCTCTCGGGCGGGGAGCGCGCGCTGACCGCGATTGCATTGCTGTTTGCGATGCTGAAGATCAAAGCGCCGGCGTTCTGTGTGCTCGACGAAATCGAAACGTCGCTCGACGAGGAAAACGTTTCCCGATTTGCGGAGTATTTGACACAGTATTCCGACGAAACGCAGTTCATCATCATCACGCACCGCAAGGGCAGCATGGAGGTTTGTGACACCCTGTATGGCGTCGCAATGGAGGAAAAAGGCGTCAGCACAATCGTCTCCGCACGATTCGACTGATCAAATTCCGGTATCGGAGGATACGTTATGGAACAGAAAAAAAGTTGGTTTACCAGATTAAAAGAAGGCCTCGGAAAGACGAACAACTGGTTTGCGGGATTGTTTGGCGGGGAGCGGATCAACGATGCGTTCTACGACGAACTGGAAGAGGCTATGATCCTTGCCGATATGGGCATGGAGACCTCCGAAAAGCTGTTGGATGCATTAAAAGACAAGGTGTGGCAGGAAAAGCTGTCATCACGCGATGAGGCGAAGACGACGCTTGCTGCCCTGATTGCGGATACCGTGCGTCATAATACGGACTTCCGGGCGGATAAGGAAGCCTGCGTTGTCCTGATCGTCGGTGTGAACGGCGTCGGAAAGACGACGACGATCGGCAAGCTTGCGCATCTGTACAAGGAACGCGGCAGAAAGCCGATGATCGCGGCGGCGGATACCTTCCGCGCGGCCGCAGCGGAACAGCTCGGGGAATGGGCGAATCGGTCCGGCTGCCCGATGGTGCGGCACGGTGAAGGGTCCGATCCGGCGGCGGTCGTGTTTGATGCGATCGCATCCTACCGCGCGAAGGACTGCGACCTTCTGCTGGTTGATACCGCGGGCAGACTGCATAACAAGAAGAACCTGATGAACGAACTGAATAAGATTCGCCGCGTGATCGCGCGCGAACTTCCGGATACGCCGTGCGAGGTGCTGTTGGTGCTCGATGCGACGACCGGCCAGAACGCGACGGCACAGGCAAAGGCGTTCCTGGAAGTTTGTGAGCTGACGGGTGTCGTTCTGACCAAGCTTGACGGGACAGCCAAGGGCGGCGTCACCGTCCAGATTCACGACACGCTGAATGTTCCGGTGCGCTTTATCGGCGTCGGCGAAGGGATCGAGGATCTGCAGAGGTTCGACGCAGACGAATTTGCAAAGGCGCTGCTGTAAAGCGGTGCCGGGGGAGGACGTATGAATCGGACGGTGATCGCACTCGGTATGTTTGACGGGGTGCATCTCGGGCATCGCGCACTGCTCGAGCGCGCTGCTTCGATTGCGCACGAAAACGGCGATCTTGCGGTAGCGTTCACGTTTTCGAATCATCCGCGCGAGGTATTCACCGGTTCGGCGGACTACCTCTGCACGCCGCGGCTCAAGGAAACGCTGATCGGCAGCCTCGGCATCGACGGAGTCGATACGGTTGCTTTTACAAAGCTGTTTGCCGCCATCCCGCCGGAGGCGTTTGTGCAGTGGCTTCTGAAACGGTATGACGGACGTGTTTTGGCGATCGTCTGCGGCTACGATTACCGTTTCGGCGCCGGCGCGTCGGGCACCGGAGAACAGCTGAAAGCGTTCGGAAAGCAGTATGGCTTTGAAACGGAGATTCTCGATCCGGTCTGCTACGCCGGGATACCGTGCTCGTCGACACGTGTACGCGAAGCCTTGAAAAACGGCGATCTCGTGACGGCGAACGCAATGCTTGACCGACCGTACGCGATAACGGGACGCGTCGTGCATCATAAGGCAATCGGGCGGCGAATCGGGTTTCCGACCGCGAATGTCGATCCCGGGCAGCAGCTTTTGCCCAAAGACGGCGTTTATGCTTCGGCACTTCTGATCGGAAAGACGCTGTACGGCGCGGTGACGAATATCGGCTGCAATCCCACGGTCGGCGGAACGATGCGCACGCTGGAAACCCATCTGATGGATGAATCGATGGATTTGTATGGCCGGGAAGCGACCGTGCTGTTTTTGAAACGGCTGCGGGAGGAGCAACGGTTTGCCTCGATCGACGCATTGAAAGAACGGATTGCGAAAGACGCTGCGGACGCGAAAAAAGTTTTTGAAGAAACGGAAAAAAGTGTTTACAACACGATAAAAGTGTGGTAAGATAATTCGAATTCATCCGCAGGCCGGGTTGATGCGACAACTCCGACGCGCGACGCAGTTTGCGGGGATCAGAAAAAAACGGAGGAAACCATAATGACGAAACAGGAAATTATCGCAACGTACGCAACGCATGAAGGCGACACGGGTTCTCCCGAGGTTCAGATCGCTCTGTTGACCGAGCGCATCAACCACCTCAACGAGCATCTGAAGCTGAACATGAAGGATCATCACAGCCGTCGCGGCCTTTTGAAGATGGTCGGTAAGCGTCGCGGCCTTCTTAACTATCTGAAAGAGAAGGACATCGAGCGTTACAGAGCGATCGTCGCTGCTTTGAATCTCAGAAAGTAACGAGCAAAAGCGGGGGCTTCTCCCCGCTTATCTTTTTGCTGTTTCGCTCTTTCTACGGCATTCATAAAATAGAGATAAAGAGGGTAAAAAAGAAATGCAAAGAGTATTCAGAACCATGATCGGCGATCGTGAACTGATCGTCGAAACCGGTAAGTATGCCGAGCAGGCGGGGGGCAACTGCCTCGTTCGCTGCGGCGGTACGGCGGTCATGGTCAACGCAACGGTGGCGAAGGCCCCGCGTGACGGCGTTGACTTTCTTCCGCTTTCCATCGAGTATGAAGAGAAACTGTATGCAGTCGGCAAGATCCCCGGCGGCTTCATCAAGCGCGAAGGTCGCCCGACCGAGAAGGCGATCCTGACCTGCCGTTTGATCGATCGTCCGCTTCGTCCGCTGTTCCCGAAGGGATTTTATAACGACGTACAGGTGATTGCGACCGTTCTGTCCGTTGAGCAGGACGTGCAACCGGAAATCCTCGGCATGATCGGTTCTTCGATCGCGCTGTCGATCTCGAACGCACCGTTCATGGGACCGACGGGCGCCGTTGCAGTCGGTATGATCGACGGGGAATACATCCTGAACCCGAACCTTGCGCAGCGGGAAAAGAGCTGTCTGTCGCTGACCGTAGCCGGAACGAGCGAAGCGGTTATGATGGTCGAAGCGGGTGCGAACGAGGTCTCCGAGGAGGAGATGCTCGGCGCAATCCTGTTCGCGCACGAAGAAATCAAGAAGATCGTTGCGTTTATCGCAGAGATTCAGGCGGAAATCGGCAAGCCGAAGATGGAAGTCAATATCCATCATGCAGATCCCGAGCTTGAGGAGAAGGTCCGTGCATGGGCGATCGATAAGGTTCGCTGGCAGATGGATACGTTTGATCGGCATGAGCGCGAAGTGCGCACCGAGCAGGTCAAGGCGGAAACGATCGCAGAATTTGCGGCGGAGGATCCTGCAGTTGCGAAGGACGTCGATGCGATCCTGTATCAGATGACGAAGGAAGTAATGCGTTCCAAGATCACGAACGATAAGATCCGTCCCGACGGACGTGCTCTGGAAGAGATTCGCCCGATCTGGAGCGAGGTCGGCATTCTGGAGCGTCCGCATGGCTCCGCGGTATTCACGCGCGGCCAGACTCAGGTCATGACGATTGCGACGCTCGGCACGATTTCCGAAGCGCAGGCGCTCGACGGGCTGACGCTCGAGGAAAGCAAGCGCTATATGCACCAGTACAACATGCCGCCGTATTCGACCGGCGAGACGCGTCCTGTACGCAGCCCCGGTCGCCGCGAAATCGGTCACGGCGCGCTTGCCGAGCGTGCTCTCCTGCCGGTGCTTCCGAGCGAAGAAGAATTCCCGTATTGCATGCGCCTCGTTTCCGAGGTCATCAGCTCGAACGGTTCGACTTCGCAGGCGTCCATCTGCGCAAGCACGATGGCGCTGATGGATGCGGGCGTTCCGATCAAGAAGCCGGTTGCAGGCGTTGCGATGGGTCTCATCAAGGATACGGAAACCGGCAACATCTCTGTTCTGACCGACATTCAGGGCCTCGAGGACTTCCTCGGTGATATGGACTTCAAGGTTGCCGGCACGCGGGACGGCATCACGGCAATCCAGATGGATATCAAGATCAAGGGCATTGATCGCGAAATCCTGACCCGTGCGCTCGCACAGGCAAGAAGAGGCCGCTTGTTCATTCTGGACAAGATGGCGGAGACGATCTCCGAGCCGCGTCCGGAACTTTCCCCGTACGCGCCGCGCATCATCAGCTTCAAGATCCATCCGGATAAGATCCGTGAGGTCATCGGAAGCGGCGGCAAGACGATCAACGGCATTATCGCGCAGACCGGCGTCAAGATCGATATCGAGGATGACGGTACCGTCATGATCGCATCCCCCGACGAGGCGGCAGCGGCGGAAGCCAAGCGCATCATCGATGGGATCGTTAAGGATATCGAAGTCGGCGATGTGTATCTCGGAAAAGTTGTCGGCATCAAGGAGTTCGGCGCATTCATCAACCTCACGCCCGGTAAGGACGGTCTGCTGCACATCTCGCGCATGGCCAAGACGCGCGTGAACAAGGTGGAAGACGTCATGAATCTCGGCGACCAGGTTCTGGTTCGTGTCATTGATATCGACCAGAAGACCGGCAAGATCAGCCTGACGCGGAAAGATCTCCTGCCCGAAGAGAAGAAGGACGAGGAGTAAGCTTTTTCAATGGAAAACGGAGGGGCAGGGGGTGACCTTTGTCCCTCTGTGCGCTTTTACAGGCGACGGGCGTTTTCCCGGAGCGCAGCGCGCCATCGGCTGAGCGTTCGGGCAGGGGCAATATTGTACTGCAAAGGAGAAAATTATGACCTTTCGCGAACTGTCAACCGGAATTCGCGTCGCGCTTGAGCCGATGCCGCAGATGCGTTCGATTTCGCTCGGTGTCTGGGTGAATGCCGGATCCGTCTTTGAATCGAAGCGCAATTCCGGCGTTTCGCATTTCATTGAACACATGGTGTTCAAGGGAACAACGCACCGCAGCGCTGCCGAAATCTCCATGGAAATGGATGCGATCGGCGCGAATCTGAATGCGTTTACGGCGAAGGAATGCACCTGTTTTCATGTCAAAGCACTGGATGAGGATATGCCGCTTTGCGTGGATATCTTAGCGGATTTGGCACTGAACAGCACGCTTGATCCGGAGGAGCTTGCGCGGGAAAAGGACGTTGTTTTGGAAGAGATTGCCATGACGTTGGACAGCCCGGAGGACTATGTGTTCGACCGCGCTTCCGAATCCTTTTACCGCGGGACTGCGCTTTCGCGTGAAATTTTAGGAACTGCGGAAACGGTTTCGAACCTGTATGCCGGGGATTTGCGCGCCTATATGGATGCGCATTATACGGCGGAAAACATTGTAATCGCCGTGGCGGGAAAATACGACGAGGCAAAACTCATGGAGGAGCTGGAGCGGCGGTTCGCGTCGGTCCGGCACGGTGAGCGCAGGGCTGTTCCGGCGTATGCACCGGAGCGCGGCGCTGTAGCGACGTTTGCCGAAAAGGACATAGAACAGGTGCATACGGTTCTGGAGTTTCCCGGAGCCCCGATCTGGACAAAGGATTCCTTTACGCTGTCCGTATTGTCCAACATCCTCGGCGGCAATATGAGCTCGCGCCTATTTCAGCACATCCGGGAAGAACGGGGGCTCTGCTATTCGGTATATTCGTTCCCGATGTCCTACCGAGGAATCGGTTCCCTTTGCCTGTATGTGGGCAGCACCGAAAAGCAGGCGAAGGAAGCGCTGCGGCTGATGCTTGCAGAACTCGATGATCTGTTGGCGCACGGCGTGACCGAAGAGGAATTCCGACGCTGCAAACAGCAGCTTAAGGGCAGCTACGTTTTGAGCATGGAATCCCCGGCGGCGCACATGAACGCGATCGGCAAGACCGCACTTCTGATCGGAGAACGGTATGATCTCAACGAGACGCTTGCACGGATCGAGTCGGTCACGATCGATGATGTGAACGCGTTGATTCCGAAGGTTTTGACGCGGGATTCCTTCACGCTTGCCGCAGTCGGCAGACTGGCGAAGGTACAGGAGCCGATGCGAAAACAGACGGAGGCATGGAGCGGAAGGACGATTCCTTCCCGATAAAGAGGATAATTCGACATGGAACGCAGTTTGAAACTCAGCAGACGGTTTTATCTGTTCTCGGTGCTCGGCGTGGCGCTGCTCGTCGCGATCGTCATCGGGGTTGTTGTAGTGCTGCAAAATCTGACCGGTCATGTGCGCCGCATGACGGTGAATCAGATCTATTCCGAGATCGAAACGAAGGCGGTCGTGATCCGGACCGAGCAATCGATCTCCGAGTCCGCAAGCGACGCGAAAATCATTGCCAAAAGCGGCGTCTATGTGCAGGAGGGCGATGACGTTGCGGTTCTGTATCCGTACGGATATGAAACCGCGCTTGCCACAATCACGTCCAAGGAGACGGAACTTTACGCAAAACTGGAACTGCAGTTGAAAACATTGAGCGGCGGCGTGCTGCCGGCTACGGTTGTCAGCCTCAATGATCGGATCGCCTATCTCGGCGGGCAGATGCGCGCGGCGTCGAACGGAGAATCGAATGAATCCTATGCGGATCTTGAGACGGAGCTGCTTGCGCTGCTGATGGAGCGCCGCGATCTGATGGTGTCACAGCTGTCCGACGCGTCAACGCTTGCCGCGGAAATCCGGGCGCTCGATGCGCAGTACTCTTCGTTTGAAACGAACATGGCACGCACGCTGAAAAGCGGATACAATGGGTACATCAGCTTTTATACGGATTCCAATGAGGAACCGCTGCGCGATGTATCGCAGCTGACCGTTTCGCAGGTGAAGCGCATCATGTCCTCCACCTCGTTTGCGGCGGATTCGGAAAACTTCTCGTATCGGATTGTTACCGATCGCAGCATGTTCTATCTTGCGTTCGTTGCGAGCACGACGAGTACGGCGGATCTGAGCAAGCGCCTGATGCCGGGCATGACCTATCCCTTTACCATCAAGGGAATCGAAGGCGCGTTTATGGGAACGGTCGTATCCGAAAAGGACGCATCAAACGGTATTCTGTACGTTTTGTCGGTTGCCGCGGATGTGAAACCGCTGCTGGACGCGCGCGTCGTGGACATCTCGGTGCAGAACGTCGCGTCGGGGCTTACGGTTCCCGTCAAGTATATTCAGTATTCGGGCGGCGTTCCCTATGTGTATATCAAGTCAGACTATGGGTATACGCCGATTGCGGTGTACATCGCGGGATCGGACGGAGAGGACGCGGTGATCTCCGCACGTGACGAAAAGCTCACGCTGTTCTCGGGCCTTCGCTACCGGATGCCGATTGAGGAGGACGATGACTGATGACGATTGCGGAAAACGTGGAAGTTGTGCGTGAAACGATGCGGCGTGCGCTGGAACGTTCGGGAAGATCGGAATCCGAAGTGCGCCTGATGGCGGTAACGAAGTTTGTTTCGACCGATCGAATTGCCGAAGCGGTGGATGCAGGGATTACACTCATCGGGGAAAATCGTGCGCAGGAGTTCACGGAAAAGTTAACTTTTTATAAACAGCGCAATTTAGAGGCTCATTTTATTGGACAATTGCAAACGAACAAGGTAAAATACATCTGTGGCAATGCCGACATGATTCAGTCGGTCGATCGGATGCCCTTGCTTGAGGCAATTGCAAACCGTGCTGCAGCGCAAGGGACGGAACAGCGAATCCTGTTCGAGGTCAATATCGGCAGAGAACCGCAGAAGGGCGGGTTCGCGCCGGAGGATCTGATGCGATACGCCGAGAGCGCCTGCGCCAAAAAGGGCGTGCGACTGTGCGGATTGATGTGCGTTCCGCCGGCGGGCGAGCCGGAAAGTGCGCGTCCGTATTTCCGGCAGATGCGCATGCTGTTTGAACAGCTTAGAAGGTCCGTTCCGTCGGTCGATACGCTGTCCATGGGCATGAGCCATGACTATCCGATCGCGATTGAGGAAGGCGCGACGATTGTACGCGTCGGCACAGCCATTTTCGGCGCGAGAACCATTCAGGGAGGAACACACAATGGGTAGGTTTTTAAGTTTTATCGGTTTAGAAGATGCGGATGACGAAGAACTGATGGAGGAAGAGGCACAACAGCCTCAGCAAGCTCCGAAGGCGGCGCCCCGTCCGAAACAGCGCAGGGAGGCGACGCGGCCCGCAGCCGTCGGTGAGGGAATCACCCCGCGGGATATTCCGTCGGATATGAAGATGGTCGTCTTCCACCCCGTGGTGTACGATGATGCCCAGAGCATTGCGGACAACCTCAAGAGCTCCAAACCGATTATCGTGAACATGGAAGAGCTGGACGGCGCAACCGCGCAGCGCGTGCTGGACTTTTTGCTCGGCGCGGTCTATGCGCTGGACGGATCGATCAGCAAGATTTCGCGCGGGATCTTTTTGGTCGCGCCGAAAAACTGCAACGTCGTCGATAACGGTGAGAACAACTATACCGATTTCTGATCAGCGTTATGATTAAGGCGGAGAACATTGCGACGAAAGAATTCCGGCGATCCTTATACGGGTACGACTGCGAAGAAGTTGACCGGTATCTGGATGAATTGATCGCGCAGCTGAAGCAGATGGAACAGGAACGGCTCGAGATGGCGACGACGATCGAATATCTTTCGGCACAGCTCGCTCCGGATCCATTGGCGGATGTCAAGGATATCATCGTCGGTCCGGTATCGCCGGGTTCGTTCTACGGTACGACCGGTCGTCACCGGCTCGCCGCTTCCAACGGAGATGAAACGTAAACCGATCACAACGATGCCGCCGATGTCCATGGCGGAATGCAAAGCCCTCGGATTCGAAGGGCTTGATTTTGTTTATATCAACGGAGACGCGTACATCGATCATCCGTCATTCGGTGCGGCAATCATTGCCCGGACGCTGCAGGCGCATGGGTTCACGGTCGGCATTATTGCACAGCCGGATTGGCATGACGTTGAAGCGTTCCGCGCGCTCGGCAAGCCAAGACTTGCGTTTTTGGTCTCTTCGGGAAACATCGATTCGATGGTGAACCATTATACCGTTGCGAAGCGCCGCAGGACGGACGATTCCTATACGCCGGGAGGAAAGGCCGGCGCGCGCCCGGATCGCGCGGTGATCGTGTACGGCAACCGCTGCCGGGAAGCGTATCCGCATGTGCCGGTGCTGATCGGCGGCATTGAAGCAAGCCTAAGAAGATTTGCCCATTATGATTACTGGGACGATCGCGTTCGGCATTCGATCCTGTACGATTCCGGAGCGGACATTCTGATGTACGGCATGGGAGAGCGGAGCATCGTCGCGTTGGCCGAAGCACTGGATGCAGGCATTCCCGTTCGGGAAATCCGGAATGTTCCGGGAACCTGCTATCGTGTGAACGACGTTTCCGAGTGTTCGGATGCGATTCTGCTGCCGTCCTTCACCGAAGTGGCGGGGGACAGACAACGATATGTGGAAGCATTTCAGACACAATTTCGGGAACAGGACCCGATCCGCGGGCATAAGCTTGCGCAGCCGCATGAGAAGGGTATTTTGGTGCAGAATCCGCCGCAGATGCCGCTGAGCACCGAGGAGATGGACGCAACGTACGCTTTGCCGTATACGCGCAAGCCGCATCCGCGCTATCAAGAGGAGATCCCCGCGCTGCAGGAAGTCGAGTTTTCGATTACGTCGTGCAGAGGCTGCTTCGGCGGCTGCAATTTCTGTGCGCTGACGTTCCATCAGGGGAGGATCATTTCGGCGCGGAGCCACGAATCCATTCTGCATGAGGCAAAGGAACTGACCAAGAGCCCGCGATTCAAAGGATATATTCACGATATCGGCGGACCGACGGCGAATTTTCGAAAGCCCGCCTGCGAAAAGCAATTGAAGAGCGGCGTCTGCAAGGATCGGTCCTGCATCGGGTATAAGAAGTGCAACAACCTGGAGGTTTCGCATGAAGATTATACGGCGCTGCTGAAGAAGCTGCGCGGCATCGACGGCGTGAAGAAGGTGTTTGTGCGATCCGGCGTACGATTCGATTACGTGCTTTATGATCAAAGCGACGCGTTTTTGAGGGAACTGGTCGGCCACCATATCAGCGGACAACTCAAGGTCGCGCCTGAACACATTGCGGATCGGACACTGTATTACATGAATAAACCGCCGCATGAGCTGTACGAATCGTTTATCCGAAAATACGAGGCGATGAACAAACGACTCGATCTGAAGCAGTTTGTTGTGCCGTATCTGATGAGCTCACATCCGGGCTGTACGCTGGCCGATGCGGTGGAGCTCGCGCTGTATCTCAAACGGATCGGACATCGTCCCGAGCAGGTGCAGGATTTTTATCCGACGCCGGGAACGGTCTCGACATGCATGTATTACACGGGGATCGATCCGCGTACCGGCGAGCAGGTTTATGTTCCACGCTCGGAACATGAAAAATCGATGCAGCGCGCGCTGATGCAGTGGTTTTTGCCGAAGAACCGGCGGCTTGTGCGTGAAGCGCTTCGACTGACGGGACGGGAGGATCTGATCGGATTCGGCAAGGACGCGCTTGTACCGCCGGAGCAGGCGGAGCGGATGCAGCCTCCAAAGGGCAGCGCAAAGAACCGGGAACCGATGCACCGGAAAGCGCATGGCGGAAACGGAAAGGCGAAGTCCGATTTTACCAAGAAAACCGCGAAACAATCGAAGAATGCTGTTGACAAACGGCGTCGGAACGGTTAAAATACCAGTTGGTAGATTTTTGAGGTATGCACATGATACTGTCTGTGAGCGAAGCCCAAAAGCGCGCAGGAGAGGTTTTTCCGATTGCATTGGAAGAATCGCTCGCGCCCGAATCCTATGCACGGGGAACGATCCGCTTTGCGTCGCCTGTTCGGCTGAACGGCACGTATACGTTTGACGGGAAATCGTTCCATGTGGTTGCGACGGCAGAGGTTGCGTATGATGCGGTATGCGCACGGTGCAACAAGCCGTTTGTCGAATCGCTTTCGTTCCCGATCGATGAGCATTTCGTACGGGATATTGCGTGGGAGGCGGATCAGGACGTGTATCCGTACACGCATGAGCAGTTGGACTTGGGAAAAGCGTTTTGGGACAATTTGTACCTGCATTTGCCGCTCGTCAGCTTGTGCAAACCCGATTGCAAGGGATTGTGCCCGGTCTGCGGCGCAGATCGCAAAACGGAACCGTGTGCCTGCCAAAGTGAAATCGGAAGCGGCCCATTTGGTGCGCTTCAACAATTACTCAACGAAAATAAGGAGGTGTGATCATGGCAGTACCGAAGAGAAAAACCTCGAAAGCAAGACGTGATTCGCGCAGAGCGAACAACTTCAAGCTGGAGACGCCGAATCTGGTCGAGTGCCCGAAGTGCCACGAGCTGAAGCTCCCGCATGTGGTTTGCAAGAAGTGCGGATACTATGATGGCGAAGAAGTCATCAACATGGAAAAAGACGCATAAGTCTCCATGATTACCCCACAATTGTAGCGCAAAACATCCGTCGATTGGTTATCGACGGATGTTTTTGTTTGGATCGGATGATTCGGAATCGTCTTTTTTCAGTACACGCGCGTACCCGTTGCCGAACTGTACGCAACGGGAAACGCGGGAAAGCGTCGCCGATGAAATCTCCACTTCATCGATCACCTGCAGGTACGTTTTGCCTGCGAGCAGGAGCTTGGCGGCCGCAAGCCGTTCCGCCATCTGCTCAATCTCCTTATAGGTGCAGAGGTCTTCGAAGAATGCTTTGCAATCCTCTGTCGTCCTGAGGGAAAGGATCGTTTCGTACAGTGCGGGGATCAAGGCATCCGAGCTTCGCTTTTCCATGTGTGTCCTCCTTATTGTTCATCCGGTTGCTGCAGGAACCGTTTCAATGCGTCCGTTTGCGGATGTCGGAATATCTGCTCCGGCGTTCCGCGCTCCGCAACCGTACCGTCCTTCAGGAAGGCAACAACGTCCGACGCTTCCTCGGCAAATGCCATTTCGTGCGTCACGACGATCATCGTTCTGCCCTCATCTTTGAGAAGTCGGATTACGTTCAGTACGCCGCGCGTCAGCTCCGGATCGAGCGCGCTGGTCGGTTCGTCGAAGCAGAGAACATCCGGCTCCATTGCGAGCGCCCGCGCAATTGCTGCGCGCTGCTGCTGCCCGCCCGAGAGCGTTCCCGGATAGCGATCGGCAAACTCCTGTAATCCGACTTTTTCCAAGAGCGCAAGCGAACGCGCTTTTAAAGCGTCCTTCGATTCGCGACGGGTCAGAGACGGCGCAAGCATCACGTTCTGCAGAACGGTGTATTGCGGAAACAGATGAAACGATTGAAACACGAGCCCGAACGGCCGCTTGGAAACGACCCGTTCCTTTCGCATGGGCGTCGATGCGTCAAACAACGTTTCCCCGTTTAATCGTATGATACCACAATCCGGCGTTTCAAGGAAGTTTAAACATCGTAAAAATGTTGTTTTTCCTTCACCGGAAGGACCGATCAGCGTCAGGATCTGCCCTTTTTCGAGGGTCAGATGCACGTCATGCAGAATGGCAGCGTTTCCGAACCGTTTGCCGAGCGATTCAATTTCCAGATATGCCATAAGCCAATTCCCTCATTCAAAGTACGCGAGCCGCTTCTCCTCCCGCTTGAGGAGCATCGAAAGAAGTCCCGAGACCGCCAGATAGAAGATGCCGGTCATCAGCAGCGGCCAGATCAAGCCGTCCGATTTGATGAACGCCTGTCCGGCATAGGTCAGTTCATAGATCGCAATGATCCGAGCAAGGCAGGTGTCCTTCACAAGCGTGATGATCTCGTTGCCCATCGGGGGAAGAATGCGCTTGTAAACCTGCTTGAGATGGATGCGGAAGAAGATCTGCGATTTCGTCATTCCGAGAACGCGTCCGGCTTCCGCTTGTCCTTTGGGAATGCTTTCGATTCCTCCGCGATAGATTTCCGAAAAGTAGCAAGCGTAATTCAGAATGAAAGCAGCGGCAGCCGCGGCCATGCGTCCTGCCGCGCTGCCGCCCCAGATGTTCCATTCCTTGCCGAGCAGTCCCGGCCCGTAGTAAATGATGATCAGCTGCAGCATCAGAGGCGTTCCGCGAATGATCCATACGATGCCGCGAATCAAAGCACGAATCGGCGCGATGCGGGACATCGAGCCGAACGCGATCAATAGTCCGAGGGGCAGCCCGCCGAGGAGCGTATAACAGAACAGTTGCAGGGACTGCCCGAACCCGGACCATAGTGCGCTGAGAACTTCCTGCAGCATGAGATTACCGGGCGATCAATGCCGCATCAATTCCGTAGGTTTTTGCAAGCGCTGCGAGCGAACCGTCCGCAAACATTCCATCCAGGAACGTATCGAGCATCGCCGCAAGGTCGCTCCCTTTGCGGAATCCGACACCGTACTGCTCTTCGTTCAGCGCCTGAATGGAGACAAGATTTTCATAGCTCGTTCCCGCACCGATCATCGCGCCTGCCATGAGCTGATCAATGATACAAGCGCCGCTCGTGCCGGCGGCAACCTCCAAGAGCGCGTCCGCCTGAGCCTGTACCGAAACGACCTGCCATTCGTTCTCCAGAGCAATTTCTTCACCTGCCGAACCGGCTTCCACCGCAAAGACGGTACTGCTCGCGTCAAATCCGTCTGCAGCATCCTTGGAAACGACGATTACCTGCGCATTCCCGCAATAGGGCTTGCTCGTTTCCATCGCCGCCTTCACACCGTCCGTCAACGTCATGCCGTTCCACACGCAGTCAATGTTCCCTGCGTCCAGTTCCATCGTCTTGCTGTCCCAGTCGATCACAACAAATTCTGCCGTAACGCCAAGCGACTCCGCAAACGCTTTGGAAAGATCTGCGTCGAATCCGATCCAGTTGCCGGCTTCATCCCGGTAGTCCATCGGAGCGAATTCCGTAATTCCGACGATCAGTTTTCCGTTCGATTGAATTGTATCGGAATCCGTCACCTCCGTCTGTGCCGCTTGCGCTGTGCAGCCGAACGCCGCGCCGATCAGCAGAAGAGCCGTCAAAAAGAATGCAATGGTTTGTTTCATGATTGTGTCCTCCGTGTTTGAGTATGAACGCATTATACTTTAACACTTTAGCGTTGTAAAGTACCAAAAGATGGTTTTTATATACTTTTTACATTACCTCCAAAAACCGGAGGGGAACAGCTTGCAATCCGGAGAAAGTTTCGGTATGATATAGAAAGCGATTGCCGGATCGATCGCAAGGAACAGTGAGGCAATGAAGTGTTTCATATTTTGGTAGTGGATGATGATAAAAACACCCGTAAGCTGATGCGGGCGGTTCTGGAAGCGGAAAATTATACGGTCTCAACGGCAAGCAACGGCGAGGAGGCTTTGAACACGCTCGATCGTGAGTACATTGACTTGATCGTTTTGGACGTGATGATGCCGCGGATGGATGGGTATACCTTTACGGAAACGCTTCGGCAGAACGGAAACGATTTGCCGGTTCTGATGGTATCGGCCAAGCAGCTTCCGACGGATCGCCGTCAGGCGTTCGTTTCCGGGACGGATGACTATATGACAAAGCCGATCGACGAGCAGGAGATGCTGCTCCGGATCAAAGCGCTCCTGCGGCGCGCCAAGATTTCGACCGAACGCAGGATTGAATTTGCGGACATTTCCCTGGATTACGACAGCATGACGGTTTCGCGCGGAGAGGAGAAGGTCGTGCTTCCGCAGAAAGAATTTTTGCTTTTGTATAAGCTGCTGTCTTACCCCGGAAAAATTTTTACGCGCATTCAGCTGATGGATGAAATCTGGGGAACCGATACCGATACGGGATGGGAGACGGTCACGGTGCATATCGGGCGGCTGCGCAAACATTTCGAGTCATGGGATGAATTTCGGATCGAGTCGGTACGCGGGCTCGGATATCGGGCGGTGAAAAACGAATGAAACCAAAATCGGATCGCGGCTCCAAAACCGCATTGACGCTCCTGTTTGCCGGCATCGTTTTTGTGATCCTGATTGCGGTTGCGCTCGTCATCAGCGGACTCATTGTCGTGCTTGAAAAAACCGGAGCGATGAGCGAGCTCTATGAGAAGGTCTTTGAAAACACGACGCTGCTCGCAATCTTTTTGGCAATCATCAGCCTGATCGTCGGCGCGGGCATCACGCTTGTCTTGAGCCGGGTTATGACCCTTCCGATGGCGAAGATCACCGAAGCGATGCAGCAGATTGCATCGGGAAATTATCATACGCGTCTTGAGATGAAGCCGCCGCTTTCCCGCCATCCGACGGTACGCATGTTTGTTGACAATTTCAACACCATGGCGGAAGAGCTGGAGCGGACGGAGATTCTGCGTTCCGATTTTATCAACGGTTTTTCACATGAATTCAAGACGCCGATTGTTTCGATCGCGGGATTTGCAAAGCTGCTCAAACGAAAGAATCTGACGGATGCGCAGCGCGCCGAATACATCGATATCATCGAGGAGGAATCGCTGCGGCTGTCCGAGATGGCGACGAATACGCTGACTCTCACACGGATCGAGAATCAGGTGATTTTGACCGATGTGAAGCCGTTCAATCTGTCGGAACAGATCCGCGGCTGCGTTCTGCTGCTCGAAAAAAAGTGGCAGGCGAAGGGCGTCGAATGGGATCTCGGATTCGACGAAGTGACGGTTGCGGGAAATGAGGAGTTTCTGAAGCAGGTCTGGATCAATCTGCTGGACAACGCGATCAAATTCTGCGATATGGGCGGGGCGATCTCCGTCGGTATCGAGCAAAAAGGTCAGGGGGCGCTTGTTTTTGTCTCCAATCCGGGCCCCCAAATCGCGGAAGACGAGCGCGAACGGATCTTCCATAAATTCTATCAGACCGATACGGCGCGCGCCATAGAGGGGACCGGAATCGGGCTTGCGATCGTAAAGGCGATCGTTGATCTTCACGGAGGCACCGTCAGCGTGCGCTGTGAAAATGGGATTACGACGTTCACGGTAGAGCTGCCCTGACGTTTTTTACAAATTTCTTTCGAAAGAAACCGCCCGATTTGGACGGTTTTTTCTTTCAGTTTCGTTTCAGTTTAGTTTTCTTTTTTATAATTCCCCTATCGTTCGCGATCTTTCGCATTTTTTGAAAGAAGCACGCGAACAAATGAATTCAGGGGGAATACCTTATGCGTAAAGTACAAATTATTACCGATTCCTGCTCCGATCTGACACCGGAATTGATGGAACGCTACAACATCGATTATGCCCAGATGAATACCGTTTTCGAGGGAAAGACTTCTCCGGCAGACCTTGCGTGGACGCCCGATCAGGTGCATGCAATGTACCAGCTCATGCGGGACGGCAACCGCATTACGACGACGCAGGTACCCGTGGAAGAATTCAATCGCGTCTTCCGCAAGCACCTTGAACAGGGCAGTGACATCGTTTATATCGGCTGCTCGCTGAAACAGTCCGGTTCGGTCAACACCGCTTCCGTGCTTGCCAAAGAGCTGATGAAGGAATACCCCGACGCAACGATCTGCTGCGTGGATTCGAAGCATGCGAGCCTCGGCGAAGGCTTGCTCGCGATTGATGCGGCACAGTTTGCAACCGAGGGCGTCACTGCGGATGAAGTGGCGGCGTATGCCAAAGAGCGGTTGAAATATCTGCATCAGGCGGTGACCGTGCATTCGCTCGATTGTTTGAAGCGTGCAGGCCGGGTCAAAGCGTCTTCTGCGTTTTTCGGCAACCTGCTCGGCGTGAAGCCGATCCTCGTTTCCGATGTGGACGGTGAGCAGACCGCCATCAAAAAGGCGAAGGGCCGGCTCGGCTCGTTCCGTGAAGTCGTCGGATTGATCAAGGAAAACATCCTCGATCCCGAGAAGCAAACGATCTATTTTGCGCATGCGGATTGCTCAAACGAAGAAGTGGAGCAGCTCAAGGCGATGATCCGCGCGGAGATTCCGTGCAAGGACATTTATACGGCCTACATCGGACCGATCATCGGCGCATCGATCGGACCGGATGCCGTTGCGCTGTTCGCGTTCGGCAAGCAGCTTACCTATCGCGCGTCGGATAAATAATCGATACGGAGAAACAGTATGGAAGCGCAGAGAATGGACGGACGTCTGTTTTGGGAACTGGTGCGCGGTGGAGCGGCACAGCTCAAAGCGCATGCGAACGAGGTGAACGACCTGAACGTGTTCCCGATTCCGGACGGCGATACCGGCGACAACATGTATCTGACGATTTCGGGCGGCGTCAATCGCGAGCCGAACGGCGATGAGCCGATCGGTTCCGCAGCGCGGCGAATTGCCGACGGGATGCTGCTGTCCGCGCGCGGCAACTCGGGCGTTATCCTTTCGCAGTTCTTTGACGGGATCGCGGCGGGACTTTCGAATGCCGAGCAAGCGGATGCCAAACTCTTGGGTTCTGCATTCCAAAAGGGCGTAGAGCATTCCTACGCTGCGGTGTCCGAACCGACGGAAGGAACGATCCTGACCGTAGCCAAAACGGCGACGCGTTATGCTTCGGATGCAAGCACCGATTCACTGAACGGCTTTTTCGATACGTTCCTTGAGCGTGGGCAGACGGCGCTTTTAGAGACGCCGGAACAGCTTCCCGTTCTGAAAAAAGCGGGCGTTGTCGATTCCGGCGGCGCAGGGTTGCTCTATATCATCGAGGGCATGGCGCGCGCGCTGAACGGCGAAGCGCCGGAAGCGGACGAGGGCGTCCAAAAGCCCGTAGCCGCTTCGCTCGATCTGGATCGGTTTACCGAGGACAGTGAGTTGACGTTTGGCTACTGCACGGAGCTTTTGCTGCGTTTGCAGACGAAGAAAACCGACGTGGACACGTTTGATCTGAATCCGATGCGGGAGTTTCTGCAGTCGATCGGCAATTCGCTTGTGCTCGTGAAGACGGGAAGCGTCGTGAAGATTCATGTGCATACGATGCAGCCGTACCGTGTGCTCGAATACTGCCAACGCTATGGCGAGTATCTGACCGTCAAAATCGAGAATATGAACCTGCAGCACAACAATCTGCCGACGGACAGCGTCCTCGTTACCGCTTCGGAGCGGAAGCCGATTGCCATCGTGGCAGTGGCTTCGGGCGAAGGGATCAAGCACACGTTCCGGGAGATGGGAGCGGACGATGTGATCGACGGCGGGCAATGCCAGAATCCGTCAACCGATGACTTTCTCGCGTCGTTTGATCGCGTGAATGCCGAAACGATTCTTGTGCTGCCGAACAATTCGAACGTGATTCTTGCCGCAAAGCAGGCGGCCGCGCTGTATGAAAAGGCGCGCGTCCTGGTTGTGGAGAGCAAGACGATCGGAGATGGCTATGCAGCGCTTTCGATGATGAATCCGGAACTGGATGACGCCGATACAATTGCCGAGGATATGGCCATGGCGATGGACGGCGTTGTGACCGCGAGCGTTTCCGTTTGCAGCCGTGATACCGAAATGGACGGGTTTCTGCTGCATAAGGGGCAGTATATCGGCATCTCCGGCAAGGAAATCGTTTCGGCGGACAACGACCGCTGCGACACGGCTTGTATGCTTGCCGACCGCCTCAATTTTGACGAACACGAGATCTGCATCCTGCTCTGCGGACAGGATTCCGATCCGGATGAAGCACAGCGCATTGCGGCACATATCCGCGGCGCGCATCCGTTCTCCGAAGTGTTTGTGCAGGACGGCGGACAGCCTGTTTTCAACTATATCCTGATTCTGGAGTAACAATATGAAGGTACTGATCTGGATTCTTGCAGCACTGGCGGGTTACCTTGTTGCGGGAATCAACCCGGCAATCGTTTTTTCGAAGCTGATTTATCATCAGGATATCCGGACACTCGGCAGCGGCAATCCGGGGTTTACGAACTTCAAGCGCGTGTTTGGAAACAAATTTGCATGGTACGTGCTGATCCTCGACCTTGTGAAAAGCGCAATCGTATGCTTTCTGTTCGGCCTTTGGTTTCGTCATCTGTACGGCTGGATGCAGATCGGTATCGCGTATACCGCTGTGTTCTCCGTGCTGGGCCACGCATACCCGGTGTATTATAAATTCCAGGGCGGAAAAGGCTTTTTGGTCAATCTGTCGGTGCTGTACCTGCTGGACTGGCGCGTCGGTCTGATCGCGACCGGGATTATGGTCGTGCTGATTCTGACGGTCAAATATATGTCGCTTGCAACGATGTGCGCGCTCGTGGCGGGTACGCTGCTGCTGATCCCGTTCGGGTGCGACCGCATTGCAATCTTACTGTACGGTTTCTGCGTGATCTTTATGATTGTGCGGCACCGTGAAAACATCAAACGGCTCCTCAACCATACAGAATCCAAATTCTCACTCGGAGGAAGCAAACAAAAATCGGAGTAATACCCATGAATCTATACCGTGCCGGAATCGATATCGGTTCTACCACCGTAAAGCTCGTCGTTCTCGGTGAGCAAGACGAAATCCTGTTCGGCGAATATCGCCGACATCAGGCACATACGCAGGAAACGCTGGCCGAATTGCTGAAAGAAGCGGTTCTGAAGCTTGGCGACTGCGACCTCAATATCGCAATTACGGGATCGGGCGCAATCGGACTCTCGAAAGCGCTCGGTGTTCCGTTTGTGCAGGAAGTCGTTGCTGTGGCGGGCGCATTGGAAGCGCGCTATCCGCAGACCGACGTTGCGATTGAACTCGGCGGTGAGGATGCCAAGATCATATATTTTGACAACGGCAGCATCGATGAGCGCATGAACGGCGTCTGCGCAGGCGGGACCGGTTCTTTTATCGATCAGATGGCATCGTTGCTGCAAACGGACGCATCCGGCTTGAACGAAGCGGCGAAGGAGTACCGCGAACTGTACACGATCGCCGCGCGCTGCGGCGTGTTTGCCAAAACGGATATTCAACCGCTGATCAACGAGGGCGCGTCGAAAGCGAATCTTGCGGCGTCGATCTTTCAATCCGTTGTCAACCAAACCATTTCGGGCCTTGCGTGCGGAAAACCGATCCGGGGCTGTGTTGCGTTTTTGGGCGGCCCGTTGCACTATCTGTCCGAACTGAAGAAAGCGTTCGTGCGGACGCTTCATTTAACGCCGGATCAGATCGTGGATCCGGACAATTCGCATCTGTTTGCGGCGATCGGAGCAGCTTCCGTTGCAGAGACAGCGGTACATCCCGTCGATCTGATCGAACGGCTGCAGAGCGGCGTGAAGATGGAACTGGAGATCAAGCGCCTCGACCCGCTGTTTTCGAACGAGGCGGAATACGAAACGTTTTGCCGCCGCCATGAGCGGGCGGTTGTTCCGAAGGCGGCGCTGGAAACGTACGAAGGAAATTGCTTCCTCGGCATCGATGCCGGATCGACGACGACCAAGATCGCGCTGATCGGAGAGAAGGGCGAGCTGCTGTTTTCCTCGTATGCAAACAACCGCGCAAATCCGATCGAAACGGCGCGCGCGGAACTGAAGGAGCTGTTTTCCAAGATGCCGGCATCGGCTTCGATCGCCAGAGCCTGCTCAACAGGGTACGGCGAAGCGCTGCTGAAGGCGGCTTTCTCTCTGGACGACGGCGAGGTTGAAACCGTTGCGCATACGACGGCGGCCGCGTTCTTCGATCCTGCGGTTGACTGCGTGCTGGATATCGGCGGGCAGGATATGAAGTGTATCAAGCTCAAGGATCATACCGTCGATACGGTCATGCTGAATGAAGCGTGCTCGTCCGGTTGCGGATCGTTCATTGAAAACTTTGCCGCATCGCTGGGATTCACGGCGGAGGGGTTCGGCAAGGAGGCGCTGTTTGCGTCTGCGCCGATCGATCTCGGAACGCGCTGCACCGTGTTTATGAATTCAAACGTCAAACAGGCGCAGAAGGAAGGCGCTTCCGTCGCGGATATTTCGGCGGGGCTTGCGTATTCGGTCATTAAGAATGCGCTGTTTAAGGTGATCAAGCTCGCAAATGCAAAGCAGCTCGGGCAGCATATCGTGGTCCAGGGCGGAACGTTTTATAATCCAGCCGTTCTGCGCGCGTTCGAAAAGATCGCGGACGCAGAAGTCGTTTGCCCCGATATCGCGGGGATCATGGGCGCGTTCGGCGCGGCGCTGATTGCGCGCGATCATTTTGACGGCGTACGGTCCAAGATGCTGTCTGCCGAGGAGATCGCGTCCCTGCAGTATACGAGCAAGGCGGTGCGCTGCGGCGGATGCGAAAACAACTGTATGCTGACTGTGAATACGTTCGCAGGAGGCGAGTGGTATATCTCGGGCAACCGCTGTGAAAAAAAGGTCAAGAGCAATACCTCCGTTCGCCCGGGAGAAAACCTGTTCGCTTACAAGCGGAAGCGGATCTTCGATTATGAACCGTTGCCCGAAAGCGAAGCACCGCGCGGCGTGATCGGGATTCCGCGTGTACTGAATCTATACGAAAACTATCCGTACTGGGCGACCTTTTTCCGGGAACTCGGATTCTCGGTCGTGCTGTCGCCGTTCTCCGGCCGAAAGATTTACGAAGCGGGCATGGAGTCAATTCCGTCCGAATCGGAGTGCTATCCGGCAAAATTGGCGCACGGGCACGTGCAATGGCTGTTTGATCACGGCGTTCGCACTGTGTTCCATCCGTGCGTATACTATGAGTATCAGGAAACGAAGGATGCGCAGAACCATTTCAATTGCCCGATGGTCGTCTCCTATCCGGAGAATCTGAAGAACAACGTCGAGGCAATCACGTCCGGGCAAATGGAGTACCTGCGTCCGTTCTTGGCGTTCACATCGGAGCAGATTGCCGAGGACCGGCTTGTCCGGTTTTGTCGCGATCAATGGCAGATTCCTGCAAAGGAAGTCCGCAGCGCCGCAAAGAAGGCATGGGCGGAGCAGCGCAAGGCGAAGGAGGACATCCGCGCAGAAGGCGCACGCGTCCTGAACAAGATGGAGGCGGAGGGACGCCGCGGCATTGTACTTGCCGGAAGACCCTATCACATCGATCCGGAGATCAACCACGGCATCCCGGAGCTGGTTGCGTCGTATGGATTGGATGTATTTACCGAGGACAGTCTCCCGCTCGATTACAATCCCGCCCGTCCGTTGCGGGTCGTCGATCAATGGGTGTTCCATTCGCGTCTGTACCAGGCGGCAGAGTTTGTCGGCAAGCGCGATGACCTCGAAATGATTCAACTGTTCTCGTTTGGCTGCGGACTGGACGCGGTCACGACCGATCAGGTCGAAGAGATCCTGACGCGCTGCAACAAACTGTACACCGTGCTGAAGATCGATGAGGTCAGCAACCTCGGAGCCGCGCGGATCCGCATTCGCAGCCTGCTCGCGGCGATGGATATGCGCCGAAGACAGTGTATTACGGCCGAGCCGCAGCCGATCGCATATGAGCGGACGGAGTTCACACAGCAGATGTTTGAGGAGGGATACACGATCCTTGCTCCGCAGATGAGTCCGATTCACCTGAACCTGATCGTTCCTGCGTTCGAAAAGCATGGCTATCATTTCGAGCTTCTCAACAATGCGACGAAGAAGGCAATCGATGTCGGTCTGCAGTATGTGAACAACGATGCCTGCTATCCTTCGATCATTATGACCGGTATGATGATGGAGGCGGTGCTGTCCGGCAAGTATGATACGCATAAGCTTGCGCTGTTAATGACGCAGACGGGCGGTTGCTGCCGGGCAAGCAATTACATCGGCTTCATTCGAAGAGCGCTCGATAAAGCGGGGATGTCCTATATCCCGGTTATTTCGCTGAACGCCAACGGCATGGAGACGAATGAGGGCTTCCACGTTTCGCTCGATATGCTGCTCGACGGGATGCGCGGCATGGTATACGGTGACATCCTGATGCGCTGCCTCTATCGCACGCGTCCGTATGAAAAGGTCAAGGGCTCCGCGAACGCTTTGCATGATAAATGGGAACGAATCTGCCTGGACGCGCTCGCCGGAAAGGGCGAAAAGCGCTCCTATGCGGAGATCTGCCGCGCGATCGTCGCGGATTTTGACGCGCTCCCGCTCGATGAAACGATCAGAAAACCGCGGGTCGGCATCGTCGGCGAAATTCTTGTCAAATATATGCCGCTTGCAAACAACCATCTGGTGGAGCTGCTCGAGCGTGAAGGCGCGGAAGCGGTCGTTCCGGATTTCATCGACTTCTTTGCAATGTTCCTGTACGACAAGGATTATAAGCGTCGCTTCCTCGGTAGAGCATGGTACGAGTCGATCATTTCGCGCGTCGGTGTGGATGCACTTGAAGCGCTGCGTAAGCCTGCCGTCGACGCGTTGAAAAAAAGCAAACGCTTCTCGGCGCCGCAGAGAATCGATCGGATCGCCGAGCCGACAAAGCAGTTCCTGTCGGTCGGCAACCAATACGGCGAGGGGTGGTTCCTGTGCGGCGAAATGGTCGAATTGCTGAACGAAGGAATCATGAATATCGTCTGCATCCAACCGTTCGCGTGCCTGCCGAATCACGTGATGGGCAAAGGCGTCATCAAAGCGCTGAAAGCTGCCTATCCCGCGGCGAACATCGCTGCCGTGGACTATGATCCCGGCGCGAGCGAAGTGAACCAGCTGAACCGCATCAAGCTGATGCTGTCGGCCGCCAAAAAGCGGATGGAGAAGCAGGACGCAATGGCAGAATAAAAAAGCAGCCGATGGAATGTTCCATCGGCTGCTTTTGAGATCGTTATTCCGTATAGCCGGGACCGGGGTCACCGAGCCGCCAATGCTTACGGCAAAGTCCGATATACGTATCGTTTGCGCCGAGTACGACCTGTTGACCGACCTTTGTGATGCCGCCCTTGCCGTCGAGCCGGGCGTTGCAGATCGCTTTGCGGCCGCACCAACAGATTGTCTTGACCTCTTCGATCGTGTCCGCACGGGCAAGCAGCCAATGACTGCCTTCAAAGAAGTTGCCCTGGAAGTCGGTTCGCAGTCCGTAGCAGATGACCGGCACGTCGTAAAGATCAACGATCTCGGCGAGCAGTTCCACTTCTTCCTTTTTCAGAAATTGCGCTTCGTCAACGATCAGACAATCGTATTCGCCTGCCTTGACTTTCTCGAGATCAAGATGTTCAAACAGCTCGCACTCGGCCTCCAATCCGCAGCGCGATTTGATGCGGCGCGCGCCGTCGCGCACGTCGATCGCAGGCTTCAGGAGCAAGGCGTTCTTGCCGCGTTCCCAGTAATTGTAATGCACCATCAGAGCGTTTGCGCTTTTGCTGGAGCCCATCGCTCCATAGCGAAAATACAGTTTTGCCATATCGACCTCCGAAACCTTGTTCGCCCCTATTATACAGAATTGCCGCGCGATTGTCAAAAGAAACGTATCGCAAAAAAGCCTTGACGAATCGAAAGGATTGTCGTATAATACCAATTGCGTCAATTTGGCGCAGCAATGTTGTTCACAGAGGGGAGGGAGAAAAGAATGGAAATCAGAGTCGGTGAAAACGAATCCCTGGAAAGCGCCCTGAAAAGATGGAAACGCAAGTGCGCCCGCAGTGGCGTCCTGGCGGAGGTTCGCAAGCGTGAACACTATGAAAAGCCGAGCGTAAAGCGCAAGAAGAAGGCAGAAGCTGCCAGAAAGCGCAAGTATTGATCAATCGATCACAAAGACCGCATTTGCGGTCTTTTTTGTATGAAAAAACGCCTCCTGTTTTTCTTTACAAAACATTGAAATTCCGAAGAAAATCCCTTGCGTTAAACAGAATTTTACGATATACTATTAAAACAAGTAAAGGGGTGTAAAAGTTTTTGCTTTTACGGCAAGGGGCATATGGGAAAAGTTGTCAAGCTGCGGGATCCGAAAAAGCTGTTGTCCGCACGGCGCGAAGCGCGCACGGTTCCGCTGATGATTCTGATGATTCTGCTGGAATCGGTGGCGATTGTCCTTTTCTATACCCCCGCGGACGTCGTTTCCGGCGGCGTCACGGGCATCGGCATGTTGCTTGGCTATGCAACGGGGGACCTGATCCCGACGTGGGTGGTCATCGTCGTGGTGAATATTCCGCTGCTCGTCTGGGCCTATCGGGATCTGAGCAAGCGGTTTGTGCTGTATACCGCGTTGCTGACCTTTTTGTTCTCGGCGGGCATTGCCGTGTTGAAAGCGCTTGTCGCAAAATATCATATTCCCGCGCCGTTTGATACGTCCGATACCGCATGGCGGTTCGTTTCCGCCATGTTCGGCGCAATGGTCATGGGCTTTTGCGGCGCGATGGTCGTCCGCCTCGGCGGATCGACCGGCGGAACCGATATTGTTGCTCTGATGTTGAATCGGAAGACGTCGTTCCCCATGGGCTCGCTTGCAATGTGCGTGAACATGGTGATTGCGTTTTCGCTCGGTATCTTGCAGGCCGTGCAGAGCGGTGATTTCCGGATCGGCGTTGAGGGCTGCGCCTTGAGCGTGATCGCGCTCGGCGTACAGAGCATTGTGTTCAACAACATGATGCTCGGCATGAACCGGAATAAGACGCTGTTCATTATTTCGGAGCATTGGAACGAAATTGCGCCGGAAGTTTTGAAACTTCATCGCGGCGTGACCTTGATCCCCTGCAAGGGCGCGTTTACGAACCGGGATAAGACACTTGTATATATCCTGGCCAAAACGAACGAGCTTACCAAGATTCGCAAGATCGTGCGCGAGCACGATGAACATGCGATCGTATCGATTGTTGACACGCGTGAGGTGCTCGGCAAGGGCTTCTCCCCCGTGAACTGATAAGGAGTCTTATGAAAGCATTTATTGAAAAAACCATGAATGACCAGATCTTCGATCTGCAGCGCCTCGTGCGTGTGAAGTCGGTTTCCCGCGGCGAACCGGCACAGCCGGGCAAGCCGTTCGGAAGATCCGTCTATGAAGCGCTCGAAACCGCGCTCGATATTGCGCGCAGCCGCGGCTTTGAAAAGGTTTGGAGTGTGGATGGATATGCGGGTGTGATCGAGTACGGTGAGGGCGACGAAACACTCGGCATTCTCGCGCATCTGGATGTCGTACCCGAAGGAGAGGGGTGGACCTATCCGCCCTACGGCGCCGAGATTCATGGCAGTCGTATCTACGGCCGCGGCACGCTTGACGATAAGGGCGCAGCGGTATCCGCAATCTATGCGCTTGCCGCAGTCAAGGAAAGCGGCGTCAAAATGAAGCGCAAGGTGCGCATCATTCTCGGAACCGATGAAGAAATCGGTTCACTCGGCGTTGCGCATTATCTCAAAACGGAAGGTGCGCCGACCATGGCGTTTACGCCCGATGCGGAATACCCGGTCGTAAACTCCGAAATGGGCATTCTGCAGGCAACGTATCATCGGGACGGCGCGTATGCGATCCGCGTTTCGGTCGGGACCGCTGCGAACGTGATCCCCGGCGTCGTGACTGTGACGCTGCCGAATCCGGCAAAAACGGTTCCGGTTCCCGAGGGCTTTACGGCCGAATTCCAAGAGAATACCATCACCGTAACGGGTCGGGGCGGCCATGCTTCGATGCCGGAGTTTGCAAAGAACGCGCTGCTTGCAACGCTTCAGGTTTTGAACGCGCAGGAGCTTCCGGAACAGGACGCTGCGCTTGTGAACGGTTTTTCCAAGCTGTGGGCACTCGATCTGCATGGCGAGCATCTCGGAATCGACGTAACGGATGATTCCGGCAGAACAACCTATTCGCCCGATATTTTCACCGTGGATGAAACCGGCGTGACCTTTACGACCGACTGTCGGCATCCGTTTTCTCAGAGCGCGGACACGCTCCTGAATACGTGGGATGCGGCGTATGGCAAGCTCGGCTTTACGCGGGTGAAGGAAATCATAAAGCCCGGGCATTTTATCCCGGCGGACAGCGAGCTGGTTTCGACGCTGATGCGCGTTTACAATCGAATCAACGGAAGCGATTCGAAACCGCTTTCCATGGGCGGCGGCACGTACGCGCGTGAGCTGCCGAACGCAGTGGCATTCGGCGTTGTCCGGGAGGGCGACGCGAATCTTTGCCACGTTCCCGATGAATCTGTCGCTCTGGATGATCTTCGGTTCAACACCGAGGTTATGGCGGAAGCGATCTATGAATTAGCTGCACAAAAGTAAAGGAGGTATACTATGGCACTGATTTATTTGGTAGAAGACGACAACGATATTCGCGAACTGGAGACTTATGCATTGCAGAACAGCGGCCTCGAAGTACAATCCTTTACCGACAGCACCGGTCTGTACGAGGCGGTCGGCAAGCGAATTCCCGACCTCGTGCTGCTGGACATCATGCTTCCCGGTGAGGACGGCATGAGCATTTTGAAGCATTTGCGTGAGGATCCCGAAACCAAGACGGTACCGATCATCATGGTGACTGCGAAGACGACGGAAGCGGACAAGGTCAGCGGATTGGATACCGGCGCGGACGATTATATCACCAAGCCGTTCGGCGTAACCGAGCTTGTTTCGCGCGTGAAGGCAATGCTGCGCAGAACATCCGGAGAGCTGAATGCCGGCGCAGGTATGATTCTCCGCTATGATCCGATCGTCATGAATATCGAAACGCATCGCGTCACCGTCAGCGATCAGCCGGTGGAGCTGACGTTCAAGGAGTTTGAACTGCTGAAGTTCCTGCTGCAAAACAAGGGAACCGTTGTCACGCGCAGTCGTTTGATGGACACCGTTTGGGGCTTTGCGTTTGCGGGTGAAACGCGTACCGTCGATATGCATATCAAGACGCTGCGTCAGAAGCTCGGCACGGCAGGACAGCTGATTGTTACGATCCGCAACGTCGGTTATCGGCTCGGAGAGTAATCCATGAGCGAAGCGCAACTGTTTCGGCAGATCGTAGAATCTCTGCCGAACGGCGTACTCGTGCTCGACCTGGACGGCAGCATCGTTTATGCGAACCAGGCGGCGCGGGAGTTTTTGCAGCTGCACGAAAAGAAGAATTCCTATGAGCTGGACGAGCGGATTCGTCAGTTCATCAGTTCTGCGCGCAACGGCGATACCGAAACGCTTGAAATCGGCGCGCATACGATGCAGCTTGCGTACCGCGACCGGAAGGAAGGCGATCAGCGTGCCGGAGCACTGCTGTACTTCACGAACATGGATGACCGCCGCAAGCAGGAGTTTACGGCGAATGTTTCGCACGAGCTCAAAACGCCGCTGACCTCGATTTCCGGCTATGCCGAGATGATCGAGAACGGCATGGCTCGCCCGGAAGACGTTCGCGCGTTTGCCGGACGGATCAATCGAGAAGCGCGGCGCATGCTGAAGCTGGTGACCGATATCATTAAGCTCACGCAGCTCGGCGCGCAGCAGATTATGGATCAGGCCGAGGAGGTCGATCTGTATGAACTTGCGCAGGAAAATATCGAAATACTCGAGCCGTCGGCGCACAATCGCAAGACGTCGTTGAGCCTTTCCGGCGAGCCGTCCGTTGTCACCGGACATCGCGCGCTGCTTTCGGAACTCGTCTACAATCTGATCGACAATGCGATTCGCTATAATCGCGATAACGGTTCCGTGTCGGTGCGCGTGCATCATCATGTGCTGACCGTACGCGATACCGGAATCGGCATTCCGAAAGCGCATCAGGCGCGCATTTTCGAACGTTTCTATCGCGTCGATAAAAGCCGCTCCAAGGCTACCGGCGGAACGGGACTCGGACTTGCAATCGTTCGACAGATCTGCGAACAGCACCACGCCCAGATTCGCCTCGAATCGCGCGAAGGCGTCGGCACCGAGATCTCCGTCACGTTTCCGACGTTTCATGAAGATTGACCTTTTTTGCGGCATCGCCCCCGGAATTGAATATAAGAATAAAAGAAGACGATTGCTCGTCTTCTTTTTGCGTCAATCGATTCTTATTGTTTTGCGACATCAAGAAGTATCTTTTCAATTTTTACGGAGGTGTCGAGATACAGCTTCAATTCTTCGGGCGTTAAATCAGACTGTTCGATCTCACTGAAGGATGTCATCATTTTCTGATATTCGGCAAGCATCTCTGTGGTTTTCAGCAAAGCATCCAAGGAGGACGACTGACCAAGCGACTTCATAGTGGCACAGTATTGCTCAAAGAAAGCAACATATTCATCCATAGCCTTTTGGAAAGCTGGGTCGATACCGGATCTCGATGAGGAGGTTTCGGAAGATTCATTCTCCTTTGTTGCGGGTTCGGTTGTCAGCGGGGCAGCCGTTACTTCGGGCTCAGATGTGGGTACTTCCGAGACGGTAGCCGTCACTGCCGCGATTGCTGTGCTCGTACCGGTTGAAGCTGCCTTAGATCCGGAACCTCCTACAAGCCCCAAGATCATGATAATACTCATAATGGATCCGATAATCAGGGCGGCAATGGCAAGCCCATGCTTGTGTTCTTTATCTTTTTTGCTGAGAACCAGATCGAGAACGGCAAGAGGGACTGCTGCGAAAGCGGCATAAGCCAAGAAGGAAAGAACAAAGGAAATAATCGCAAGCGCAGATTGCCGCCGTTTGTCGACGTTGATCGCTTGTTGAGACTGACCGGTAGCAGAACCTGTATTTCCGACATTCGGCTGATCAATCATGATTTCCGCCCTGCGACCGGTGAAAGAAGCATTGATGCGTACAGGAACGTTATCCTCCGGAATAACGATGGTACGGCTGTAATTATTGCTCCCAATCTTCAAAACCAAGGAGTGTTGCCCTTGCTGCAGATGATACGTCTGTGTTTGCCCGTTCAGAAACGTATTTCTTATTCCGGCATCATCCATTCGAACCACCATAACAACAGAAGGAACTGCGCTCGTATAAGAAATATAAAGATTCGGCTCATTCGATCGATCCATCACGTGACGAACAGTTCCGCTCATAGTGACGTTTTTCGTGATCTCAATCTTTTCTTTCATGTTTGCTACTTCTGAACCGCAGAAGGGACAGCGAATCCGATCCTGTTCTTCATCCATTTCCATCGACGCGCCGCATTGAGGGCACTTTAATTGAATTAACATGATGATCCTCCTATATTTTGACATTCTGTAAATGTCATTTCTGCCATCATCATAACATATGATAATAAAAATGACAAGCGGTAAATGTCAAATTCCGGAGGAAAAGAATCGTGTTTATCAACAAAGCAAGCGACGGAGCAAATAACAGAATCGGAGAAAAGCTTACAAAAAAGAGAAAAGAAATCATGCTGTCGCAGAAGAAATTTG
>JAEEGL015429366.1_pt1 | contig 84002 bp, 66 predicted proteins | sample 9134231 | NCBI WGS metagenome assembly JAEEGL01 (sample SAMN16246548, study PRJNA631951) | gut metagenome | biome: gut microbiome; feature: rumen; material: fiber-attached | host: Bos | place: Iran: Karaj | collected 2018-10
CGCGCGCGATCCGCTCTGCATCGGCTTCTTCATCGACAACGAACTCCAGTTCCAGAAATGGATCCCAGAAGTCGGCGAAAAGAAGGCCGAGCCATATCTGGACCTCTACTTCCGCCTCTGCAAGGAGGAACTGGAGCGGGCTGCTCCAGGCAAACTCTACCTCGGCTCGCGGTTCGTGGGCTTCCGCCAGGCGGGCGTGCTGTGGCGGACGGCCGCCAAATACTGCGACGTAGTCACCGTGAACGCCTACGCCAATTCCGTCGCCAACATCTCCGGGCGGATGTTCGAGAAGGGGCATGAGCGTCCCATCCTGCTGGGCGAGTTCCACTTCGGCTGCATGGATCGCGGCATGTTCAGGGCAAGCCTCTGTCCGGTGGGGGACCAGGCCGAGCGCGGCCGCTCATACGCGCGTTTCGTGGAAGGCGCGCTGCGCCACCCGCTGATAGTGGGCTGCCACTGGTTCCAGTGGCGCGACCAGCCTCTGATTGGGCGCGGCGATGGCGAGGCCTACCAGTGCGGCTTCGTTGATGGCTGCGACCGCCCATACCGTGAGCTTTGCGCCGCCGCGAGGCAAGTGGGAGAGAGACTTTACGGCAACCCCGTAAAGGGGTTGCCTCAAGTTGGCGAGGACACGACGGAATGAGGGGGCTCAACCCTTCAAGTAAAGTCGAAGGCGAATAGGTGGCAGTCCTTCCCGCCGCCCCAGAGGCGCTCGGGAACTAGACGCAGGGCCGTCGCTGGCGCGCCGCCGCATTGGATGGTGACGAGCCGCCTGTGGTTGTTGGCGATGCGGACAACAAGGCGCCATGCGCCGGTGGCGGCATCGAGCGCCTCCACGCGGAAGTCGCGGGTCAGCGGCGCAGGCATGGCGACCTTGGCGGCGTTGAGCGGGTAGTTGGAAGGCGTGTTGAACTTGTTTGCGCCAAGGCGGTTCAAATCGCTGTCGAAGACAATGCGGATTGAGGAAACCTGACGCGGGGCGTCGAAGGTCAGGTTGAGAGCGGTGCCAATGGGAATTGTTGCGCCGTTGTCGGCATCGCCCACTGGGCGGTCGATCCCATTGAGGAGAGGCGCAGTCTGAAGGACTGCGCCGACAGGACGGGTGCCGGCGGGAAGTTCAAGCGAGAGAGTCGCCTTGCGTGCGGCTTCGGGAATGGCGCGGGTGGCGCCGGGGATATAGCAGTCGTCTTCGAGGAGGGCCTGGCGCAGTTCCCCGATGTGGCTTTCGTAGATGCCGCGCGGGGTGGTGCCGTGGCGGGCGGCAATGGCCGCCGCTGTGCCGACGGCCTGGCCGACTACGCCGCATGTGCACATGACGCGAGTCGATGAAAGCGCGGCGTGGGAGACGCTGATGTTGCGTCCGGCGAAGAACAGGTTCCCGACGTTGCGCGAGTAGAGGCAGCGGTAGGGAATCTGGTAGGGGGTGTCGATTTTTATAGAGATGTTGGAGGGAGTTGTTCCCTCGAAGCCGTGCGGGTCGTGGTCGTCGAGCGGCCATCCGCCGTAGGCAACGGCGTCGGGGAATTCGCGGCGCTCTACGAGGTCGTTCTGTGTGAGGATGACGTCGCCGAGGCAGCGGCGGCTCTCGCGCTTGCCGGGGAGGAAGCCGAGCCAGTCAAGCGCCCAGTTTGCCGCGCCGTGGTCGCCGTCGTTCTTGTAGTAGTCCCAGAGCCCGAGGGCGGTGGCGACGAGGTCGTCGCGGACGCGCTCGGTGTCGGCGATGGAGTCGCCCATGCCGCCGAGTTCAAGCCACCAGTAGTTGTTGCCAGGGTCGAAGTTGCGGATTCGATCCTTGAGGCCGGCGCCGCCGGGGAAGCGGCGCGCCCAGGGCAGGGGGGTGAATGGCTGCGGCGAGGCGCATTCGCGCGCCTGGATGAGGCAGCTCATCCCCATTGTGTGGGAGTCGGATTCGTCATGGGCAAGCGACTCGCCGAACTCGGCGCGGGCCTCGCGACCGATGCGGAAGTCGGCGCCGGCGAGTGGCGCGAGGACGCTGTCGCCCGAGCAGTCGGCAAAGAGTTTGGCGCGGACTACCTTCCAGCTCTGGGTCGTCGTCTGCCAGCCGGTGACGGACACGATGCGGTTGCCATCCACCTCGGCGGAGCAGCATGAGCAGTTGAGAATCGCGTTGATGCGCGACTCCTTGCGGACTGCGCCGTAGAGGACCGCGTCCCAGAGGGAGTAGTTGCGCGAGGGGTTGAAGAACAGGTTGTCGAGCTGGAGCTCCTCGACGATGCCCGTCTCGTGGAGGTTCTTGCCGACGCAGCCGCAGAGCCACATCCTGACCTCAGACGAGGCGTTGCCGCCGAACACCGGGCGGTCGTGGATGAGGGCCACAGAGGCTCCTCGGCGCGCGGCCGCAATGGCCGCGCAGATGCCGGCGATGCCGCCGCCGACGACGCAGAAATCAACATTGATGGTTTCTGTTGCAAAGGGTGTCTTTCCCATGATTACCTCTACATTAATAATACCAGAAATCGCCGCTTCGCGGCATGTGGAATGGTTTTCTTTTTTTTGCCAATCACGCGCCGTCGCCGCGTTTTTGCTAGAATATGCGCGGTGGAAAAACAATGAACATAGAAAAGCAACTCAACGGCAACGCGCTCACGCTGAAAGTGGGCGGCCGACTCGACACCAACACCGCGCCCGATCTCGAGGCCGAACTCAAACTCGACGGAATAATGGAAGTCAACTTCGATTTCGCCGAGCTTGAATACATCTCATCCGCCGGCCTGCGCATCCTGATGACTGCGCAGAAGGCGATGATGGCCTGTGGCGGCAAGATGACAGTCGCCCATCCGAATCCCACAGTGCAGAGCGTCTTTGACATTACCGGAATGAGCTCGATCTTTACGATTGTCTAACCGTGAAACGAAGCATAGTCCTCTTCGGCGCTGCGCTAGCGGCGTTGATTGCGGCCGCCGAGGCACCGCTAGTCCTTGTGACGACAACCGACACCCCGCCATACTCCTACCGCGACGAGGCGACGGGGGAGGTCGTTGGCCTTGAAATCGACATTGCCCGGGAGGCGGCCGCCAAACTTGGCCGGGAACTTGAGATCCGCCGGGCAAAGTTCCCTGAGCTGCTGCCTATGGTCAGCACCGGGGAAGCCGACCTGGCCGCCTCCGGCATAACGATTACGGAAGGCCGCCGCCAGACGGTTGATTTCACCATCCCATACGCGGTCGAGGGCGGGATGTTCCTCTACCGAGCCGGCGAACCCATGCCGACGATGATCCTTGCCGAGCAGATGCGCGTTGCCACGATGGACGCCTCCACCTACGACTTCTACCTCTGCGCGCACAACATCGATTCAATCCGCTACGGCTATTTCTCTCAGGCCGTCGAGGATTTGAAAGCCGGGCTGGTGGACACTGTCTTCTACGACAGCTGCTCGGTGAAACTGATTGCGGAAAAATCCGACGGCAAGCTCGCTGCCTCCCGCCTTGAGACGCGGGAGAACTTCGGCATTGCGGTGAAGAAGGGGAACGCGCAGCTAAAGGCGGCGCTTGACGAGGCAATCGAGGCAAGGAGGGCCGGACAATGACCTCGGCGCAGAAGAAACTGTCGTGGCGCCTTGTCGGCGCGGTCGCGGGCGCATTCGTCGCCTCCATGATTCTCACGTGGCTGCTCCACGAGCACATGACAAAGCGCGATATGCACCGCCTATTCGACAATGTGTTCAACGACGTGGCCGTCGATATCCGCGAGCGCGTTGACGGGCGGATGTTCCGCCAGGCGATGGCCCTGCGCGACAAGATTTACGAGATGCGCGAGGAGGCGTGGTGGAACGATCCAGACGAGTCGTGCCGCCGCCTTCGCGCACTTGCCGACGACCTCCGCGTTGACGAGATAACGATCGCCGACGCGGACGGGACGCTCTCGCACAGCGCCCGCCGCTCCTCGGTCGGGGCGTTCAATTTCCGCACCGCGACCGGGCAGGCGCGGGAGTTCGCGGCGCTGCTCGACGACAAATACGAGCTTTCGCAGCCGCTGCTGCCCAACACGCTCTATGGCGAGATGGTCAAGTACGTGGGGGTCTGGATGCCCGACGGGGGCTTCGTGCAGGTCGGCGCCCAGGAGCCGACAGTCCGCCACCTCGCGCGGACAGCCGTCACCGGGCTGACGCACGGCTGGCATGTGACCGGCGACGACGGCGGAATATACATCACCACCGGCAACGGCACCATCATCTCGCACCCCGAGGCGGGACACGAAGGGGGCCAGTGGCAGGATCCCGGCAAAGACTTCTATTGCGAGAAGCGCATGATCGAGGGCTTCCCGGTTTACATCGTCATCCCAAGGCACACGGCGGTGGTCGAGAGGCGCGTTCTCGTGGCGACCTCGGCGTTTCTGAACGGCATGGCGCTCATCCTGGCCTCGGTCCTCGTCGGCATCGTGATTGCAGGCTATGTCAAGGGCCATCTTGCGGCGCAGAGGGCAAAGGAGATGGCGATGGCCGCAGACATCCAGGAAAGCGCCATCCCGCGCACCTTCCCGCCATTCTCGGAGGAGCGGCGAATGGACATCTTCGCGGACATGAACACCGCGAAGGACGTGGGCGGCGACTTCTACGACTTCTTCTTCTCCGCGCCGAACAAGTTCACGTTCCTGATTGCCGACGTAAGCGGGAAGGGCGTGCCGGCCGCGCTCTTCATGATGCGCGCAAAGGCGTCGATAAAGGGCGTCTCGCAGACTGGCCGCCCGCTGGCGGAAGTCGTGGCCGAGGCAAACGACTCGCTCAGCCGGGACAACGGCGCCAACATGTTCGTCACGGCCTGGGTCGGCGAACTCGATCTTGAAACCGGCGTGGTGACATTCGTCAACGCCGGACACAATCCGCCCATACTCATCTCGTGCAAGCCCGGTGCCGATGGTCGCCGGACAAGCTACCTGCGCACCAAGCCGGGTCTTGTCCTTGGCATGATGCCTGGAATGAAATACCGCTGCGAGACGCTTCAGCTTTCGCCCGGGGACGCGATATACCTCTACACCGACGGCATCACCGAACAGCCGGACGCTCAAAATAAACTCTTTGGCGAGGAGCGGCTTGAGAGCGCGATCGCCGGGATGATTGCGAACGGGATGCCTCTCTTTGAAGGCGCCCGTTCCGGCCTGCTTAGCGCGATCATGGCCTGCGTGGAGGCTCATGGACTCGGCGTGGAGCAGGCGGATGACTGCACGCAGCTTATAATCCGGTTCAACGGCTCGCGGCGCGGAGCAACGCGCACCTTCCCGCCGACCCAGGACGGCATCGCCGACGCAAGCGATTTTTTAGACGAGGTAATGGGGAACGGGGAACGGGGAACAGTTAACGGGGAACAGGGAATAGGTAACGGGAAACAACTTCCCCAGCTCCACATCATCCTCGATGAAATATGCTCGAACATCGTCAAGCACTCAGGGGCAACCGAATTCAGCGTGGAAATCGGGCAGCTTGAGAACCAGGACGGCGTGAAGATTGTCTTTTACGATAACGGCACGCCCTACGACCCGCTCGCCCACACCGACCCCGACACGTCTCTTGGTGCCGCCGAGCGTCCCATCGGTGGCCTGGGAATCCTGATGGTGAAGAAGATGTCCTCGTCCATCTCCTATTCCCGCACAGGCGACCGCAATGTCCTGACAGTCGAACTGGCATCCGGCGGCTCCGGCAAGTAGAAGCCAGTTGCTAAACTGCGCGTTTTTTTGTATCATGCGTGTTAGGAAATTCAGAAGCAGAGGGCAATGTTCACGGGTCTGATAGAAAAAGTCGGGACGCTGGAGGGTCGCCGCCGCAATGGCGGCGGCTGGCGCCTTGCCGTAGGCGCGCCCTTTTCCGATGACGACCCGCTTGCGATAGGAGAGAGCGTGGCGGTGCAGGGCACATGCCTCACAGTCGCCGCCCTTTCCCCGAATGGTTTTGAAGCCGACCTCCTCGACGAAACCCTGCGGCGCACGGCGCTTGGCTCTTTGGCGATAGGCTCGCCGCTGAATCTCGAACGCGCCATGCGCGCCGACGGCCGCTTCGGAGGCCACATCGTGCAGGGGCATGTGGACGAGGTCGGCGTTGTCGCGGAGGTCGCGCCAGCAGGCCGAGACCGCGTCATCCGCATTTCATGCACCCCCGGCTTCGCGCGCATCTGCGTGGAAAAGGGATCCGTCGCCATAGACGGCGTGAGCCTCACCCTTACCGAGGTCGGCGACGCAACGATTGCCGTGAATGTCATCCCGCACACGCTGAAAGCCACGAGCCTTGACCGTCTCGCAGCCGGTTCGCCTGTGAACCTCGAGGCCGACGTCATCGGCAAATACGTGGCGCGGATTCTCTCTCGACCTGCCTCTGGTGGCGGCCTCACGGAGGAGTCTTTGAGAAAGGCAGGGTTCTATGGTTGACCGCCACAAGGAGAAGTTCGTTGGGGCGCATGTCTCCACCGCCGGGGGCATCTACAACGCGCCACTGAACGCCGCCGCCATCAGAGCCAGTGCATTCGCCCTGTTCGTCAAGTCGCAGAGGATGTGGACTGCGCCGAAAATCGGCGACGCCTCTGTCAAGGCCTTTGCCGCCAACTTGGCCAAGTCAGGCATTGAGCCGCGCTACATTTTGCCCCATGCTGGATACCTGGTCAACCTGGCTTCGCCAATGGACGATGCGCGCGAAAAGTCCATCGAGTCGCTCGTGAGCGAGATGGAGAAGTGCCGCCAGCTATCGCTCACTATGATCAACGTCCACCCCGGCAGCTACGTCAAAATCGGAACGCCTGAGGAGGCCTGCCTGCGCGTCGCGGACAGCATCGACAAGGTCCTGGCGGCCGTTCCGGACGTGGACATCGTCCTGGAGAACACGGCGGGGCAGGGGTCCTATTTGGGTTCGCGCTTCGAGGAGCTGGCGCTCATCATCGAGCATGTCGCCGACAAATCCCGCGTGGGCGTCTGCATCGACACCGCCCATGCCTACGGCGCCGGATTCGATATTGCGAACCCCGACGGCTTCCGCCGCGCCTTCGCCGATTTCGACAGCATCGTCGGCTTCGGGCGGCTGCGCGGAATGCACCTCAACGACACCAAGATGGAATGCGGCTCGCATACCGATAGGCATGCCCAAATTGGCGAGGGCCAACTGGGCTGGCAGACTTTTAAAAGAATCATGGACGACTCCCGCTTCGACGGCATACCGCTCGTGCTGGAGACGCCCGACGAGGCCAAATGGGCCGATGAGATAAGGAGACTGAAGGAACTATGAAACGCATAGCAGTAATTGGAGCAGGTCCCGCTGGAATAGAGGCGGCGATGTCCGCGCGCAAGGCCGGTGCAGAGGCAGTGGCGCTCTTCTCCCGCGAGAGCATCCCCCCGTACGGGCGGCCCTCGCTCCCGGCAGTGGCATTTTCCGGCCGCGACGACAACCCGCCGCCGCTCCACCCTGTAGAGTGGTATGCGAAGAACGGCATCGAGCTGAGGCTCGACACGGCCGTCACCGGCATCGACCTGGAGAACCACCTCCTCAAGACGCTCGACGGCGAGGAGCTCTTCGACGCCTTCGTCCTGGCTGGCGGCGCCAACCCGCTGAAGCCCATCATCCCGGGACTCATGGCCTCGCCATCGCTCTATACGCTTTGGTCGGCGGAGGACGCCCGCAAGATCGCGCGCCACTGCAAGCGCGGCCAGACCATCGCCATCATCGGCGGCGGCCTGATTGGCGTCGAGTCCGCATTGCGTGCCACTAAGGCCGGCAAGAAGGCCATCATTGTCGAGAAAGGCCCGCGCCTGCTGCGTCCGCTTCTCGACGAGCCGGCTGAGAAGATTCTCCGCAAGCGCGTGACCGATGCGGGCGTCGAGGTCATTACCGACGCCTCGGTGACTGGCGCGTCGCAGGTCGCCTCCAAGGTCTGCCTGCGCCTCGCCGGCGCGAAGTCCACGCTTGACGTCGATATGGTCATCCTCTCCGTCGGCTCCAAGGCAAACCTCTCGCTGGCGCAGTCCGCGGGCCTTTCCACCGACCGTGGCATTTGCGTGGATGAGACGCTCCAGACGAGCGCCCCCGACGTCTATGCCGCCGGCGACTGCGTCCAGTTCGGTGCAATCACGCGCTCCTCGGTAATGGCCGCGATAGAGCAGGGGAGGATTGCCGGACGCAACGCCGTGATCGCCTCCGAAACAACCGAACCATCCATTTATACGCCGAAGCAATTCCCCACGCGCATGACATGCGAAGGCATAACCATCTGCGCATGGGGCCAGACCGCCGAGCAGAACTCCTACGCCACCCTTGCCAAGGTGACTGGCGGGAAGCCGCCGGCAGGCTCGGCTCGCTTCAAAGTCGTGCGCGGCGACGGAGTGGTGGTCGGCGTGCAGATGGTCGGGACGGACCTCGGCTTCAACGACCTTATAGCAAAATAGTTTTTTGAATCTTGAATCTTGAATCTGTAATTTGAAATCTGAAATTTGAAATTTGGAATCCAAGATTTGAGATTTGAGATTCAAGATTCGAGTGTGAAATAGGCGCGTCAGCGCAAAACTTCCAAGCATCTTCGATGAACCTCACTCAGAAAATCCTTTCCGCGCACCGCGTCGCCGGCGGCACGAACCCCGGCGAGGAGGTCGCAATCCGCATTGACCAGTGCCTCACACAGGACGCCACCGGCACAATGGCCTACCTCCAGTTCGAGAGCATGGGCCTTGACCGCGTCCGCGCCGAACTGGCCGTAAGCTACGTCGATCACAACACCGTCCAGGTTGGGTTTGAGAACGCCGACGACCACGACTATCTCCAGTCGGTGGCGCGGCGCTATGGCGTGATCTACTCAAAGCCCGGCAACGGCATCTGCCACCAGCTTCACCTTGAGCGCTTCGGCATTCCGGGCAAGACGCTGATTGGCTCCGATTCCCACACGCCCACAGGCGGCGGCATCGGCATGTTCGCCATGGGCGCTGGCGGCATCGACGTGGCCGTGGCGATGGGCGGCGGCCCCTTCCACATCGCCTGGCCGCGCACCATCGGCGTCCGCCTCACCGGCGCGCTCCGCCCCGGTGTGTCCGCCAAGGACGTAATCCTGAAGGTCCTTGAGCGCTACGGCACCAAGGGCAACGTCGGCAAGGTCGTCGAATACTTCGGCCCCGGCGTGGCCACGCTCGACGTCCCATCCCGCGCCACAATCTGCAACATGGGCGCGGAACTTGGAGTCACAACCTCCCTCTTCCCATCCGATGACGTGACCCGCGCCTTCCTGGAGGCCCAGGGCCGTGGCGCCGACTTCGTCCCGCTCGCGCCGGACGCTGACGCCACCTACGATGAGATTTTCGACATCGACCTCTCCGCTCTCGAGCCGCTTGCCGCCGCGCCGCACTCTCCGGGCAACGTTGTCACGGTCGCGTCGCTGGCCGGGATGAAGGTCAACCAGGTGATGATCGGCTCCTGCACCAATTCGTCATACCGCGACATCAAGACAGTCGCGAAGATGCTCGAAGGCAAGCGCGTCGCGGCCGATGTCGAAGTCGGCATCGCGTGCGGCTCGCGCCAGGTTTTCCGGATGCTCGCCGACGAAGGTCTGCTATCCACGCTCATCGCCTCCGGCTGCAGGATCCTCGAGAATGCCTGCGGCTTCTGCATTGGCGCGCACATGTCGCCATCCACCAACGCCGTCAGCCTCCGCACGAACAACCGCAATTTCGAGGCGCGCTCCGGCACGAAGAGCGCGCAGGTCTATCTGGTCAGCCCCGAGACTGCCGCGGCGTCGGCCCTCGCCGGCGCATTCGCGGACCCGCGCCCGCTGGCGCCGCAGCCTGTCTCGCTCCCGGAGCGCTTCACCCTCGACGACTCGATGTTCCTCTACCGCGATACCGCCGGCGTCGGTGTCCCCGGCGCGGAAATCGTGCGCGGCCCGAACATCGGCGAAGTTCCGAAAGGCACGCCGCTGCCGGATGACCTCGCGGCAGTGGCCACAATCAAGGTCGGCGACAAGATCACGACCGACCACATCATGCCGGCCGGAGCCCGCCTGAAGTTCCGCTCCAACGTTCCGCTCTACGCGCACTACGTCTTTGAGCCCGTTGACGCGACCTTCCACGACCGCGCCCTCGCCAACAAGGGCGATGGCCTCGCCAACGTAATCGTGGCGGGGGAGAGCTACGGGCAGGGGTCAAGCCGCGAGCACGCGGCCATGTGCCCGATGTTCCTGGGTGTCCGCCTCGTCGTGGCGAAGTCCATTGAGCGCATCCACAAGGCAAACCTCGTGAACTTCGGCATCGTGCCGTGCATCTTCTCGGACCCGGCCGACTACGACCGCGTGGCGCAGGGCGACCGCATCGTGGCGCACGGCCTGCGCGCGGCCATAGAGGGCGACACCGCCATCACGCTGCGCGACGAGACAAAGGACTTTGACTTCGTTGTCACGGCCAACCTCTCCGAACGCGAGCGCAAGGCCATCCTCGCCGGCGGACTTCTCGCAACCTTGTGACCACCCGCCGCCTGATTCAGGATGATGGAAAAAGAAGGGATGCTCCCTTCAACGGCATCCTGTATTTGCATTCGAAGCACTTTGAAGCGCGGAGTGTCGCCGCCGAGATGGCGGGAGTGCGTCGCCATGCCGCATCGCATGGGTGGAAGGTCCTTGAGGTGACAATAGATGAGGCGCAGTTGATCTCCGCCCTGCGTGAGACGCTGCGCCGCCTCCATCCGCTTGGATGTGTTGTGAACTCTGGCGGCCGCCTGAACCCTTCGCCGCGCCTGTTTGGGAAAATTCCCGTTGTATATGTCGATCCATCGCGGGAACTGTGCCGGCAGGGCGTCGCGCGCGTTGTGATGGACAACGCGGAAATCGCACGCTTCGCCTTTCGCGAACTGATGTCGGGCAATCCGGAGGCGCTCGCCTTCATTGGCGGCCGCTGGAACCGCCTCTGGTCTCGGGAGCGCGGTTCGGCCTTTGCGGCATTGGCCAGAGAGGCCAAGCTGCCCTTCTTCCATTTCCAGTATCGCAGGGAGTCGGATGCGGAGCGCGGTTCGCGCCTACACGACTTCGTGCGTGGACTGCCGCCTCGCTGCGGCGTATTCTGCGCCACCGACCTCACCGCCGCCGACGTGTCCGGATTCGCCATCGAGGAACATCGCCGCGTCCCGCATGATCTCACCTTCGTCGGGGTAAACGACATCGAGCAGAAGTGGAAGCCACCTGCGCCATCTGTGACTAGCGTCCGGCTTGACTTCGAGCGCTTCGGCTACGAGGCCGCAAAGATGCTGGGGAATATCTTGGCCACTTCCGTTTCCGTTGGCCCGCTGATGGTGACGCGGCGTGACTCCACGCGCGGTAGAGGCCGACGCGAGCCGAGTGTCGCCAAGGCCGTTGAGATGATTCGCACCGAGGCGTGTGACGGCCTCACGGCGGAAAAACTCGCCGCGCGTTTCCCTGGCACCCGCCGCCTCTTTGACCTACGCTTTCGCGAGGCGATGGGCCATTCGGTTCTTGACGAGATATTGCATGTCCGCCTGGAGCGAGTGCTGTCGCTTCTCGCGCGCCCAGCCGTGCCCATAGGCGCGATCTACTTCCAATGCGGCTTTCGTTCGGAAATCGCCCTCCACAAACTGTTCACTCGCCGATATGGCGTCTCGATGCGCCAATGGCGGAAGGAACACGCGAAATAATATTTTTCCAAATTGTATAACTTTTGGGTTTGCCAGTGGTGTATAATAATTGGCATCCGCGAGGTCGTGTGACCTGCGGGCCATGCCGACAACAATAAACTTAACCAGGATCAACACCATGAAGAAACTCGTCATCGCGCTCTGCGCCCTCGCCGCCGCATCCGTCCAAGCCGGCGTCAAATACTGGGACAATCCGGCCTTCAAGGCATACGACGCCGACAACTACGTGCAGGACGGCCTCGTCCTCCACTATGACGGCATCCGCAATGTCGGCCTCAACCAGCCGCACTCGACCACCGCCACAACGTGGGTGAACCTCGCCAACCCCGGCACCCAGGATTTGACGAAGGGCGGCACCGGCAAGAACTCCAGATGGCTTGACGACGGATACTTCTTTGACGGCACGAACTGGTTCGGGAACACCGGCCTGACGATTGCCTCCCCCTACGAGACGGAATGCCTTGTCGATGCCAACTGTTCCGACCATGTTGCAAAGAAGAACATCGGGTATGTGTTCTTCCCGGTGGGCGACAGCAACCACAACTGGGAAAAATGGTCGCTCGCCATTCGCAATTCAACCACCGACGGCGTTTGGTTCAATACGCACTACTACACCTCGGACCGTCCGAAAATCAAGAACACCGACGCCTTCACTTTCCTCACGATGATCGCCAACGGCACATACGCGGCGATTTTCAGCGGGCTCACCGAACCGACGGGGGCCACGGGACGCTACGGCCTCAAGAGCGGGACAACGTCGATCGGCTCGTTCACGTCCGACGGCTGGGGAATCGGCGGCAACCCCAGCGGCGGCACGCAGCAGCTGATCGGGACCATCAAAAGCTTCCGCCACTACAGCCGGGTCCTGTCGCTTGAGGAACGCGCATGGAACCGCGCCGTTGACAACTATCGCTTCTTCGGCAAGCTTGTTTCCGCGATTCCCGTGACGAATGCGGTGATCGCCTCGGCGGTTGCCAACGTTTCGGGCAACGAGAAGGCCGGTGCCTATGCGGTCGATGCCAGCGGCTATACCTTCTCCGCCCCTGCTTCGAAGACGGTTGATGGACGTGCCTACACCTGCACGGGCTACACGCTCGAAGCATGGGACGATGCCACCGGCGACTGGGGCGCCCCGGAAGACCACAGCGGCTCCCTGTCCTGCGCCGTGACGGAAACGTCGCGGGTTCGCATCACCTGGCAGTGGACGGCCGGCGACGGCATCGTGACGCGCTACACGACCGCCGACTATGTGCAGTACGGCCTTCTCCTCCACTACGACGGCATCCGCAACCTCGGCGCCGACCAGCCGCATAGTAGTAACATGACCGCATGGAAGAACCTCGCCCCTGCCGGCGGCTGGGACATGACCTTCCACGCCAAGAGCGGGGTCACGAAGCCCGGCGAATGGCGCGCCGACGGCTACCGCTTCGAGCAGCAGTCCTGGTTCACTCCAGGCGTCGCTTTCACGCTGCCTTCCAATCAGACCGTCCAAATTGCCGTCGAGGCCAACGGCCTGGACCAGGAGGCCTACCGCAACAATTCGAACCAAATCGTCAACGAGTCCTACCTCTGGTATAACACCGGAGCGTTCACCAATGCTGGCTCCATTTCCCTGCGGCGCGACAACAACGCCACGGGAAACGAGTTCTTCGACTGGACGACGCACGGCTACAGCACGGCCACCGGAAACGCCGCCGCCCGGCCCGCCGCCTGCCAGCCGAACGGAACCCCGCTTCGCTATGTGACCACGGTCCTCGCTGACGACTACACGGCCGCGTTCCTTGGCACGTCGATTCCCACGACGATATCTTCAAGCCGCTGGGTCACATACGCCGTGCGCATGGCCCTCACCTCCACGCCTCAAGTTCAGACGGCCAGCGGCAATGGCTTCTACATCGGTGGACTTGCTGACAATACATTGCGGAAGTTCCGCGGCACGATTCACAACTTCCGCTTCTACAACCGCGTCCTCACTGACGCGGAGCTGGCGCTGAACCGCGTCATTGACGACTACCGCTTCCACGGCGTCATGCCCGTGACGAACGTCATCGTCGCCTCCTCGCACTCCTTGCTTGCTGGCAACGAGGCGAACGGCAACTACGAAATCTCCGGCTCCTACACGTTCAGCGCGTCCGCGGAGACGCGGACGGACTCCCGCGGATTCTCCTACGACTTCAAGGGCTACACGCTCGAAGCCTGGGACGCCGCCGCGCAGAAGTGGGGCGAACCCGTTTTGCACGAAAGCGAAAACGCCTTCGCCTACGCCGTCGCCACCTCCCCCGCCAAGGTCCGCCTCACCTGGGTCTGGGAGGCGTCCGGCAACCTCCGCACCGCCGCCGACTACGGCCTTTCCGACTACGTTTCCTCCGGCCTCATCCTGCACTACGACGGCATCAAGAACATCGGCGAGGAAAGCGCGGATGTCTCGAACCCGACATCCGCGTGGTCCAGGGCGTGGGCGAACCTCGTCGATCCCGGAACGTTCACCCTCTCGCGCCAGGACAAGAAGACGGGAAAAACGACGACAGGAGCCGGCGCCTGGGATGCCGACGGCTTCGCCTTCGTGAACCTCAACGCCACAACCGGCAGCTGGTTCCAGTGCAATACTCCGCTCCATCTTCCCCCGGCCCATACCTTCCAGTTCCTTGCCGATGCCAGGGTCGCCGAACAGCACAATACGGACTGCACCTACCTGATGTTCAACGAAACATGGCAGAAGTCGTCTCTCGCCATTCGCACGAAGAGCGACTACAGCTACGCCCTCTACTACGTCCCGGACACGACGGTCGGCGACAGTTCTGGCTACTCGCGGCCGAAGCTCCTCGACACCGGGGACGCAAACTCCAAATACACATACGCGACCGCCATGATCGACGGCAGGAAGGCGATGATCTTCGCGGGGACGGATTATCCGACGGACAACCCCAACTTGAAAACCTCGCCGAACGCCGCCACGGCCCAGACGCTCACCAAGATCCGCATCGGCGGTGGAAATGCGGGGGACGGAACGCAGGACTTCACAGGGAAGATCAAGAACGTCCGCTACTATGACCGCATCCTCACGCCGGAGGAAATGAGGCGCAACCGCCAGGTCGATAGCGCCCGCTACTTCGGCGAACTGGCCTTCACGAACGTCGTGGTGGCCGTGGGAGAAGGTCTCGATGTCACCGCCACGCCTGCCCCCGGCGCATACGCCGTCGAGGGCACCTACACCTTCTCTGTTGAAGCGGGCAACGACGCCCCTAATGGCTACAAGCTGGAGGAGTGGGATGGAACGCAGTGGTCGAACGCGCAGGTCGTCGAGTCGCTTTCCTACACCTACGACGCCGCGACAAGCCCCGCCATGGTGCGCGTCACCTGGCGCAAGGTCAACCCCTTCGTGCTGATGATGAGGTAGGGATGGTTTTCCTCCTCATCAAGGGTGACATGTTTGTCGCGGAGGCTGGAGAATTGGTAGAATAGATGGACTTAAAAACCGCCATCTGTTTTGCCATGTCATCACTTCACGATATTTCCTGGGCCGACTATTCGGCTCTGTCCATTGAGGGCAAGGTCCCGCTGCTGGCGCGGCCGGACGGCATGCCCTTCCACACGCTCTTTGCGCAGCAGTTCGGACGCAAGGAGCTTGACCGCATCTGCGACCTCGCCACGAAGATCCGCTTCATCGCGAAGAGCCGCGACGGCATGGACTTCCTCCAGGGCCTGCTGTCGCACAAGCGCGCGATGATCTACTTCACGCAGCCCTCCAGCCGCACTTTCCTTTCTTTCTTGAGCGCCTGCCAGATACTTGGCATCAAGACCGGGGAAGTGCGCGACGCCGCCGTGTCAAGCGAATTCAAGGGCGAGAGCCGCGAGGACTCCATCCGCACCTTCAGCTCCTACTTCGACCTCATCATCATGCGCACGCAGGAGAAGGGGCTTGCGGAGCGGATGGCGCACGCCCTCTCGCAATCGGACCGCCCCGTTCCCATAATCAACGCGGGCTCCGGCAAGGACCAGCATCCAACGCAGGCGCTGCTCGACATCTACACGCTCAACCGCTCCTTCGAGAAAAAGGGCGGCCTGGCGAACCGCACTGTCATGTATGTGGGCGACCTCGCGCGCGGCCGCACGGTGCGCTCCCTCTCAAACCTCCTAACCAACTACGAGGGCATGCGCCATGTGTTCGTGGCGCCGCCGCAACTCCAGATAGGCGACGACATCGTGGCCATGCTAAAGGCGCGTGGCAACGAGGTTGTGCTCTCCGATGACATGCGCGCCTGGCTGCCGCGCGTCGATGCCGTTTACATGACGCGCATCCAGGACGAATGGGACGCCACTAAGGGCGAGAGCGCACGCATAGACACTTCGCGCTTCAAGATAGGCGCTGCGGAAATGGCGCTGATGGGCGCCAACGCGATACTAATGCACCCGCTGCCGCGCCGCGACGAGATTTCAACGGACTGTGATTCCGACCCCCGCGCCAAATACTGGCGCCAGATGCGCAACGGGATGTGGGTGCGGACGGCTTTGATCGCCGCCACGTTTGACTGTGACGACATGATTCTCGCCTGGCGTTCACGCCAGTAGGGAAATATGATATAATGATTTTTAATTGCATAATGCAATTTTAAGGAGAACACTATGCCAAAGGAATTCAAATTCGAAATCAAGAAGACCCTGTGCGTCCTCTCTGAAGGTTCAAAGAACTGGACGAAGGAACTCAACATCGTTTCGTGGAACGATGGCGAGCCCAAGTATGATCTTCGCGATTGGTCGCCAGACCATGAGAAGATGGGCAAGGGCATTACCCTGAGCGCCGAAGAGCTGGTCGCGCTGAAGGGCTGCCTCAACTCAATCGAACTCTAGTAGGCCGCTGGCCGGGCCGGGACGGTTTGCCCCGGCTGTTCCTCTGGGCGCGGGAACGGCGATTCCCGCGTGTCGTTCTTCCTTTATATGCAAAAGCTTCAGCGCACCTATTGGAATGGGCTCTCCGCGGAATACCAGCGCGTGATGAGCATCTCGCTTGAAGACTTCCATTACGGTCCGCAGATTCCTGGCGATTCGCGCCTGCGCATCCTGCCTCCGCTGCATCGTGGAATGCGCGCCTTGGAGTTGGGCTGCGGCGCCGCGCAGAACTCCATATTCCTCGCAAGGCACGGCCTAGACTGCACGGCCATGGACATATCCCGCGGGCAACTGGACGCCGCGCGTAGGCTCGTCGCTGCGGAGGGCGTTGAAATAACTCTCCGCAACGCGCCAATAGAGCGCTTTGCGGAGAAGGTCGATGGACTCTTCGACTTGATTCACTCCTCGCATGCCTTCGAGTTCATCGAGGATCCCGGCGCTACAATCATGCAGTGCGCAAAATTCCTGAAGCCAGGCGGGTCGCTTGTAATCTCCACAGTCCATCCGCTCTACAACGGCGACTGGGAGGAGAACATCGACGAAGATGGCAACGTCTGCGGCATGGGGCTCTTTCTCCCGCACTACTTCTCGCCGCCAGACGACGTGCGCACCAAGGACGGGCGCGTCGAGGTGATTTCACGCGCCTATCCAGTCTCTTCATGGTTCGACTGGTTCCGCGCCGCAGGGCTTGAGGTCACGGCTCTTAGCGAGCCCGCCGAGCAGAGTGACGGCACTCCGCCCTACACCAGCCCTGACTGGGCCGACAACGAAGGTGAACTGGCCGCAATCCCCGGGACGCTGATTGTCGCGGGGAAGGCGGCTGGGCGCTAATGGCGGACAAATGGGGCGCTAGGCTTTTTGCGCCTGCTGCTCCTTGGCGGAATCCTTGAAGGAGACGCCGCGCGGCTTCGCCACGATTTCTCCGATAATCGAAGGCTGGACCTTGGCCTTGCGGAGAATGGCCATGGCCTCCTGGGCCTTCCTGCGGTCAACGATGACGACGAAGCCAATGCCCATGTTGAAGACGCGGTACATCTCGTCGTGATCGACCTTGCCGACCTTCTCGATGAAGTCGAAAATCGGCGGGACCTTCCAAGTGGAGCGGTCGATGACGGCCTGGCACTTCGGGGGCAGGACGCGCGGGATGTTGTCCACGAAGCCACCGCCGGTGATGTGTGCCATGCCATGGATCTGCATCTTGGTCATGAGGGCCTTCATCGGCTTGAGGAAGCTACGGTGGGTGGCGAGGAGGGCGTCGGCAATGCGCGTCCTGGTGCCGGGAAGGAGGTCGTTCACCGTGAGGCCGCACACATCGAAAATGACATGGCGCGCAAGGGTGAAGCCGTTCGTCTGGAGGCCGCCCGAGGCAAGACCGATGATGACATCGCCCGGCTTGATTTTCTCGCCGGTGATGACGCGCGTCTTCTTCACTGCGCCGACGATTGTCCCCACGAGGTCGTATTCGCCATGCGGATAGACGCCGGGGAGCTCGGCGGTTTCGCCGCCGAGGAGGGCGCAGCCATTCTGCTTGCAGGCGCGCACGAGGCCGGAGACGATGTCCTGGAAAATATGGCCGTTGAACTGGGAGGCGCCAACGTAGTCGAGGAAGAAGAGAGGCTCGGCGCCCTGCACGAGGATGTCGTTCACGCAGTGGTTGACAAGGTCTTCGCCAACGGTGCCATGGCGCTTGGCCAGGCAGGCCACTTTGAGCTTGGTGCCTACGCCGTCCGTGGAGCCAACTAGGAGGTAGTCTGCGCCGGGTGACTTGAAGAGGCCGCCGAAATTGCCGATGCCGCCGACTGAACCCTTGGTGGCAGTGGAGGAGACCATCTTCTTTACGGAGCGGATGCCCTCCATTTTGGAGTCGATGTCAACGCCTGCATTTGCGTATGAGGAAGGCTTTTTAGTGACTTCCTTTGCGACGGGTTCTGACTTGGTTGCTGGGGCGGTCGCCTTAGGCGCGGGCTTTTTAGTTGTCATTGTGCTGGATCCTACTCTACAAGGGTACAATACGGCGAATACACCGTAAAAATTGGCATCAATGATACCAAAACACGCGCAAAAAGTCCACTTTTGGCGGTGTTTCGAGCCTTAGAGCCTTAGAGGCCGGCGCCGTGGCACTTCTTGAATTTCTTGCCGGAACCGCAGGGGCAGGGGTCGTTGCGCCCGACGTTCTTGAACTGGTCGGGCACTGCCGCCGCCGCAGGCATAGGACGAGGGGCTGGCCCACGAGCCCCAGGTGGCGGCGTGGAAATCGCACCTGGCGGCGGCGTAGAGATAGCACCTGGCGGCGGCGTGGAAATCGGGGCGCTGGGCATGGGCATTGGACTTGGCATCCTGGCACCTGGGGGCAGGGCGCCACTGGCGCGTGCGCGGGCAAGCGCGGCTGCCTGCGCCGCAGCAATGATATTGACTTCGGCGTGCATGGTCTGCTGGCGCTGGCGCGTGGCCATCGTCTTGTTCACGAAGGCGCGGAGCCTCTGAATCGTCTCGGGCGACGTGTAGGCGCGGAAGATGGTCTGCGCGATGCGCATCTTGATGTTGCCCATCAGCTCCTCGAACATCCCAAACGCCTCGCGCTTGTATTCCACGAGCGGATCGCGCTGGCCGTAGGCGCGCAATCCCACGCCGTGGCGCAGCTCGTCCATCGCGCGCAGGAACTGCTGCCACTGGTTGTCGATGGACTGGAGAAGGATCATGCGCTCGACGTATGGGAGGGACTCCTGGTTCTCGAAGGAGCACTTCTCCGCGTAGGCCTCCTCGATCTTGCCGAAGATGATGCGGCCAGCCTCCTCCGGTTCACCTGCGAGGCCGGAGATCGAGGCGGGGTCGATGGCGACGGGGAAGTTGGCGTGCGTCCAGTCGATTAGCTCTTCTGGCTGGGCCGCCTTCTTGTCGGAGAGGTATTTCTCGCACTGCGTCATCACGATGTCGTTCACGACGTCGAGGATGTTGGCGCGGACGTCCTCCGGCGGCGCGGTGATGATCTTGTTGCGGAAGGTGTATATCACCTCGCGCTGCTTGTTCATCACGTCGTCGTATTCGAGGGTGCGCTTGCGGATGGAGAAGTTCTGCTCCTCGACGCGGCGCTGCGCCGTCTCCACTGAGCGGTTGAGCCAGGGGTGTTCGAGGGCCTCGCCCTCCTGCATCCCGAAGCGGGTCATGATGTTCGCCATGCGCTCGGAGCCGAACAGGCGCATGAGGGAGTCCTCGAGGGAGATGTAGAAGCGGGAGGAGCCCGGATCGCCCTGGCGGGCGCAGCGGCCGCGAAGCTGGCGGTCGATGCGGCGCGACTCATGGCGCTCGGAGCCGATGACATGGAGGCCGCATGGCCTGTCAACGAGAAGGTCGCGGAGGGTCTTGGGTTGGCCTTTGGGCTTTTCGTCGAGGGTGAGCTGCGACTTGATGGTGTCGTCGGAAACCCAGACTACGCCGGGGCCAAGCTTTATGTCGGTGCCGCGTCCGGCCATGTTGGTGGCGATCGTGACCATTCCCGGCTGTCCGGCCTGGGCGACGATCTCCGCCTCCTTGGCGTGGTTCTTCGCGTTGAGGACGTTGTGCGGAATTCCGGCATGGCGGAGAAGGCGGGACAGAAGTTCCGAAGTATCGACGTTCACCGTGCCGAGCAGGACGGGCTGGCCGCGCCCGTGGCAGTCGGTGACTTCCTGGATGATGGCGGCGAACTTCTCGCGCTGCGTCTTGTAGATGAGGTCGTTGTAATCGACGCGGCGGATCGGGCGGTTCGTCGGAATCGGGATGACGTCGAGCTTGTAGATTTCCTTGAACTCGCCGGCCTCGGTTTCGGCGGTGCCGGTCATGCCGGCCAGCTTCTTGTAGAGGCGGAAGTAGTTCTGGATGGTGATGGTGGCGAGGGTCTGCGTCTCGCGCTCGATCTGCACGCCTTCCTTGGCTTCGACTGCCTGGTGGAGACCATCGGACCAGCGGCGGCCGGGGAGGATGCGGCCAGTGAACTCATCGACGATCAGGACGTGGTTGTTCTGCACGACGTAATCGACGTCCTTCTCGTAGAGGCAGTAGGCGCGGAGGAGCTGGTCGCAGTTCTGGACGCGCTCGGAGCGCAGGGCGAAGTCGGCCTGGATGGTGCGGCGCTTCTCGGTGCGCTCTTGGACGGAGAGCGACTTGTCGCCGTCTAGCTGCGACATCGCCGTCGCGAGGTCTGGGATGACGAAGAGTTCGGGGTTGGAGGGGTCGAGTGTCTCGCAGCCCTTGTCGGTGAGGGCTACTTCGCGGCTCTTTTCGTCGATGGTGAAGAGAAGGTGCTCGGTAAGTGCGCGCGCCTCGTCCTTGTGCATCTCGGTGAGCATCATGCTCTCGACCTGCTCATGCAGCTTGCGGACGGCCGGATCCTCGATAAGGTGGAGGAACTGCTTGTGCTTGGGCATGCCATGGTAGAGCTTGTAGAGGCCGTTCATGGCCTCCGCCTCGTCTCCGGCATCAAGTGCGCCGCGAATCTCTGAGGCGATTGCGTTGCAGAGGTCGCGCTGGCGGCGGACGAGTCCCTCGATTTTGGGCTTCAGTTCGTCGTATTGGTGCGAGGAGACGTCTGCTGGACCGGAGATGATGAGCGGCGTGCGGGCTTCGTCGATGAGGATGGAGTCAACTTCGTCGATGATGGCGAATTCGTGGCCGCGCTGCACGAGGTCTTCGGGCTTGTAGGCCATGCCGTTGTCGCGCAGGTAGTCGAAACCGAATTCGGAGTTGGTGCCGTAGGTGATGTCGCACCCGTACTGATCGCGGCGCTGGGCGCTGTTCATGGAGTTCTGGATGCAGCCCACGGTGAGGCCCAGATACTCGTAGATTGCGCCCATCCACTGGCTGTCGCGGAGGGCGAGGTAGTCGTTCACGGTCACGAGGTGGACGCCCTTGCCGGTGAGCGCGTTCAAGTAAAGGGGCAGTGTGGCGACGAGGGTCTTGCCTTCGCCGGTCTGCATTTCGGAGATGTTGCCCTGATGGAGGACGATGCCGCCGATCAGCTGCACGTCGAAGGGTACCATCTCCCATGTGAGTTCGTGTCCGCAGACCATGCGCTTGGAGCCGCAGAGGCGGCGGCAGGCGTTCTTGACGGTCGCAAATGCCTCGGGGAGGATGTCGTCGAGTGTCTCGCCTTTTTCGAGGCGAGCGCGGAACTCGGCGGTCTTTGCCTTGAGTTGGTCATCGGAAAGGCTCTGGTAGGAAGCCTCGATTTCGTTGATGCGTTTAACGATTGGCCAGAGCTTCTTGAGCTCTCGTTGGGTCTTGGTGCCGAAAATAAGTTTAAGAAGGTTCATGGTGAACAACCATTCTACTAAATTTTGGGATTTTTTGCCGCAGAAGGGTTTTTGCTATTATAGAAGGGCATGAGAGTCATAGCGGATGCGGTGCGCGGAGCTGTCGCCGGGGCGCTTGAAGGCGCACCGGCGGGGGCGTCCTTTGCCCTCCCTACTCTCCCCGGCGCCTCTGCTGCACTCGTGGCGCTTGCCGTTTCGCGCATCAACCCTGACCGCGACATATTCGCCATCACCGCCGGCATCCGCGAGGGCGAACGACTCTTCTCCGACCTCCGCGTTTTTGACAACGCGCCAGCGAATGAGCCGCTTCTTCTCCAGCCTCCCGAGGCGCAGGGCTCGCACGACCCAGACCGCGACGGCATGCGCCTCGCCTTCGCCCGCGCCCTCGTCGGCGACGCCGGCCGTCCAGGCCGTATATTCATCGCTGCCGCGCCCGACCTCCTCTCCCCGCTGCCCGACCCCGAAGCCGTCGCGTCCGGCGGAATCCGAGTCTCCTCCACAACCCCCTCGCCAATCCCCTTCGGCGACTACTCCTCGCGCCTTGCCGAACTCGGCTACCGTCGCGCCGCAACTGTCGAGGAGAAGGGCGCCTTCGCCGTGCGCGGCGGCCTCATCGACGTTTGGCCGCCAACAGCGCCATTCCCGCTCCGCATCGACTTCTTCGGCGACGACATCGAGACTATCCACCAGTTCGACCCCGCTTCGCAGCGCTCGCACGAGTCGTGCGACGAGGCATGGATCCCCAACTGCTCGCCGGAGTCGCTGCCTTCAGTGATGCCGCTGGAGAAGGCGCGAGAAGGCTCAATCTTCATCTGGCTCGAATACGATGCCGCCAGGGAGTCCGCGCGCTTCCAGATTGAGGGCGTTGCCAATGGCGACCCCTTCGCCAGCCTTGAGGAAACGATCTCGAAGCGCACCCCCTTCCTCCGCCTCTACACTGGCGAGCCGGCGCCGCAGGGAGTTCCTACGCTCCCCCTCGCGCCGCTTCCGCCGCCAGGGCTTGCCGACTTCGAGGGCCTCGCCTCCGACCCGCTTCTCCGCGCCGACGCGCGTCGCCGCCTTCTTGCCGGACTTGAGGAGCGGGCCGCTGACGGCGAGAGCGTGTTCGTCTGCATAGACACCGCCGGCGGCCTTGACTGGCTTTCCCGCGAAATCGGCCACAAGTCGGACATCGAATTCTGCCAGGCCCTCCTTTCCGGCGGCTTCTCATGGCCTGATCTGAAGTTGACCGTCCTCGCGCAGCCAGACATCTACGCCACGCGCAAGGCAGGCGTCCGCCGCTTCGTCGCGCCGTCCGTCCGCTTTACCGGCGAGCGCGTGAACCATCCCGACGAACTCAGGCCCGGCGACCTCGTCGTCCACCTCGACCACGGCATCGGCCGCTTCAAGGGCATGGTCAAGACGACCGGCGCAGACGGCCGCGAGCAGGACGCCTTCTGCGTCGAATACGCCGATGGCGTGGAACTCCACGTCCCGCTTTCGCAGGCGCATCTGCTCGGGCGCTACATTGGCGTAGCCGGACAGAAGGTCTCCCTCCACAAACTTGGCGGGACGCGCTGGAAGGGCGAGTGCATAAAGGCGCAGAAGGCGGTCGTGGATTACGCATCCGTCCTCCTCGAACTTCAGGCGCGGCGCGACGCCAACCCAGGCATAGCCTTCGACCCCGCACCGCCCTGGCTCGACGTCTTCGAGGCGTCCTTCCCCTTCAAGGAGACCAAGGACCAGGTGACCTGCATCGAGGCCGTGAAGCGCGACATGTCCAACCCGAGGCCGATGGACCGCCTCATCTGCGGCGACGCCGGATACGGCAAGACAGAGGTCGCCATGCGCGCGGCCTTTATCGCCGTGATGAACGGCTACCAGGTCGCGGTCCTTGCGCCAACCACCATCCTCGCCGAGCAGCACTACGCCACCTTCCGCGAGCGCATGGGCGCGTTCCCCGTTACCATCGAGGCCGTGAGCCGCCTGCGCACGCCCGCAACGCGCCGCCGCATCCTCTCCGCCGCCGCCTCGGGTTCCGTTGACATTCTCATTGGCACGCACGCCATCATCGCCTCGGAAGTGTCCTTCGCGAAGCTGGGGCTTCTCATCATCGACGAGGAGCAGCGGTTCGGCGTCGGCCACAAGGAGCGCCTGAAGTTGTTCAATTCGTCGGTGGACGTCCTGACCCTGAGCGCCACGCCGATTCCGCGCACCCTCTACATGAGCATGACCGGCGCGCGCGACATGTCCCTGCTCCAGACGCCCCCGCAGGAGCGGCTTGAAATCGAGACTCGCGTCGTGCGCGACTCCGACGCCGTCATCCGCGACGCCATCACACGCGAACTTGCCCGTGACGGCCAGGTGTTCTTCCTCCACAACCGTGTCTTCACGATTGGCCTCGTTTACAACCGCCTCCGGAAACTCGTCCCCGAGGCGCGAATTACAATCGCGCACGGTCAGATGAAGTCCGCAGAGCTGGCGGCGGCGATGCGGCGCTTCGAGTCGGGCGAATGCGACATCCTCCTTTCGACCTCCATCGTGGAGAGCGGGCTGGACATCCCCCGCGCCAACACGATCATCATCGACCGCGCCGACCGCTTTGGCCTCGCGGAACTCTACCAGCTGCGGGGCAGGGTGGGCAGGTCGTCGCGGCGCGGCCACGCCTTCCTGCTCATCCCGGAGCAGGGCGTAATCGACGGCGACGCCCGCGAGCGTATCCGCGCCATGCAGCGCCACGGCGGCCTCTCCGGAGGCCTGGGCCTCGCCCTCCGCGACCTAGAGATACGCGGCGCCGGCAACCTCCTCGGCGCGGAGCAGAGCGGCCACATCGCCTCCGTGGGCTTCGGCCTCTACTGCCAGCTGCTTCGCCGCACGGTGGCCCGCCTCAAGGGCGAGAAACTGCCGGACATCGTCAACGTCGATCTCCTCCTCGATTTCATCGACGTGGCCGATGCCGGCGCCGGCGGGGAAGGGGACGAAGCCGCCTCCGGCGAGCAGCGGGCCAGGGCCTGCATCCCAGCCGCCTACATCGACGACGAGCCTCTGCGCATGGGCATCTACCGGCGCATCGCCGAGGCGACCAACGTAAACGAAATCCGCGACCTCGGCGTGGAGCTGGAGGAGCGATTCGGCAAGCCGCCGCTGGAGGCGCAGCGGATGCTGCGGATCGCCGAACTTCGCATAGTCGCCGCGCGTCGCGGCGTTACGCGCATCGAGACCGCAGGCGGCGTAATCCGCCCCTACGACATTCGCGGCATGGCGCGGCCCGGCGCCGGTGGCCACTTCGCACGCCTGCGCGGCAAGGACGCCGACGCGCAGCTCACTTCGGTATTCAGGGCGATTTCCTCACTTGGCAATGGACGCAATTGAGAGAATTTCATTCCGCGTCGAAACCTCGCCGCAGTCCGGCGTCGGCGTCCTTCTCATGTTGCCGTCCGCATGGAACGGGCGCTTCGTCGGCGTAGGGAGCGGCGGCGCGGGAGGCGTCCTCCGTGACGACGCCCTGCTCCCGTACGCCCGCCAGGGCTACGCCGCGGCGATGACCGACCTCGGCACCGCACCTGACACCCGCCTCGCCGGATGGCGGAACCAGGACGTCCTCCGCGACTTCGGTCACCGCGCCACCCATGTGATGACGTTGGCCGCCAAGGAGCGCGTCTCGGCCAAATACGGGCGCTCTCCGGAGTTCTCCTATTTCGTCGGCGCATCCACCGGAGGCCAGCAGGCTTTCTCCGAGGCGCAGCGCTATCCCGAGGACTACGACGGCATCCTTGCCGGCGTCCCCGCGCACTGCCGGACACGTCTCCACGCCTACTTCCTCTGGAACTGGCAGCGGACGCGCCACCAGGATGGTTCGCCGCTTTTCTCCAAGGAGCAGTTGGCTGTGATCCGCGCCGCCTGCCTGGATGCCTACGCGTCGCGAGAGAATTTCCCCGGCGCCGCCGGTCGCTTCGTGTCCGCGCCGCGTTGGGACGATACGGCGATCGCCGATGCAATCGCCATAGCGGCGCGCCGCGATTCGTCGCTTGGCCGCGAACATCTGGCCGCGCTGGAGAAACTGTTCAGAGGCCCTCGCCACGCAGTCACTGGCGCAAGGATATTCGACGGCATCCCGCCGGCCGCGCGCTTCGACCTCGCCCGCTCAAACCTCTACCTCTTCAACTGGGCCTTTGGGCCGAATGTGGACTACGCCGCCCTGGACTTCGGCGCGGACTACGACCGCTATTTCGCAGCCCTTGCGCCGGAGCTGGATGCCGAGGACGAGAATATCGACGCCTTCCGCGACAGGGGAGGGAAGATGGTCGTCTATGCCGGAACGCAGGACTCATGCGTTCCCTGCGGCGCCACTCTTGACTACTACAGCCGTCTTGCCACGCGCCTAGGTGGCCCTGGTGCGGCGTTGGGGTTCTGCCAGCTCTTTCTCCTGCCTGGACGAGAACACTTCGGCGGCAAGGGGATTCAGGAGATTCGCAGGCCGCTTGAGGCGCTGCGCCGCTGGCGGGAAAAGGACATCACGCCCTCGATGGAGGGCGTGTCATGCACGGAGCACCGCGTGGTGCCCCTGTCGCCGTGGACGCCTGATGGCGGCCGCTAGTGCAGATTCAGCACGTCGGCTGGCGCGAGGACGGGCACGCCGGCGGCCTTGAGTGCGGCGTCGGCCTTTTCGGCGTCGTCAAATCGGAAGACCAGGATGGCCTCCTTGCCGACATGCGCCGCAAAGGCATACATGTATTCGATGTTCACGCCGGCCTTCTCGATGATGGCGAGGAGGTTTGTCATGCCGCCCGGTTCGTCGCGGACGCCAACGGCGAGGACATCGCGGACGTTGACGACCATCCCGGCGGCCTTGAGGGCGGCGCAGGCCTTGTCGCAGTCATCCACGATTAGCCGCACGATGCCGAACTGCTGGGTGTCGGCAAGCGAGAGGGTGACGATGTTGATCTTGGCGTCGGCGAGCGTCCGGCATATCGTGGCGAGATGTCCGGGCTTGTTCTCCAGGAACAGCGATATTTGCTTGATGGTCATAGCGGTCTCCTTGCTTTTGCGGCTTGGTTTTGATTTCCTGATGACAATTCTCCCAAATTGCGCCGCTTCCGTCAAGCCTAAGGCACAATTGTTGCACTTCCAAACTTCCTCCGTTCCCCGTTCCCCATTCCCCGTTCCCTATTCCCTCATTTCCACATTGGCTGTTTCCATATTTTCACATTTCCACATTTTCACATTTCCCATTCCCTCTCTTCAACTTTTCAACCTTTCAACCCTCTAAACATCCAGGGCGCGTCAGCGCCAAACCTCCAAGGCGCTTGCGCCAAACCTCTAAACTTCTATGGCGCTTGCGCCAAACTTCCCCGTTCCCCGTTCCCCGTTCCCCATTCCCCGTTCCCCGACCCTCCTTGCGGTAGCTTTCCCCATGGTGTAAAATGGGAATCCGTGAACATCGTCTATTTCCAATATCCATGGCGTTTCTGGCGGACGCGCCTTGCCGGCATCTACCGCTACGCAGCCTCCGCTGGATGGCGCGTGCAGGTGATTGAACACGGCCTCACCGCCCTCCCCGTCGCCAAGGCCATCGCCTTCTGGCGCCCCGACGGCTGCATTGTGGAGCGCTCCGTAATGGACACCCCCGGCTTCAGGGCCTCGGATTTCCGCGACACCCCTGTCGTCTATTGTGACGCAAACCCAAAGCGTTTCCGCCGCCCCAGCATGGCCGTCGTCCACGACTCCTCTGGAACCGCCGCCCTCGCCGCCCGTGAACTGATCTCCCTCGGTTTCCGCAACTTCGCCTTCGTGGGAAACATTATCCCCCGCGACTGGTCCGACCGCCGCCGGAAGGTCATGGCCGCCGAAGCCGTCAAGGCCGGCGGGACTTTCGCCTCTTTTGAGCCTGGCGGCCCCGACTCCATCGCCGCGTTCTTCGCATCCATTCGCCCTTGGCTTCGCGCTCTCCCCACGCCCTGCGGACTCCTCGCCGCAAACGACATTTCCGCCGACCTCGTCCTCCAGGCCTGCGCCATGGAACAGATAGAGGTCCCCGACGAGATCGCCGTCATCGGCATTGACAACGACACCCTCATCTGCCGCCACGCCACTCCGACCCTCACCAGCGTCATGCCGGACTTCGAGCAGTCGGGCTACCTCGCCGCGCAATTGCTCGACGAGGCGATGGCCGGCAACTGCGCGCCCCGCATCGTGAAGTTCGGCGCCGCCCACATTGTCCGGCGCAATTCGACAATCAAGTTCGAGCGGCGCGACGGCGCGGTGCGGCGGGCCGTCGCGCGTATCCGCGAAACATCCGGCGTCGGCCTCACCCCGGCCGAAGTGTGCCGCGAGATCGGCGGCAGCCGGCGCGGTGCCGAATACCGCTTCCGCGAGGCAACCGGGCGCTCAATCGGTGAGGAGATTGCCGCCGCCCGCGTCGAACACGCCAAGACCCTGTTGCTCATCCGCGAGCAGCCCATCGAGTCCATCGCGGCCGAGTGCGGCTACGAAGATGCCTCCTCCCTCCGCCGCGCCTTCAAGAAGGCCACCGGCCTATCCCTGCGCGACTGGCGCAACGCCACCGCTCCTGCGTAACTCGCACGAAAGTTTTTGCGCAATGCGCATGGCTATTCTAATGGGGCTGTGGTATAATTGTTGCCATCAACTCGGTCGCCGATTGCATTCGGCAGCAGACAACCGAAAAACATTCCAAGGAGAAACTGCCATGAAGACAACAAAGTCAATTCTTTCAATCATCGCCGCTGGCGCGCTTGCGTTGCCAGTAACCGCCGACACCGTGGCCTGGTGGCACTTCGACGAGGCCGACCCCGGCGCGACCGCCGCAGGCGTCAGCATCGGCGGCTCCGTCTCCGGCGCCGACGCCACCGCTTACGCGCTCGCAGATAAAACCCGCTCCACCGCCAACGGCGAATACATGCCCAATTTCGCTCGGCCGTTCGCCGGCCTCGCCGTTTACGACCCCGTCACGGGCACGACGCGCACCAATCGCGCCGCGATGAAGTTCACCACCGCCAAAGGCAGCGGCTCCGGTACCCTTGCCTACTATGGCGGCTGCCTCATTGTTACCAACACCGCGTCGCTCCTTTCCGGCTGCACGTCGGCCTTCACCGTCGAGGCCTACATCTGCACCACGGGTGGTTTGGATGTCGCCCAAAATTTCGGACCCATCGTCGCCAGCGTAAATGGAACTGGCTTCACGAGCGAGAAATGGGCGCTCTATCTGGACACGGAGTCCGCAGGTTTGGGCGGCCTTGCCTTCCGCATCAACACCGTGAACGGCGCGACGGTGCGCTATCAGGGCAGCGCGACGTCCGCCAAGGTCAACGACGGCGCCTGGCACCATGTCGCCTACAGTTACGACGGCACCGTTGTCAAACTCTACGTCGATCACACCCTCGACAAGACCTACACCCTCGACAAGACCGGCAACATTTCATACGGCAGCAACAACTCCATTTACATCGGCGGCTACGACGACTACGTCAACAGCGGCTACGGCTACCGCCGCTTCCCCGGCCTCATCGACGAGGTACGCGTCTCCAGCGCCGCACTGACGCCCGACCAGTTCCTGCGGATGCAGCCGCTTGACATGGATCCAGACGAAATCGTCCGCGTCTCGTTCGATCCGGGTGAGTTCGGCGTTCTGGCAAACAACATAAACCTCTCCGACATGCGCGCACCGGGCGCCCAGAAAGTCGAATACAAGACCGTTAGCGGCGCGGATGCTTCGCGCTTCGACAAGGAGACGAAAGCTGGTGCCGTTATGGCTTCCAAGTCCGAAACGGATACTTGGGTTGAGGATGCCGCCTCGTTTTACCAGGAGACGAATGACGTCCGCAAGGCGAATTATGTCCAGATGCAATACATCTCAGGGAAGCTCTACGGCAGCGATGGGGCGAATGCGAGCTACACCGTCGAGATGTTCTACAAGACGCGAAGCATGGTGCGTGGCACAACCAGCGACCGCCAGGTCTTGATGAAGTTCAGCGCGACGCCGTATTTCAATGTGATTTTCAATGCAACCGGTTCGAATCTGCTTTACGTGCCCAGAACGGGCAATGCGAACCAGTACCTCGGATCGCAGTACTCGAACGCGGACGACGGCAAGTGGCATCATGTGGCGGTCGTCGTTGATGGCGCGGCGCAGGCCATGAACTTCTACTTCGACTATATGCTCGACAAGACGCAAAGCGGTACATTGCCCGCCGTCGCTACCGGTTATTCCATCTTCTTCGGCGCAAGCGTAAATAGTTCCGGCGACAGCAGCCAATGGTTTGATGGGTGGGTGGACGACATTCGCGTGACGCGCCGCGCACTGACGCCTGATGAGTTCCTCACCACGCATCCCGTCGGCGCGGGCGACACCTCGCTGCTCGCCCTCTTCGAGCAGAACTACGATTTCACCTGCACGTCAAACGCGGCCCTCAACGTGACCGGCGTCGGCGAGGCGCGCACCGGCGGCAACGCGCCGACGTTCGTCAAGGAGTCGCGCGGGACGCTCCTCCTCGACGGCACCAACGGCACGGAACGGGCGGCGAACGAGTGGTCCGCCCGCCTGGACACGAGCCGCGTCGTCGTCACCAATGTCCCGTTCTTCGAGGCGGACGCCTACACGGTCGAGTTCTTGGCGAAGTTCGACGGCATCGTAGAGGCGAGCGGCGCCGTCGCCGCCGATTCAAAGACGCTTACCCAGCACGCCCCGATCCTGCGTCTCTCGCAGATTGACAACACGAACTACGACTGGTACTTCTACCGGCAGAACAATGCCTCGAATACCCTTCAGATGGCCAGCAGCGGAACCTACGGCGGATGGGATGTCCCGTCCGGCCTCGCGGTCGATGGCAGGTGGCACCACTACGCCCTCACCTTCGAGCCGGATCCGGCTGTCGCGACGAACTCCTTTGTGCAGTTCTTCTACGACCATTCGCCGGTGCCGGTGCAGCTGAAGACCGGCGGGACAAAGGAGAAGCATACGTTCCCCCGCTTCAGGAAGCGCGTCGCCGGCCACCGGCTGATGATTGGCGAGGGCACCTACGACCAGCCGAACATCCAGATGGAGTTCGACGCGCTGCGCGTCTCCAAGGGCGTCCTCGCCCCCTCGCAGTTCCTCGGCCGCGCCCCCAACGCCTTCACGATTGTCGTGAGGTAGCGACGCAGTTCGACATTATCGACGCAAGCGGCGGCCCGGATGGGCCGCCGCTTATGTTTCAGCACCAAAGCTCCATTTCCGCCTTGACGGTTCAAATGAAAGTATATACAATTAATAAGCATTTTTAATTGGAAAGCGGAGGTTGGAAATGGACGGATTGGTCACAGGCGTTTTCAAGAATGGTGGGTCGCAGGCTGTGCGAATCCCGAAAAAATACAGGTTTGACACGGACGAGGTTCTCGTCAGCCGGTGCGGTGATGGGCTGCTTCTGCAACCCCTGCGCCACGATTGCTCACTCGAAGAACTCTTTTCCCGCTGCGACGAAATCGGCGCTGACGAGCAGGACTTTCTTGACGTCCGCCCCTGCAATTCTGCGCCAAAGGCAAGGAACTTGTTCCCATGAAGCGCCGTCCTTTCATGCTGGACACCGACACGCTCAGCTACCTCGTATCGGGGCGACACCCCGAAGTGCGCAAGGCTGCGTTGGCAAACGAAGGTAACATCTCTATTTCAGTTATAACGGTCGCGGAGGCGCTTTTCGGGGCGCGGAAAAAGAACTCCCGGAAACTCGAATCGATTGTGAAGCTTTTCTGCGAGATTTTCGAAGTGGTGTCATGGACACCTGAAGCGGCTTCCGAATACGCGGACATCCGCGTCGCTCTTGAAAGCCAGGGGTTGCCAATCGGCGAAATGGACATGATGATTGCGGCGTCGGCTAAGGCCGGGGGCTACACACTGGTCACGAACAACCAGAGCCACTTCAGCCGGATTAACGGCTTGACTTTGGCGAATTGGGTCACAACCACCAAAAAGCATCCAAGCGTCTGAGAGAACCATTCGTGCCGCCACCAGTGTTTGTGGCGACATAGAGCCGCCTACTTCGTGAGGATATATTCGTAGCACTGGCGGAGGCCGTCGCGGAAAAATGCGAAGTTGTGGCGGTCTTCCAGTATCTTCTTCCCCCCGGCGGTGAGGGCTTCGCGTCGCGCTCGGTTTGCGCAGAGCCGCAGTATGGCTCCCGCAAAAGACTCGGAATCGGGCTTCGACAGCTCGGCCGTCTTTTCGTCGAGGATAAGGCGGTTCGCAGGAGTGTCCGTGGCCGCAATCGCCACGCCAGCCTTGAGGTAGTCGAGGAGCTTCAGTGGTGTGTTCATGCCGGTGAGGCGCGGCGAAAGCAGTATGTCGAAGGAGGAGAGATGCGCCGGAAGGGCGTCGGGGTCGATGAACCCGGCGAAATCGACGGCGTCCAGGCATCCTGCTTTGGCGAGCTGGGCGCGGCGGTCGGCAACTTCGCGGTCGCTGCCGCCGATTATGACGAACCTGGCGCGTGGCTCCTTCGCCACAACCTGCGGGATTGCGGAGAATATCAAGTCGATTCCCTGATAGGCGGCGAAGGATCCGACATAGCCGATGAGGATGTCCGTGGGTGCGCGGGAGTGGAGCGTTCGCGCGGCGGCGATTTCATCCGGGTCGGCTTCGGCAAGCGATGAGGGAATGTCGGGAATCAGGCAGGCGCGGGAGGCGCGGCCATGGCGCATGGCGTCCTCGACGAGCCCCGGGCCGGTTCCGATGACGGCGTCGGCGTGGCGCATCGTGAAGCGCTCGACCTTTGCGTAGATGCGCGCAAGCTTGCTCTTGAGGCCGCGGGAGCCGCCGTAGCTGGCTGGGTCGGAGTGGCGCTCGAATACGACGCGCGCCCGCCCGATGCGGCCGCAGACAAGGGCGATTATCCCGCAGTCCTCAACGCCGTGAACAACGGCGTAGCGGCGGAATATGACGCGCCAGAGGGCCATCCAGAAGAGGAAGAAGTCGAAGGCCAGCTTTAGCGGCGATGGGCCTATGGAAATCTTGCGGGCGAAGAATGGGTTTGGCGCGCGGACGATCTTCACGCCTTCGACGGTGCGGCGCTCCCCGATTGGCAGGGTGAGGAACTCGACATCGTAGCCGAGCTGCGATAGGGCGAGGAGATCGAAGCCCAGGCGGATGGGGGATCCGCGCTTTTCAAAGAAGGGCTGTGATGCGATGAAGAGGATGCGCTTGTTCATGTGGCGTTAGAGGGCGAGGGCCTTGTCGATGGCGATGCGCGAAAGGATTAGGTTGGCGCGGAGTTCTGCTAGGGTGCGTTCCTGCGCGATGAGCGATTGGCGGGCGGTGAGGACGTCGCGGTATTCGCCGAGGTCTTCGCGGTAGAGCTTGAGGGCAAGGGCATCGGCTCCCTTCTGTGCCTCGTATGCGGCCACGATTGGCGCCTCGCGCGCGTTGTCGCGGACAAGGGCGATGGCGGCGTCCTCGACTTCGTGGAATGCCTTTAGGACGACCTCGCGGTAGGCGAGGGCGGCCTCCTCGGCATTAGCGCGCGCCTGGGCTACGCGTGCCTTGGTGCGCCCGAACGAGAGGATGCTCCAGTTCAGCGATGGGCCAAAGGAGATGGAGCGCATCGCGTCGCTCCAGCTTGCGAAGGAGTCGGAGGAGAGGGATAGCCCGGCGCCGATGGATACGGATGGATAGTAGTTGGCCTTTGCCACGCCTATGCGGGCGAGGGCGGCCGTGTAGGCGCGTTCCGCGCGCAGCACATCTGGCCGCTGGCGAAGAAGCGCCGAATCAATGACCGGTGGCTCCGAGGCCGCTGAAATATCGGGGATGGTGGCTTCAGCCTCCATTTCGCCCAATGCGCCAGGCTCAAGGCCGCAGAGCATCTCGATGCGGCGGATGCATCCGGTGGCGTTGGCTTCCGCGGCTGGTATGGTGGCCTCTGCGGAGTGAAGCTGCGCCTTGGCGGAGAGCCAGTCGAGTTCGGTGGTGAGTCCGGCGTCGAACTTGGACTTGGCGATGTCGGCAAGTTCTTGCTGCGCCTCGAGGTTTCGCCGCGCCAATGCCAGAAGCTGTCGCTGGAGGCATAGGTTCACGTATTCGGCGGCGATTTCGGCGCGGAGCGATACCATGACGTCGCCGAGCGAATATTCGGTGGCCTCGAATTCGGCCTTGGCGGCCTCGACGGAGCGGCGCACCTTGCCGAAGAGGTCGATCTCCCACGAGGCGTCGAATCCCAGTGATGAGCGCTCTGACGAGCCGTCGGGGTTGTAGTTCTTGGCCTTGGATGTTCCGGCAGAGAAGCCAACGCTAGGCCAGAATTCGGCGCGTGAGCCTGCAAGCGCGGCGCGCGACGCCTCAATGCGCTGCGCCGCCTGCAGGACGGTGAGGTTGTTAGTGGCGGCGATTGCCTGAAGCGTTGCAAGCCTTTTGTCCCCAAGGGCGAAAAAGCCGATTTCGTCGGGTTCCGCCCCACGTCCGCAGGAGACGAGGATGTAAAAATCTTCCTTTCCAGATGTCTTGTCACGCCTCGATACGAAGGCCTCGGGGATGCCGCCGTCGCTGGGTGGCGTGTAGTCCGGCCCTACGGCGCAGCCGGCGAGGAGAAGGGCCGCGGCGAATGGGAAATGGAGAATTGAAAATGGAGAATGGAGAATGGAAAATGGAAAATGGGGGCGGCTATTCATAGCGCAGGGCGTCAATGGGGTTGAGGCGCGAGGCGCGCCAGGCGGGGTAGAAACCGAAGACAATGCCGATGGCCGCCGAGACGGCGAACGATATGGCGATGGCGCTGGGCGAGGTGGCCGTTGGCCAGTTCAGCACGGAGGCTATGACCATCGAGGCGACGCGCCCCGCCAGGATGCCGAAGAGCCCGCCCGATACGCAGAGGATCACCGACTCCACGAGGAACTGCACGAGAATGTCGCTCCCGCGCGCGCCAATCGACATCCTCAGGCCAATCTCGCGCGTCCGCTCGGTGACGGATACGAACATGATGTTCATGATGCCCACGCCGCCAACGACGAGCGATATCAGCGCCACGACCAGCAGGAGGTTGGTCATGAGGGTGGACGTTGACGTGAGCGTGTCGAGAAGCTCACTCATGTTGCGGACTTCGAAGTCGTCTTCGGCGCCGTCGGCGATCCTGTGGCGCAGGCGCAGGGTTTCCTCAATCTGCGAGATGGCGGTCTGGATGGTGTCGGCGGATGCGGCGGATGCCTGGATGCGATTGATGTTGTTGAATCGAATAGGCATTTGGTAGTTGGACGTCTGGGTGGCGTCACGCGACGGGTAGAGGGCCACCGAGGTGATGGGGTATAGGTCCTTGCGGGAGTAAGTGTGGCTGCTGGAGGCGGTGGATGCTGTGCCGCCGCTGCGGGCGAGGCGGTTGCGCATTGTTGTCCATGGCACTATGACAACGTCGTTCTGGTCCATCCCCATGAGGTTGGCGCCCTTCTTGGCGAGAAGACCAACTACGCGGAAGGTCACGTTTTTGATGCGGATGTCCGCGCCGATTGGTGACGAGCCCTCGCCGAAGAGTTCGTCGGCGACTGTCTGCCCGAGCAGGCAGACGGTTGCCGCGGTGGTGACGTCGCGTTCAGTGAAGCATGCGCCTTCGGCCACCTGCCAGTTCTGGACTTCGAGGTAGTCGGGGGTGCCGGACTCGATGCGGTTGGGGCTCCAGTTGCGGCTGCCGGCGACTACCTGTATGCCGCCCTGCGAGAGGACGGGCGTGGCGGCCTTGACTGCGGGGCAGTCGCGGATGATGGCCTCGCAGTCGCCGCTGGTGAGGGTGATGCCGGTGCCCGATCCTGCTGAGACGCCGCCTGATGAGATGGCGACCGGCGAGATCATGAGGACATTGGAGCCCATGCTGGAGATGCGTTCGCTCATCTGCTTCGATGCACCCGCGCCAATCTCCATCATGGCTATGACGGATGCGATGCCGATGACTATGCCGAGCATCGTGAGGATGGAGCGCAGCAGGTTGCGCCGCAACGCCGAGAGGGCGGTGACTATGACCCGAAACGAAATCATTTGCCGCCCTCCTGTCCAAAGGCCCCGCCTACGACAAGGCCGTCGCGGATCTGGATTGTCTCCTTGGCGTAGTCGCAGACTTCGGCGTCGTGCGTTACGATGACGATGGTGATGCCCTCCTCCTTGTTGAGGTTCCTGAACATCTCGAGGATTTCCACGGTCGTCTTGGAGTCGAGATTGCCGGTGGGTTCGTCGGCGAAGAGGATGCGCGGGCGGTTCACCAGGGCGCGTGCGATTGCAACGCGCTGCTGCTGGCCGCCGGAGAGCTGGTTGGGGGCGTGGTCCATGCGGTCGGCTAGCCCCATTCGCTTCAGCAGTTCAGCGGCCCAGGCGCGGTTCTCGGCTTTGGGGCGGCGCTTCCGCTGGTATTCGAGGGGCAGCAGGACGTTCTGCAACGCCGATGTGCGGGAGAGGAGGTTGAAGTTCTGGAAGACAAAGCCGATGCGCTCGTTGCGGAGGTCGGCGCGGTCGTTGGCGGAGAGCTTTGAGACGTCGCGGCCGTCGAAGAGGTAGCGTCCCGAAGTGGCGGTGTCGAGGAAGCCCAGGATGTTCATGAGCGTCGATTTTCCGGAGCCGGACGCGCCCATGAGTGCGACGAGCGACCCCTCGTTTATCTTCAGGGTAACGCCCTTCAGGACCTCGACGCCCTCTGTTCCGGCGAGGGCGTAGGTCTTGCGGATATTCTCTAGCTCGATAAGCGCCATGTTGGATCTCACGCTTTTGCTATGGCCTTTTTCAGCACGGGCAGGACCGTCTGGAACATGCGGTAAAAGCCAAGGTCGTTGGGGTGGGTTCGGTCAACTGTGCACTCCTCGCGGCCCTCGCCGCCGAAGAGTGTCTCTCCGTCGATGAAGAACACATACCTGTCGCCTGCGGCGATGGCGCGGTCATAGGTGGCTTTGACTACTGCGCGGCGGCGGCAGTCGTACTCATAGGCGCGGTCTCGCCAGATGTCGCATCTTGAAAGAAGAAGGATTGGCAGGTCGGGATTCTTCTCGCGGACGATGGAGAAGAAGTTCCAGTGCGTCGCCTCAAGATGTTCGGGGTTGGGCGCGTTGTGGTCGTAGTCCATCACGAACGCCGAGAGGTCAAGCGAGGCGATGGCGCGGGCTACGGCCGGTTCGCCCCTGCCGCAACCCGAGAACCCGAGGTTGATCTGTTCGGCGTCGAGGGCGCGGCAGAGCATTGAGCAGTAGTTGTTGCCGGGACGCGAGGCGCATCCGCCCTGGGTTATTGATGAGCCGTAGAAGAGTATTGGCTTCAGCGCATGCGGCGCGGGCGTTTCTAAGATAGCGCCGGGTGGCAGGCCGATTTCAACCTTCTTCACCCCGCCGTAGAGGGGGAAGTTCAGGCGGAATTCCCGCTCTTCGCCACTCCAGCCGGGAAGGTCGATGAGGACGCGCTCCAGCGCGACTTCATCGCGCGAGGGCTGCGCCGTGCCGACATGGTGCGATGCGGCGGAGGGACCAACGTAGAGGTCGAATCCGGCGGAGCCGCAGCGCGGCATGTGGTTCATGTCGGCGCTGTCTGCGAGCGTTGCGCGGACGGCTATGAAGGATGCGTCGGAACGGAAGCGGGCGCATCCGCCTGAGGTCAAATGGTGGCCGTTGAAAAGCGCCCCTTCGTTGATGTCTTCCGGCGCCTTGAAATTGGGAGGAAGACGGAAGAACTCGCCTTTTTTGGGATCCCCCCAAGGGAAGCCCTCAAGGGAGAATGGCGCATCGGTCACGTCGTAGTAGTTGATTTCACGGCCGCCCACTGTGGCGGCGGAGAAATTGCGGTCGATTTTGGTGATGTCCATATCAAAGTGCGGAAATGTGGAAACGTGAAAAAGTGCTATTTTTCATTGGTTATTGGCTGTTGGCTGTTTTCACATTTTCACAATTTCACATTCATTAGGGTGGCGGCGGGCCGCTGTTGCCTCTCTTGTTGCGCTTGGGCATCTTCGGCATAAAGGGACTGCTGCCATCGTTTCCGGCCGGGCCGCCGATTGACGACGCGGTGGTGATACCGGTGATGACTTTCGCGCCTTCCGCAAGCGTTGCGCCTTCAAGCGGCTCTATGGCCGTATCGACGCCATTTGAAAGCAGCACTTTCACGGGAATGCGGCGCGGCGGGTTGTCGCCATCGACGACGAAGACCGCATCGCCTGTCGGCAGGCTTTTCGCGTCAGGCGGGGCAGGGGGGCGGAACCGCAGCGCCTTGGCGGGAACCACGATGGCGCCGTCGGCGCGTGCGATTTCAAACTGCACGTTGGCCGTGAGGTAGGGGAGGAGGATGTGGTTGGAGTTGTCGGTTTCGACCTCGACGGTGTAGGTGACTACATTGGAGGTGACGGTCGCGTTCAGGCGGATGCGTTTCACGACGCCCTCGAAGATGCGGCCGGGGAAGGTATCGACGGTGAAGGTGACGCGGCCGCCTGGCTTGATCGAGCCGATGTCGGCCTCGTTCACCGCGACCCATATCTGCACGCGGGAGAGGTCCCGCGCCACGAGGAAGAGGGAGGATGCGCTCATCGAGGAGACGACGGTCTGGCCGACGTTCACCCGGCGGTCGATGATGACGCCATCGACGGACGACACGATCTCGCAGTAGCTGAGGTTGCGCTTCGCCTTATCGACGCTGGCCTCGGCTTCGACGACGCTTGCCTGCGACTGCTTCACCTGGGCTTCGGCGATGCCGAGCGCCGCCTCGGCGTTCTGCGCGGCCGTCTCGTAGTTCTCGTATGTCGTGCGGGAGAGGGCGGAGCCAACGCCGATTTTCTGGGCGCGCTCCCACTCGCGCCGCGCCTGGTCGGCGTTTACGCGGGCCTGGACGAGACTCGCGGAGGCAACGGCCTCGGAGGCGCGAGCCCGCTGCAGCTGCGCCTCCGCGACGTTGAGGTCGGCGATGTAGGTCTCGTCATCTATTTTGGCGAGCGTCATGCCGTTGGTGACAAGCGAGCAGTAGTCGAGCACCTCGCCGTCGAGGCCGGTGCCGAAGGAGAGTATCTTGCCTGAGACCTGGGCGCCGATATCGACCAGTTCCTCCGGCTCGATCGTCCCCGTTGCGGACACGGATTGGACGACGGACCCGCGCGCTACGGCGGCGGTTGAGAAGGCCGTCTTTTCGGCGGTCTTCTTCGTGCCTGTGATGTCGCAGCCCGCGAGAAACGCGAGGGCGGCGGTTGCTGTGGCTATTGCCGCTGTCTTATGGTGCATGGCCTAGTAATTCTCCGCCTCGACCTGGAAGTAGGCTTTCGGGTGGAAGCACACCGGGCAGACTTCGGGAGCCTTCTCGCCGATGTAGATGTGACCGCAGTTGCGGCACTGCCAGCGGTTTTCGCCTACCTTGACCCAGACCTCGTCCTTCTCGATGTTGGCGAGAAGCTTGAGGTAGCGCTCTTCGTGGTGCTTCTCGATGGCGGCTACGCCCTCGAACTGCTTGGCAAGAGCCTCAAAACCCTCAGCGCGGGCCTCTTCGGCGAACTGCTTGTACATTTCCGTCCACTCTTCGTGCTCGCCGGCGGCTGCCGCGGCCAGATTCTCCGCAGTCTTGCCGATGCCGCCGAGGTGCTTGAACCAGAGCTTGGCGTGTTCCTTCTCGTTAGCGGCCGTTTCCTCGAAGAGGGCGGCGATCTGCTCGTATCCTTCCTTCTTTGCCTGGGAGGCGAAGTAGGAATATTTGTTGCGGGCCTGCGACTCGCCAGCGAAGGCGGTCTTGAGGTTTGCTTCGGTTTTTGTTCCTTTTAGGTTCATGTGTGTTAACTCCTTAGGGAAAAATGATAGCATAAGGGGAGATGCACCGCAAGCGCAAATTTGGTATATTGAACTGTTCATTTTAAGGAGAAAGTAATGTCAGAAGAACTGCAATCACTGCTTGACAAAATCAAGAGCGACGGAATCGGCAAGGCCGAGGCCGAGGCGAAGTCCATCGTCGATGCCGCGAAGAAGGAAGCCGCCGAGATCCGCGCCAAGGCGGAAGCGGCGGCGGAGAAGTCTCGCGAGCAATCTAAGCGCGAAGCGGCCGACTTCGCCGCGCGCGCCGAGGCGACCGTCCGCCAGGCTATGCGCGATGTCAAGCTCCAGCTCGCTTCTGATTTGCAGGCGCAGGTCGCCGATTTCATCGCCGCCGGTGTCAAGGGCGCGCTTGCCGACGAAGGCGCCGTCTCCGCGTGGATTTCCAAGGCCGTCGATGGCTATCTTGCGCAGGGAGAGAAGGGCATTGCCGTGGCGCTTGGCGGCGACGCGGCCAAGATGGCGTCAGCCGTGAAGGCCGCGCTGGCCGCAAAGGCCGCGAATGGCGGCATTGCCGTGGAGGCGAGCCCCGCGTTCCCGAATGGTTTTACAATCAAGCTCGATGGCGGACGCGTGGAGCAGTGCTTTACTGCCGATGCAATTTCCGATGCTCTCGGGCGCCTGCTGCGTCCTGAACTCGCGGCGCTCATGCGTGAGTGAGATTTATGGATTTTTGGAGGTTTGACGAAAGCGCCCTTGAAGTTTTGATGTCTGGAGGTTTGGCGCCGTGAATTTGGAGTACTTCATATCCTCGTTGCCGATGCTGCTGGAAGACCAGCCGGCGAAGATTTCGCCGGTGGCTTTTGCGGAAATGTGCGGCGATCAGCTTGACCCGGCGCTGGCGGCGGCCGCCAACGAAATGCTCGGCGCGGCCCCCCGTCCAGACGCTGCGTCCCCCCGCCCTGACTCCGCGTCCTCCCGTCCTGACTCCGCGGTTCTCCAAACCGCGCCTTCCTCGCACCCATTCCTCGCCGAGTGGCGCGACCGCGAGATTCAGCTGCGTAACGCCGTTGCGGCCGAACGCGCGCGCCGCCTTGGCGCGACTCGCCCCGCTCCCCGCGATGCGCATGGCTGCGAGGCGATGATCTCCCAGGGCGTGGCGCAGGCATTCGCCGCCAAAGACCCGCTCCAGCGCGAGCGGGCGCTTGACGCGCTGCGCTGGCGCATCCTCGACGAACTCCAGGGCATCGCGCCCTTTACCGAGGCGGCCGTTCTGGCATACGCCGGGAAGCTCGCCCTCAATGCCCGCAGGTTCTCCATCGAGGATGACAAGGGCATGGAGAAGTTCAAATCGCTAACTTCTAATCCCTGATTCCCAATCTCAAATCATAAATTTCAAATTTCAAATTTCAAATCTCCAATCTCAGGTTTCAAATCTTAAATTTCAAATCTCAAATTCACAATTCCACTTTTGACCCCCAACTTGCCCCTAACTACTTTCATGAAAACTACCGGTAAGATCTCAATGGTGAACGGAAACATGATTTCCGTTCTTTTCGACGGCGCAGTTGCGCAGAACGAAGTCGGCTACGCCATCACAGGCGCGGAGGGCGCGCAGCACCGTCTGATGTGCGAGGTCGTCCGTATTCGCGGAACTCGCGCCGACATGCAGGTCTTCGAGGACACGACCGGCCTTGCCATCGGAGATACAGTCGAGTTCACCGGCGACCTTCTCTCTGCGGAACTCGGGCCCGGCCTACTCGGCCAGGTTTACGACGGCCTCCAGAACCCGCTGCCTCGCCTTGCCGAGCAGTGCGGCTTCTTCCTCCAGAGCGGCACCTACCTCGACCCGCTGCCGCGTGACAGGAAGTGGGCCTTCGAGCCAACCGCAAAGGTTGGCGACAAGGTCCTCGCCGGCGACACTCTCGGCACCGTTCCCGAGGGCATCTTCAAGCACCGCATCATGGTTCCCTTTGGCGCCATCGGCACCTGGACGGTCAAGGAGATCGCCAAGGCCGGCGAATACTCCGTGACTGACAAGGTCGCCGTCATCGAGAACGCCCAGGGCGCGACACGCGATGTGGCGATGGCGCAGCGCTGGCCCGTAAAAGTGCCGATGAACTGCTTCGAGGAACGCCTCTCCCCCAACGAGACGATGATCACGCAGCAGCGCACGATCGACACTTTCTTCCCGGTGGCCCTCGGCGGTACCTACTGCACCCCCGGCCCGTTCGGCGCAGGCAAAACCGTCCTCCAGCAGGTGACGAGCCGCCACGCCGAGGTGGACATCGTCGTGCTGGCCGCATGCGGCGAACGCGCCGGCGAAGTCGTGGAGACTCTCCGCGAGTTCCCGGAGATGACCGACCCCCGCACCGGCCGTTCCCTGATGGACCGCACCGTCATCATCTGCAACACTTCGTCTATGCCCGTCGCGGCCCGCGAGGCATCCGTTTATACTGCTGTCACCATCGCCTCCTACTACCGGCAGATGGGGCTGAACGTCCTGTTGCTCGCCGACTCCACTTCGCGCTGGGCGCAGGCGCTGCGCGAGATGTCCGGCCGCCTTGAGGAGATTCCCGGCGAGGAGGCCTTCCCCGCCTACCTCGAGTCGGTCGTCGCGGCTTTCTACGAACGCGCCGGGCGTGTCCGCCTGCGTGACGGCTCCATCGGCTCCGTCACCATCGGCGGCACCGTCTCGCCCGCCGGCGGCAACTTCGACGAACCCGTCACCCAGGCCACACTCAAGGTCGTGGGCGCCTTCCACGGCCTCTCCCGCGCCCGCTCCGACGCCCGCCGCTTCCCGGCTATCGATCCGCTCGACAGCTGGAGCAAGTATGAAAGCGTAGTCGAGCAGCCGCGCGTCGAGGCCCTGCGCGCCGTTCTGCGGCGCGGCAATGAGGTCCTGCAGATGACCAAGGTCGTCGGCGAAGAGGGCACGGCTATGGCCGACTTCCTCGTCTATCTCAAGAGCGAGCTGCTCGATGCCGTCTATCTGCAGCAGGACGCCTTCCACGAGGTCGATTCGGCGGTGCCAGTCGCCCGCCAGCGCGAGGTCTTCGACCTTCTGGAGAAGATCATCAACTCAGAGTTCGACTTCGGCGACGACAAGGACGCCGCGCGCCGTTTCTTCCTCACGATGACGCAGACCTTCAAGGACTGGCATCAGGCCGCGAAGGATAGCGCCGCTTACGGCGAACTCAAGGCCAAAATCGAGAAGCTTCTCCAAGACGCCATAAAGCAGTGATGACGTTTTAGCCACAAGGCACGCAAAGGACATAAGAACATTTCAATCGGAGCAACGCCATGCAGATTCATCCTACCGCAATCGTCAACGAAGGCGCAATCCTCGACCCGACTGTCGAGGTAGGGCCATACGCCATCATCGGCGCCAACGTCAAGATCGGCGCGGGAACGGTCGTGCAGGCCCACGCTTTCATCGACGGCCACACCACCATAGGCCGCGACTGCAAGATATTCCCCTTCGCCTGCGTGGGCATGCCGACGCAGGACCTGAAATACAACGGCGGCACCACCTACGCCGACATCGGCGACGGCACGACGCTCCGCGAGTTCTCCACTGTGCATCTCGGCACGCGCGACGGCGAGGTCACCAAGGTCGGCAAGCGCTGCCTCGTGATGGCCTACTGCCACATCGCCCACGGCTGCGAGGTCGGAGACGACGTGATCATGTCGAACTCCGCCATGCTTGCCGGCGAGGTGAAGGTCGAGGACAAGGCAGTGATTTCCGGGATGCTTGGCGTCCACCAGTTCGTGCGCATCGGCACGATGTCCATGACCAGCTCCCCGCGCATCACGCAGGACGTTCCGCCCTACATGCTCGTTTCGCGCGAGCCGGCCGAGGTGATCGGGCTGAATCTCGTGGGGCTCCAGCGTCGCGGCGTGCCGGAGGAATCCATTGCCGCGCTGAAGAAGGCCTACCGCATCATCTGGCACGAAGGGCTGAATCGCTCCAACGCCATCGCCAAGGTGCGCGAGAACATCTTTGGCTGCCCTGAGGTCGAGCATCTGCTGGACTTCATCGAAAAGTCCCAGCGCGGAGTCATTGCATGAAGTCTAAGCCCGCCAGCAGGCGCCCGGGCATTGAAGTCCATTTCGGCGACAACCTGGAGGTTCTCCGGGGTTGGCCGTCGGAGAGCGTGGATTTGATTTACATCGATCCTCCCTTCAATACCGGCCATCGTCAGCTGCGGACGCGATTCTGCAAACGCGGCGGGGAGAAGGTCGCGGAGCGTAGCTACGGCTACCCTGACTCCTTTGATGACTTTTCCGGATTCCTGCAGCCGCGCATGGTCGAGGCATACCGCATTCTCAAGCCGTATGGCTCCCTCTTCTTCCACATCGACTTCCGCGAGGTCCACTACTGCAAGGTGATGCTCGACACTATCTTCGGTCGCAGCTCCTTCATCAACGAGATCATCTGGGCATACGACTACGGCGCGCGCTCGAAGGTGAAGTGGAGCGCCAAGCACGACAACATCCTCTGGTATGCCAAGGATCCGAAGCACTACACTTTCAACTACGACGAAATGCCGCGCATCCCGTACATGGCGCCGGGGCTTGTCGGCCCGGAGAAGGCGGCGCGCGGGAAGACGCCCACCGATGTCTGGTGGCACACCATTGTCAGCCCAAACGGGCGGGAGAAGACCGGCTACGCGACCCAGAAGCCACGCGGCGTCATTGACCGCATCGTCAGGATTCACTCGAAGCCGGGTGACTTGGTCATGGATTTCTTCGCCGGCTCGGGAACCCTTGGCGAAAGCGCCCACAGCCTTGGCCGGAACTGCGTGCTTGTCGATTCCAATCGGGACGCGATTGCCGTGATGAAGCGGCGGTTCAAGGGCCTTGAAGTGGCGTGGATCGGTTGCGGTGGAATTGCGCCTGAAAAGGGCAGGGGAGTGGAAAAGAAGGTCAAATGAAAATGAAGATTGCTTTAGTCGCACCACTAATCGCCGCCGCATTGGCGGCCACAACGGCCTTCGGCGAGGCCGCGCCAACCATCGGCCTCGGCCCGATGGAGCGCGTGAAGATCGATGTTCTCGCCCAAATGATGAGCGACGCCTCCGGCCGCCCCTTCGCCATCTCCGGCGGCCTCGACAACGAGTTTTCGGTGCTGGTTCCTGACGGCGACCCGGTGGCCCTCTCTCCCGATGAAATCTACACTTTCGGTCTTTCCATCCTCGCTTCTGCGGGTCTTTCCGTGGTCGATGACGGTCATACCTGCCGCATCGTGAGCCTGCCAGAAGGCGGCGGCCTTGCTGTCGGTGCGCCCGGCGGCAATCCCGAAGGTCAAACTGATTCCGTCCAAACTGTCTCCCCGGCGCCGCATGGCCTGATGACGCGGGTCTTCCGCCTCAAGAACGCCACGGCCGACGAGGTTCGGCGCGTCCTTGAGGGCGGCAGCGGCCGCAAGTCTTGGATCACGATGCTCGAAAGCGCCAACCTTATCGTCGTCACCGACACCGCCCCCACGCTGGAGCGTGTGGCGGCTCTTGTCGCCGAGTTGGACAAGCCTGGGCTGGCCCGCACCACGGAGATCGTCAATCTAAAGTTCGCCGATGCCGATGCCATCGCGGCGCAGCTTAACGCCATCGCGGCCACGTCGGTGCAGAGCGAGGGCGCAGCCGTGGCCCAGCGTCTGGCCGGCAACGGCGCGGTCACGCCGCGAGCCATGCTTGCCGCCGGCGTCGCCATCCCGTCGCCTACTGCCAACGCCGTTGTCCTTGTCGGACAGGAGGCGCAGGTTGCGGAGTTCAAGGCGCTCGTCGCGGCGCTGGACGTCGATGTCCCCACCGGGCGCGGCACGCTCAACGCCATCCCGCTGCAATACCTCAAGGCCGAGGACGTCGCCAAGACTCTCTCCGCGCTGCTGGAGAAGTCGGCCATGCGCGCGCAGGGCGGCGGTGAACTGCGCAAGATTTCCGTTGAGGCCAGTCCAGTAAACAATGCCATTGTCGTCGATGCCCTACCCGGTGACTTCCGCGTGGTGCGCTCGCTCGTTGAGGCGATGGATGTCCTTCCCGGCCAGGTCCACGTGAGCGTGATGATCGCCGAGGTGACCGATGGCGACGGCTTCAACTGGAATCCGCAGCTGACGATGCTCGACTCCCCCGGCAGGAGCGGCCAGACTCGCGTCTCGGCAGGTTCCCGCATGACTTCCGATAGCGGTAGCGTCATTGATGGCGCCGCCAACGCCATCCTGCCGCAGGGCCTGACAGCGGCCTTCGCGCACGGCACGGGCTACGACGCCTCAGGCAACCTTCGCGTCTCCTATCCTGGCATCATCGCCATTGAGGCGCTGAAGAGCGACAGCCACTTCAACATCGTATCCGAGACCTCTCTTCAGGCGCAGAACAACATCGAGGCCGAGGTGAAGATCGTCGATGACATCCCCTATGCCAAGTCCAACATCCAGGGGACCGGTTCCGACCGCGAGACTGTCCAGACCATCGACCGCATGGAGGTGGGCGTTACGCTGAAGTTCACGCCATACATCGTGCCGGGCGAACTGGTGCGCATGGCGCTTGAGCCGACAATCGCTTCCGTGACTAGTGCGACCGACGCCCTCAACCCCACAATCGCCAAGCGCTCCGCCAAGACGACCGTTACGGTGCCGAACTCCGAGACAATCGTTATCGCCGGCCTGACTCGCACGACGGTGAAGAAGGTCGAGCACCGCATCCCGATCCTCGGCTCGATCCCGCTGCTTGGCTGGCTCTTCCGCTACAAGAACGACGTCGAGGAGAAGACGAACCTGCTTGTCTTCGTTACTCCGACCATCATCGCGGCCCCGGCCGATGCCAGCGCCACATCTTCCGCGCTCCAGCTCAAGACAGGAATCAAATACCCGGACCCGAAAGACGCAAATGGGGACTAGCGAAATCCAGCACATCCTGCTTCCGGGGCTGGCGGACTGCCATGTCCACCTGCGCGAGCCAGGCGCAGAATACAAGGAGACGATAGCCAGCGGCACTGCTGCCGCGGCGGCTGGCGGCTTCACCGACATCTGCGCGATGCCTAACCTCCACCCTGTGCCGGACTGCCTTGATGCGTTGCAGGTCGAGCTTGAGGCCATCGAGCGCTCGGCGCGGGTGCGCGTCCACCCATTCGCCGCAATAACCAAGGGGCAGGCTGGCCGCGAACTCGCCGACCTCGTCGCGCTTGCGCCGCATGTCGTTGGTTTCTCTGACGACGGCCACGGCCTTCAGGACATCGGGCTGGCACGCGAGGCTTTCGCGGCGGCCCGTGAAGTCGGGCGGCCAATTTCCGCCCACTGCGAGGTGAATTCCCTGGTCCCCGCCGGCGGCTGCGTCCACGATGGCGCATACGCCCGCGCCCATTTCCTCACCGGCATCCCTTCGTCAAGCGAGTGGCGCATGGTGGAGCGCGACCTTGAGATTGTGCGCGACACCGGCGTCCAGTATCACATCTGCCATGTCTCGACCAAGGAGAGCGCGATGCTTGTCCGCGAGGCAAAGCGCGACGGTCTTCGCATTTCCTGTGAGACTGCGCCTCACTACCTGCTCCTCTGCGACGATGACCTGGCCGACGAGGGGCGTTTCAAGATGAACCCGCCTGTCCGTGGCGCAGATGACCGCGATGCCTTGCGCGAGGCTCTAGCCGATGGAACAATCGACTGCATCGCAACGGACCACGCGCCGCACTCGGCGGAGGAGAAGGCCCGCGGGCTTGCCGGGAGCGCCTTTGGCATTGTCGGGCTTGAGACTTCTTTCGCCCTCTGCTACACCTACTTGGTGGAGAAGGGGGTTCTGACGCTTGACGCGCTCATAGACAGGATGTCCACACGCCCTCGCGCAATTTTTGGTCTGCCTCCGGCGGAGAAGGACGCAATTGAGGTGGCGATAGGCGTCAATGACACCATCGACCCCTCTCGCTTCCTCTCTAAAGGTCATTCCACCCCTTTCGCTGGCTGGCAAGTATCCGCCCGCATAATTCGAAACGGCTCGGCCGCTTGCGGCCGTGACGGCCGTTTTCTATAATGTTTTCCACCATGATTACTTACTTCCCTAACTCTAAAGTGTTCCGCCTCGATACGCGGACGACTTCCTACGCTTTCTTTGCCGACCCCAACGGCTTTCTGCTGCATCTGCACTACGGCGCGCGTGTGTCTGACGGCGACGCCCTGGTCGCTCTCGCCCGCCGCGAGCAGCGCCCATCCTTCCAGCCGCAGCCGGCCGGTGTCCCTTGGCCGTTCTCACGCGACACCGCCCCGCAGGAGATGTCGGGTGTCAACACTGGCGACTACCGCGTTCCCGGCCTTTCCATCCGCTGGGATGACGGCTCCCTCGCCGCCGATCTGCGCTATGTGTCGCACGAGATCCGCCCGGACGCGCCCGATATGGGCGACCTCCCCGGCGCATTCGCCGGCGATGACAAGGATGTCGAAACTCTCGACATTCTCGCCCGCGACGCCGCGCGCGGCGCTTCCTTCCATCTCCTCTACACTGTCTTCCCGGCGACCGATGTAATCGTCCGCAGCGTCCGCATCGAGAACACGACCGATTCTCCATTCACCATCGAGCGCGTTGCCAGCGCGCAGCTTGACCTCCGCCGCGATGGCCTCCATCTCCTGCAACTCCCCGGCGCATGGGCGCGCGAGCGCCACGCCGAGCGCCTTCCTCTCGGCGGCGGCATCCACACGATGCGCAGCGTCCGTGGCGCCACCGGCCACTCGATGAACAACGCCTTTGCGCTGCTCTCGTCCGATGCCACCGAGTCTCAGGGCGATGCCTGGGGCTTTGTCCTCTGCTACAGCGGCAACTTCAGGGCCGATGTCGATACCGACCCCTTCGGCTCCACCCGCGCCGTCACTGGCATTGCTCCTGACACCTTCTCATGGAGGCTCGCCCCCGGCGAATCCTTCCAGGCGCCGGAGGTTTTCCTTGCCTACTCGGAGGAGGGCGTCGGCGGCATGAGCCGCCGCTTCCACGACTTCATGCGCGGCCATCTCATCGACCAGAAGTGGGCGAAGGCGCCGCGTCCTGCGCTCGTCAATTGCTGGGAGGCCGCATACTTCAATTTCAATGCTGAGAAGATCCTGGCCATCGCCCGCGACGCGGCCTCTCTCGGAGCCGAGATGATTGTCGTGGACGACGGCTGGTTCGGCCGCCGCGACAACGACAAGGTCTCCATGGGCGACTGGTTTGAGAACTCCGCCAAGGTCGGCGACATGGCTGACCTCGTGCGCGGCGTCCATGACCTCGGTATCAAGTTCGGACTTTGGTTCGAGCCGGAGATGATTGGCGAGGATAGCGAGATTTTCCGCGCCCATCCCGACTGGGTTATGTGCATCCCCGGCCGCGACCGCTCCATCGGCCGCTACCAATATCTGCTCGACTTCACTCGCCCGGAGATTGTCGATGCGGTTGTCGATACCGTCGCGGGCCTCGCAAGCCGCGCCGGCATAGACTATCTCAAATACGACATGAACCGCAACCACACCGAGGCCTTTGCCGCCGCCCTGCCGCCCGAGCGTCAGGGAGAGGCCGCGCACCGCTTCATCCTCGGCGTTTACCGCTTCCACCGCCTTCTCCTTGAGCGCTGCCCTGGCTTGCTTGTCGAAGGCTGCTCGGGCGGTGGCGGACGCTTCGACGCCGGTATGCTCCGCTACACGCCGCAGATCTGGTGCTCCGACGACTCCGATGCCGTCGAGCGCACCCGCATCCAGGGCGGAACTTCCATTTTCTACCCCTGCTCGACGATGGGCGCGCATGTCTCCGCATGCCCGAACCACCAGGTTGGCCGTATCACCCCGTTCGAGACTCGCGCCACAGTCGCTCTCGCCGGCGCCTTTGGCTACGAACTCGACACGACGAAGCTCTCCGACGAAGACAGGGCTCTCGTTCCCAAGCAGATTGCCGACTTCCACCGCTACCACCCGTTGACTCTCACTGGCGACCACTACCGCCTCTCCAATGCCTGGAGCGACAACGCCGTGGATGCCTGGATGTTCGTCGCAAAGGACCGTTCCAGCGGCCTCCTTTCCGTTGTCCGGCGCCGCGCCGTTCCCAATGGCAACGATGTCGTCCTGCGCCTGCGCGGGCTTGACCCCGCCGCTCGCTACGAAGTCGGTGAGCTTGGCGTCTGGTCCGGTGACACCCTCATGGGTGCCGGCATCCCCGTGCCGGTTCCATGCCACGATGCGGCGTCTATGCGTCTTCCCATCCGCCGCGTCTGAGCCGGCGAATTTTATCATTCTCCATAACTGAGGTAATTGCCATGACTGACAGAATCAGCTCTCTTCTCGACTATACCTTCGACCGTCGGCAGGATGCCCTCCGCCGCGATGCCGACTGGGCGCCATTGCTGGAGCGCTTTGTCGCGGAGAAAACGCCAGACATGGCGCGCGCACGCATCGGCCTCTGCGAGATGCTTCGCGCCGAGGGCGAGAAGCCTGCCTTCCTTGACGGCGAGCGCATCGCCTTCACTCGCACTGTCCGCCAGATCCCCGACCTCCACAGCGATGCGGAGATGGACGCGCGCCGCGCCACAGGTACGGCCTTCGGTGAGAAGGGCGTTGTCTTCAACATCACGGCAGACTTCGGTCCGACTATCCGCGATGGCCTCGACGCCCGCCTCTCCGAGATGCGCTCTCGTCTTGAGCGTGCCCGCGCCGAGGGCGATGCCGCCGGCATCGAGTTCCTCGAGAACTCGATCCTCTCCGTCGAGGCGGTGCTGGGGCTGGTGGAGCGCTATCGCGCCGCCGCCGAGGAGCGCGGCCTAACGGAAATCGTGGAGATTCTCTCCCGCGTCCCGCGCCTTGGCGCGCGGACTTTCCACGAGGCTCTTCAGTCGTTGCGCATCCTCCACTATGCGATGTGGTGCGAGGGCGAATACCATTGCGGCCTTGGCCGCATCGATCAGTATCTTCTGCCATATTTCGAGTCCGACATCCGCGAGGGCCAGTTGGACGAGGACGGCGCGCTTGAGCTCCTTGAGGAGTTTTTCATCGCCTGCAACCGCGACAGCGACCTCTACATCGGCGTCCAGCAGGGCGACAACGGCCAGTCCGTAATGCTCGGCGGCGTGACCCGCGATGGCAAGCCGGCTTTCAACGACCTCTCTCGCCTTTGCCTGAAGGCATGCGGCGAACTGAAGCTTGTCGATCCCAAGATCAACCTCCGCGTCAACAAGGAGACGCCAATTGAGATCTACCGCCTTGGCACTGAACTCACCGCCAAGGGGCTGGGCTTCCCGCAATACGCCAACGACGATGTGGTCATCCCGGCGCTTGAGCGCTGGGGCTACGCGCCCGAGGACGCCCGCGACTACACCGTGGCTGCATGCTGGGAGTTCATCATCCCCGGCTGCGCCCTGGACATCGACAACATCGACGCCGTGAACTTCCCCGGCGCCCTCGACACCACGCTAAGAACCCTTGCGTCTGGGGGCTCGGGGGCTGAGCCCCCGTCCTTTGCCGCCATCGAGGCCGCATTCCTCGCCGAGGTCAAGCGGCGCGCCGACGCGCTCGTCGCCAAATACTCGCATGTAGAGGTGCTGCCTGGCCCGTTTGTCTCGGCGATCTCGGCTGGGTGCATCGCGTCCGCCCGCGACCTCTCCTGCTGCGCCAAATACAACAACTTCGGCATCCATGGCACTGGCATCTCCGTGGCCGTGGATTCCCTCGCCGCCGTCCGCGAGCTGGTCTTTGAAAAGAAGCTTGTCTCCTTGCAGGAGCTTGTGGCGCTGCTCGACACCGACTTCGCCGGCCGCCCCGATGTTCTCGCCGCCGCCAAGGCCGCACCGAAGATGGGCAATGCCGACGCCCGCGCCGATGAGATTGCGCAGCGTGTAATCGCCTTCTGGGGCCATGCCTTCGACGGCAAGCGCAATGACCGTGGCGGCATCTTCCGTCCCGGCACCGGCAGCGCCATGTATTATGTCTGGCATGCCCGCGAGCTCAAGGCGTCGCCGTCGGGCCGCCTCTCCGGTCAGCCTTATCCTGCCAACTGGGCGCCATCGCTCGACTTCCCCGTCAAGGGGCCTGTCTCGGTGGTGCGCTCGTTCACTGAGCCTGATTTGGGGCTCGTATCCAACGGCGGCCCCCTGACGATTGAAATCCACGACTCCGCATTTGCAATGCCTGATGGCGTGGACAAGGTGGCGGAGCTCGTGCGCTTCTTCGTCATGCGCGGCGGCCACCAGTTGCAGATCAACGCCATCGACCGCGAGACGCTGCTTGACGCCCAGGCGCACCCGGAGAAGCATCGCCACTTGATAGTGCGCGTCTGGGGCTGGAGCGGCTACTTCGTTGAGCTTGATAAGGAGTTCCAGGACCAGATCATCAAGCGCGTTGAACTCGCCGCGCCATGAAGGGGCGGGTTTTTGAGATTCGCGAATTTACGCTGCACGACGGACCGGGCGTGCGGACTACCGTCTTTTTGAAGGGGTGTCCGCTGCGCTGCGCCTGGTGCCACAACCCCGAGGGGCAGCGGTTCGAGGTCGAGACCATGCGCCGACGCGATGGCGAGGAGATTCCATGTGGCGTTGACTGGGAGGCGTCAGCTCTTGCCAGGGAACTTCTCATAAACGCCGACATCATGCTCCAGAGCGGCGGCGGAGTCACCTTCTCCGGAGGAGAACCTCTGGCGCAGGCCGAATTCGTCTGCGAGGTCGCTGACCTCCTCCACGCCAATGGCATCCATCTCGCCATTGAGACAAGCGGCCACGCGCCTCAAGAGGACTTCCGATCCGTAGTCTCGCGGATGGATTTCGTCTATCAGGACCTGAAGCACCACGATGCCGATGCCTTCCGCCGCTGGACTGGCGGCGATTTGGCGCTTGTGCTGGAAAACATCGCATGGTTGCGCACGAGTGGCGTGCCTTTTGTTTTCCGCGTGCCGTTGATTCCTGGCGTGAACGACAGTGCCGCCGATAGGGCGGCATTAGAGGCTCTGGCAGCAGGGGCGAAAGTCGAGTGGCTGCCATACAATGCGGCCGCTGGCGCAAAGTATCCTATGCTAGGGCGCGCATATCCGCTGGCCAAGCAAGGCGATTAGGGTAGCCGTGCGAAGAGGGCGGCTGCGAACTCGGCGAGGTCGTCGCAGAGGAATTCCGCTAGATCGTCGTACGGAGTTTCGCCACGGTTCACGATGGCCATTTTCCCGCCGCGACGCAAGGTGCGGAGGGGAATCGAGGCTGCAGGGTGGACGGTGAGCGATGATCCGAGGACTACGACGAGGTCTGCTTTGTCGGCAAGGCGCATTGCGCCGTCGAACGCCGCCTCGGGTAGCATCTCGCCGAAGAAGGTTATGTCTGGCTTGTAAACCCCGCCACACTTGGTGCAATGGGGAACGGCACCCTTGATGCCGCCACGGATGGCGACTATTTCATCGAAGGTCTTGGCGTCACCGCATCGGCGGCAGTGGTGCATTGCAGCCGAGCCGTGCACGGCATAGACGGGTGAGGAGCCTGCGCGCTCGTGAAGGCCGTCGATGTTCTGCGTGACGACACCCAGGCTGCGCCCAGTGCGCTCAAGCGCCGCGATTGCGCGGTGGACGGGGCCAGGTTCGATTGCCGATGTTCCGTAAACGAGGGTGTCGGCCATGCTGTAGAAATAGGAAGGGTTCTCGTCGAAGAGATCTATCTCGAACATCCTGGCCACATTTGGGTCGCGGTAGAGTCCGTTTGGGCCGCGGAAGTCAGGAATCCCGCAGAGGGTGGATACTCCGGCGCCTGTGAAGAAGTAAGGTGCGCTGGCGGAGAAGATAGTGTCGATGAGAGAAGCAATCGTATTTGTATTATTCTGCATGCCTTCCATGATACCTCAACACCCCATTAGACGCAAGTTTTCTCCCTCTCCACTATCCTTTCCTCTCCGTAGTCTTGCAATCCCCTCTTCTTTCTGCTATCATTGATTTCATGAGATATTCATCACTTCGTAGAAGGGCTTTTGGCGAAGCCTTCGATTTCCTCAACGGGCGCGACATGCTGCGCCTCCTTATCAATGTCGGTATGGCCGAAGTGAGGGCTGGTGCGGCCATTGGCCAGCACATGAACCCATACCAAAACTTGTCTATTGGATCGGAGGCCGTTGGTGCTCTGGCGGGCTTGACGCTTGCGGCAGGACAAGTCTCCGTAGGGATGGGAATATGGGCTGTTGCCAAGATGTCCAGTGTCCTTCTTGCAAAAATGCGGCGGCCTAAGTATTATCCGCAGGAGCGGAGCCGCAGGGAGCGTCTTGCGAAGGAGCGGCGGCGCGTCCGCGACCGCTTCACGACAAGCCCGTGTCCGAAGCCAGAGGAGTTGCTGATGCAGTATGCGAAGGCTGGAACTGGTGCAATAGAGGCGTTACGGTTCGGCTCCATGCTCTGTGATCTTGAAGCGTATTGCGACAATTCTTTGCTCCGCAACGTGGATGGCGAAATAGTCGGTCGCAATCCGGGAATCAAGGGGTGGCTTAGGGAGAACTGCCCAGAACTGCTTTCGCATTACAAGAATGCGATGCGCTACAAGGGGTTGGCTGAGAAGTTCAGGCAGGCGGCTGGAGCCGCAGATCCCATTCCAGCTGCGTCGTTGCTGGCTGAAGACGCAGAAGCAACCCTGCAGTTTCTCGGCGGTGGCAAATGTGGAAAGATTACGGTGCGGATGAAAAAGAAGAATGGTCTTCGAGGGGGGAGGACTGTAAGCGGAACATACGCGCTTGAGGCGGATGCTCTGAAAACTGCGTGGAAATGCGCACACGAAATCCTAGGCGAATGTGGGGGAGATGCTTCTACAAGACTACGGTGCGGAGAAGAAAATGGTCGAGGGGGAGGGGTGACGGCACTGGAAGGAATTTTAGAGAAGAGATTGGGGGAGATGCCTGCGGAAAGGTTCACGCAGGCAGGGTGGAGGACAATGTGGAGGGCAAAATGGAGAACTGGCGTGGTGCCTGCGGGAACCGGCATGGGCGAGCGGGCTAGCGCATGACGGGAGCGCGGGACAGAGCCCGCGCATCAGGACAAAAAAAGCGCAATGCATGGCATGGCACAGGACAGAGGGTGGAAGAAGGGGAACGGCAGCGCAGGACAGAGCCTGCGCATTAGGACGAAAGCCGCGATACGCGTGGCACAGAATAGAGGGGGATGACGGAGTACGGTGGCTCACGATTGAGCCTGCGCACCAGGAGGGAAGCCGCGACATGCGTGGCACAGAACAGGGGGGGGAAGAGGGAGAACGGCGGCGCGGGCGGGCGCTTGATGACGGGAGAATCAAGGGTGGCTACCGAAGTCCATATCCACGCCCCTTGATTGTAAAGTCAAAGTGGCGGTGGGCACGGCCTTCCCGTGAGGTCATGGTCTTGGCAAGACCTGCAATTTGCGCGGCGAGGTAGTCGCGCCCGTCGGCTGCCTGCGAGGACTTCATGCAGTCCCATGCCAAACGAGCAGTGCGGCCGTCTTTGAAGATGATTTTCAGATAGTCCTGGTTGTCGGTATTGACGGAGCCAATCGCAGAGAGCGGAAGAGGGGATGATCCCTCGGCCAGATAGTCTATGAGCCGGAGCGCGGCGACGCCCATGGCGGACGGTACCGAGCGACCCTGCGCCATGGCGATAGAGGCGTCTAGCGACGAAGGAACGATTCTGTTTCCTGCCTGAAGCCCTGCGGGAACGGAACCCTCAATATCGACGAGGCTGTCCTTTCCAGTCTTACGGTAGGCGAATACGTAGCCGTCACGGTCGATGGCGAGGCCACGCCCCGCGATTCGGGCTAGTGGCTTGCGCTCTGTGGCATGGATAGTGACCTTGCCTGTGAACTCGCGAGAGACATATAGCGAGGCAAGGGTGGGGTTGGCCATGGCGCGGACCATGGCGGCGCGGAGGTCGTTGGCTCCAAAGCTACGCGAGGCGAAGAGCGGTGCGTCACGCTCCACCCCAAGCCAGCCCATGAGTATGTCGGGCGTCACAGTTTCACCCGTGTTGATTTCAACCTCTGTGATCAGCACGCCTTTTTCCTCGATGCCAAGGAAGCGGCCGCCGAAGAGGTAGAAGGTTGTAAGCCCGTAGAGGAACGCCACGGCGATGGCCAGGATAGAGACCTTCACCGCGAGGACAGTCAGTTTTGCGCCTTTGGCTAGCATTGCCTTAAAATCTCCGGCGCGAAATGCGCAAGGATGTTGCGCGCACAGTGGCGGATTTGCTTCGCCGTGGAGGCGCTGCCAAGGAGTGTGGCGACCTTGGCGGCCTTAGCCGCCGGAACTCGCCTGAAAGTCTCCTTGACAAGTGGAATTGCGGATGGCGCCATGCTGAACTCGCGGACGCCAAGGCCAAGGAGTACGAGGGCGCTAAGCGGGTCTCCTGCCATCTCGCCGCAAGCCGAGACGCCAATCGACGCCTTGCCGGCCGCATCGACCGTCATCCGCACGAGAGAAAGTACAGACGGGTGGAGCGGCTGGTAGAGGTGGGCTGCCGACGCATTGCAGCGGTCAACGGCAAGCGTGTATTGGGTGAGGTCGTTGGTGCCGAGAGAGAAGTAGTCGCAGTGGCTGGCGAAGGCGCGGGCGCAGAGGGCTGTCGATGGAACTTCAACCATGATGCCTACGCGCGGGAGGACATACGGGGTTCCACGCTTCGCAAGCTCGTCGGCGCAATCCTCGATAAGGTGGCGTGTCTGGACGAGTTCGCCTATGTCGCTCACCATGGGGATGGTGAAGTCAATGGCGCGTCCGGCAACTGCGGAGGCGCGGAGGATGGCGCGGATTTGGATTTTGAAGAATGTCTTGTTTGCGAGAAGGAAGCGGATGGATCGCGTGCCGAGGAAGGGGTTGTCTTCAGACTTCCCCATGCCCGCGCCGCCGCGGAACTTGTCGCCCCCCAAATCGAATGCGCGTATGGCGAGACGCCTGTCCACAAGCGCCTTTGCGGCGGCGGCGTAGGTTTCAACCTGGCGGTCTTCTTCGACGGGGCGACCTTCCGAGAGCCACAGGTATTCCGTGCGGAACAGGCCGACACCATCGGCGCCTTCCATCAGAAGTTCATTGATGCCGTCGGCGTCTTCGATGTTCGCCATGCAGCGGACCTCGACGCCATCGGGGGTGGAAACCTTCTCACAGGCGCGCTCGCGGACGGTGCGAATCAGAGCCTCTCGTTCGGCGGCAAGTCGGTTCAGGTGGGCCTCTTCGTTCTCACCTGGGGAAATCAGTGCCTCGCCCGCGTTGCCATCGATTGCCACGATGGCGTCGGGCTCCACATTCGAGGAGAAGTCGCCTAGGCCGAAGACCGCCGGTATTCCAAGCGCGCGGACGAGCAGGGCCGCGTGGGAGGTGATGCCACCTCGGTCAAGGGCGACGCCGGCTACGTGGTCGCGGGGCAGGGACAGCGCTTCGGAAGGAGTCAGGTTCTCGGCCACCACGATGCGGCGGTCTTTAAAGGTGAAGGAGATTGTGTCCTGCGTTCCCATTAGGGCGCGGAGCAAACGGCGGGCCACGTCGGTTATGTCTCCAGCGCGTTCTGCCAACAGTGGGTTCTTGGAGGAACGCAGCCGGTTTGCGAAATCGCTGGCGATGTCGCTGACAGCCCATTCGGCGTTGTGGTGCTTTTCGAAGATCTCGCGGCGGAGCGCGCCGATGAGCATCTCGTCGTCGAGAGTCATTAGGTGCGCCTCGAGAATGCCGCCCTCGCCACCTGAGGCTTCAAGACCAAGGGCGTCTAGCATCTGCTGGATCTGGTGGCGCGCAATTCCCTTCGCGGCCACGAGGCGTTCCCACTCTGCGGCGGCATCGCCATCGGGCAGGATTCGGTGTGGCGGGTCAATGGCGGCCGGACGGTGGACATAGGCGTGGGCCATCGCCACTCCGGGCGAGACTCCTATGCCAGTATATTTGCGTTCGCGTTCCATTGAGTGAAACTACTGTTCGTCGGGCAGGTCGAATTTGCGGGATACAAGCGCCTCAAGGTCATCAAGCGCCTCTTCGCCATCGGGGCCCTCGGCCCGGACTGTGATGACGGAGCCGCATACCGCCTCCAGCGTGAGGAGAGCCATGATGCTCTTGCCCGACACGGAATTGCCGTCCTTCTCGACGGTGATCGCGGCATCGTGCCGCGAGGCGATCTTGGCGAAAAGCCCCGCCGGTCGCACATGCATCCCGTATCTATTGAGGAGCGTCATTTTGCGTTCGTGGATTTCTTCTGCCATTGCTTTTCCTTTGCGTTCTTTCGTTCGTTTGCCCATGCCTACTGGGCGAGCTGGACGTTGCGGCGTTTGATTCTTTCGTCAAGGTCGATGTGGGCGATCTGGCCGGAGAGCCTAAGGCTGAACTCCTGGGCAACAGTTTCGACGAAGTTCACCAGGTCGCGGCCCGGCGCCACGGGAACCACCACCTGCGGCACATCCACGCCAAGGAAAGTCCTGTATAGGACATTCTCTCCGGTGCGGTCTATTTCGTCGCCGCACTCTGACTGGCGCTTGAGCGTGACAACGAGATCGACCTTCTTCTCGCCGCGGACAGACGCCGCGCCGAAGATCGAAGGCACGTGAATGATGCCAAGCCCGCGCATTTCCATGTAGAAGCGCGTGAGCGGAACTGCCGACCCTACGAGACTGCCGTCGCCGTTGCGCCGGACCTCGGTGCAGTCGTCGGCGACAAGCGCGTAGCCGTGCTTGATGAGGCCGAGCGCCGTCTCGCTTTTGCCAATGCCGGGAGGTCCCTCGATGAGAATGCCCATACCGGCGACCTCCATCATCGTGGCGTGGATACGCGCCCTTGGGGCGGTCAGCTCCTCCATTATTATGGTGGCCGCGTTGGCGAATGGACCGGTGATCATCTGCGTCCTTAGCAGTGGCACCGAATACTTGTTAGCCAGGGCGCAGGCCGCGTCGTCGGGCTTGCGCCGCCGCGAATAGACGATGCATGGGACGCGAGTGGCGAAGAGCCTCTCCATGCGCTCCCGCCGAAGGTCTTCGGGGAGCGACATGTAGTAGGAGAACTCCGCATGCCCCACCACCTGGATGCGCTTCACGGGGAAAAACTTGTAGAAGCCCGCCAAGGCAAGCCCTGGCCGGTTGATGGCCGGCTCTCGGATTTGCCTGTCGAGGCCGCTCTCGCCCGCTACAAGCGAGAGCGAGAGCCGCTTCTTCCCAGCTTCAAGAAACTTCTTTACGGTCGTCGGGGCGGCCGCAGTCTTTGCATCATCTGGCACTGTCTGCCGCGCCTCAGGCTTTTCTGTTGTCGCCAACGATGTCGCGGCGCTTGCGGATCTGCGAGAAAATCTTCTCGTAGGCCGCATCGACGGCCTTCGTGAAGCTGCCGTCGTCCTCGGCCTCGGCGGCGAAGTTTTCGCCGACCACGGTAGCCGTGAACTGCGCCTTGTAGAGGTGGCGCGCGGTGTCGAGCACCACGCGGACTTGAGAGACCTTCTCGAAATCCTTTTCGATTGCCGCCGCGCGGCCCTTCGCGTAGTCCAATGCCGCCGCCGGGATTTCCTTGTCACGTGCCGTTGCTTCTATTGCCATTTTAGTTCTCCTTTTGTTTTGTTACATCCTGAAGTCGTCGCCAAGATAGACCTTGCGCGCTTCGGGATCGTTGATTAAAAATTCGCTTGAACCTTCACGGAGCACTCCGCCGTCGTAGATGAGGTATGCCCTGTCCACGACGGACAGTGTCTCGCGGACATTGTGGTCGGTGATCATCACGCCAAGCCCGCGCCGCTTGAGGTCGCGGACGATTTCCTGGATGTCGTGCACCGCAAGCGGGTCGACACCGCTGAAAGGCTCGTCAAGCATCAGTATCGTCGGGCGCCTGACCAAGGCCCTGGCGATTTCAAGCTTGCGGCGCTCGCCGCCGGAAAGTGTGAAGGCCATCTGCTTCGCCACGTGCTCCAGCCGCAGGTCTGACAAGAGTTCCTGCAGGCGGTCGCGGCGCTCGGCGCGCGTCATGGGCATCGATTCCAGAATCGCCATGATGTTGTCCTGAACCGAAAGCTTGCGGAATACCGACGCCTCCTGCGCCAGATAGCCAAGCCCCTTGCGGGCGCGAAGGTAAACGGGCATTCGCGTGACGTCTTCGCCTTGAAAGAGGACGCGCCCCGCGTTCGGCTTTACCAGTCCGACAATCATGTAGAAGGAAGTCGTCTTGCCTGCGCCGTTGGGGCCGAGGATGCCGACGGTCTCGCCGCAGCGGGCGGAAATCGACACGCCCTTCACCACGGTGCGCCCGTGGTAGGACTTCACAAGGCCGATTGCCTCAATGTCCGGCGGCCTGATGGCCGTGTTCTGGTTGTCGCCCGCTTGCATAGATGAGTTGGTTAGGATTGGGGAGTTGAAAGTTGGTTAGGACTAGGGAGTCTGGAAATTTGAGATTTATGATTTGAGATTTGAGATTTAAGATTTGAAATTTAAGATTTGAGGATTGGAAATGGAGATTTGAAATTTAAGATTTGGAGATGGGGAATGGGGTTTAGACTTTATTTTGGCAAGATATTGCCTGCGCCTCCCTTGCCGGAGTTTACCGTTGTCTCCTGAATCACCATGCGTGCCGGTTCGCACTCCACGCGCTCCTCGTTCAGCCAAATGGTGATCTTCGTGCCGGTCATCTGGTCCTTGGCACGTTGCACGATCACCTCGCGCCCTGTCATCACGACCTTACCGTCGGCCTTGGTGTAAACGGCCTCGTCGCACTTGGCGCTGCGGTCGCCATTCACCAGGATCACGTTCTTCGTGGCCTTGATCCACTTGACGTCATTCGTCGAGTTGAGCATTACCACCAGGCGCTCACAAGTCATGGTATATTCGGGGTTGGCGATCTTCACATTCTCCTCGAAGATAATCGATGAGCGCGAGTAGTCGTATTCCATGCGGCTGGAAGTTATGGTGGTGTCGCCCTTGACGGCGCCGGCCGCGCATGCCGCGCCGGTCACCAGAAAAGCCGCAATGATTGTGGAAATCCGCTTGATTCCTAGGTTCATCTAAAAGCCCCTCCGAGTTCGCCCATGATCTGGGACATTTCAAGAATTGGTTCCGAAAGTATCTTCGCGTTGCGCGTGGCAAGGTTCCACTGCATGCCCATGCCTTCAAGTTTGATGTTGCGCCCGGGCGCCTTGTATTCGATTCTCACCGGCCCCTCGCAGTAGCCGGTGCGCGTCGCCCGGTCGAAGATGCAGTTTTCCGCCACGTAGCAGCCAATGACGTTGCCCTCTTCGTCGTAGAGGTCGATCCTTATGCCTTTGGCGCGGACGAAGTCGTCTTCGTCGTCAGGCACGAGGGCCCAGTCTGCGTTGAACTGCGCGCGGACGGATCCGTCTTCGAAGTGGTCGATTGGGAATGAGAGGTCCTCCATCGGCATGGCGGCGCCGGCTGAGCCTCCGCCAAGGCGCCAGGCCGAGACAAGTTCATCGTCTATGCGCCGGACCTCTTCCTCGTCGGCAAGCGCGTGCGACGAAACCATGCAGGCGGCGGTGCAAAGCACCACCGCCGCGCATCTGACGCGGGCGTTTAGAAGCATCTTGGCGGAAGCAAAAAACATCTCAACTGTCTGAAAGTATATCAAAAGGGAACATTAAGGGCAACACCTGCGTGGACCATGTGGCGCGATTCCTCATGCGGCGGCCGCTGCAGTCCCGGCTACCAGCAACAGCAGCCCGATGACTCTTGCCATGGTGTTGCTTGAATCCGAAAATTTGAAGAGGGCGTCGCGGAGGAGGTAAGGCGAGAAGGTGGAGAACATTCCGGCCACTGCCATGACATACATTAATGAGACCGTCACCAGCCGCCCGCTTCCGGGGGCGAACCTAACAGCCACCAGCACCGGCGCCGGAATCAGACACCATAGCCCGCCAAGGGACCGTGCGGCGAGGAGCGTCGGCGTCCATGCCCAAGAGAGCGGAACGGCGACGATGAGGAAAACCGTTATCGCGACGCGGAACTTCGCCAGGAAGTCGAGTGGCGTGTAGTAGATCAGCGCCGCAGCCCAAAGGAGCGCGGCGGCCGAGAGGATGCGGCCTGCGACGGCGTTGTCGGGAAAGACCTTTGCCATGCGGCGCGCCGTCGCCGGCGCCAGCAGCGCAAAGGCGCCGGGGATTCCAAATAGTGCGGCCGTTATGGCCTTTGCATGGATTACATCCACAATGTCAAACCTTCACTTTCTCAAATGGCGTCTATCGCCCTTTGCATCCATTATAGCATAGAGAGCCCGTCGTTGTGGAAAGGGAACGGCGGAATTGCTAGAATGGTTGCTCTGGGAAAAACGAAAATGGCAAATGTGAAGATCCGCAACATCGCCCACCGGGGCATCTGGGACGACAGCGTTCCGCAGAACACTCTCAAGGCATTCCGTCTCGCATGGGAGGCTGGTGCGACATGGGTGGAGACCGACTTCCACCGCACGGCGGCGGGGCAGATGGTCTGCATCCATGTCGAGAACGAATTGAGGCGCTACACCGGCTGCGAAAAGGCCATCGTTGACTTGACGCCCGATGAAGTGGCGACTCTGCGGCTTACGCCTCCAAACGGGGAAGGGGAGAGAATCCCGCTTCTTAATGAAGTGCTGGCGACAGTACCGCGCCACGGAACCCTTCAGGCCGAGATCAAAGGCTACGCGCCAGACTATCCGGAGCTGTTTGACGCGGCGGTTTGCGCGGCCGGGCTGACGGAGGAAAACATCGTCGTGTCGTCCTTCAAGTTCGATGCGCTGCTCGACTTCCATAAGAGGCTGCCGAAATATCGGACGCTGTTTCTGCTGGGTGTGCCGAAGAATGGCGACGTTGACGTCGCGGCGAAAACGGCCCAGTGCGCGGAGGCGGGCTTCTGGGCCTTTTGTCCTGGCCTTTGCGCCAACGACAGGCCGCTGACGCCAGACGAAGCCGACGCCGTGCGCGCGACGGGGATGTCTTTTCGCGTTTACGGCGTGAACACGCCGGAGGCGCTGATGGTGGCGCGGGACATAGGCGCGGAGGCCTTTACCTGCAACCACTGGCGCAAGGCCTTTGAGTGGGCGCGGGAGATAGGCGGCGTCGAACTGCTGGCCTAGCGCCCTACAACTTGAGGGAGGAAAGGTCTTTCGCGCTGGCGGTCATCGCGAAGTGGACCTTTGAGCCGGAGCAGTTGACATCCGCTTCCACCAGGCGCTGAAGCAATGATGGCGCGGAGGGGTCCTGCGCCTGGCGCAGCGCCGTAAGCATCTTGATGCCGTTGATGGTGGCGAAGGTCTGGGCGGCAAGAGTCTCGTTGTCGAAGACCATGTCAACGTCGAGGCGGGCGGTGCCAGGGGTGGGTTCGGTAATCTTGGCGACGATGCTGCGCGCGTCTGCTTTAAGAAGACCGCTGGTGAGAGTGGTGAGGTTTGGCGCGCCCTTGGAGCCGTCAATGGCGACCACGGCCGCGCAGTCTGCGTCGATTGACTTTGCAAGGAAGCCCTGGGAGGCGTCAGAGCCGGCGGCCAGCGCGGCGGCGGCCTTGGTAATGGCGGACTTCGTGGAGGAGGCAAGGACAGTGTTGCCGGAAGGGAAGGCTACCCAGCGTCCTTTTGAAAAGTCCGCCGTCATTGCCTCCATGCCACTGGCGTTTACACTAGTGAAGCCAGGGGCCTTCTTCACTGCGGCCGACATGCGGGCAGTGTCGAACTTGCCGCTTGCGAGGGAGGAGGCGTCCTTGAGGGAGACGCGGCCGTCGTTGTATGAAAAGCCATCGGAGAAGGCGATGACAGTGGAGACGTCTTTGCGGACATCGACGCCGAAAGACTGGGATATCATCTTCACGGCGGTGCGGATGTCTGGCACCTCGGCGAGGAGGCAGTCAATGGCCTGCGAGGCGGCGGGCAGGGACTGCGCCCTGGCCATGTTGATCTTCGCCGCAATGGTTGAGGTGGGCGGGATTGCCGGGGCTGCGGCGAGGTGCGCGACGATGGCTAGGAAAGTTGCGGAGGCAACGAATGATGTGCGTTTGTTCATGGTGAAAATAAAGTTAGTTTGTAAGAGAATGCGCAAACATTCTACTAAAGTGGTATAATATTTTCCACTTTTCTTTGCCCCGGTAGCTCAGCTGGATAGAGCAACGGCCTTCTAAGCCGTGGGTCGTGGGTTCGAATCCCGCTCGGGGCACCATGATGACCGACAACTGCGCCGTCAGATGATGAAGATGATTTCAACTAAGATTGTTTTAGCGAACATTTGCCTATTGATGGTGGCGGCGGGATGCGCGCGCCATGATGAGCGCGCAAAAGACGGGGATGCCGCTTCCTCCCGCGAGATGCAGGAGGCGATTGCCGCCGAGCGCCTGGGGGAATACGACCGTGCCATCAAGCTTTACCAGGATACGATCGACGCCTACAAGTCGGCGCCGCTGGCGCACCTGCAGTTGGCGCTGCTTCTGCATGAATACAGGCGCGACTACCTCGCCGCCATCTACCACTACCGCCGCTACATCGAAACAGCCGGGATGAATTCTACCGGGAAAGGGGCCACGCGCGACTTCACGATAGTCTCAAATCGCATTGAGAAAGTCGGGCAGTTGCTCTCCGCGCAGTATGTCCGGGCGATTGCCGACAGCGAGGACAGCGAGGGCGTCCGCATCAGGAAGAACTACGCGGAACTCGACAACAAGGTGGCGAAACTGTCGGCGCAGAACGAGACGCTTGCAGAGTCCAATGCCACATTGCGCGCGGAGATTGTTCGTTTGAACAACAAGATCGACAACCAGCTGCTTTGGATCAAGCGAATACAGTCCTCGCCCACGGATGGCGTCAATGCCGGGAAGCTGGATTCGGTTACCATTACGGACACGGACGGGAACGAGAAGGTTTTGCAGACATACGAAGTCCGCAAGGGCGACAGCCTATCTGTAATTGCCGAATATGTCTATGGCGACAGGACGCAGTGGCCGCGAATTCGCGATGCGAACCCCGACAAGGTGAAGAACGGCGACAGGGTAAAGCCTGGGGATGTGCTCATCATTCCTTAATTAAATCCAAAGTCGCAGGTCGCAAGGTCTAAGGTTATGTCGGAGTTTGAAAGCAGGCCCGAACACTCAAAGGGGCATGGGAATTGGCTCTGGCACTTTGACGGCCACAAGATGGACTGGCGCCTGGACGTGCGCGACGACCATGGCCCAGACAAACTGAGATCCGATTTGGATGACGCGAAGCTTCACCACTACTTGCGGATGGGTGTAATCCGGGCCGATGTTGAGGAGGAGAAGGAGCGCGCGGTCGTTCCGGACAGGAAGGGCGTGGTTGTTGCGTGGCTTCTGGGGCTTGCTGCTTTCTGGATTGTCTTCCGGCTGGTGCGCATTTGAAGACTGGAAATGGGAATCTGGAATCTGGGATTTAAGATTTGAGATTTGAGATTGGGTATTTGAAATTTGAAATTTGAGAAGAGGAAAAGGGATTTGAGATTTGAAATTTAAGATTTTTGAATTTGAGATTTAAGATTTGATATTTGATATTTAAGATTTGAGAATTGGGATTTGGGAATTGGAATTAGGAATTGGTGATGAAGGTTGATGCCGCAAAAATAAAGACACTCTGGCTGTCCGCCGCCGTGGCACTGGCGGTGCTTCTGGCATTGGCTCTAATTGTGGCGAACACCGTCCTCGGCCCGCTGAACCTGGACGAGGGGTGGTATCTGCTCGCGGCAAGGAACTTCGCCGCCGGGGCGCGGCCCTATCGCGACTTCTTCTTCACGCAGGCGCCTATGATGCCGGCCGTTTACGGAGCGCTGGTCTCGCAATGGTCGCACATTGGCGTTCTTGGCGGGCGCATGCTGACGGCGCAGTTCGGCCTGCTGGCATCGGTGCTGGCGTCGCTGGCGGCGGCGCGCCTTGCGGGGCAGGGGAGGCGCCTGGTCGCCGGAGCTACGGTTTTCCTGCTTCTTCAGTGCAATGTGGCGCATTCCTATTTCACGGTTATCCCCAAGACGTACGCGTTGGCCTCGCTGTTCGTTTCCGGCGGCGCCCTTGCTTTGGCTTGCGCATGGACTGCTAGCAGGCGCGCAATTGTGGTGGCGTGCGGCGTCGCCGGAGGTGCGTTGCTGGCCCTGGCTGCGGCGACGCGCCTTTCCCTGGGCGCGACGCTTCCGGTCATTGGCCTGTGGCTGCTGGCAGTGCGGCGGCGTCATCCGGGGCTTTGGCTTTGGTTTGGAATAGGCGGCGCACTTGGCCTCGCTGCGGGGCTTCTGCCTTTCGTTATGGCTGACTGGGAGGCATTCGCCTTCGCCAATTTCTTCCACGGTGGACGCGCCGGCGGCGGGCTGTCGCTGCCGCTGGGGTCGGTCTCCAGGCTCGCGCGGAACTACATGCCATTGGTGATGCTTGGAATTATTGCGATTGCACGGGGAGGGGGAGAATGTGTACGCGGGGCGGAGCCCGTGAGTCAGGATGAAGGGCCCGCGAGTCAGGGTTGCCTTCGCGGCTTCTGCTGGATGGCCCTTGCAGCCTTCGCGGCGGCCTTCCTTGTCCATGTCTCAGCACCGTTCCCCTACGACGACTACCAGACCCCAATCATGCCGCTGGCCGCCATTGCCGCGTCGGCGCTGTTCTGGTCTGCTGCTGACGAGTCGCGCCAGGGGCCGTTGCTGGCCGCCTTCGCCGTTGCTGCGGCGCTGTTCGCCTTCACGTCGCCGATGAACGAATCGTGGCTTGTCCTGCGCAAGGATCGCTTCTGGGTTGAGAAGAAGGCTAAGCCCGATGTCTGGGCCATGCATTTGACGGCGCGGGATGTGGATGTGATGTTCCCTCCTGGCGAGCCGCTTCTCACGCAGGACGCCTATCTGGCCGTTGACTCTTGCCGCAGTGTGCCGCCGGGGTTTGAGATGGGGCCCTTTGGCTATTTTGCCGACTTGTCCGACGACGAGGCGCGCCGCTTCCATGTGCTGAACAGGAACCTGGCGCTTGAGGCGATTCGAAGCGGGCGCTATCAATTGGTTGCGCTGTCGGACTACGCCTTTTCGATGTCGGCGCCTGAACTGAAAAAGAACGACGCCGAGCGCGCGGTCATCGATGCCGCGCTGGCGGAGCGCTACGTGCTGGATTGCATAGTCCCGGATTTCGGGCAGGAGCACACGACGCTCAGGATATGGCGGCTGAAGTAGGTCGCCGGCCCTAGTTCTTGGCGAGCGCCTTGTGGAGCTTCAGCCAGCTGTTGGTGAGGATGGTGTCCGCGCCCATTTCGAGGAAGCGCTTCGCCTCCTCTGGGTCGTCGCTCCAGAAAACATTTATCCGCAGGCCGGCCTCACGCGCCCTGTCGATGGTCGATTGCGTGAAGTATGGCTTGAATAGCTGCACCATCTGGCAATTGTATTTTATGGCGTTGTCCACGATGTCGGGACGGTCCAGGTTTTGATGGCCGCCGTTGCCCATGCAGCGGGGGATGTCGGGCGCAATGGTCGCGAGGCGTTGCTGGAGGTCGCCGTCGCTGGTCATGAAATAGACGTGGCGGCGCGCGTCATGGTCGTCGATTTCGCGGACCACGGATGCCAGTGCCTCATCGCTCCAATCGCCGTCCTTGGCCCCGCGCCCCTTGATGTGGATGTTCATCGAAGCATGGCAGGCGAGCTTGTCCATCAGCGCCTTGAAGGTCAGGACGCCGAGTCCGCCCATGCAGGGGTCGGCCTTGTTGCCGAAATCGACGCCGGCCAGTTGCGCGAATGTCTTTTCGCGGATGTTGCCCTTGCCGTCGCTGACGCGCTCCAGCGTGTTGTCGTGGATCGAGACGGGAACGCCGTCGGCGGTTGGCCAGAGGTCGAACTCGATTTCCGAAGCGCCGAGCGCCGTGGCGGCGGCAAGCGAAGGGAGGCTGTTTTCGGGGATGGCCGCTCCGTGTAGCCCTCGGTGGGCGCAGAGGCGCTTCGCGGGCAGCTCTGCGAAGAAGGGCGCGATGGCGCTGCCGCCCGGGCGGTATTTGCAAGGACGCCGTCCGCGCTCCACGTATTCGGGGTGCGTGGATACGATGTTGCCGACATAGCCGGCCTTTTTGAGATACTTGGCATGCGGGTCGAACTCGACGTCGAAGTGGCCGACCTCGTTCGTGAATGCCCCGAGGACCTTGCCGTCGGGCGCGATGGCGCAAGAGCAGCCGCCGGTGGGGCTGTCCGCGCCCATGCTCACGCTGGCGCGCAGGAGGTAGGCGCCGGTTGCGTAGGCGCAGGTGCGGTTCTGGAAGGACAGCGCCTCGTGGGTGTCGGTGCGCTGGCGCGAGCAGCCGATGATGACATCCGGCTGCACGCGCGCCAGGGCGGCCCATTGCTCTACGAAATAGAAGTCGTAGCAGGTAAGGAAGGCGTAGCGGACGCCGCCGATGTTGATGATGGTTGGCGCCGACGGTTCACGCGTGTAGGAGTCGTCGAGCTTCTTGTGCTCGCCCGGTGTGAGGTTCTGCTTGTCGTAGAAGCCGGCGAACTCGCCGTCGGGGCCGTAGGCGAAAGTGCGGTTGCGTGTGCCGGTAGGGGTTTCGGCGTAGGAGTTCACGAATACGGCGGCATGGCAGCGCCGCGCCGTCGCGGCGACAGCCGCAAGGAGGGGCTTTTCGCGCGAGCCCGCGTGGCTAGCCGCCGAAGCGGCGGATGAACCTGGCGCCGGAGGGGCATCCGGTGCCGGCGCGTCGCAGCCTTCAGGCAGGACAATGACGTCAAGCGAGTCGTCACAGGCGTCGAGCTCATTGAGAATCCATTGGAAATTGGCGTCGAGGTCGGCATGCTCCGGGCCGAAGCGGTATTGTATGATGCGTGCTTTCATGGCAGTATCTATGGTAGCACAATGGTGGAAAGGAATCCATGCTGGCAAAACCGTCGGGGTCGCCGCATCGATGTGCTATAATGGCTTGCATGGACAGGGCGCGAAATAGCCATCAGGACGGCCGGTCCGCTGGAACGATTCTCTGCCTCGACTTCCACGCAGGGGAGGAGAAGTACCGGCGGGAGCTGGCTGGTGTCCGGCGTTTCGCCAAGCAGCATGGATTCCGGGTCGCGACGATGGAGCGCTTCGAGCCGGAGACTTTGCCGGAACTTCTCGCCCGTGTCCGTGTGGCGGGCTGCATCGTCGAATGCTCCGCGCGCTTTGACATCCGCAGTCTCCCGCCCCGCCTTTTCGGCAAGACCCCTGTCGTCTACCTTGACCCGCCGCAGCGACTCCCTTGGCGCAGTGTGGCGTCCGTCGTCTGCGACAACGCCGCCGTGGCGCGCATGGCCTTCCGCGAGCTCTCGGCCGGCCTTCCGCCCGCATTCGCCGTGATTGGCTACCGCGCCCCCTGCCAGTGGTCGCGCAATCGTGTCACGGCCTTCCGTGCGTGCTGCAAGGAGGCCGGCGTGCCGTGCGCGACGTTCCCCGCCCGGGGCGGCGAGACGCTGGAGGCCCGGACGGAGCGGCTGAAGGAATGGCTTGCGGCGCTTCCGCCCCATTGCGCCGTGTTTGCCGTGAACGACACCACGGCGCGCGAAACCAGGAGGGCCTTCCATGCGATAGGCCGTGTGCTCCCGCAGACCGCGACTCTCGTCGGCACGGACGCGCTCGACGCCGCTCAGAATCCCGAACACGACCTGGGCATCACCAGCATCCGCATTGACTTTGAGCATGCCGGCTACCTGGCCGCCCGCCTCCTCGCGGCGGCGATGGCGGGCCCCGCCGTCGCGACATTTGGGCCTCTGCTTGTCGAGCGCCGCATCTCGACGCGCGGCAGAGGGCGGCGCGAGCCCTACATTCTGGAGGCCGTGGAGACGATTCGCGCCAAGGCCTGCGATGGCCTGACCGCCGCGAAGCTGGCCTCGCGCTTCCGCGGCTCCCGCCATCTGTTTGAGATGCGCTTCCGCGAGGCGATGGGCCACAGCGTCCTTGAGGAAATCCTGCAGGTCCGCCTCGAACGGGTCCTGGAACTGCTGGCCAGGCGCGACGTCCCCATCGGCGCCATCGCCACGTTCTGCGGCTTCCGCACGGACGGCGAACTGCGCAAGCTCTTCCTCTCCCGCTTCCACGTCTCCATGCGCGAATGGCGCCGGACGCGACTGTGACCGCCACGCTGCTGACGAATTTCTAAGTAACGTAATTCTTCGTCAATTCTCATTTGATTTTTCGTAAGGACTTTGGTAGTATGTCTGCATGAAAAATCCTTTCAATTACCTTCAGCTGGCCACGGGCGAGAATTTCTATGATCGACGGGAAATGCTGGCGGACTTGCGCTCGCGCTTCCTGAGCGGGCAGACGAATGTCGTCCTATATGGGCCTAGGCGCTATGGGAAGAGTTCGCTTGTCGCGGAACTGGTGGCGTCGCTGGAAAAGGCCGGCGTGATATGCGTGTCACTGGATATGGTGAAGATGCCGACACTGGACATTTTCATCAACGCCTACGCGACGAAAATTTACCGGAAGCTGGCGCCAGTGCGGTTCGGTGTCGGGCAGGTCGCATCCTTTTTCAAGAGATTGCGCCCCAAGCTGACAATTGACGCCAACGGGGAGGCGGGGGTCTCATTTGACGCGGCGGCTGCCGCGATGGGGCAGGAGGAGCTTTCCGAAGTGCTGGACCTCCCGCAGAAACTTGCTTCCGGACGGCGCGTTGTCGTGGTGCTGGATGAATTTCAGGAGGTTAAGGATTTACTGCCAGAAGACGGCTTCGAAGGGGTCATGCGCTCTGTCATCCAAAGGCATGGAGACGTGTCGTATCTGTTTCTTGGAAGTCGCTACCACATCCTCCGCCGAATGTTCACCGACCACAACCGGCCTTTTTACAAATCCGCCTTGACGATGCTGCTTGACAAGCCTCCGGAAGAGGAGAGCGCGGCGTTCGTGGCGAAGCGCTTCAAGAGCGGCGGGCTGTCCATTTCCGCCCCGGCGGCGCGTCGGCTCGTCACGAAAATCGAAAACATCCCTTATTATGTCCAGCAGCTTGCCTTCGAGACATTTCGCCTGGTTGACGATGATGGGCGAAGAATGGCAGGGCCTGAGGATGTCGATGCCGCATACGCGCGACTGGCTGGATTCAACCGGAATCAGTATGAGCAGCTAATGCTCAACTTCTCAGCAGCGCAGAAGAAACTTCTGCTAGCCCTTGCGCGGGAAAGCGCCACGGAGTTCGACGATGGCTATAGAAGCCGGCATTCGCTTGGCGCGTCATCCACCGTCAATTCTGCGAAGAAAAAGCTTATAGAGGACGGGCACATAGAGAAGATTAGTGGCCGCTGTCGTCTGGCGGATCCGTTTTTCGCGGAATATCTGCGTTCGTGAGTTGGAAAAAATAGTTTCAAAAAGTCGCACTCTTTCTTTGGTGCGTGGTGTATAATTATTCTCGTTCGCTTGGACTTCGCCCCGTGGCCGGGGCGGCGGCAAAGGCCGAAGGCCCCCGCGAACGCAACAACAAACCCTGCGAAAGGCACTACAATGAAACCTATGAATTCATCTCCCTCCGCGCGCGGATTCTCCCTCCGCCGCGCTTCCCTCGCGGCCGTCTGCGCAATCGGCGCCGTCGCCGCAGCCCACGCGGTTGACGTGTCGAATGTTTCAGCACGCCAGCGCTGGCCCTGGAACAACCTTGTCGATATTGACTTCACGCTTTCCGGCACTGAGGCCGAAACACTCTACCAGGTCGATGTCGCCGCATCCTTGCCCGGCATCGCCGGCGACGAGGTGGGCGCAACGGCGCTCCTGACGGAGCCAATCGTATCTGGCGACGGCGCGCACCGCATCACCTGGGATCTTGAAGCGCAGTATCCCGGCCTCGTCACCTCCAACTTCTCCGCTCGTGTCACCGTGACGCCCCTTGGCGACACCGCGCCCGTTTACATGGTAATCGACCTCTCCGCCGGTCCCAGCGCTGGCGCTGGCGAATACCCGGTGCGCTACACCACTCAGGCGCCGGACATTTCAGATGACACCTGCCGCACCACGGAGATGTGGCTCCGCCGCTGCCCCGCCGGGACCTTTACGATGGGCTACGACGGCTATATGAGTTCCCCGAATTCCGCTTGGGCGTCGCACGAGGTCACGCACTCGTGGCCGTTCTACATCGGTATCTTCGAGTGCACGCAGCAGCAGTGGTATCAGGTCCAGGGCACATGGCCCAGTTTCTACTCCAACACGACATACCGGGCCACCCGCTCCGTTGAGCAAGTGTCCTTCCAGGCAATTCGCGGGGAGACCGGCTGGTTGGACAACGATCCGGCCAGCGGGACAAACTGCGTGGCTGGGACGTTCATCGCCAATCTCCGCGCGCGCACCGGCATGACATGGATTGACCTCCCGACAGAATCCCAGTGGGAATACGCGGCCCGCGCCGGGACGGACTACGAGTTTGGCTGGACGGGCGTGACGTCCAGCACCATAAAGAACTACGCCCGCACCGCGAATTCGCCAACCGGAGTGACGGGTCTCACCATGAACAGCAAGGATGGCACGATCTCCACGGCCGCCGGAACCGGCAAGGTGGGATCCTACGCACCAAACAACTGGGGACTCTATGACATGCTCGGGAATGTCGCCGAATGGTGCGGCGACGGCTACAGGACCAGGCGTCCCACGGGAGCCGGATATTCGTTCGTCGATCCGCGCACGGATCCTGCAAATCCAACTTATTTCACGGAGGGCCGCATCCTGCGAGGCGGCAACTACGCCTTCGCGGAAAACCAGGTGACCGTGTATGACCGAAACCACGAGCAGGTTTCCGCCTCCAGCCGCATCTACGGCTTCCGCGTGGTGGTGACGGCGAAATAGAATTTGAAAGGAGGAAACGCCATGAGACGAATCCCCATTCTTTGCGCCCTGCTAGTCGCAGCCTCGCCGGCGTTCGCTGACCTGTCTGCGACGGCTTGGTCGCAACCGTCATCTATTGATATGCGCGACGGCAGCGCCCGCCGCGTCGCCCCGGCATCCGTGCGTTACGACACCATGTTTGTGGAAGGCGGCGCCGTGGCAGGCCATGTTGAACTTCTCGACATCCTGCACTTTGGCACCTTCTCCCCGTCCACGAACACACTTGTTCCCGCATCTGCGGCCTCGGCCAGCGGCTCTGTGACGCTGGCCGCGACCGGCGCGCACCATCTGGTGCTGCGCTCGTTCGATGAGAACGACGCCATCGTCGGCGAAATCTCCGCCGACGTCGGGATTGGCGTCGGTTCCGGCTTCTCCTCTGAGACGCTGGCTGACATGGATGCGGACAAACTCCAGCGGGCTGTTAACGCGGACGGGCGGCAGAACCGTCTCCCGCATGATGTCGCCTATTCGACTGGCTGGTTCGCTGGTGCGGCTAGCGTGGCTCTAACGCTAGATCGCGCACCGCTCGACGGCGGCGCCGTCGTCGAGACGAAGACCCTCGGCTCGTGGGACGCGGACGCCAGCGGTGCATTTCCCTTTCAGCACCCAACAACCCGAGGCGCCTACACATTGCGGCTTGCTGCTCTCGACGGCTCCGGTGACCCGCTTGGAACGCCGCTCGAAGCGTCCCTCGACTGGCCATGGGATGACTCGTTTGTCATAATAATGAGGTAATATCGTGGCAAATGAAGAACCTCACATTCATCGTTGCGGCGCTCGGCGCCGCCATTCATTCCTTCGCCGCCGGCCCCCAGATAGCACTGGACAGCAGGCCAAAGGCGCTTTTGATCATGCTTGACGGCGCGCGGGCCGACGCGCTGGCCGCTGCTCGGATGCCGGCCGTCGAAAGCCTTCGCGACGGCTCCTGGGCTCCGGGATATTCCGGTGCATGGTCGCTTACTGGGCAGACTGTTCCAGACGCCCGGCCTTCCAGCGCCGCGAACCACACGGCCATTCTCACTGCCGTGAACGCCGAAAAGTCGCGCGTTTTCAATAACGGCGAGACCAAGGACGGCGACTACGCCAGATGGCCCACGTGGCTGGCGAGGGTGACGAAGGAAGTCCCCGGAACAAGTGGGCTTTTTGTCTTCGCCTGGGGCGAGGGCAACCAGTACCCACGCACCCCGAATGTGAGGTTCATCCATGACTCCGACGTGAACAACGGCAGGAGGATAGGCGAGCTGCTCTCCGCGCCGGATGCCCCTGACGCCATACAGTATTTCATCAACCTTCCCGACGACGCTGGCCACGGGACGGGCTTCTACCCATTCGGCGCAGATTACCTGCCAGCATTGGAGACAATCGACACCTACATCGCCTCCGCGCTCGCCGCGATAAAAAGTCGTCCGACATTTGACCGGGAAGACTGGCTGATCGGCGTCACGGCTGACCATGGCGGATACGGACGCGGACACGGCATGTGGGGCGGACAGGCATCGACTATTCCGCTTGTCATATCTGGCCGGCACACCCCCTCAGGCCGCCTCCCCGGCTCCCCGCGCCACTACGACATTACGGCGACGGCGCTGGCCCACTTTGGCCTCGACCCCGTTGCGCTCGGCCTTGACGGACGGCCGCTGACGGCCGCCGCCAGTGCGGCGTCGCGTGCCCTTGATGACGGACTCATAACTGGGGATGGCGCAAGACCAGTTTTCGAGAATGGGGGCGACTTTGCCGCGATTATCTGGGCCCGCCTGCCAGCAAGGCAGACGGGGGACCCGGTGCTCTTCTCCAACAAGGACTGGAGGGACGGCGCGAACCCCGGCGTCGCGCTCGTAGCCTCAAAGAGAACGGATGGCGTGGAGATTCCCGGCGTCTGCTTCAACGCCGGTTGTGCGGACAGGGGGCGTATCGACATGGGCACATTCGATGTCGAACCCGATAAATGGACGTTCTACGCCGTCACACGAAATTCGGAAGGCGTGCTGACGGTTTACCAGGGGCGCTCCAATGGCAACCTCCACTGGTGCAGCGCAAATGTGCCGGACATCATCGTCGAAAGCGGCCTCCCGTTCCACGTTGGGCAGGACGGCACTGGCGCATATCCGCACAAGCTTGACGGCGAAGTGAGCGGCTTCAAGCTCTGGACGCGGGCTCTTTCGCACGAGGATGTCAGGCGGATTTTCGAGGCGGGGCGCGAGGGCCTCGCTTTGAACGGCTCTGTGGATGCCCCAAGGCACTTGAAAATCGCCGCGGCAAACTCCTCCGCAGCCGACAAAGCGGCGGCTGACTTCGTCTGCACGGGAAAGAATGACGAAAGGACTTTCAACGCAGCAATAGCACGGTTGAAAAGAGGCGGGACACTGAAGATGGCGGACGGAGACTACTTCTTCGACGCCTTCAGCGAGGAAGGCGACACGGCGGTCCTCTTCGGCTTTAACGACGGGATAGCGCGGACAATCACCATCGAAGGGACAACGGAAAACAAGTCCTACAACACCCGGTTTGGCGTTGGTATCCACGTCACTAAGGACGCAGTTGAGGCGGCGCGTGGCGGCGGCCGGAAGTTTGTCTTTAGGGGAACGGCGCTACGTCCTGCTTCCAAGGGCGACTTCTTCACCATGACGCATGTGAACAATGTGAACTTCTCTAACTTCCAAATACTGCTCCATGACGCCTCGGCGCCAATATGCGGTATAAGCGGAAGCGGATTCGGCTCGATGTTCATCAGCCTGGTCGGCATTTACACGGAGCGGTATTTCGACGACCGCTTCCTGCACCGGAAGCCGGCGACACCAGCCAAAGGTTCGGTAGGCGTTATCTCGCTCCACGAGTCGAACGATGAAATGGCGCGTGTCGGCTATGAATTTGTGAACGTCGGCGGCCTGCACACGGGCTTTCTGTTCGACGGCGTTGATCATCTCGTGATGAAGGACTGTAGCGCGGCGCGCTGTTGCTACGGTTACGCCATGCGCAATAGGGGCAACAAGACCTTAACGATGATCAACTGCTGCGACGAGGGCAATGCGTATCTTCCGCGCTTTGGAGGCTCCGGCCACCTGACGGCCATAGACTTCAACATCGAGAGGTTCAACGCCGCATTCATTCCCGACTGCCCCGGCGGCGCAGTCGACCACCGTGCGTCGGAAGAGACGCCAGGGGCCTGGCACGGGTTCATCTCCTACACTCTCCAGGGCGCCGCCTTCGGCATACATAACTTCTGGACTGCTGGAGCGGGGACGAATTTCAAAACGGTGAACCTTGACCATTCGCTGACGGAGCGACCCCAACACCCTGAGTTCCTGGAGACGTATTTTGACCGCAAGGCCGGCCAGACCATGACTTGGAACGGGGAAAGGTGGCTCGACCCCCTTGGGCGTCCGGCTGGCTTGAAATGATACCGGCAATGAACAAGTCGAGCATGGCCGCCTTCCTATGTCTTTGTCTCGCCACCGGCGCACGGGCGTCTTCGCCCACCATAACCACCGATGCCCCTGGTTGGGTCTTCCGCGATACGGTGGCACCGGTGTTCAGGGTGGCTGGGATATCTGGGACTGCTGGGACTAGTGTGACAACTGGGAGTACTGGGACTGCTGACCGAGAGCCGCAGGTTCCCGTCGCAGATGTTCCTGCCGTCCCGTCTTTCATCGTCCGCGACTGGCGCGGGCGCGAGGTGCGGCAAGGCGAGGCCGCACACGACGGCACCATCGCGCTCGAACCCCTCCCGCCGGGATACTATTTCCTAGATGCGGGCGCCAGCCACTCCTTCTGCGTCGTTCCGGAAATCCGCCCCACCCCCGACTCCTTCTTCGCAGCAGACTCGGCTTTCACAATGTGGGCGAAGCGTGGCGAGTTTGACTGCCCGTGGCATGATGGCGATTCCTTCCGCGTCGTGGCGGAGCTTATGGGCCTTTGCGGCGTCTCGCATACCCGCGAGCGTATGATTCTCGGCCGCATGGCGCCGTCGAGCGACGTGGTCAATTATTCGCCCTACCTCGAAAACGCGCGAATGATGAAGCGCAGCGGCACGCAGTGCCTTGGACTCTTCGGCGACACGCCCGCGTGGATGGGCGTGTCGGCGGAGCGCCGGATGCCGCGCGACCTTCTGGCCATTTACCGCTTCATGGAAAAGGCGGTCGTCGAATTCGGCGACTGCTGCGACGCCTGGGAGTTTTGGAACGAGCAGGACCTCATTGCCGCCGCAGGCCCCGTGTGGGAATACGCCGCCACGCTGAAGGCCTTCTCGCTTGGCATGGCGGCGGGAGACCCCGCAAAGCCGGCGCTGCCCGGCTCCGTCTCCGCCGTTGACCACCAGGGCTTCTGCCAGGGGATGTTCGACAACGACATCGCCAAATACGTCGATGCCTTCAACCTCCACACCTACGAGAACCCCGCAAGCTTCCCGAAATGGCTCGCCGGCATCAGGCGCTTCCTCGCCGAGGCCGGAGTCCCGGACTTCCAGGTCTGGCTCACGGAGTTCGGCACCAACCTCGAAGGCCACGGCAAAAGCGAAAGCGGGCGCGAGGGTATCTTGGCGCATTCGCCGGAGCAGGAATTGCTGATGGCGGAAATCTGCCCGAAGGGGATGGTGCTTCTCCAGTTCGGCGGCATCCACCGCGCGTGGTGGTTCCTCTTCGGCTGCTACAATGAGCGCCACGGCGAGAAGGACTGGGGCATGATGCGCCGCGACGGCAGCGTCAAGCCCATCTGCGCCGCCCTGGCGACCCTCAACGCCGAACTGGGCGGTGCGAAAATGCTCGGCGAAGTCAAGGTTGGCGAGGGGATTCGCGCGTTTTTGTACGAAACTGAAAACTCACACAGAGACACAGAGACACAGAGAATCCATGATTTTGAAACCAAAGACTTATCTACCGACACCCTCTGTGCCTCTGTGCCTCTGTGTGAGACAATACCCTCCGCTCATCAGACCCTAGTTTTCTGGCGGGAGAGCGATGTCGATACCGGGCGGCAGACCGACGTCAGCCCCGCTGACAAGGACTTCACCATCCCCGCCGCCGACGTCGACTACCGCCTTGTAGATGTGATGGGCATGCCATCCGCCATCGCCGCGGCGGACGGCGCGCTGCGACTGACCGCCACGGCGCACCCACAATATGTGAGCGGCCTTTCCGGCCTTGCGGCCGATATCCCCGCAACACCGTCCGGCACCTTCGGGCGTAAGCCGGCTGAATCGGACGAGGACCTCACCGTCGTCGTCCGCCCGCATGTCTCGCGCGACGACTTCGGCATCACGGGTCGCCACTGCATCGCAGAACTCCTCGGCGACACCGGTGCCATCGAGCTGGAGGTGTGGAACTTCTCGTCCGAAGCCAAAGTCGGGCGTCTCCTCGCGGAGGGCGGCGAACTGCGTGGCGTTCCAGACGAAATCGCGCTTCCGCCCTTCGGCAAGGCCTCGTTCACCGCCGAATACGTGCCGCCGTCAGGCGACGCGGTCGATTTCACCCTGCGGATTCGCGGCGAGTTTTGCGGCAAAAAGACGACATGCGCCACTATTCCCGTTTTCCTCCGCAAGCGCTTCCTCTCAAAGTGCGAGGTCGTGCCGTGGCCGGCGCTGGACAAGCCTGAGGCGTGGCGGCGCAACGACTCTGCCGACACCTATAGCTGCACCTTCGACGGGGCGGAGAATGCCGTGCGCTTTGATGTGGAGTGGAAGCCTGGCAACGCCAACGGCGCCTGGTTCTTCCCCGTCCATCAGTTGGCCATCCCCGGGGAGTCGATGGCGGGTGGCAAGATGCTTGAGTTCGAGGTCAAGACCGATCAGGACAAGGTGGAGAACGACTTCAACGAGGTGGTCGTCATGGCCGACTACGCCGATGGCCGGCTGCGCTACCTGCCCTACCAGCGGCCGATGCGCGAGTGGGACGTCCGGCGCGCAATTGTTCCCGCCGACGCGGACGGCATCATCGCCCTGCGCTTCGGCGTCACGCCGCGCGGCCGCCGTCTCACCTACTGGATCCGCAACGTGCGGCTGCTGAAGTAAAACCGGCAAGGAAGAAGTCCTCATTGTGCTATAATGGCTTGCATGGACAACATTGAGGCAAATAGTGAGGGCGGCGGCGCGAAGACCGCGCGCGGCAGGGTAGTGGCGATTGTCGGACGCCCCAACGTGGGGAAGTCGGCGATTTTCAACCGCATCGCGAAGAGGCGCATCGCGATAGTCCACGACGAGAGCGGCGTGACGCGCGACCGCCTCGTCCGCCCTGTCACCTGGAGCGGCGAGGCATTCGATCTCGTCGATACCGGCGGCATCAATCTGGCCGGAGCCAACACCCGCGACGCCATCCAGCAGGGAACCATCGACCAGGCGCGCGCCGCCCTTGAGGACGCCGCGGCGGCGATCCTCGTCGTCGATGCGCAGTCCGGCCTGACGCCCGTCGATGAGGAGGTTGCGCGGATGGTGCGCAAGGCCGGCGTCCCGTGCGTCCTGGCGGTGAACAAGTGCGACCTCCCGCGCCATGAGGCGCGCGCCGACGACTTCGCCTCGCTTGCGCTCCCGACATTCCCCGTCTCGGCGCAGCACGACCGAGGCTTCGGCGCCATGATGGATGCCGTCCTGCCGCACTTGCCAAAGGCTGCGCCGGAGCCGACAGTCACAAGGCCACTGAAGGTGGCCGTCGTCGGCCGCCCCAACGCAGGCAAGTCTTCCCTCATCAACCGCATCCTGCGCCAGGTGAGGCTTATTGTTTCCGATGTGGCGGGCACGACACGCGACTCGATAGAAGTTCCATTCACGATTGGCGAGGGCGCATCGGCGCGACACTACCGCTTCATCGACACGGCAGGTATGCGCAACGTCCACAAGATCGACAACGCCGTCGAGCGCTTCAGCCACTTCCGCGCAGAGGCGGCCATCAAGGAGGCGGATGTCGTGGTGCTGTCCATCGACGCGATGGCGGGGCCGCTCGTGCAGGACAAGCGCATCGCCGCAGTGATAGCGCGTGAGAACAAGGGATGCGTCGTCGCGGTGAACAAGTGGGACGTGGCTCATGACAACCCCGAGACCGAAGTTACGGAGACCAAATACGAACCCGAACTCCGAGCCGCAATGCCCTTCCTGAACTTCTGTCCAGTCGTTTTCACCTCGGCGAACTCCGGCTACAACGTGCGGCGGCTTCTGGACACGATCGACGCCGTTGCGGCGGGGACGAGGGCGCAGCTTCCGACGGGCCTTCTCAACAGGGTCATAGGAGACGCCTACGAGGCGGTGAAGCCGCCGTCGAGCGGTCGCCGCCACTTCAAGATTTTCTACGCCACGCAGACAGGCAACGAGCCTTTGCGAATCCGCATCTTCGTGAACGACGCGAAGATTCCTGGCGCCAACTACACCGCATACCTTGTGAAGGCGCTGCGCGCGGCCTTTGGCCTGGAGGGCGTGCCGGTGGTGGTTGACTACTACAACCGCGCCCGTGGCGATGACGATGCGCCAAAGCCCCCGCGCCCTGACGCCCGTGGTTCAAAACCCACAAAGCCCAAGTCGAAGCCGAAGGCCGGGCAGGGAAAACGGCCGAAGAGTTGCCGCGCGCGAGGGAAACGCATATAATTTAATGTCGCGTTGGGAAGGTTCCCGGCGCACTCTAACTGAACCCTCCATTTGGAAAACCAAAAGGCGAAAATGAAAAAGTCCACCACGAAGTCCCCCAATCTCGTCCGCATCGGCGTCATCGGCGTCGGCAACATGGGATCTAGCCATGTCCGCACATTTGAGAGCGGCGCCATCCCGCGCGCGAAGGTAACGGCCATCTGCGATATCGATCCGCGCAAGATGGAGAAGTTCTCCGGCGACTACAAGAAGTTCACCGACAGCCGCGCACTGATCCGCTCGGGCGAAGTCGATGCGGTCATCATCGCGACCCCCCACTACTTCCACACCACCATCGGCGTTGACTCGCTCGACAACGGCCTGCACACGCTCACCGAGAAGCCGATCTCCGTGCACAAGGCCGACGCCCAGAAGCTCGTCGATGCGCACAAGCGCAATCCGAAGGCCGTCTTCGCGGCGATGTTCAACCAGCGCACCAACCCGCAGTACGCGAAGATCCGCGAGCTGATCTCCAGCGGCGAACTGGGCGATGTCATCCGCATCAACTGGATCATCACCGACTGGTTCCGCACCCAATACTACTACGACTGCGGCGACTGGCGCGCGACATGGGGCGGCGAGGGCGGCGGCGTCCTCATGAACCAGTGCCCGCACCAGCTCGACCTCTTCCAGTGGCTCTTCGGAATGCCGCAGCAGGTCCGCGCCTTCTGCGACATCGGCAAGTTCCACAAGATTGAAGTCGAAGACAACGTCACGGCCTACATGAAGTTCGCCAGTGGCGCCACTGGCGTGTTCATCACCACCACCGGCGAGGCCCCGGGCACCAATCGCCTTGAGATCGCGGGCAACCGCGGCCGCGTCGTCCTCGACGGCACCGACGGCGACATCCAGTGGCTGCGCAACGCCGAGCCGCTTGACGACTTCCGCGCCAACAAGCAGGACATGTGGGCGAAGCCCGAGACCTGGACTGTCACCATCCCCTCCAAGGGCAACGGCGAGCAGCACAAGGGCATCCTCAAGAACTACGTCGATGCGATCCTCGACGGGACGCCGCTCATCGCCCCGGCCTCCGAGGGACTCAACGCGGTCGAGCTCTGCAACGCGATGCTCTATTCCTCCTTCACCGGCAAGACGGTCGATCTTCCGCTTGACGGCGCGGCCTACGAGCGTCACCTGAAGAAACTCATCAAGAACTCGACCTTCAAGAAGAACGCGAGCCACGACCTGGCAGGGCAGGAGGTTGACATGGGCGCCTCCAGCACCGCGTTCAAGAAGTAGGAAGCGATGGAACTCGCCGGCAAGGTGGCGCTTGTGACGGGCGGGGCGCGGCGCATTGGCGCCGCGATCGCCCGCTCGCTGGCCGCAGCCGGCGCCGACGTGGCAATCCATTGCAATCGCTCCGACGCCGATGCGCATGCGCTGGCGTCGGAGCTTTCTTCTACCCACGGCGTGAGGACATGGGTCTTCCGCTGTGACTTTTCAGTGCCTGACGCCGCAGAGGCGCTGTTTGAGGATTTGATTGCCGCCACGGGCGAGAGGCTGGACATCGTCGTGAACTCGGCCTCGGAGTATGCCCGGACAGGCGCTGGCGGAGCGGACGCGGCGGCGTTGGCCCGCGCGATGCGCATCCATGTAGAGGCGCCAGAGGCTCTGCTGCGGCTGCTGGCCGGGGCAGGGGGCGCGGATGAGAAGGCGGCAGTGAACATCCTCGACGCGCGCGTCGCCGGCGGCGAGGACGCCGCGCACGCCGCATATCTGGCCGCCAAGCGGCGTCTGGCCGAACTGTCGCGAGAACTGGCGCAGGAGCTGGCGCCGCGCCTGCGGCTCAACTGCGTGGCGCCCGGGGCCGTGCTTGAGGAGGACGGCGCGGGGCGCGACTCGCTATTGCGGCTGGCCGCCTACAATCCAATGTGCGCCGTTGGCTCGCCGGAAGGGCTTGCGGAGTGCGTCCTATTCCTGCTGAGGCAGGACTTCATCGCGGGACAGGTTCTCTACTACGACGGCGGCCGCCATCTCCTTTGCCGCTAGCCGCGCAAAAAAAAGGCGCGGGGGGCAAGTGCCCCCCACGCGCACGTGGCGCCGCCGGTGCGGCGCCTCCGCGCTACCAGCGGTCGCCGCCGTCGTCGCGACGGGGACGCGCCGGGCGGTCGTCACGGCGCCGGAAGCCGCCATGGCCGCGCTCTTCGCGGGGTTTGGGCTGTGATTCGTTCACGCGCAACGGGCGTCCCTGGAAGTCGTTTCCGTTGATCGCGTCAATGGCCGCCTGCGCGGCGGCTGCATCGGGCATCTCAACAAAGCCGAAGCCTTTTGAACGCCCAGTGGCGCGGTCCGTTACGACGCGCGCGGATGTTACTTCGCCATACTGCGAGAACAGTGAACGAAGATCGTCATCCGTGCTCTTGTACGCCAAGTTGCCGACATAGATATCCATGCCTTGACCAGTCCTTGTATTTGTTGTATCCAGCCGTGCAATGCCCCGCTACAGTTCTGGGGAAGCCGCGCCGCGGCGCCGAGCGCGAATTTCCCTGGCGTGAACGCCACGCCATTTCCAGTAAGGCATTTTTCGTAATGCACGGCACTCGAAAACCCCGATACCGAAATTCACTTTTATTATTGCAAATTTTTAAATTTTCAACAAGTCTCACATCGCTTCTCCGTCCACAGTTACGGTGAGTCCTTCGCCACGAAGGTAGCGGATGTCGATGTCGTGGCCGCGCCAGCGGAGGTTCTCAAGGGTGAACCAGTCCCATGACGGGTCTGCAAGGGGGGTGACCGTGAAGCCGCCTTTGCCATCCGGCGTGAAGCCGACGATTCCGGTAATCACCAGGTCGCAGAAGGTGGAGTGGTTGTAGTCCTTGCCGCGCTCCTTCGGGAACCGCGCCCGCATTTCCGGGTTGGCGAGGATGATTTCGCGCGAAAGCCATTCGGGCTTGTCCGGGTTGAGGTTTTCGTCGATCCATGGCTGCACCGTCCAGCCGTCGTCGCGGCCGCGCGTGCGTTTCTGCTGCGCGGCATACTGCCACATCAGGAAGTCGAACGCCTTGCGTCCTTCGGCGGACGGATGAGAGTGGAGATCGTTCGCGAGGGCCGTGAGGGCGATGGAGGTTGCGAACGGCCAGCTCGGGCCATTCCACTTGCATTCGTGTCCTTCGTGGTCGATGGCGAAGCCGTTTGCGCGGCGCTCGGGGAAGGTGAGCCCGTATTTCGCCGCGAAGCCCTGGGGATCGGAAAGCTGCGACCAGTCGGACTCCACGCCCACGGGGACGCCGAAATACCAAGGCGCGTAGCCGTGCAGTTCGCGAACAGGGTTGAGCGTGCCATCGTATGAGCGCGTGAAGAAGAAGCCGGTATCCCCGTTCCAGCATTTCCCCATGAGCGCCTTCAGGACGCCGCCCGCCTTCGCCTCGAACTCGTCGGCAAGCGCCTTCCGCCCGGCGCGGCGCGCGACTGCCGCTATGCGGTTCGCCTCGCTCCACATCGCCGAGTTCATCAGCGGCTTCCAGCCGTTGCCGCCAAGTGAGTACTCCGTTCCCTCGCGGTTGTCGATTGATAGGAACCCGCCTTCGCCGTCGCCGCCCATGCGGCCAGTCCCCTCCAGAGGCCACTGCGAGAGGTCGAATCCCTCCTCCCAGCGCCGATAGTAGCGCACGGCGTCATCGAGGAGTTCGATTGGGAGATTGTCCAGGCCGCTTGCCTCCGCGAGTTGGCAGACGCCAGTGAAGAGCCAGCTTGAATAGTGCCAGCGGTGCGTCGCGTCAGGCGAGGAGAGCCAGAAGCGGGCGTTGTCCTCGAGGAACTGCGGATTGCGCAGCCAGCGTCCCTCGCGGAAGTGGTGGCCCGCCGGGCAGACAATGGTGTTGTCGGTGCCGCTCCATGAGACTTTGGGCAGGAACTCGGTCACGCGCCACCCGCCATCCGCGCCCCTGCGCAAGTGCTTGCGGAAGGTCCACCAGCGGAAATAGTAGGTTCGCTCGATGTCCTTGTCGGGGCAGGCGAAGCGGGGGATGTTATCAAGTAGGAAATCCTCGGCCTCCGCGTTCGGGATCGCATTGGCGTAGAGTTCTTCGTCTGCGGCGTTGAAGCGGCGGACGTAGTCGCGCAGCAGCGCCTTCGTGTCCGGCAGTCGCGACGGCGGCGCCTCAAGGTCAAGGCCCTCGTGGATGGCGCATCCGACGTATTCGGGGAAGCCGTTGCGGCCATTGTAGTAGATGAGCCAGCGGCCATGCCCGGTGTCGCGCACGGCGCTAGGCTTGTAGCAGGAGCTGCCGTCCCACATGCAGAGA
>JAEEGL012264683.1_pt1 | contig 83950 bp, 96 predicted proteins | sample 9134231 | NCBI WGS metagenome assembly JAEEGL01 (sample SAMN16246548, study PRJNA631951) | gut metagenome | biome: gut microbiome; feature: rumen; material: fiber-attached | host: Bos | place: Iran: Karaj | collected 2018-10
CTGTTAAGGGCATCCATAGATTGTATTCTTGTGCTACCTCTAACGCATTCGGCATTCGATCTTCACTTAATACTGTGATGCCCTTAACATATTTGTACATAGTTATGATTCCTTATTATCGTCTATTAACTGAAAAGCTGCTTGTAACTGATCATGAATGTTCTGTGTATATGTACCTAACAATCCTTGATAGTCTTTTACTTTGTCTGAAAGTTCTCTGTACTTCTCAACATAAGTAGCAGCTTGTCTACTCGACAGAGTCTGTTTCTTTTTCAGTATCTCTGCCAATTCCATACTATAATTATACAGCGTCTCTTTGATTTCTTCCTCATACATTTTGTTTACAAGGTCACGCTGTTCCTGGGTATCGATGAATGGAATAATTTCAACAACATTTTCACCGTATCCATTATCACTGTACTGAGACAAATCATTTAATACACCCTTTAATGCATAGAGTGTATCTTTAGACGTTTTTGGAATAAACTTATTGATACCAGTAGACATTAATGCTACTGGATGCATATCCCATACGATACGATTAATAATGTTACGAATCGTATCATGGTTATGATAGGTAGCCCATGTCATATATCTCGTTTCCATCTGATTAAATAAGAAACTGATATTAGAAACATGGAATGATGCGTTCTGTTCAAGATATGTAGAACATGAATCATTAGCACGATCATATGTAATAGAACCAAGCTGAGTATAAGATACTTCTTCTTTCTGGTCGTTTAATACTCGTACTCCTACGATTCGTTTTACATACATGTTATCATTAACAACTTCATCAACATTAATGCGTCCATCGAACTGATCACCGTTATCGTCTGTATAAACGACTTTCTCGTTCTTAATAGAAGAGGTTGCTCTTCTGAACGCATCTGCGTGAGATATCTTACGAACATATGACTGTGAAAGATTGTTATTTGCAAATGTATCTAACAAATCTTGTTCACTAACTGTCATATTAGTAAGAGTATAGGTTAAAAGATTACCAAGAAGCATACTATCTGGTACGTCTTGATTGCTTTTATATAAAGCTGGCATAATATCCCTCCTTATCCTATAACGGTTACCGTCTTCTGAATTGTTTTCTTCTTTGTAGGAATTTCTTTAAGCTCAAACACTCTTGCATCGTCAATACCACAACTCTGTAAGATGTTATTCAGCATTTCTTTACTACACTGCTGTTGTACGAAACGAACATCTTGCAGATTAGATGACGCAATAAGATATCTGACTGGCTGTGCATTTGGCTGTATGCCTTTCTGCGGTCTATTCTGTTGCATAGCTGCCGCTGCACGTTTCTGCTGTTTGAGTTCTTGGAAACTTTTCTGAATCTGTGCAGTCTTTTCGTCAATCTCAATCTGATCTGGATTGCGTAAATCTTTTGCAATCTGCATAGTATTCTCATTTGTTTGCATAGCTTCTTTAATGGTATCTTCTGTAACCAGTACTTCATCTTTCTGTGTATGAGAAGATACTTGTCCAGTAAGTTCTTGATTGAACTTATCGATACCACGTTCAAGCTGGTTAATAGTAACACCGACAATCTTAACAAGCTGAACCAAATCAGCATCTGCATTATCTGCCCCAATATTATCTTGTAATAACTGAAGCAAATCATGAAGATTTTTTAATGTGTCGGTGATATAAACCTGGTTATCCATGAAATAATTCTTCTTGTTGATAAGATTATCAGAAGCAAGAACGTTTAGAGTTTCCTGTATAAAATCAGTATCTGTACTGAATGATTGGAACTCGCTCGTACTTGTAATCATTTTACCAAGTTCACTGGTTAAATTCAGATTCTGAATCTGTTCTTCAACATCAATCATTATAATTCTCCTCTCGATTGAAATACCCACCAGCAGATACGCTGGTGGGTTTGATATTACAACGAACCAAAGATCATTTTGTTTACATCAGAATTTGCATTCTTTGCATCTGCAATCTTACTTACAGTAGTTACAGAGTCGCAGAAATCATCGAGAGTAGTTCTGGATGTGTGTCCATAATCAACAAGTACACCCATAGTACGGAACTCTTTGTCTTCTTTTAACTGCTTAAACTTACGTCTGAATTCATCAGATACGCAACAATCACCATCAGTAATAAATACAACATCTGCCTCTTTGAAGTTAGAATCTTCAATAAGTTTAGATGCTTCTTTCAATGGTGATTCGAAATCAGTACCACCAGTTGCTCTTTCTTCTGCGATACCGATAATCTTATCTGGACTGATTTCGTCCTTGTGAATAATAGTAGTCTTACGACATCTACTATCATAAGGAATACAAGCGAATTCACGCTTCTGTAACTGTGCAACTTCAAGAATACCTACAGCCAATGCTTTAGCCCACATATCTTTATCGCCTTGCATTGAACCAGACTGGTCGATACATACGATAATTGGACCTTTATTCTTCTGTTTCTGTGATTCCTTGTCATAAGACATTAATTGTCCTTGGGTCATACGACGATAAAAATCTTTCTTTGTAATCTCATTACAGAGATTTAACTTATCAGACGGCAATGCGTCTTCAATCTTATCGCCAACTTTAACAGATTTGATTTCAATAGCCGAAGCCTTTACTTTCTTTTTCTGTTCTGTTACTGCACACTCTTTATACTTACCAATCATATCTGTGAATTTGCGTAAATATTCAGAGTTTCTGATGCGTTCAAGTGCTGATCTCTTTAAGCCGAATGGTACTTTAATGTCACTGCCTTCTCCTAACCCCCACGCTTGTACATAATCAGACACTTGCTGTACTTCGGAAGTCGCATCAATAATAGAATTATCCATTTGTACAGTAAAGTTGTCCACAAGTTCATCAGATGTCTCAACAAGTTCTTCACAATCTTCAGCCAACTGTTCTGCCATGGCTCTTGCTTGCTGTAGATTCATCTCTCCATTGTTATACTGCTCTTGCAACTCTTCGAACTCTTGCGAACCTTCTTGACCATTCATACGCATTTCGTCAAGAAGTTCTTCCATTTCATCAAGTTCTTCTGCAAGAGAATCCATCTGTTCTTCTTGCTCTACCAGTTTCTCAAGAGCCTCTTTCTTCTTCTGGAAATCCTTAATCTTTGCAAGTTCATTCTTAAGGATTTCAATGGCTTGCTTGCCAATAATTTCAGCACCAATACCAGCATTAAACAAGTCACAACGACAAGTTTTTCTTAATGTAATAAATACTGGTGTATTGATTAACTGACTTAAGATGTTTCTATTCATCCAAGACTGAATGTGCATTCTCTCTGGTGGTAATACCGTAGCGTTATACTGATATAAAGACATAAAAATATCTTCATGAAGATACTTAAATGTAGGTAATAACGCTTCTCCTTCTGCAATAGTATTCTGCATTTCTGGAGAGAAATCTACGATATCAAGATAATCTTCGTGGTCTGTTTCGAGAAATTCGAAACAGTTATACGAATACTTATTGGATTTACCAGATAACCCAAAGATTTCCTGGACATTTTTACCGCTATAATTAACGGAATAACTGTCATTGAAAACCTCTGTACCAGCACTATATTCTTTATAGTCTTTAGATTCATAGAATTGTTCTTTTTCTTCTTCTGTCATATCTGACAACTTTTTGCTATACATAGTAGGATCTACACTTTCCTCAACTGTATCAGCAGTATCGTCTACAGTATATGACTTCAGATTATTAAAAAACGCATTCAAATCTAATGCCATATGTTACCTCCGATAAAAAAGTGGTTCGTAAGATTGCTCCTACGAACCACAAGATTCAATTAAAAGTCTTCGTCTTCAGAATCTGTATTACTGTCAACAGAATTGTCGATGTCATTGTCAAGAGTAACACTATTGAATGAGTTACCTAATGTACCGCCTAAAATCTCATTAGCAAGATTTGTGTGATACGCAACGATTTCATCACGGAACTTAGCAAACTCTGATACATCTTTACCGCTGGTAGATGCTTCAGAAATAAGCTTGTTCATTCTACCGATAGTATTCTTGATAGAATTCTGATACTGGAAGTATGCCTGGTTTCTATCCTTAACATCGTGGCTGGATTCAATCTTCTCCTTGACTTCATTGAACTGTCTGGTGAACTTAGCAAACTCTTCATCATAAGGATTAACGATCTTGCTAATTTCTGCACCGATAGTATCAATATCTTCTTTCTTCTCCCAAAGAACGTACTTAAGAGCATTAAAGTCGTCAAGACCAACCTTGTTACGACCATTAAGTAATGCAGAACCCTGTAATACCTTAAAGCATTCATTTGCACGTCTATCAGAGATAGAAATAGTAGCGTTCTTCTGAAGTCCATTCATTAAAGAAATGAACTTGTTAATGATTGCCTTTGGTACAGGAATTGTTCTTGCTTTTTCCTGTAATGCTTCAAGTTCTTCTACTGTAATAGTAGTATGAGCCTTGTTCGTAGATACACCAGCACGATCATAGATATAATTGTTGAACATACGCTTCTTGTTAGCGGCATCATGAACATATTCTACTTCAATTCTGAATAAGAATCTATCATGCATAGCAAGAAGGCTGTCGTCTTCTGGTGGTTCATTTGAAGCTGCAAACATAGAAATGAGCGGAACATCTACTGGCTTACCGTCATTGAAGAATACGTGCTCATTCATAATACTTAACAGTGCATTCAAAGTCGGTGAGTTACACTTATAAACTTCATCGATGAAAGCGATATTTGCCTCTGGTAACTTACCAGCAGTCATTCTCTTAAACTGGTCATTTTCCATTCCCTTAATAGAGAAAGTACCAAGCAATTCTGCTGGATCTGAAGATTTATTTAATAACCATTCGAAATAGTTAGAATTATCGATACGGTTACACATTGCTCTACTGATTAATGACTTAGCAGTACCAGGAGGGCCAAGCATTAACAAGTTAGAGCTGGTTACAACTGAAAGTAACATGATTTTAATGAGTTCATTTCTTTCTACGAACTCGTTGTTCAGTTCAACCTCAATGTTTGTGAGTTTGCTCAATGCTGTGTCAATATTGACACTAGAGATATTCTCTACTTTACCCTGTAATTCCTGGGTCTCTTCGGCAGTAAGTTCCTTCTGCTCTGTTTTATTCTCTTCGACTGTCTTCTGTGGTGTTGCTGGTGCAAACATATCATCGAACATGCTGTCGATGCCACCGAAATTCAGTGCTGCTGATGATTCCATTGTCTTTTCTCCTTTATCTTCGTTATTATTCATTCGTCTGATTCTCCTTTATACAAAAAATTGATAGATGCTTTTAATAGATTCATCTTTGAAGCCACCTATCATTTCTGCAAAAGTACCGATCTGTAACAATACATCTCTAAACTGATCAGCCGTTAACATATTCTTTCTTTTCTGATATACAGCAAACTGTGCCATCATTTCGAACTGATCTGTTTTCGGTATTGTCTGTAACTTTGCTTGAAACTGTGGATTCTCGTCAAGCCAGTCATTGATTAAGAATTTCGGAATATATCCTAATGTGTTATCATCTTCTTCCTCGTCAAGATTCTGACCGTGTTTCAAATGATACACTTTACCTCTATCATCAATTAATGCAACTCCAGCAATATGAGTAGACATGTCTCTTCCGTCTTTAACAAGAGTAGATTGTCCATCAAATATACATCCAAAGTTGCCCTTGGCTTTTAATGCACTTCTCTTTAAGGCAAGTAGCATTACGTTCGTTAAATCATCATCTTGATAATTACTTTTATAGAACGTGTTATTATAGTTTCTTAATTCGATTGGTTCGAACTCAATTCCGTTTGCAACTTTATTTGCGACTAAGTCAATCGTATTGCTACTATCAAGATTGGTAAATGTTATCTTATAAACATTTTTATTGCTTTTACTTAAATGAGCTTCTTTGTCGCTCCAGTCAAAACTGATACCAGTTCTTGAAGATTCGTCCGATATTACTTCGTCCACAACATCGTGAAAGGTTGTGTAGTTAAGAGTGAAACCAATATCAACGATTTCTAACATTCAAACATGCTCCTTTCTGTGTTTTTGAAATCCAAAGATACGCCGATAGGCGAAGACCTTATTGGTCTTTAAGAATACAACTATGATAAATAGCAGAAGTATCATTTTTAGATTGATAATCTTCCCAGTTAAACCAGTTTTCACCAGCTTCGATTAAGCCAGTTATATCAAATAGTTGTTCTTCTATAAGGGTCGCAAAATGAATAATGTCGGGATTAAAATATATTGTACCTCCAAATCTTAATTCCAATATTTTTGCGAACCAATAACAAAAGCCATTAGAAAAGGTATCCTCGATTTCATAAGGATACCTTCCCTTAAAAGCTTCAATGAAACGTAAAATCTCGTGAACTTTAGCAAATGTCATTATTCAGTATATACTTCTGTTGAAAGTGATTCATATACTTCAGAAGTATGTCCTCCTTTCCCTACGATTTGATAATTGTAATGCTGTAAATCTTGTACGGAATGGTCTTTAAAATACAGCCAATTTCTTGTGGCTGGTTTAAACAGTTCCGTATGATGATCATTATCAAATTCATAGGGGCGAACAAAGTCACTTGTTTCTGAATCTGCTAACTCTACGCCATTACGATAAATAGTATAACCAGATAAACCGCTTATCTTTTCCCAACAAACATATACGGTCTTTTCAGAGGCTACATAAAAAACATTACTCTTGATCATACTCCGTTCTCCTTCTCTTTAACGCCAGAATATAAACTGGTCATTATACCTATTGGTTGCTCTTTTATTATACAACCGATCCTTGTATTCAGAAATAAAATCTGAGTATGCTTCTCTCGTAAACTCTTCTGGTTCATCAACGTTGAGCACGTCACATATATCTTTAACGAAACTCAATTGTGCCTCGGTTGGTTCAAGAACACCGTACATTAGTCATTCTCCCTTCCAGTTAAATCATATATATCTGTATCGAAAATAACTTCGTTGGTGTCCATATCCTCAAGTGAGAAATTAGTACCATCTCCATACTCTGTAATTTCGATACGATGACCAGCATGTTTCTTTAACATCTGATACAACAAAGTTTCTTTTTCCATATCTTGTTTGATATGTTCTTTGGCTCTCGCTTCTTTTTCTGCTAATAGCAGTTCTTTCCACTTGAGCCAATCTGGTTTATCGATGTTTGGATCTCCGTACAGATTCATACGTTCTTGAAAACCACAATCCTCAATCATAACATGTAAATCTTTATCAGATACTTCTTTCAGATGTGCTTTGATAATACCCTGTACGGTTGAGGGCATATATGTCTGTCTACCATGACAATATCTTATTGCACAAATTGCTAACGTGCCAAAGTTTTCTTGTTCCAAACTAATTTTGTCTGATGACATTACTGTCCTCCTTTCATTGCCGAAATTAATGCCTGTCTCTGTGCTTCATCAATAGATATCAGAGCATCAGATAAATCTTTATTCTTTTCTATATTTTCAAGACGCTCTTCATCTTTAGATTTAGCATGAATACCATTAGCAGTAATCATATCGTAAACTGTAACGTTATTAAACTTAGAACCAGCTCTCCTTACACGACCAATACGCTGTTCTTTAATAGCATTCGTGTCTGGTTGGTCTATGTTAATAACATAATTCGCTACTTGAAGATTTAATCCTTCTGCCATAGCATCAGTGCCGATTAAGATATTACAATCTGCTGATTCCTTAAAGAGATTAACATTGTTATCTCTTGTATCCTGGTTTTCCATACCAGTATACATAAGAACTGGTACTTTTAGCCTATCATAAATATCTTGACCAACTAACTTAGCTGATGTAACGAACTTAGAAAACAGTATTACTTTATTACCGCTTTGGATAATGTCTTCTACCAAATCAACAATAGATTCTGCCTTATCAGACATCTTATATGTCTTTGGTACTTCTGCTCCATATTTATCTTTCATCATTTTGGAATTAGAATACCAGAACATACGTGGGTCTGTACTTGCTGCCTGTCTTGCAGCAATAAGACCTTTAGAACGTCCTTCAAGTGCATCATACAATTGCTGATTCTTAATCTTACCATCTGGTCCTTTAAGACGATTCATTTGATCATTAAGTTCCATTGTTTCATCTGCAATCATCTTTAAGAGTTTCTCTTGAACAGCATCCATATCGCAAGACTTCTTAACGATATTAGTTTCTGGTAAATCAATAGAAACTTCATATCGTGTTCTACGAATTAAGATGTTCTGTACTTTATCTCGAAGTTCATCAAGATGTTTAGCACCGACTACCTTATATCCGAAATTGGTCATTGCTCCTACAAGATGTTCTTTTGAAAACTCTTTCCACGGACCAAAATAATCTGGATTGGCAATCTGAATAATACCAAATATATCTTCTGGTTTTGACATAACAGGAGTACCAGTCAAAAAGATAACTGGTTTCCCTTGTACAGCAGATGCTATGTTATTATTCAATTTACCAGTTCTTGCTTTTACAGAATGTACTTCATCGATAACAACCATATCGTAATCAAGCATTTTAATTATCTCTGTATCATTTAAGAAACTGTGATAATTAGTAATAAGTACACCCTTATTGGCGTTTTGAAAATCTTTATATGCTTTCTTACGTTTAGCGGCTGTCTCTCCAGTATAAAGTAATGAAAAGTCTTTTTGTAAATCAGTAAACTTTTCAATTTCTTCTTTCCACTGTCTTTTGATGGATTTCTTACAAATGATAAGGATTTTTGTATATCCTTTATTATCAATGAACCATTTCAGAGTTCCTATTGTCTGAATGGTTTTTCCTAATCCAACGTCATCTGAGTTTAAAACCATATTATTCTGTAAAATCTTATCTATCATAAAGCGTACACCATAATCTTGATAATCAAATGGCTTTAGTTTTAATTCTGGACATTTGATAGACTTATCAGAGATTTTATACATCTCAGACATATCTGGCATAGGCTCATTTAAGATTACCCAGCGTGGTGTCTTATAAACAAGTTCACCCTTAAACTCGTTCTCAAGATATCCAAGCATATAAGATTCTATCATCCATTGTTTTAAGCTGGGATTAAAATATGCGGTAGGAATATTATGTATTCTATCACGATAATAATAATCACATTTAATACTCAAATGACCGCTTGGCAATTGAGATACTATTAGCATATGGGTTTCCTTTCTATGTCTCTAAATAGAGGATTAATTCAAGTTCGTCTTTGAAGTTCTTTGCCTCTAATTCAGACATGGCTTTTTCATATTTATCTGGATCTTTGCTTTTTAAATCAGCAAGGTTCATTAGTAATCTACCATAGAATCCTTGACTTTTAGCAAGTCCAGAAATAGTCTTTAAAATCTGTTCTCTATTCATTGAAATCTCCTACTTCTATACAGCCTATTAACCGTACATTTACAATGCGGTCGAATATCTGCATTATACTTTGATAGCGATATTTCTTCTCTTTACCGTAATCATCATAATAAGAAATATAATAATTATTGTTGTCGGTAGAGATAAAAGGAATAGCCTCAATGTTTTCGTTAGAAAACAACGATTCTACCGCTCTGATAATAGAAGTATTCGGTGACAGTTCAAGGTGAATGTCATTGACGCTGTAATATCCATTTTCATTAAATGTTAATTCCACGTCTACACGATTGCGATTAAAATTACAAAACGCATTAACCAGCATAGGCTGTTCTTCACGCACATATTTAATATAATAAATATTCGCAAAATGACCGTTCATATATGTTCTGTCTTTGATAATCAGATCCTTATGAAGTTCGCAAAAGCTAATGAGTTTCATAGGTGTGATTTCAGTATTAATATATCCCATAGAAAACTCTGGAATATACTGATATGTCCTACTGTTGTCTTTATATACAGCACCTAAACACATAGCATATTGCATTCCGTTAAAGTTTGACAACTCAAGGGTATTAGGGATCTTGAATTTCTTAACTTCTTTTTCTGTTAAGTTACTTTCAAGCTTTAATATTGCCACCGTTCTTTTCCTCTCTTTGCATTTTCTGTAAATCTACACTACATATAATACCAAGAGTATCGATAGAATGCCAGTAAATATCATGTTTATTGAATTCATCTTGATAAATATCATCATTCTGAATGTATTTTTCAGATACTTCAGTTAATGAATATCTGGCTAATTCAATAAAACAATCCCATTCATGAGTATCATTATCAGCATCATAAAATAATGACGATATATAATACCCTAAGTAAAGTTTGTCATCGATATAAAGAAATATCTGGTCAGAGATTTTAATGTCGTCCTTAACTGTAGTAAAAACTGGTTTCGTTACGTTAAAATCTTTCCAATCTTTATCCATATCAATACCTCTTAAAAGTAAGTCGCTGTCCACAATTGCTACAATAGTTTGGCATAGAATATATAGTTCTATGACAAACTGGGCATCCATAAAAATGTCTGATGATTGGCTTTCCATCTTCATCATCGCCATCATCATCTTCATATTCGTCGGCAGTTCTAATATCTGCTTTCCTTAATGCTTCTTCGATATAGAACAATTTACTATTGATATCATTGCTATGACGCTTGCTGGATCGATCCAATAATTCTTTGATATACTTAATGTGTAAATGTTGTTCTTTCCTTTCAAGAAAGAACATTTCGATCTTATTAATTAGCATATTATCTCCTCATCTGTTTGATGGAGTTTTCTCTTTGGCAAAGTAAATATCGGGTAGCCACAAAACGGCTACCCGATATCATATCTTATTCTTCAATATCAAGATGCTGCTCCTCTATCAAACTCTCAATTTCCGATATCATTTGTTCTTTGTTATCAAGACTGCCATTATATAACTTCTGACCTGTCTTTTTACCACCGTTCTTATCTGTATAGATAATTTCTACAAATGCATCTCTATCATTGTATTTAATGCTACCAAGTACCTCAGTACCGTTCACATTAAAGCTCATACTTAAATTTGTTTTTCCTTCTAACATAATGTTCACCTCATTTCTACACGATCCTCCTTTCATCCTGGTCAATAGCTACATGTTAACAGTATTCAGTTTTATAAGTTATGTGCCTGGATAGAACGTTTCCATCCAAGATAGTAGAACAAGAACGCTACTAAGATCAATGTAATAATGTTCATATCGCTTACCTCCTATAGATTTTATCAACTTCGTTGACAAGTACAGACGTAAGATTGCCAATCGTCGTCATCTGATCCCATCCAAGTTTCTTATACTCTTTAACGAGTTTCTCTAAAGCTTCTGTATATTCATCTGCAAGAGTATGGGTATCAGCATCTCCGATAATCTCTTCTTTCGCCTTATCGATAGTTTCTTTTGCTCTTCTTTCTGCATCTGTCTTATCGACTACAGAAAGCCACGTTTCAGCTTCTTCTTTGGTATCGAAGCCTTTATAACGGGCATTGTCGTATCCTTTTACTAAAGGTGCAACCTCATACCAGTCATCTGTTATGAAATCCGTTATCTCTTTATTCTGTTTTTTATCAAATCCTCGCTTTACAGCATAAAAATTCTTAGCCATATTAAGCCTCCTTTGCGTTTTTCTATGATTGCTACGTTAGTAGAGACCTAATATGGCTATAAAAATAATGACATTTCGATGCCAGGTCTCTAATGACCACTCACTACTTGTTGTTTATGGCTGACACTCTTGTAATATTTTAACGAAGTATTCTACCGCATCTTCATATGCATTTTCGTTCTGGTAGACTGCTTCGCCAATATCTGTTGATTCCAGATCAATATTATGTTTCTCGCAATATTCTAAAATGATATTGCCAATCGCCTCACTATCCATATTATTCCTCGCTTTCTATATTATCTTCTGCCATCTTAAGAAATTCGGCATTAAGATAATCGATAAACTCCTGTTCAACGAGAATACGGTCTGCCTTTTCGATCTCTTCTTCTGTTGCTATCTCACCAAAGTATCTCTTTGCTGCTTCTTTTGTAACCACCAACCATTGACCAGTAGGATACAAGGTTTCTTCTTCTGTATCTTTAATTGGCGGTAAAGTATCGTTAAGTGGCTTTCTGCTTGTACCAAGCAAAGCAACACCTAATGACCAGTTCTTTTTACATTCATCACATGGTTCGTAATCCAAAACACAATTCTTTGGTGCTTCTTTATCATCTTTAAGTTTGCCAAGCAAAGCTATTTCGCCTTTCTCTTTGCCGCACCAAAAACAAATTGGTAATGTTGGATTCACACCATGCTTAGGACTTAATTTGATGCTCATTGACTTCCTCCATTTTCATTCCATATTCTGTTTCGTCTTTGTTCCATAGCTGTGTTGACTGATATTCATAACAATATGCACTTGTTTTCCTACCACACTTAGGACAAATAAGATAGGTCCATTTAAGACTTCCATCTTCATGATGTTCACACTTATATTTGTCTTCCCCTGGTTCTAATTTAAAATGTAATTGTTTACGTATCGGTCTTTTGTTACAACATGGACAAGGCTTTGGATATTCGATTTCATCTGCTTCGTATACAGAACCTCTACTAATAAATAACTCTAAAGTCCTGTATTGCCAAGAGATCAAGAATGATCTATGTAAAGTTTTTGGCTTATTACCAAAGCATACTTTAAACCATTTCTTATCACTCTTGGCAAAATCAGCTATCGACTTTATTGCCTTGCCTTGTTTATACTTCGGCTTACTCATTTTCTTCATCCTCCGATTCATCATCATAAGATTCAGAATCTGTAATATCCTCGTCTTCTTCTACTGCTTTCTTACGCTTACGTTTCTTCTTTCCAGTTTCTTCATTGTATTCATCTGCTACTTTAGCCTGGATAGAATTAAAGTAATCGAGAGCTTCTTGACGACCATAGAAGATATTATCCTTATCAGAAAGACCTACACACTGACAGTACTGTTTTTCAACAACACCTACCATTGCTCTTGCATAAATGGTACGCAATCTCATATAGATCATTTCTTTCGTTTTCATAGTAGGATAATAACGTACAAGATATACTTTGTCTCCTTGTTGATAAAATCTTCTATAATCGAAGTCTGGTTCTGCCTTTCCTTCAAGATGTGCCTTCTCTATTTCCCACTCACAAAATTGATCATGATCTTCATGATGTTCAGGCCATGCCAGACTAAAGCCGTTATGACAATAACCAACTGTATTAGATAACCAATCACTGACGGTTTCAATATCATAATCGCCTGTTAAAATGCTATCTGGAATCTCAACTCGTCTTGGTAATACAGTATCATCGTCTTTATCTTGATCCCAATCAACGATGGCGACAATATGACTTGGCGTACTACACTTTAACAATGAATCATCTTCTTTTTCTTTAGACTCTTCTTCTCGTGCAGCTTGCATTTCAGCCTTTGTTCTTCGTTTACGTTTTGGTTTGTCTGGTTGTTCTTCTTGCTGTTCTTTTTCATATTCAACACCAGCATTCATAAGCTGTTGAAACGGGTCCATTTTTTCTAATGCTTCTTGTGCAGCCATTTCTAACTGCTCTGATACATTGTCTGAAACTTTACTCATTTTCTTCTTTATCTCCTTCCGATAAAAATAGTTGGGTTAACTCGTTCTGATCCAAGACTTCGAATGGCGAAATATACCACATATCTTCTTGGTAATCTGCATATGCAACTTGTCTTGTTTGTTTATATAGTTTGCAGTGACTGTTATCTTTAGCAGTATACCATTGATATTTAACCTTATCTCTGTATCTCCTGTCTCGTATACGATATTCCTGTCCTGGTTCGCATTTAACATTATCTCGATATATATCATCCTTTTCTATCTCGATAAACGCACCATAATGCCCAATAACGATACGATTATATTTGTATGCGATCATTGTTCCGTCTCTTGTAACGATAGGCAATTTATGCTCTTTAATAACTTCATATCCAGGCTTATTGATACATTCATTAATTTCTGGATTCTCTGCTACTTTTAAAGCGTTATCTTTTAAACAAAAACCTTCTGGTAAAGACGTTACATAATGTCTCATACAGTTTAATGCAAGCTGATACGGTAATTGTTTGTATTTATAAGTATCCGCCAATTCTTCTTGTTTCTTCAGAGTGTATGTACCAACATCACTCATTGCGTACTTCATTCATTTCGACCTCCTTTGCTGTGGCGTGATAAACACTTTTAATTTCGGGCCAACTTTCAAGGTCAATCAATCTTTCTATGTGATGATCTACACTCTTCTTTACTTCTTCTATTGCATTATCTTCTACTTCCATTAGAAAGTTTACTTCTATAGTTTTCATAATTTCCCTCCAAATTAAAAAAGGCTATGAACCTTTTTTCATAGCCTTTTTCATCTCATACATTTTTGTATCTGCTTTTCTTACTGTATCATCAAACGGTTCGTCTTTAAACTTATGTACGAGACCGTAGCTTATTCCTTTTATTCTGGATAACTCTTTTTCATCAAAATCAGTTGTACATATCAATGCAAATTCATCACCACCTATACGACATACATGTCTTACTCTTGGTAGTTTTAATAACTGATCGGCTATATGTTTAATGTATTGAGTTCCCATACAATGTCCTAGATTATCATTGACTTGCTTTAAATCATTGATATCTATATAAACAATCCTACATTCAACATTCTCGTATTTAATGCGAACTATCGCATCATAATAAAACCTTGACTTACAACGAGTTACTGAGTCGTAGTAGACAAGGTTATCATTAAAAGACAAATATATGCGTTCAACGATTTTCTTAAAAACGTTTTTCACATTTCATCTGTTCCTCTCGTAAAATAATCACATCTTCCTATCTTATAATGAATTGTACTTACATTATAAGATAGGAATTTTAAAGATGCAATATTATTGCATACAACCATTGATTGTATGACTTTTCTCCCTCGTTTAACGTTACGATTCGAAAAACGGTCCAAATCTCTACATTAATTTTCTGTGTTATTTTTAAATCTGATCAGTTAACACAAGGCACTTCTCGGACGAATGGCGGTCTCCGCCTTCCTGTAACTTAATACAAAACTGATGGGTTTATAGATTTTCCTTTTCTATTGCTTGCCGTTCATTAAGTACGACAATATATGGTACACCTCCAGGTAATGCAGACCATAATTCTCTTGGTAATAAGCATTTAGCATATCCAGAAGCGAAACCAAGTGTGAATAACTTGTCCATTGTGCTATGTTCAGCCCAATGATTGCCATGTTTATCTTCATATGCAGCAAGAAAGCTGTATCCTCCGCCACTATCCTCCATAAAAGGATCTGGCAATTCATGTAACAGCTCACTGATCGTTTCTGCATGTTCCTCGATCTTTACTGGATTAAATCCTATATTGAGCATAATACCTTTACCTGGTACATACTCAGTACCTTCTTGTGGATGTTCTTTAAATAAACAATCCATAAAGATTTGATCTACTTTTTCTGCTGTTAACTTCATATCAAAATCCTTTCTTAAGATATTCAAGACCTTTTCTTGGTCTTGCAAAGAAACAGTAATCCCAAGGTGCTTTCTTAACAAACATGGAAAACATAACTTGTTTCTCTGCGTTAAGAACATCAATCCAAGGACTACAACCATCACCGACTTCTTCCCATCCTTCTGGATAATAAGCTTCGATCTCGTCACGTTCTGGTCCAATAGCTGGGTCGATATGTCTTACATTGATAATCTCAATGCCAAGATTCTGATACCATTCTTTTACTTTTTCAATATCTTTTACCTTATCAACGGTATAATCTTGGTTCCAAGAATTTGGCTTATCAAGAGTCTCGATGAAGATTGGTAAATCATATTTTCTTCTGTCTGACATGATTATTCCTTTCTTTCTATGTCTCTATATACGCTATACGCATATATGCATAGAATAAATAACATTAAATTCATATGCTACCTCCGTGATTTATCATCGTCAGATATCAGTTTCGCATACTCATACTGATACTTAAAAGGTTCTTCACAAGCATCATCCATTGGTAACTTTCCGTTAGCGTCTGGTAAAATTACATACAGAACTGGATCATCATCAAAGGATAATAACTGTACGTCCATACCATTACTAAGTATGTCTGTTCTGATACCTTCAGTGAATACAGTTTCGTTATCTGCTACTCTTAAGCCCATATGATTGAGCAATCCAGCTGCCTGTTCTCCAGGTAAAGCCATTACGATACATAACTCTCTTTGATTGTTATATTCGTTCAATCCATGGGTATGAAAATTGCCCATATATGGGTGTTCTTTATGTTCTTGTTCATTGAATGTTTCTTCTGTATCAAATACTCCATGGATTATCCATGTTACGTCTGCCATGATATTCCTCCTAATTCACATATTTAGACATGTCTTCTCCCATCCACCACGATACAAATTCCACCTTTACTTGGTGTGTATCTTTAAAATACTTAGGTGACCAGTATGCTTGTTTTCCTGGTTCATCCTTATATTCACAATACAAAGATACATTAGTCTGTGTATCAATAGCTTCAAGAAGCCGTCTGGTAATAAATCTTTCTTTGTCTGCTTGACCACCACTATTATCTTCATGATGCTCGATCATTTTATAAACCCAATGGGAAAATAAACCATTAAAAATAGATTCAACGATAAACTTATCCCATTTCTGAACATGCTGACGATAACTACTCATTAGCCAAGGCTTTGCTGGTACTTCATTAAAACGATGACAAATTAAATGCATTTGCGTTGCATAATAATCATCGTCTCTATTACACTCATTGACATAAAAATCAACTACTTTACGAGTGTCATCTGCACTTTTTCTTTCATCCTCTTTTTGAAAGAAAAAAGCCATACCAGATATAGTATCTGATATGGCTTTCTCCGTAACTTCTTTTTCTGCGAGGATTTCATCTATAGTCTTCTTAGCCATATGATCCTCCTATAAAGTGTACTCTTTAAGAGCCTCTGGTATTTCATAGATAAAACGGCTTTCAGTGACAGGCTGATATCCCTCACTTCCAGTCTTTTTGTTCTCTGCATAAGTGATATAGAGCTTCTTCTGTGCTCTTGTCATGGCTACATAATACAGTCTTCTTTCTTCTTCGATATCATCTGGATTACCAGTCTGAATAGCATTACTATGAGGGAAGAGACCTTCTTCAGAGCCTACAATAAATACAGAATTGAACTCAAGACCTTTAGAAGCATGAGCAGTCATAAGCTTAACCGCATTAGCATTAGCCTTTTCATCACCCTTTGCATCTGTAAGAAGAGAAATTTCATCAAGCATTTCCATGAGGCTTACATCTTCGCCCTTACGATCCTCAAGAGACTTAACCATTTCTCTGAATTCATCCATAATCTGGACATTATCCTGTGCTTCTTCAGTATTGATGATTGCCTGGGATGCACGATATTTAGTCTCAAGAAATACGTTATCCACAATATCCACACATTTTGTGTAACTTTTGTGGATAACATTAAGCATCTGACGAAGAGGCTCTCTGAGATTAGGTCTTGCATTATTGTTGAAATAATACTCAAGTGCCATCGCATAAGTAATCTTATTTGCAAGAGCATAATCAACAATATTATCAATAGTCTTTGAACCAACACCTTTGAATGTTCCAAGTGCTCTTCTAAAAGATACCACATCAAAAGGATTGATAACGCATTTACAGAATGCAAGCAGATCCTTAACCTCTTTACGAGAATAGAAAGAACCAGAGCCAAATACAACATAAGGAATACCAAGCTTTGTTAATGCTTCTTCGAACAAACGTGATTGGAAATTCGCTCTATAAATAATAGCGAAATCAGAGAAATCCTTATGGAGATAATTATGACCAGTCATAATCTCTGATACTACCCAATCAGCCTCTGCAAATGTAGTATTTGCATTATACAGCTGAATCTTAGCTCCATCTTCGTTGTCGCAGAACATTTCAAGCTTAGTACCAAACTTATTATTCTTAACAACTGCATTAGCAGCATTGATAATGTTACGTGTAGAACGATAATTCTGTTCAAGCTTAAGCTTAAGAGTGTTAGGTGTAGTTTCTGCAAAGTTCTCAAGATACTTAGGCTTTGCATTTCTAAATGCATAGATAGACTGATTAACGTCACCTACGAGCATTGTATTATTATCACCACGAATGAGCTTAATAAGAATGAACTGTGCTGAATTGGTATCCTGGCATTCATCTACCATGATATACTTGATATTGTTATGTACCCAATCAGCTACGTCGTTGAATGATGATAACAGAAGAATAGTATATGTAATAAGATCATCAAAATCAAAACTTTTATTCTTCCAACAATAATCCATATAATTAGCATATACATTAGCAAGTGCTGTGCTAACATTAGGATCGTTCTTTGCATCATCTTTCTTAACGAGATTATTCTTAAATTTGCTGATACGTGCCTGGTAAGCTTTGACATTCTGAACACTATCATCTTCTCCTTCTTGTACCAAGAAATCCTTGATAATCTTTCTTGCGTCTTTGGTATCAAGAATAGTAAAGGAGTCGATTCCAAGATGCCAACCAAACATACGCATGATTCTGGTGCAAATCCTATGGAATGTTCCAATCCACATTTTGTAAGCATCTGGAGATAGTTTATTCATTCTTTCTCTTATCTCATTCGCTGCCTTATTTGTGAATGTAACAAGCATAATGTTTTCTGGATTTACATTCATATCAGTAATCAAATATTCAGTTCTTTTTACAAGTGTATAAGTCTTTCCAGATCCAGCACCAGCTAACAGAACCACGTTATGGTCTATAGACTGAAGCACTGCATCTTTCTGCTGTGGGTTAAGACCACTTAAATCTGTCAGCATAGTCTGTGTACCTTCCTTTCATAGAATTTTGATTAATATAAGTTCATAATATGCCCGTTAGGGTAAAAGAAAAGAGCCTCTATCTTAAAGGCTCTTTGTAAGTGTAGGTTTGACTTTAGGATTTCTCGAACAATCGATGATACTCAATGTCTCTGATTATTCCCTCGATACTGAACACACCAACGAGTTTTCTCGTTTCAAAAATATCTACAGTTTCTATACTGTTTGTATAGTAATTGTAATATTCAAACAACAGTTGTCGCTCGTTGAATTTACCAAGCGTCAACACTTTCATATTTCTTGTCTTTACTTCGATCAAGTAGAAGTGTCTATCTTGGTAATCAGCATTCCTCACTTCGTTTAACCCAATTCGCATACTCTTCACTCCTTGATAATATATTTAATCAAGTTCGTATGCAATTAACTCCTGTCCATATGGGAAAAGCTTATCATCTGTTAACAAAGCACAGAAATCTCTCCATTCTACCAGCTTATGATTCTTACGCCATTTATAGATTTCTCTAAGCGTAGCATAATTAGCTGTCCACATTCTTGTTTGATTGTAGGATTCTGGCAATAACTGAATCAATGCTCTCCAATAAGGATTATCCTTGGGCATTGTATCTTTAGTCTCAAGATACCTTTGTCTCAACCATTCAAGGTTTTTAACAAAATCCCTTGTGATGATTTTGAAATTACCAATTTCATCATTCAGTGGATCAATAGGCAAATCTAAACTAAAGTCAGATGCTTCAATTGGCTTCGAGTGGATCTTATGCATCGTAGAAGTACTGTTGGCAACAGTAGCGACCTTATAAGTGTCCATTTCTTTCCACCAATACAAGGGGGCTGTTATTTGCATAGAACATAAGATTTGTCTCATAAACTTATCATGTGGAGAACCACTATGAATAAGTTTGTGCATAAGCTCCAAATCATTCTGTCCTACTTTAAAAGTCATTCCTGGGTCATTAGGATTGATTGGTGATGGGTCTTCTTCCCATTCCCATTTACTATCACTCTTATCCCAGCTGTTCATAGGGTTTCGCATTCCTATGATCGTATTCTCCATGTTGAATACTTCAATGTTTTCTACAGTAATCATTGCTTCTTCTCCTTTATGTTAAAATCATTAGTAAAAGCCGTCAGAGGGAATCGAACCCCCAACCTTCTGATTACAAATCAGACGCACTGCCAATTGTGCTATGACGGCTTAGGAAGGGCAGAACCATATCGAGTAAGATCAACTCAAGCACGTTCACTTATTGACTACTTTAACCTCGATAATACTGCTTCACCAGTTTGTTCGTTTTATTATTATCCTCTAATTACAATCAGAAAGTGGTAAATATCTTTACGCTACTGAAAACCACATTAATTTTATAAATATTCCAGCATCGGGCGTTGATTCCTACACATAGCGGTTTCTTTGTTTCAACGTCTTGCGACCTAAGTGAATCTTATTCTCTCGAATATCAACTTCTTAGCACCCTATTATCGGTCACCAACTTGCTACGTCTGACTGTTTTATTCTTTCTGAAGGGAACATCCTGGTTCGTGACTATATTATTTTAGTTATACACCAAACTTACAGTCGCCCTGAACCTCCATTAATTTAAAGCATCTTTAAAAGTCTTTGAAGCTTTGAACTTTACAGCTTTCTTAGCTGCAACCTGGATAGCTTCACCAGTCTGAGGATTTCTTGCTGTACGAGCTGCTCTATCAGCGGGTTGGAATGATCCAAAACCAGCGATATCAACCTTGTTACCAGCTACAACCTCGTCTTTGATGGCATCGAAAACTGCTTTTAAAGCCTTATCATCAACACCAACTTTAGCTGCTAATTCTACTCTTGTCATTGCGTTTATCCTCCTTTTCGGAAAACTGTGCATTTAGCATCTGATGCACTGTGACAAAAGTATAATATGAAAAATGTTTGTTGTCAATAGCTATTTTCAAAAATAGCTTCAAATCAGAGATTTTCTGTCTTGTCAAGTTCCATATATGTCATAATACAGTAATTAGCCATATCCAAAAGAGTATCTTTGATTGATTCATCACCGATATCGACATTAGGATTTGTAGCAAGATTGACAAGACGATTGTACTTATCTGTAATTCTGGTAACAGCAGAGATTACGCCTAATTTCTCAAACGTATCTGTGAAACTATTACCATATGCTTTGTTCTTTTGAATATATGTCTCATTCAAAGTATCACATATCTTTTTATGCTTTTCATACTGGTCCATGGCTAATCCTCCTTAAAACACTGATCCATCAGTTCTTCTTCATATTCTTCGTCGTCTGCATTTGGGTATAATAAAGATCTTCCTTCGTCTTCCAGTTCTTTACGTCTTTGTTCTCTTTGACGTTCTTCTTCTTGGAAGGTTTCATAAATGACAATATCCATATTATTCATGAATCTCTTCCTCCTTTGGAAACTGATAGACTGTAGCCTTCATCTCTTTAATCTCAATCCTATTAAAAGGCTTATCAAGATCGCATTCCAGAGCATCTGTCATAGACATATATCCATTAGTATCAGTAATCAAATATCTGATATAATTATTGGACATGTCTGTTAATGCTTTCTGTGCCTTTTCAATTGTAGAATAAGCAGCCATAGCAAAACGATGACCAGTCTGTGCAATACCAAGAATAAGATATTTAGCAGAATTCTCTAATACAGATTCTTCTATATCATCCTGTTCTGTGGTACTGTCTGCGATTATAAAACTACTGGTTTCATAATCAATGTCAACATCTTTCCATTGTGAAATTACTCTCATAGCTCTTCTCCTTTCGCATGAGTATTATTTACCATAGGTCTTCTGATATAAGATTCAGTCCACCTACACCACCATTTTCACGATCATAAATGATCTTATCACAAAGCTGACCACACTGTTTAGCATGTTCAAATGCTTCTTTTCTTGTAAGAAAATTATTGTGATGGTCTATAAAACCTTGCTCTATTTCTTCATAACCTTTATGTGGTCCGAAGCCTAAAGGTTCTAATTGTGCAAATATATCTCCATGTCTGCATCCACATAATACTACATCTTTATCTGTTTCTGTTATATGAAATTTAATTGCCGCTGCAAGAATCATATTATACCTCCATAAATAAATATACCCTACTCAAATGAGTAGGGTTAGTGTGCCACCAGGGAATTGAACCCTGGACAACATGATTAAAAGTCATGTGCTCTACCGACTGAGCTAGTGGCACTTAGAAATAACGCCTTTCTCATTCTCTCCTCAAAGAGCGAGCTTTCACGAGGAACATCCCCAATCTTAATAGACGCATCTATCAGTGTTATATCGGTCCGAAAACCATAGTGGGCAACTATTTCATTACTTAACGATTAAGGCCATTCGCCAAGAGGAGCACCGAATGATGTACCTTTCTTGAGCCATGTAAATGCATAGCCGAGAGACATTACATCGCTTCTGCTATCAAGAAGATCAGCAAATGCGATATCGCCAGTCATGCCATTTACAGTTACAAGGCAAACCTTAGTTACAGGCTCAGCAGTAACGCTTGTTACTTCTGCTGCAAAGATGTAATCAACACCCTTAACAACCTGTGAACCGAGATAAGCAAAAGGCTCAACCTTTGATCCTACGAAGCCTTCAAAAGCTTTATCGAATGCTTCTTTTGCTTCTGCTGGGATGTCTGTCTGAACATCAATCTGGATGCCGCCCATTTCTCCACCCTGTTCAACAACACGCTCGATGTTGACAAGAGTAGCCTTCATCTCGTTTGGCTTCTCATTGAAGATCAGAACAACGACGTTCTTTGTGTCCTTGCCAGTTAATACAGTCTGCTCTGCAAGAACTGCGTGGTTGGTTCCGTTTACGATCTGCGATCCAAGGTAAGCAATTGGCTTGTACTCACAACCAATTAACTGCTCTGCAAGCTCTCCAATAGCAGTAGCTACCTTCTGAGGCATTGCGTCAACGGCAACCTTAACATTCCAACTTCCTAACATGTTTTTTACCTCCTTAAGATAATTTTATTTTTCTTAAGTATGTTGATTAGTAAAAATAATGGGCGGAGATGGACTCGAACCATCGGTGTTTCTTTGTGACAGATTTACAGTCTGCTGCCCTCGCCACTAGGCATATCCACCCTTAACGGAGAAGCTGGGATTTGAACCCAGGCAACGCTATTAACGTCCTAACGGTTTTCAAGACCGCCCCCTTCAGCCAAACTTGGGTACTTCTCCAAAATGGACCATTTAGGACTCGAACCTAAGACCGATCGGTTATGAGCCGACTGCTCTAACCAACTGAGCTAATGGTCCAGAACAGGAGCAGAAGGACTCGAACCCTCGACATTTGGTTTTGGAGACCAACGTTCTACCAACTGAACTATACTCCTATTACATGAAGTCCTTTATTATTGGATACTGGTCCACAACTTCTTGCATATGTTTTGCAAGAATTCCTAGTACATCCATTTTATCATGAGTTTCTAATCTTGGTAAGTCTTGAATTTCTTTAACCGATGCGTTAAATGCGTCTAAAAGTGCTTTTCTATGTTCCTTAAGGATTGAATTTTCAGCTAAAATTACTTCTGTCATAGCTTACCTCCTTAAGAATACGAATTGCTTTATCGACATGTTCTTGATGAATACCACCATCAGTATCATCATATGATGACTCTACCCAGTATCTTGTTAATCCATGTTTATCCCACATGAAATCTTCATCGTCCATAATAACGATGTTGGTTACTTCTTCTGATTGCTTCATGATCCATGTTTTAATCTCTTCAGCACGAAGATAACCCATACGCCCAAGATCTGGTGTAACACTGTAGATAGGTACATTACATTCTTTGAACTTACGTTCAAGATACTTTCTACTATGTTGCATCTCTCTATAGCCATCATAACTTTTAACATATCCTAATCTCCAGGTAGAAGAAAGGACTACTTTTGCATCTGTTTGGTCAATAATTTGTTTAAGTAAGGTAACTTTTTTCTTATCTATTCCAGTAAACCCTTCACATTTCGCTTTTGTTCCTCGACAGTTTAATACACCATCGACATCAAGAAATATGATTTTCATTGTCCTTTCTCCTTTCTAAAGATTAAGCTCCCCAAGTAGGACTCGAACCTACGACACTTCGGTTAACAGCCGAATGCTCTACCGACTGAGCTATTGAGGAATGAGTGGACCTGACGGGAGTTGAACCCGTGTCCGAAAACTGTAGTTAATACTACTCTTTACGCTGTTTTTGCTATTATGGATTTACTTTTACGACTCCAGTATAGCTACATATCGTAGGAATCTAATGTTTACCAACAGAGCCTTTTACAAGTAGTGCTCGAACTTAATATCTTCAGTCTTTTGAGCCATATAGAGTACAGAAGAAAAGTCTATCTATATGACGTAGCGTTTATTGTCATGACTCTAAGCCGAAGCTTAGGCAGCCATTGCTACAGGACGAGTAAATGCGTTTGCGTTTACTTTAGGGTTGATGATAACGTCATCACACGAGCGAAGTAATATCTTTCCAATCCCCGTCGAAACCAGTACAGGCCCATGGTGACGTGGTAGGGATTCGCACCCCACTAGGTTATCACAAATTTTTCGTGGCTTCTATTCTTTGTTTCAACGCTAAAAGCCTAAGTGAATATTTTGTATGCAGTCATTAGTGCATATCACAATGTCTTAGCGATGAAGTCACTTCTTTTGTTTATAAACCGCAAGTACTATTGGATCAAGACCTCCTCTACTTCGCCCATGGTCTCCATAGATTTGCTCTATCTCCTCAACTCTCACGCCATAGCTGGGGTAGACAGATTCGAACTGTCGTATGCAGCAGTCAAAGTGCTGTGCCTTACCGCTTGGCGATACCCCAATGCACGAGACTAGTATTTCTACCAGTCTCGTAACCGTAATCAATACGGTTATCACTTTCTTATTATACTATTTTACCTCAAAAATGCAACATAAAATTACATTATTTCTTGTCCTTAGCAAGAATTTCAAGAATCAGACAGAAAGGAGCCAACTCACAATTCTTACAATCGTGTTTTTCTTCCTTATCTTTTTCCTTCTTTGCTGCTTTGATGGCGTTAACATACTTGAGATCGTTCAGCTTTTCCTTGGGAATCTCATTATATTTATTATTGTCGATAGGCTTCTCCGCCTTATCGAGCTTAAGGCGATGTTCATCAACCCAATCGCTGATTGGACGACCAGTAGTATCAATTCCTTCTACCAGATAACTAACTGGTCTGTTGATGGAAAAGCATACGCTGGTAATAGTTCCTTTATAACCAGTGATCTTGTCCTTTACCTTGTCTCCTAAAGAAAATTTCATTTCCATTGCTTTAATCCTCCTCTTTATCTTCGTCAGACACTCCATATTCAAGGTTATTCTCTGCAATGAATGCCTGTACTGCACGATACATGTGTTCTTTGAATCTTTGAACTTTGAATATTTCATTACCTCCCCATCCACCAGGGGCTATCCATAGTTCTGATACATAATCTACTACCCATTTTTCATTGAAATACATCTTACCAGGCTGTAAACGAATATCACATACTTCTGGTATAAAACCAGCTATAGGACATATATGTCTGTGATAAGGATAATCCTCTTCTCTCGTTCTTCCAGCACTTGAAATGGTTCCGCTTACAGTATAAAAACGCCAATCTTTCTGCTCTTGCATTTTATGAAGCATTTCTGGTATTGTATCGGATTCATATAAAATGTTCCAGTCTTTTTTATTTGGTCTGCGATTACAATCAACGCCTTTTTCAAATAAGAACCATTCATCTTTATAATGATTCCCAAGAATCTTGATATCGTGATGCATTAAATAATACTTAGCCATCAGATACCTCCTTGATCTTCATTTTCTGACCACAAGCAGAACAATAATGCGTTCCTCCACCAGTTTGAGACAATGGGAAGAAGGTTTTACATTTTGGACATACCTGGATAGGAATATCTTCTCTATTGTCATCAGAGATAACATCATCAATCCATTCCATTTCTGTTTCTTCTTCTTTTTCTTTGGCATCGTTATAACGCTTAAGTTCTTCTGTTAAACCTTCGATTGCTTTTGATAATCGAGGCATAGTCTTGTAAATAAAGTCTTGTTCATATCCTGTCATGCTATTCCTCCTCATAAATCATGATAGATCCATCTGTGCTATAGATTGGGCATAATTCAAACTTATAAGATGTCTGAAGTAAATAATACATTACATGGGTATCCTTATCATATACTTTATATAAATCTCCATTCCATGCATCTTTCTTCACTTCAGAAATAACAACGAATTGATCATATATTTCATCGCCGCTCTTTTTACCACATCCACATAGCATACATGACATAATTATGATACATAATGCTATACATATCAGTTTCTTCATTTCTTTACCTCTCGAATTGTTACTGGTATTTCTTTTCCACTACCACATACATATACAGGGGCAAGCCATAATGTCTTAGTTTCTTTACGTCCTTCACCGACATGATATTTATGCCAATGTGCTCTTCTGATATGTGGTCTTACTGGTTTACGGTCTTTTTGCTCACTCTGTTCTCGCTCTATATGCTTCTTGTATTCTTGCTTTGCAACACGAATAGCCTTACCATATTTAACTCCGACATCCCACATACGAACTTCAGAGAATTTATTCTTAATTCTTGAACCTTCTTTATGCGGTTTATATGTCTGTTTAGTGGTAGGATTTTCGCTAACATCTGAAGCATCAATGGCAACAAATGCCATTATCTGAAAAACAGTAGCAATGATTTCTTTTCTTGGATCATGATCCGCTGCAACCTCAACATATTCGTCATTTAAAGAATTAAAATAACCGTTCAATAGTTCATCTTCTGTTAATCCTATTGAACGAGCAACGAAATCAGAATCTGGCAAATCTTCTTGTTTCCATGCTATTTCAGATTCTTCTGTAAAGTTATACCATGAATAATAAGTGAAGAATGTTTGTTCATCTCCTCTTACCATATAAATATTTACACCTATGAAATCACTAAACTGATTATGTGTTTCATGTCTTATATATACCCATACGCCTCTGAAATCAGCAATATCTTTTACTTCTGTTAAATCAATAAAGAAACAATCAAATGGCAACTGCTGAAACATATCATAAGATGTAACGATATTATCTGTTTTCTTGATTTCATGAAAGAAATCATTATCTATCTTATATACCATCTTAAACTGTTTCCATTTATTTAAGACCTGACCAATACTTAATACGTCTTTCCATTCTGTTTGACGTTCTTCGATTTGTTCCATTTTATACATTGGGAAATAAATCTTATTTACATATTCATCAGTTAATATTTTCATATTCCAGTTTTTAAACTTACCCATATACATAGGGCTAAAAAATCTAAATCCAAATGTATAATCTTCAAGGTCTTTTACTGTTGCATCTTGGTCACACATTCCCTGTTCTTTCATAGATTTAAGAACTTCCTCTGGTCTTTCAGTTTCTTCCATCTTATCTACTACTTCTAAAGGATAATATTTCATAACTTCCTCCCTTCATTCAGAAATAAAAATCCCCCAGCCCATTCGGACTGGGGGAGATTGGGGTGTGCCAACCCCAAAAATATAGGATACCCAAAATGAACACATGATCGGTACGGGATTTGAACCCATGTTACTGCCGTGAAAGGGCAATGTCTTAACCACTTGACCAACCGACCGAATGCGATGCGATAACGTCCGCACCGCTTTACGCCTCTGATTTCCCCTCAGAAGTAAAAGGGAGCTACTAAGCTCTATAAGGCACATACACTAGGCTTTTGTTCACCTTATAATTATATCGACCATGTTTATTATGCGAATGGGGATACAAGTCTGAGCACCAGGGAGCTACCCCAATACTTCTTGCACCAACCTTTGGCTTACGCCTCAGTCACTCTCCAAACATAGCAAGCTATGTTCTTTGATTACCCATGAGGGAATGATACCCCCAGCTTTCACCCAAAATCATTCAGATTTTTTCATTCAAACTGTTTTCCATATGAAAAAAGTTTTCTCGCCTTGGGCTACTTGCGACCTATGCTTGCGTTATACCCATGTTACCATGGTTCACGGCGAATTGACTTGGTTTTGGTGTTTCCTTGTAATCACCCGAAGGTTACCAGCCTCCTGTGTTATCAAGGTAGAGTATATCTGCGTTAAGTTACAGATAAGACCATAAGCATCTGCAAGCAGACACCTAAGATCTCTTTTCACTCTGATTGCGTCAACCACAAGCATGTCACACTAACACTCTCGATAAAATTACACTACCATCCAATGCTTTGGGGTTCCCCATTCAATGTTCCGCCTTCGAGTAAACTCTTATAGCATCGCATAACGACTCGGTAATGAAAGCATCCTTCCATCTTCGTTCGTGCGTCTGGACAATATCCTAGCATGATGATTAGTCATTCTGCACTAGGGTAGTGTATATACCTTATAGAAATTAGTAACTCTAAGTTCCCTTTAGCGACCGATAGGTCGCAATAAAAGCAACAAGAAAGACTGGGATGACCTACCCATCACGGGGTTTGATGTAGTATATCCCAGTCCAGCCAAGGTTGCGATCCCTGTTCATTAACTGTTTTTGACTTGCTACTTTAGTGCGGATAATCGGACTTGAACCGATACGGTGTTACCACCAGTGGATTTTAAGTCCACTGCGTCTGCCTATTCCGCCATATCCGCAAAGCGGCACTAACGTAGTTCCCACGGTGTTTTTACGCATACTCACGCCCAGTCCTTAATTCTCCCGCCTTATACGGCGGATTCGTTCGCATGAAATTGACACACGCATCTAATGACACGCACTGCAACTATTCCTCTGAGAGCATCCATACGAATATAGGAGAATCCCACTCCAACAGTTTAATGACATGATGGTCGATCCAATGAGTTTTTAACGAGACCCTCGCTCAAAGAAGAAAAATGCGACAGCCGTTGACCCTCATATTGGTCTTCTACTGCCGCTGTTAATGGGTAGGCTTTTGTTACTGTGTGTTAACCCATTAACTTTAGGACGGATAAAGGATATGCCCTAACCCTTATCCCAACGAAGTTTGCAACCTTCGCTCCACCGAATTCTGACCTCACTTATATAGTGAACGCACTAGGCTTAACAGCTTTGATGATTAGCATATCATCCTCGCCTAGTCGAGAAAAAAGTAAGACCTACCTCTAAACAGCTACAAACTCAGTAAGTCATGCAACGCCCAAATTCAGCTGATCAGCGTGTTGCAGTTTACGTCCTCGTCGGACAAAGTCGGGGTGACAGGATTCGAACCTGCGACCTCTTGATCCCAAATCAAGCACTCTAGCCAAACTGAGCCACACCCCGATGTAGCGTACAGAGAGGATGGACTCCTATACGCCACTTTCACCTATCAACTAAATCCTTAAGAAAGGATAGTTGGCTTGAAAAGTATGCAAGTGTTATTTTAAATTACATATAACACTTTGTCAATCATCAAGTAATAATTTTCTTATATCATCATCACTTTGAGATTCCTTTTTGTCGGCGTTAGCCGATTTGTTGGTACTATCATTGTTTTTCTTATCGTTCTTGGAACCTTTTCGTAATTCATCCAGGCTTTCTGGTGAATCGATATCATAAACGGCAGTTAAAACATGTGAAAGAATGTCTTCCAGCATATCTTCTGGATAAGTGTCCAAAGAAGTATCTAATGGACCAGCAAGGATTTTAATTACGTTCATTAATGCAATCAATGTACGTTCTGGTGCTATACCATTATCCTTGCTGTAATCAATAATAAGATTAGAAAACTTAACAGTAAGGTCTGTAATAGCCATTTGTACTTTGCCAAACCCATGCTTATCGAACATTTTACCGATTGGATTGTCTGGTTTAGAAATAAGTGATGCAAGCAAAGTAATATATGCAGAATTGATAAATGGCTCTGCATCTCTTAAAAGAGTGATATCTTTATCTTCAAATGCCTTATCTAAAAGACCAGAATACAAATGTAAGATAGTATAAGTAGAAAACTGTACATCTTCGTGATCGTTATGAGCAAACTTGCTATTCATAATCATGTCAAGTTTCTCTTGTTCCTCTTCTGTAATGTTTCCATTCTTTAACTTCTCACAAAGGTCTTGAACTTCAGATGCTGGAATGGAATTCATAGAAAGTCCACCTTCTGAAATGGCTTTCCGCATCATTTCTCTAAAAGGTTCATAACCCATTGTATCGATAATGTGCTGAATATTGAAATTCTGAAATCCATTGGAACCTTTTACCATTCCAATTGTCTTTACGTTTGAATCGGGATTATTACTGGTATCAGAAATGTTGATCAGAGTATCAATAACTTCGTTCTGATCAGAAAGAGAAAGACTGTTAAACTTCTCTTTATCAAGATAGCTAAACAGTCTTTCGAGATCTTTGTCGTCTTGTGGATTGAAATTTTCGAACATACGCTCCTCCTTACATACTCAGAGCGTATGATCCTTAATATGCATACTTATCCTTAACGGTATTAGGATTAGGGATACGCTCTCTATTTTCTTTAGGTCCTCTATTGGATAAATCATCAAGATTATATCCCTCAATCCCACCGTTAGGTGGTTGGTAGTTCAATCTTTCACGAACATTGTGCTCTTCTGCTTCTGGCTCATGTTCGTATTTTAATATTACAGAAAGATCATTGAACTTCTCAATGAGTTCTGCTACTGCTTGCTTTTCAGCTTCAGTGCCATATCTCATTGGTCCAGCTGTCATATAAGAACGATCCTGTACACCAGATAAAAGATTAGCATAAGACTCTTCGAGATCACGATATCTCTTCTCTGTAGCAGCAGAGTCTGCCTTATTAATAACCTCTACGATTGTACGGTTCAGTTCACGATCAGTATGATAAGTCTTGTTAAACTTCTCAAGTGCTGGTCTTAAGTTCTCGAAATAATACTTAACAGCATCAATATTTAATAAACCGTTCTGCTGTTTCTGCATCTGAATGTTGTCTTCTTGTGTTAAAGCCATGGTTATTCTCCTCCTTTGTTATTGTTCTCATTATTTACCTTTGGTGGTCTGCCACGTCTCTTTTTGGTTTGATTAACAGTGTTCTGGAAATCATCATTGATATCTTGTAATACATCTATATCACGCTTGTCTGCTGGGATATTATTATATAAAATCTCACTCCAAGCATCATATTCAATAAGAGCGTCTGATAACAAAGGTAAAAATCTTGATTCGCAATATTTCTCTCTTACATGAGGTCTGATACAACGATCTGGATGTCCATTCTTACATGCTTCGCATTCACCACATGGTTCTTTCTGCATAAGCATTGGTACTAATTCGTCCTGTACTAATTTTCTTGCACCAATAAGAGCATCCATAAAATCTTGTTCAATATAACTGAAGCTTGAAAGTGTAGCTAAAAGCTTAGCAGCAGTCATTCTTGCAATAACAAGATTAAAACGTGCTTCTTCAATCGTCTGTTTTGAATCATCCAAATGTAAGATATCTACGATATCCTTGGCGATCTTTGCAGAGTATTCTTGTGAACGTTTCTCTGCTTCTTCGTATTTACTTAAGGCATTTTGAAAGTCTTTATCTTCACGTAACTTTTCAATAGCCTTGTCTGTCATACTCTGATCCATAGCCGTGTCTCCTTATATTTTTTATAAAAGCCATGTCTGGCTTTAATTATTATAAAAAATAATAACAGAAAATGCAACATAAAGCAACATCTCTTTTGCGAAAAAAATTGCCCACCCACAACGGAGCTTCGTCTCGTTGTGAGTGGGAGAAAGGAGAAGGAGTATACATCACATGGGATTAACCATGAAGTCCAATCAACGGATTCGAACCGTACTTCTACTATGCGTTTGTCTCTCATAGACTTATTATTTTATGCATAGCGTCCACCCTTTGTGGCGTGATAGACTGCTCTCTTTGAGCTAAAAGGTTTCTACGTTTATATCGACACAAACCAGTAAATGTCGTTTTCCTTAAAATTTAGGGGCGGTCTATTTCAACCGCCCCGTGGAATGCTGATTAGAAAGGAGCAACTTCAGCAGTAACAGCACCAGCGATAGGAGCAGAAGGAATGCTCTCTACTACCTGTGCAACCTGTGCAACGGGCTGTGCAGTCATAACGGGCTGTGCCTGTACGATAGTAGCCTGTGCGGTAGTGCCAGCATTACTCTTGGAAGGGTTAGCGTCAAGGAACTCGATGCTCTCAACAACGACAACCTCTCTCTCTTCGGGAAGAGAAACCTGGATAATCTGACCATTGTTCAGCTGAACCTGTTCAGTTCTTGTTGCGTTGTACTTCTCAAGGTGTCCTTCGATAGCGATACGGCGAGAAACCAACTTATCGTTGCCGTTCTCGTCTTTCTTCACTGCGTTGCAGTACTTTGCGAAAAGGTCTGCAATCGGACCAGTCGCTCTGCAAGCGAAGAAATCAGTGTGTCTCTCCTGGGAGATAGTACCGTCTGCATTAGTTACAGCCTGGCGGTAGTCACGATCAGTGGCAAGAGTCCACATAACCATACGGCTCTCAAAGTTACCATTGCGTCCAGTTCTCTGCTCTACAGCATAAGGCTTGAGAATCTTGACAGTTCTTCCGATAGCGTGAATTTTCATTGACATAGTGTACCTCACTTTCTGTGCTTTACGCACGATGCAAAATTTAGGGTTTGTTTACAGTTTTTTGAATATAAAATATATTCACCGAGCGACCGATAGGTCGCAAAGTTGGAGAAAGATATTATTATATTCATCGGGCGACCGATAGGTCGCAATCTCTTTTTCTCATTATTCAGTTGTTAAGCGGGCTGAGCATTCGTCTGATTCATCGTAACGATAGAAACCAAACCATTGCCAACCTTTCCTACTACAGATACTGCTCCGTGGAGAAGTGTTGCGAGCAGAGTGACAGCAGTGTCGATGATAGAGCATACGGTATTTACTACGATACCGAGAATGTCACCGATAATGCCGAGAACCTTAAGGAAGAAGTTCTTCGCAATCTGCTTAGGCGGTACTTTGTACTTCTCTGCCTTCTCGTTGACTGCGTCTTCGAAGTCCTTACTTCCAACATAGTTGCTGAACTTCTTGAAGAAGCCTTTAGCACTCTTCGCCTCGTGGCTGTTGTTAGGTAACTGGTCTGCAAATGCGTCGAACAGTCCTTTGAACTGGGCGGTAAAGTCCTTTACATCTTCTTCTTCGGGAATGCACTGCTCACAAGGAGTAGGCTCTACATTGATAGTCTCCTCTGGCATTGTGTATCCGTTGTTCATCGTTCCGTTACCGTCACTGATAATAGTACCCTGTAACATAAGCGTTTACCTCACTTTCATAAAATAAATTAGGGTTAATAGTTCTTCCGTTTGCCCGATAGGGCAAAGGTCTTATTCAAAGGGTTCATAATCATCAGAACACAAAGATTGATATCTATAAGACGACAGAAACCTTTCATAATCCATTTTTTGTTCCTGTTCTTGTATAAAACTCTCAAAGGTCTGTGGATTGGAACCCTTTAGAACTGTAAGTTCTTCTGTATGCGGTTCATAAAGGTAGAAATACGATTTCTCCTTAATCAGAAAATAGTCATCGAAGATTCTCAAAAGATTCTCTTTATCTGTTTTAGAGATGGGTTCGTCGAAGACTATATACATAAATGGCTTATTCACGAACTCTGCGTAAAAAACGCCGTAGCCATATCTGATTGATGTCTCGTTAGTCTCTCGATTTAAAGTCTGCTCATAACCGCATACTGGGCATTCGATATTCTCTTTATTATCGAGATGATAATCCAAAAGTTTCGCAATGCGTCCACACTTTGGACATTCTATATCACAAAATGTAAACGCACTCGAATCTTTAATAGTTCTCTTTACGATCATAACGACACCTCCTATTCAGTAGTGCCGTCATTGTTCATCTTGCCAACATAATAACCGTCAACATAGATTTCCTTACCGTCTGCTGTTTCTCTTATCTCTATCATGGCGTTACCCTCCTTATAGATTTGTTTGATAGGTGATTAAGAATTGGATAATCAATATCCGTTCATCAAGCCCCCGATAGGGGGCGAGATGATTAGATAAAAGATAATTGTCCATTCTTCTCAACTTTGTATCCATTTACCGTCTCATTAGGATTGTGGATAAAGCTACAAATAATCACAATGCTCATACCTTTAACGGTAAGATAAAAGATAGCCTTTTCGTTATTGAAAGACCGAAGGTTGTAAGAGTTGCGATATGCTGGTATTCCAGCATTATAGAGCATACAAGCAACATCATGCATTGTGGTCTGCTCATGAGTCTGATGATCGACAATTTCAACCTTTAACTTACAGCCATTCTCTTTTGCGTAGCCTTCGCACCAGCTAACAATGTCTGTGTACTTTAAGAACTTATTCTTGATATAATTCATATCTGCCATAGTATTTACCTCCGTACAATAATAAAGCGGTCGTCCAATATCATAGACAACCATGGTTCAACAGTAACTTCCCAGTTCAGTCCACCATTGCCACAACCAACTGGTGGTAGGTAACATTTAGTGATGCCGAACTTATCACACATCTGCATAATCTCTTCTGCTGATTTGCAGATAAGTGTGATATCACTCATTTCTTTCCAATGATGTTTAGTAGGAAAAGAAAATAAAGTAAATGTCTCATTATCTCTCTTACACATTCCCAAATTAAAACATCGATTACCGTAGGTCTTAATATATTGACCTAACTTTGCTTCACAATGGAATAGGTTTTTTGCTTGAAGAGCAATTCCTCTACCCATAACTGCATTTCCGTTTTTATCGATAATGCCGTTAGTAGTGATACCAACAGCCTCTGTTGTTTTGGGAAGGTAAAAGATATCAGTTTGTGTTTGTAAAATTTTCATCGATATCTCCTTTCATAATAGCCATGTCTGACCTCAGCCCGATTTAAAAAAAGAGGGGAGTGATCAAAGATCACTCCCAGACTGGGAGAAGAGAACAAAACTGTTTCACCATGCCGCCGATAGGCGGCTCTCTCGTTATCTCATTAGAGACCGAGAGAATTAGGCTGAAACATGATCTTCCTAAGTGGAGTACCGTAGGTTTTACATAAGTCAAAGTTATGTTGCGTTCCCTTACTGGAACCATCCCAAAAGCAAACGCAACCTCTCTTTGGAAACTGAGAGATAAACTGATGCATTTGTTCATTCCTACGATAACCAGCAGACTTACCGATGCTCCAATCAGCTGGAAACACATGCATTTGGTAGCCACGTTCTTTGGCATACCATTCTGCAAGTGTATCAGCACCCTTTGCTCCACCAGAAACGATATGGATCTCTTTACCAGATTGGTTCTGGAGAAGATAATCCAGCTTCTCTTTAAGCATAGGATAATTATTGAAACCACGAGATCCAGCTACGAGCAGATAAAATGTATTATCCATAAGCAACCTCCGTATGAGACTACGATGACATAATGATTCGTCATCACAAAAGCAACAAACATAAATGTTCTTAGTCTTGGTCTTGTCTCTTAAAAGATCAAGATAAGAACGAGCCTCTTTAGATTCCATCTCTTTAAGGAATCGAGGGGTATAGACTTTATCAAACTGGTCCTTTGACCAGATACCTTGTTTCTTCCATGAAAGATATGCATGAAATAAATCAGCAGATGGTGACAGCTGGGGAACATGATAAATATTACCACCAGTCTTTACATTACCGAGTGACCTAACGCATACCCAAACTTCATCATACTTGGATGCGTCCATATTACTGATACTTCCAGTGAATAACATGATGATTCTCCTCCTTTCATCATTAAAACGATAGTTTTACGCCCGTCTCTTTAGGGCAAAAAATTTTTGGGAGCACCCTGTATTCCAGGATGCCCCCAATGTGATTAACGTACTACACGAACAACCAGATTAGCAATGGTGTTCTCGGTCTCCTTATAATCGGGAGAACCGATGCACTTAACCTCGTGACCAACCAGCTCAGAGATGTGAAGATCAGTAACGGTAGCCTTGATAGCACCGATAACTACACCATTCACAAGAACAGACAGTCTTGAGTTTTCATCAAAGTCAACGGTAAATACATAACCGTTTTCCTTGACGATTCTCTTCCAGTCGTCCTTGGAACCACATGAATATCTGAAGCCATAGATCATGTCGATGGTATATACAGCACCAACGTTCTGGCTTGCAACAACAGCAACAACCTTTTCACTTCTCTTGTGGATCAGTGCATAAGGCTTGCCATTGATAAGCTGAACAGGAACGTACTCACAATCGTCAACGTTGTCGATAGGAGCATACTTCTTTTCGTTTACATAGAGATATCCAGCAGATACTGAAACCTCTTCTGCATAACGAGGAAGTCTGTAAAGCTCAAACTTCTTGTTGTTTCTTGTGAATACAGACAGAAGCTCGTCAAAGAGTAACCAGCCATAAGTAAGACCAGTACCAAAATTACCGTCCTTAGTATAAGCAACGATATAACAAGCAACTGCAATAATCTCAACAGAAATCTTGAGGTTTGATGCAAGCTGATTAAGGGTTTCAATTTCGTTGGTCTTGAGACCGTTGATAACGTCCTTCAACTCTTCATCGGGAAGTTCAGCCTTGAAGATCTCAGACATCTTCTTTCCATACTCAGACTTACGAGACTTGAGATAATCAAGAAGAGTCATCATACGTCCATCTGTGAAAGAAACGTTCATCTTAAGCTGAGCATTCTCTTCTGCTGATAACAGCTTAAGAAGAAGAGCAACCTTATCAGAACCGTTTGCGAAACGATCCATGAACTCAAGGCTTTTCTGCTCAACATAATCATGAACTCTTGCCAGAGGAGACAGAGACTGATACTTATTGATGCGAGCGAATTTCGCTACAGGACGACCGAGCACTTCTACTCTGGTGATCATTTCCTGGGGAGTGAACTCAACCTTAACAGAATCAACAAAGTCAAGTCCGCTTTCTCCTTCAGCGGCTACACCAGTCTTTGCAGAGTCGATTTCTCTTCCTTGCATAAGACGAAGATACTCAACCTTTGCCAGATATTCATCAGCGATCTTCTGAATCTGGTCAAATGTCTTCAGACCATAGATACCGTCATTGTCATAACGTACATTGCCATCTTTCTCAGTTGCGTGAACGAGTCCACGAATAGCAAAGTACTTCTGACCGTCGATATTGACGGTATGAGGTTTCATCTCAGAAGAATCCTGGATCTGAGAAGGATGTACCATATAGATACCTACGCAACCCATCATCTTTGCAAAGTAGATGCAAGACTCAAGGTGATTGCTGATATCCATGGCTCTGGATGCATAGTTCGTGATAATGCCAGTGCGATCAACTTTCGCAACTTTGGCATTGAACTTAGCCATATTTTCCCAGCTGAACTCTTCCTTAACTGCTGACAGACCAGGCTCCCATACTACATAATTCATGGATCTGATGCCGTCAACGATAATCTTGCCAAGATCTGTGTTATCGGGAACGATTGCACAAGTATCCCCGTCAAAATCTCCGCCTCCCATGTTCTCCCAAGCACCATCATAGCCATTAAATACTACGATGTCCTTGAAGAACCAGTAGTCTTCTCTCTCAACACAATTGAACTTCTGTGCTTCGAAAGGAGCGATAAGGGGAGATCTGAATGCTCCAGCATATCCTACGTGGTTGTTGAACCAGTATTCTCCAGATGCAAGAGCATTAAGGTTGAGACCATAAATGGAATTCAGCATATATGCGGGATCGCATACCATATAGGTATACTCACCAGGCACGAGGATTCTACCAACTTTCATGTCGGTGATGAATTTCTCATACTGCTGTTTTCTCCAGTTGATAACCTGGAAATCATCAACGAGGTCTGAGCTGTTTCTAAGAGCAACAACGAGGTTGCTGTTGGTATCGCTTGCACCATCAACAGAAGAGATAATTCCATGGAACTCCTGTGCTTTAGCGATATCAGTTACAGATTCCTCAAGCTTATTGAACCAGAAATCCACAACGGGAATCAAAGCGTTGGGATTCTCAAACTTCAGAGCCTGGATAAATTGAGGATTAAGAGCAACCCATTCATCCTTTCTCTTTAAGTAGTTACAAACTTCCAAAGGAGCTTCTTCCCAGTTCTGAGATGCGAACTTTCTAGCTCCTTCAGTGATAACGAGGTCCTTATCCTTAAGTTCGGGGATGAACTCAAGGGGATACTTAACAACGATACCCTTGCAACCTTCGTGACGGATCTGGAAGACAGAAGGGATCTTCTGGATAAGCTTACGAAGCTTGACGTTCTCATATGCTTCGTCGAGCGAGTTAACAGTAGCAATCTGAGATACGAATACATCGTACTCATTCTCAGTGATGATACGCATTGCACATGCCATAGTAGCGGCATAGGTGAAAGAGCAGATCATCATTCCATCACCAGGAATAGTCTTACGCTCTTCAACAGTAGACTCTGCAACAACTTCTTCAACCATCTCGTTAGCAGCAACGTTAGCAAGAGCGTTGATAAGCTCAGCTTTCTTCATCTTGCTATATCCAACGATACCAGCAACCTTAGCCATCTCTCTGAGTTCCTTAACAGTATTGTTCATCATAATCCAACATTTTAGGGATTCTCACCCAAGGATGTCCTTTCTGCACCCTAGTAAAATTATTAGTGATAGGTGAAATGGAGAGAGCCATTAGACTCTCTCCGTAGTAATAGTACCATCGGGATTCTTCATCTCTAAAACACCAGGAGATGTGATTCCCTTAAACGGAACCTTGGTAGTTCCAGAAGCGTCCGATACATAGTCAACGTTCGGATGCTTCAACTTCCAGAGAACATTAGGATTCTGGACGGTCTGATAGGTATCGAAAGAATTCGAACCTCTCATAGCGATCCTCGCCTTAAACTTTGCAAGATTGATTTTGTAACAAACAATCTTTTCGTTCTCTCTAAATACCATGACGATTGTTTCTTTGCCGTTTACAACAGCCTTTGTCTCAACGATATCTGCATTAGTTCTGAACTCTGGAATGTCATTGATATCGCAACCAAGAAGCTTTTCAACTTCGACCTTAGTTCCAAGACCATGAAGCAATTCTTTCATGTTCTTAAAACCTGTGATTTCGCACCAAACATTATAAACTCCGATGCGATCAGAAGCCTCAATAAACGGAAAATCAGCATGTCTTGTGGAAGAAGCAGACGGAGCTGAGCACATATAATGCTTTCCAGAGGCAATGTCAACGATACCACGAAGGAAGATATTTTCCTTTGTGGATAACAGAGTAGCATTATCTTCTTCGGTCTTACCCTGTTCGCCCATAAAGACGATAACCTGGGATAAACCATATTTCTCAAGAATACGAGAAATTCCATCTTCAGAGGATGCTACCCAACGCATAGATTTGCTCTTGCTCTGGATATTGCCACCAACAAAGACAGAAGCATTTCTGGAATCAAAGATAGCATTTCCAGAAACATCAAACTGAATATCCTCAAGAGACATCTTCAAGAGAGATATAGAATTCTTATGAAGAGTCTCAGTAGAGGTTTGACGGGTGAACTGTGCCATACAATCAGCGATATATGATCTCTTCTCAGAGTCATCACGCTGAGCAAGCTTGTCACCGTTAAAGAGCATAGTGAAGAAGCGATAAGTACGCTCCAGATACTGCTCCTCAACAGTACAGGTGCTAAGAGAGGAATCATTGTCGATTTCGATCATATCTTCGACAGCTTTGCAGATCTTCCATTCTCTCTCCATTTCTTTGTAGTGCTCGTCACGCATTCTCTTAATGTGAGGATGCATGATGTGATACCATGTGAGTACACGATGATAATCACGACCGAGAGATTCTCTAACCTCTCTAACAACGGGTGACATTTCTTTGTTCTTCTTCTCCATAATAGTTCTCCTTTCTATGGATGAATAATAAGTTGATAGGTGATATATATAAAATGTAAGGGAAAATAACAAGAAATATAGCTTACCCTTACACAAAAACAAAAAGAATAGTGTATATTATTTTAAGCCAGAAAGATAAATAATACCTAAAGGTTAGGAAAACCAATAGGGAAATAGAATAGTTTTTGGCTAAGAGCGTCTCACTATATAAAGCAATATATAGAATATAAGAGATACTAATATATGGTGAGATAGATATACACTATAGTATAGAGATATATATAGACGAAGAGAGTAGATAATATAGCCATAGGCTACAGTTTGCAATGACAAGGATCAAATTTCTCTGGGGGGACCAGGCACCCTCGTCTAGTGACAGCATATACTTATTCTCATAATAGACCTTCGAACAGCACTCGAAGATCTATTTTATATAAATAACCTAATCGAATAAGTCTAATGCTATTGACAAACCGCTAAATTAGCGTTATACTTTGCTTGCAAAGCAAGCAAAGCCAGTAGGAAATCTCCTACTGGCTCTCTTCATCTGATACAACGATGCCCTGTAGGGCGGCTCTCTTTGCCGCCCCCATAACCGAAGGTTAATATATAATCTCTTAGAGATCTTATTCAAACCTCTTTAACAGAGATTCTATATCTGGGCTAACGTCTATACCTAAAGCAGATTAGTTCTGAGGGTCAACCCAATGATAAGTGTCTCCGTCTCCGTCGATATCAATCAACTGACCTTCCTCATTAATATAATCTGCCTCCCAGTGTCCTTCATCATGAGTGAAGAACAACCATACAAACCAAAACATTATACCGCAAAATGCTAATACTAAAACAGTATTGATAATAGCATCACCAACCTTTCTTCTACGTGCAGCTTTAACTCTGTTATCGGTTAATACAAACTTCTTACCTTCTACTTCTACTTCCATAGTACAATAATTCAACTTCTTTACCTTAATGTCTGTCATACAAATGACCTCCTTAATAATTATTTATCATTTGGTCGTTAGACCACATTGAATAAAGTCGCTTATCAAAGTACCACCATATAGAATATAATGACACCCCAATAGTTTCGCAGCTAAAGGACAATGCTTAAACATAGGTATGACTTCCTATGAGTCGTCTATTGACAAATGATTAGTTTTCAGTTATGCTATGCAATAGCATAACCAGCCACGATTACTTTGCCGAGTTCCTATCGCAGCTGGTTATATACAACATATAGAAACCCCTACTGGCTTAATGCTTCTTCCAAGTAGGGGTTTCTTCTATTATAGAGAAATATAGTAATATCTCTAAAATAGACAATATTCAATTGTAATCAGTACTAGATGTTGATTCTATCCTCCTCTCCTAATACATAAGACATCCACTTATTCTCCACACCAAAACACATGGTATCGGGATATAAGTTTTGAGTTGCAATTAACTTATACTGATGATCATACAATCTCAGCTCTGGATCTAATACTTCAGAGTACCAGACACAGATAATAAACTTGTCAGTAACAGATACTACGTGCTGAGACATATCATTCTCAGGACGATAGTAAATCTGATTGTGGATATCATCCATAGAGTCATAGATCAAACCAGCCTTCTTAAATTCCTTCGTCATTCTATTCATGGTCAACCCTCCTTATCCATTTCATTTTCTGCCAGGATTTCAGCATCCTCTTCTGAATATCCCATGTTGATGTATTTAATAACTAATGCATAAAACTTATAGTCCATATCCTATTCCCTCCTTATGCTCTTAAAAGATCCACGCTATAGTTCTTATTCTCAGCGTGTGAATCACCATCTGCATCCTTCACAAAGTTCAGAAATCCAGCATAGCTGGTAAGTCTGATTGCTCTCTGTCTGGCCTCATAAGTATTGTTAAAGAACTCAACCTCTAATTTAACTCCATTCTTCTTATTGGTTATTTCCATGATTGTCATAAGCTACTCCTTTCTTAAAAAGGGGAATCTTACGATCCCCCAACAACGGTAACAAACAGATTACTTGCTAAGTTTCCACATAGCGTTCATCTGATCAGAAGTTGCATTGAAGACGATGTTAGTTCCCTTTTCGCCTTCTACTTTCTGGAAGTTGAGGTAGCCACGTACTACCATGGCGTTAAGGGTCTGCTGGATGGTGTCTGCATTGCAGTTCTTCTCACCATACAGAGCCTTGATCACCTTAGAGGTAGCTCCCCACAACTTTTTGGTTTTCACCATGTACTCAGCCTTGGTGGTAGTAGACTTGGTGTTCTTGTAGAACAACGCCCACTTAACTCCTAAAGACTGTTTAACGTACTCAGCAGCTACAGCCTTAACCAGCTTATCCCACTTTGCATCCATGTACTTCTGCTTCATGTCAGAAACCTCCTTCTTCTCAGTTACATTTTCCTCAACAACGGGTGCTTCTACGATCTCTACCTTCTTGGAAGGATCGAGGTACTTCTCCAGCATAGCTACCAGCTCTGCCTTACGGGTCTTCTTGAACTGGGTATTGCTCATCTCTACACCTACAGTCTCCAGCATCTCTCTGATCTGATCCTTAGTTTTCATTTCTACTTCCTCCTTAGTCATAGCGATTACGATTGCGTTAACGGTTGCGTTGTTGTTAGTTGTAGTTGTTGTCATAATAGACCTCTCTTTCTGCCCTATAGGGCTATGCAAAATAAGTTAATTGAAATATGGAGCAGTTTAACGTCATACTCCAGGACGCACGATATTCAGTTGTAGGGGTGATGGATTAAGCCATCATTTCGTCAAACAGTTCCTGTGCAGCAGCCTCAGCAGCTTTTGCATCAGCCTTAGCACGAGCCTTTTCCTCACGCTTAACGCATCTCTGTGCGAAGTCGTAGTCAGCCTGTGCTGTTCCCTCATAGTAACCATCTGTGAAGGTCTGTACTGCCTTAGTTCCGCATACAGCGTTCTTGATCTTGGATGCTGCGTACTTAACCTCGTTAGTAGCTGTGCGAGTACCGTATCCGATACCATATCCGCTTCTGTTGAGAGCCTTAGTTCCCATAGCCTCCCAGTCAACCTTCTCTACCTTGCCGTATGCTGCTGCCATTCTCTCCTTAAGTGTCATTTTCTTTCCCTCCTGTGCGTTGTTGTTGTTAACGGTTGCATTCATAGCTTCGTTCATCATAGTGTTACCCTCCATATTATTTGCTGTGTTGTTGGTTGCCTGTGTGTTAACTGTGTTCTGTGCCATATTGAATACCTCCTCATTCATGACTACTAATACTACTTCGCCTGTTACATTGTGTCTGTAGGTAGCTGCCCCTATAGGTGCAGTGCCATCCATTACCAGTGTGTACTCCTTGCTACTCATTACTTCATCAAAACTCATTCTCTTCATGGTATTGTCCTCCTTACTTATTCTTTCTGTTGATGATGCCACATACGAGACCGACTACGAATGCTATCGATCCTACAGTACCAAGTGCCTTCTGTGATGCTTCTTCTACGGTGAGGTCAAGGCAGTACTGGTCTAACATATGGGATGTACTGAACGTCATGTTCTCCCATATGTTACCCTCATGCTTAATCTCCCACTGCTTGGTGTCCTTGTTGTAGGTGTAGCCCATTTCCTTGAGCTTCTTGTTACGTGCATTGTTCACGTATGCTACTGCTCCAACTGTGCCTGCTACTACTGTGCCGATAGTTACTAATGTTGTCTTCTTCATAGAAAACTCCTTTCTGCCTTTATAGGCTATGCAATGTTTGTCTACCCTCTCGATGCACTGAAAATAATAATTCTTTTTTCTTCTGTGTAAGGGGGTAGGGTTTCGAACTAAAGATGCACTGCAAATATCTAAACCTGGTCCTCCCCAAAAATATATATATAATTTATATATAACGAGAAAAATGTAGCCTAAAGCTACACTTCTACTACGTACCACAAAGAAGAAGGATAGGGCAGTGATTTTGTTAAGACATCCCGCAAACCCTTGTAAATCAAGGCTTTGCAGAGATGGAAGAATTAAAAAACGTAAAAAATCAAGGGGTCACTAAGAAATATTCTTACGGGGGAGATAGTCTCTAGGCGTGGCTTCTAAAGAAGCCTTACTATCATGGGGGAAGGGGGTGGGGTAGAATATATTCAAAATTTGCGAAATTTTTGGGCTTCGCCCAAAAAATATATATATAAATTTTAATCCTATATCTGGAGTTTAGGATAGAATCATTCGTCTACATGAATACTCTATCATGGACGGCGTTTTTCTGGTCTAATACCTGGACATATTTTAGACTTAGGTTTCTGTTAGTCTAATAATAATCAATATATTGAACTAATTTCTTATCTATGTCCTTGGGAAATTTGGCGATAGCATTTTGATATTTTAATCTGTAATATTATAAATTGTAAGGAGGTGTTTATATGAATAAGAACACAGAACTTACCATCGAAGAAGTAGGTCAGATCATGTTTGACCTAATGTATGGTAAAAAACAAATGAACTTATTGCAAGCTTATTCGACTGTGGCAACTAAATATAAAACCGACTACTCATATGACGAAATGAAAGACTACTTATTTCACCACGAATTACACAAATCGGAAGAATAAGAATTTGCGTCGGGTTTAAGATTTAAAATTGCTTTATTTTATTTTCTTGTATATAATAAAGCTATGAGAGATAGGTAACATGTGGACCTCCTTTCTTATAAATTTTAAACCCGATTATCATACTTCATGATATCCATATTGGGATAGGACTAAAACTACTATTCGCATCAGTCTTGCTACTTTGGCTGATCTCCTTTCCAAGAGGGTAGGCTAAGTGCAGATGCTTAGCCTACTTTTTTGTATAAGATGTTGCGAAAATACTCTTGATTGGTTATAATCAATTAAAAAGTAAGAATAAGCTACATTTTATGTATAAGGAGATAGCATTATGAAAACAAGCCCAATTATTGTAAATGAGGTAAGAAGATTATCTCAAGAAGAAGGTCTTCGTGATGCAGAGATTGCTGCGATCATTGAGTACAACAGAGTATCTGTACAAAAAATAAGAAAAGCATATAACATTCCTACGTATAATAAGGATATGAGAAAGGACAAAGCAATAGTATGTCCTAATTGTAAATCCACTTATTATATTCGTAGAAAAGAAGAACCTGGAATATGCTGTCCAGCGTGTGCTATTAGAATAAACAAAGGAGAATAAATATGATTGGCGGTTTAGGTTTAGATAGAGCAACTGCACAATACATAATAAACGTCATCCTACAAGACCGAGATGTCAAAGCAGAACTTGCTAAACAAATACGTATCGAAACTGAAACTGCCAAGAACAAATATTCTCAGTACAATAGGGCTTCTTTCGATGCTCTCACATCTGGTGACGTAAATCTCCAATACAGAATGGCACAGTCTGGCTATGATGTTTATGGAAGAACAATTCTAAGCGGTCATACTAATACTTCCAACGCAAATGTATATCAAAAAATGAAAAACAAAATTCGTTATGGTAAGCAGCCCGAATCTGGTTACAGAAATCGTGGCGGTTTCACTCTAGGATAAGGAGATTAGTATGGGCTTAATTAGTGCAAGTGGAAAAATGTTTAAAGCTGCTGCCAAAGATGGCTCAAGAGTCATGGCTGGTAAGCTTGGAAATGTTTCAGAAGCAGTTGCGTCCGCTTTTAAGAATGGTTCTAAAGTTGCATCAGAAGCAGCTGAAGCTGGATACACAAAAGGATTAAATAAATACGCTAAGATATTTGCCGAAGATTATGCAGACACTGCAACGAAATGGCAAATGAGAGCGAATAGATTATATGATAAAGCTGCTGGAAGAATGACACCAGCAGTTATATCTGGTTCTGGATCAGACGCTATCAACGGAGTTGTACGCAACGTTGATAAGGTAGCACGAAACAATACCATTAAAGGTTCGTTAATCGGCGGTGTTGGTGGTGCTGGCTTAGGTGGATTAACTGGCGTTGTTACTGGAGCAGACGAAGATAACCAAAAAGCTATGACCGTTAGTGGTGCAATAGGTGGTGCTATTATCGGTGGCTTTACTGGTAGAGTCCTTGGCGGACGAGGTATAGCAAAAGCTGGAAGTAAAGTTGCTAGTAGTGGTGCTTCTGCCGCTACAGCATTAGCAGCACAAGCCGATGATGCAATGGAAGTTGCAAGTAGCATTGCAAGAAGCAATGCAACAACTGGATATGCTGGTATTGATCATGTAGGTAACTTATTATCAGCGGACAATATTAGAGCTATAGGAACAACAGCTACAGATATCGTACCAGAATCTCATAGATTAACAGGAACATTAAGCTTACCAGGAGCCGTTGCATTAGATGGCGGTCAAATGATAGTTGGATAAGGAGGTTATCAAACATGAATATTAAAAGTGCTTTAAGTTCAATTGGTGGAAAATTGAGCGATATAGGTGGTGATATCGCTGCTGGAGCAGCTACTGGTGCAAGACATTTAGATAGTGTTGGTACAAGAAGTGCAAACATTGCGGCGGCTGCAATGGGTGATAGTGTTCTTGTAAGAAGTACAAGAGCATCTGCAAAAGCTGGAACTGGTTTTGTTACCGATATGGTTTCGCCAACAGCAAAGCGTACAATCGCTGGTATCGGTGGTGGAGCAGAAGGATTACTTGCTGGTGCAGCTGGTGGTGCAGTTGTTGGTGGTGTCGCTGGCGGAATTGACGAAGACGAAACATTCCTTGGCGGTGCAGCAAAAGGAGCATTAATCGGTGGTGGTATCGGTGGTGTTGGCGGTGCAGCTTCTGGTGCATTACATATGGACCCAAGAGTTATCGCTAATACAATGAGCGATCTCTCTGTTGCTAAAGATACCATGGTCGGACTTGGAAAAGACGGAATAGGATTAGTAAAAAGTAAACTTGGAAGGTAATCTATATGAATCCTTTAAATAAAAAGATTGCTTTTGGAGTTGCTGGAGCAACAGCGGTCTCTTTAGCTGGTGGTGGTATTGCAAATACTTTTTCAGATCATAAATTATCTAAAGAAAGAATAGATGCATTATCAACTATCAAAGGCAATTCCTCAGAAGCAAGAAAAGCAAGACGACAAATCAATATTGATTACAATAAAGAAGAGAAATCTATTGATAATACTATTGCACTAACAACAGCTGGAGCTATCGCAACTAGCGGTATTGCTGGTGTTGGTATCTCAAAATTTGTAAAGGTGTAGGTGAATAATGGCTAATACTACTGCAATAACGACAAAACAGAAGGACTTTAATAATAATACTTCACTACCAGACGTAACTAATAAAACTGGAGAAGAATTATTAGCTGCGATGTGGGGATTAACCCCAACGAAGACAAAACAAGTAAGTAATATCAGTAAAGTCTATTTTACGAAACACGGTATGTTTGCATCCATCCCAATATTATGTAGAGGGGTGGATTGTGCATATAAAGACGTATGTATGGTTGATCCATCAGAACGTACTGTAGGATCAAGATGTCCTATGGAAATCGCTGCTTTAATTACTAGATTTAATCAATGGTGTCAACATTTTAATATCAATATTGAAGGTGAAGCGATAGAATCTAAAGACTTAGTAGATGCGACGCTTATAAAAGACCTTGTAAATATAGAAATACAGATATTAAGAGCAGAAAATAAGATAGCATTATCTGGTGATTTCATGGGAGAAACTCTTGTTGAAGTTGATAAGAAGTGTAATGCTTATTATGGAACAGTAATTACTCCAGAATCTGAATTTTTAATGACTTTACAAGACAAGAAAATGAAGATTCTTAACCAGTTAAACGCTACTCGTAAAGATAAGGCTGCTGATAAACGTAAAGAATCAGCCTCAGACGAAGCTGTTCGTATCTTTCAACAGATGCAAGAGCTTCAAAGAGAGCAAAATAAAGCAAAATTTGACATTATGGACGTTGATTTTGATGAAAATGGAGACATTGTTGAAGAAAATTACACCGAAATCACCGAAAATAACGCTTCAAATACAGATAACAGTACAGAAAATGAGGATTTAACGATAGAAAATGCGGAAAATCCTCAAAAAATAGAGGATAAGGAGGAATAATATGGGTGTTTTCTTCCAACCTAACCGTACCGTAGCAGAAGGTGGTGGCTTAACCTCTAAACTTATACCATATCAGCTTACAAAGACGGGTGTAGCTGTTGGATTTGGTGTTGGAGCTGCTGCCGCTTTAGGTACTGAAATGCTAAGACAGCATAATAAGATGAAAATGGGTCCAGTATCTTATGCTGGTGGTCCAGATCGTATGACTCACAATGTTACTTCTGGAGCAATAGAAGCGATCAATGAATCTACTAATGATCCAGCTGTACGTGCTGATATGTTACGTCATGTATTAAGAACTGATGATGGAATCATAAACAATATAGACGAATTTGGTGTAGATTCTGAATTCGTATCTGCATTTTATGGAATGGGGTGATTCTTATGGGAGCATTAGAATCTACTACTATTAAAACCACTGGTAAAACAGTTGGAGCTGGAGCATTCGTTACTGGATTCGTCGGTGATGCTTTTAACGTTGTATCTGCCGTAGGTACTATGAAAGCTTCTCAAGAAGAAGGAGACCATATTGCAGTATCAGCCGCTAAAGGTGCTATTGATTTTGCCGCTGGTGAAATGTTTTATGGAGCTATGGCTAATGGCGGATTGGCATCTGGTCTTGGTGGCGGACTTGCTATGGCTGGTATTTCTGTTGCAGCAAACCTTGCAGCACAACACATGGAAAATACTGGAGAAAAACTTGGTAAAGGTGCAGAAGGTTTAAAAAATATTGGTTCTGGACATTTCGATATGACTTCAGCTGGATATACTATGCGACAGCGTTCATTAAACGCTATTCGTTCTAATGGTGCAAATATCAATTCTGCTTTCGGAAACGAAGCTAGGAATTATTGGTTAGGATTATAGCATGGATGTAAATAATTTAAACTATTTTGATATAGAAAGCATTACTTCGCAAGCTGATCTCAAAAAGATTTACAGACAACAATCAAAGGTTTTACATCCAGATGCTGGAGGTAGTACAGAACAATTTCAGCAATTAACAAAAGAATTTGATTACATTACTCAGAACCAATTATATGATGCAAACATAAGAAAAGATTTTAAAGTAAACAAGGCAAATGCTAAAAATGTAACCCAGCCAAAGAATGCACATCCAGAAGACTTTTATAAAAGTACAGACTTTGCTCAAGAAACAGCTTCAAAAGCTGCAAAGAATGCAAAGGTTTCTAAACCTACAAGTGCTAATCTACCAGCAGTTATTAAAAATGAAGGTGATTTAACAGTTAAAACGTTAGATCAAACAGCAAAATCTAAAGGACTTTTGGAAACAGTCAAAGGATTACCAAAAGAAGCAAAGATAGCAGCTGGATTAATTGCTGGTACAGCAGTAGTCGCTGGTATTGCTGGCAAAAAGAAAAAAGATGAAGAAAAAGGTAAACCCAGCAAAAAAGAATTAAAAAATGAACGTATTAAAAATAAAATCAAACGAGAGAATAATATGAAGAATGTTGAAAATTGGAGATTAATTAATAACGATCTTGATAATGCGAGAAGTATAAGCCAATTTTCAAAAGGACATTCTACTTATAAATTATGAGGTTAAAATGGCTGAGCAACAACTAATTTCAAGACTATCAGATTCAGAAGTAGATAATATGATTACTCTTTTGAAACCGCTTGATAAGCAGTTAGACAAAAGGGTTAATTATGTTATGAACAAATTTAAAAAATCAAAAGCTCACGCTTTAGAATATATAGTAACAGATAACCCTATTCTTTGGGCAAAAGTATATCTTAACTGGGAGGCAAGAGATTACCAGGAACCAATCATAGTCGAATCTAAGAAATCAAAGAAACTTGTTCTTAGACTTGGACGACGACTTGGTAAATCAGAGTGTATGTGTATTATGATTTTATGGTTCGCATACACTCAATATAATAAAGGACCAAATAATCAGTACGATATTCTTATTGCTACACCTTACGAAACACAGATCGACTTAATCTTTAAAAGATTACATCAGTTAGTTGATCTATCTCCTTTGCTTACGTCATTAATATCAAGAGATGTACATCATAATTTATGCTTTGATATTAACGGAACGACAAGTTCGATACTTGGTTTAACTGCTGGTGCTAATAATAGTTCTGGCGGTGCAAACAGCTCCCGTGGTCAAAGAGCAGATGTACTTATATTAGACGAGTGCGATTATATTGGTTCTAATCAGATCACTAACATTCTTAACATCAGAAACGAAGATCCAGAAAGAATTAGACTTATTGCAGCTTCTACTCCTTCTGGTAAACACGAAGAATATTATAAATGGTGTCAAGACGCATCAAAGAAATATCATGTTAGTGATGAAGATAAAAAGAACAATACTTTCTCTGGTTTCGAAGTTAAAGAGCGTAAAGTTGGAGAAGGTAATGGTTGGACAGAAATTTATGCTCCATCAAATGTTAACAGAGAACTGTTAAAAATCAATCCAGATACTCAACAGACATATCTTGAAGATATTAGAGATGAATTATCTGAAATGAGATATGCACAAGAAGTTCTCGCTGAATTCGGTGAAGAAGAACTTGGTGTATATCAGAAACAATACATTCAAATGGCTGTTGATGAAGGTAAACGTCTTGGTCATAAATATATTACCAAATGGCCCGCAGATGAACGTGAATCTTATCTTAAACGTACACAAGGACAAAATATTAGACTCCTTGGTATCGATTGGGATAAATATGCAAATGCAACCAACATGGTGTGTGTTGAATACGATAGATTCCATCAAGATGAAAATGGTCATGTAGATCCATGTTTCAAAATCTTATTCAGAGAAGAAATTGCTCGTTCAGAATTTACTTACACTAACGCAATGAACAGAGTAATTGAACTCAATAAAGAATTTAAATTTGATTGGATAGCAATTGATAGAGGATATGGAGAAACTCAATTAGAGTTGTTCCATAAATACGGTGAACAACATCCAGAATCTGGATTAGCAGATAAAGTAGTTGGATATCAATTCTCTCAAAAGATACAAGTAACTGATCCATATACTCGTAAAAAAGACGAGAAACATATGAAACCATTCATGGTTAACAATTCGGTTAATATCTTTGAAAAGAGAAAAATGATATTAGACCCAGCAGATAAATATGTAATAGAAGAACTTGAAGAATACAGAGTTCAATCAATTAGTGCAGCTGGTCTTCCTACTTATACTAGTGAAAACGAACACGCTCTTGATGCAATGAATCTTGCATTATTGATATTTGCTCAAAAATATGATTCATTATTAAAGAAAGTATATTCTTCTAAAATTGCATTTATTGAGAATGTACTTGATAAGCGTGATTTCGGTATTGAAAGTCGTAAAATTAACGACAAGCCTATAGATGAAGCACAAGTAACACCGATTCGTGTAATACAACGCAGTACTGGTACTGAAGGAGTTGTTGCTGTTTCTAAAACAAGAAGAGGTAGTTTTTATCCTTCAGAATTCAATAGGAGTTGGTAATAATGGCAGACGAACATATTTTAAAACAATTGGATCACGATTCTAATGTCATTGGTTATCAACCAGACTTAGAATATAAAAAACCACGTACAGCGGTTGGAGAATTTATTCCTGGACAAGATCCAGACCAGACTTATGATCCAGATAAAGATACTACTTTATATACTAAAACTTTAAATGGTTTTGCAGAGAACCTTCCTTCAAGTGTTCTTGCTGACATTGATTATGTACTTAAAAACATAAAAAGATTAAAGCAGAAACTTGCAGAAAAATTTAAAGAAGAACAAGCCTTGTTGGATAATCCTTTTTATAAAGGCGATAAAGGATTATCTGATACAGAAATTATTCTCGATAATGCAAAACCTGGAGAATCATACAATCCATATAATGATATTACTAAACTAATTGATGCTGGAGAAAATGGTAATTCAGATTTTACACAGCAATTTGAAGACCAATATAATGACGTAACTGGTACTGTCATTCCAGCATTAATTAATCAATTAAACTATATAGAAATGAAACTATCTAATCTTAATATGCATTTTAAAGATGTATATTATGGACGACCAGACATAAGCATACCAGAAGCACAAGGTATAGATAATGCTTATGTAAATAACATGCGTCTTATGGAGCGTGATGGTACTAATGGAAAAATAAATTATCTTACTATATCGTTTGATGCTATTTTAAACAAACTTGTATCATTTACTGTTTTCCAAGATAATAAAAGTGCTATCAAATGTGCAAAAGTTATAGATAGTCATGAAGATGCTCAAGCAACAAGTAACGACATGGATATACTTAAAGAAATGTTTGCTGAGATAGAAAAAGAACTTGATATCCGTTCCAGGGGATATATGAGAAATGAAGACCTAGAACTTATACAGAAATCAATGTATAATTATTACGAAAAAAGAAAACACTTAAATGACGTATATAATTTATACCAGCAGAATCCAGAGTCAAAGTTTTTAGGTCGAAAAGTTACTGAATATACAGCGAAATTAAATGATGCTGTTAAAAACGTTAGTAGAGTGTTAATGTATAATCAGAACTATTTAAACCAGATCACCGTTTTGGAAAAACAAAAATATAATTTACAGAAACTTTCTCGCTCAACAAGTAGCAATAGTTAACATTTTGATGTATATTATAATATGAATACGATTGAAAAGGCGATATTATGAACAGATTAAAATTAATGATTGCCAAACGCTTCTTCAAAGAGTTACTTCCACAAGACGCATCTGGAAGTTCTGGAGGAGCTACAGGCAGAGAATTAGCTAATCAAGTACTTGGAAAGATCGTATACAAAGACAATAACGATACAGACTTTGAAGATCCAAGTTTTGAGTTAACAGAATTACAAGATGCGTACAATAAAGACGCTTATATTAGACAAGGTGTAGATAAATATGTAGATCAGATATTCAAAGAAGGTTACCAATTTTATGGTACTGATACAAACGTAGTTGATTATCTTAAAATGAGACTTGCGTTTATTGCTGAAGCTACATCTACACCAACAAGTCAATTCTTGATGGACATAGCAGAAGACGTAGTAAAATACGCCAACTGTATGGTAGTTAAAGCAAGATCAAATGATCCTAATGCTTTTCCTCAAGGAATAAATGTACAAGGTCTTTATGGAAAAGATCCCGTAGCTGGATACTTCTGTGCCAATGCTACGGTTACAAAATGTAAACGTGATGACTACGGTACTGTTACTGAATGGCAACAGGAAACTGATAAAGGAAAACAAACATTTCCACCAGAAGACGTAGTTCATTTCTATTATAAAAGAGAAAAAGGTAATGCTTACGGAACAAGTTTCTTAGTTCCAGTTATACCAGATGTAAAAGCATTACGACGTGCTGAAGAAAATATTCTTAAAATGATGTATAGAAACGTATATCCTTTCTATCACATCAAAGTAGGAACAGAAGAAGCAACTGGTACTTCTAAAGAAGTTGAAGATATTCAGAACGAAGCACAAGACATGGATGTTGAATCTATGCTTGTTACTACTGAAAGAGTAGAAATCAAACCAATTGCTTCTGATAAAGTAATAGACGCAGAACCTTATTTAAAATATATGGAATCAAGAGTCTTCTCTGGACTCGGTATTCCAGAAATCATGTTTGGTCGTGGTAATACAGCTAATCGTTCTACTGGTGATAACATGACATCTGAAATGGCAGATAGAATTAGAGCCATGCAGAGAGTTATCGAAACGTTCTTTAATGAATTCATTATTAAAGAACTTTTAATGGAAGGTGGATATGATCCAGTATTAAATCCAGACCAAAAGGTAGAGTTCAAATTTAACGATAATGACGTTGATGTTGAAATTAAAAAACAAGTACACGCTATCTATAAATATGAACATTCTGCTATTACTGAAGATGAAATGAGAGAAGAGATTGGTATGGACCCGATCCCCGATAGTGATAGAGAGAAAATGTTCGTTGAACTCATTACAAGAGAAACTCTTAGAGTTCAAGCTGAACTGGATACTCAAGTCGCTCAAGCTTCTGGATCTGAAAACGGTACACCAGAAACTAATAATAAAGCTAAAAACAAAGGTGGACAGTCATCCAAAAAGCAAGCCACAAAGAAAGATAGTATCAATCCTACATCGATTGGACTTATTAAAGACGCTATTGATGGCTTATATGACGACGTAGACGATTATTTAAAGACTTGCTGCGATAATCATTCAGAAATCTTACAAGCTAAACTTACTAAATATATAACAGATTGTACTGAAGAAATTATCCTGGTAGTTTCACAAGATAAAGAAAATACAAAACGAATTGAAAATAAGCTGATAAAACTTGCTACAGACTTGACTAATGGTATTCACAGCGATTTAATTGGTTTTGATATTTATAACCCTACTAACATTATAGACCTTGTGAATGTTAGAATTGACATCTTCAAGGATTTACTAGTAAAATACCTAATAGAATAAAGAAAGGAGATAATTCATCATATGGCTGATAGTATCATTCAAGTTAAAGATGTGAACGGCAAATCATTTGACGTTAACATCTCTAAAATATGTGATATCAACGGTGATTCAGATGGATCTACCAGTATCAAAGACTCAGCTATGAAGAATAGAATCAATTTTCAACACGATTTGAAAGTTGTCAATTCTAAAGGCGAAGTAATTGATTCAACACAGTTGCTTAAAGATGCAAGTGATGGTAAAGTAAATATCGTTGCACTTGATGTCGATATGGAAGCAACTCATTCTGGTAAAAATCATAATCACTGTATTTATTATGAAGACAGTATGGAAAAAGATTGTGAATCATTTATGAATCCTTTCCATAAACCAGTCCTTAAAAATCATGATGATTATTCAGAGCCTCTTGGTCGTATCGTTCAATCATATGCTGGTCCGTCCGAATTAACGGATGAACGTTCAGCAATTCATTTAAAGGCGAGAGTTACCGATAAAGACGCTATTCCTAAATTCTTGGATAAGCGTTATGGAACGGTAAGTATCGGCGGTTCAATGGGTACTGTCACATGTAACATTTGTGGCAAAACAATTCTCAAAGATGGTAAGTTTCATTTCTGCGGTCATTGGCGTGGAGAAACATATAAAGATCAAGTATGTTATTGGGGAGCGAGAGATATTGAGTATCACGAAGTATCAATCGTAAACAACCCAGCAGACGACTTTGCCCAGATAATGAAAGTTACAGTCCTTACGGACAAAGATACACAAGAAGATAATAAAAATAAGGAGGAAAATTCAATGGGCGGATCTGATTCTACAGAAACCAATGTTGATGATATCATTGATCAAGCATTGGGAACTACTCCGACAGCAGAAGTTCAAGATTCTACTACCCCTGTTGAAGACCAGACTCAAGAGCCTACAGAAACAACAGATGGCTCTACTGAAGCTGGACAAGCAACAGACGAATCTGGTCAGACTCCAGCAGATACAACTGATGGACAGACTTCTACTGAAGAAGAGCCAAAAGACGACGAAAAAGATGCTAGAATTACTGAACTCGAAAAAGAACTCGCTGATGCCAAGGCAAAGATTGAAGAGTTAGAGACAGAAGCAATTGATGCTCAGTCTCAGATTGAAACTCTGACAAAAACTGCTGAAGACGCAAGAACAGAAGCTACAAACTTCAAACAGCGTTGCGTTGCATTAGCTACTGCAAACAAAGAAGCTATAGTTGACAGTATCGTTGCAAAAGAGACTTTTGAAAACGATGATGCCAAAGAAGAGCGTAAGAAGGACTTGATGGTTAAATCCATGAAGGAACTTAAGACAATCAAGGCAAGCGTACAGCAGTCAAATGTTCAGAGAACACAAGCTTCTATCGCAAGTCCTTGCTTGGCAGTGGAAGACCCAGCTGGTAACGGTGCTGATTCAGCTACCGATACTAATAAAACAACACAAGACAACCATAATAACATAAAAACAGTTGATGACGCTGCTCAAGAAGTAATCAAAAGGTTGTTCAAGTAAAATAACAAAAGGAGGAAAAATCAATGGCTTTATTTAGAGGTTATCAAAACCAACAGGGATCTCGCTCTAATACTGCTCTCGTTCGTTCTGGTCATATGTCTCCAGCTGAGAAGTGGTTACTCGATCCCGCATTCAAAGATGCTGATATGAGCGGTGTCTTCAAAGATGGTGTACTGTTCAATTATCAGTATGGTGGTCCTGGAATGGACGAGGTCGTTATTCCTAAAGGACGTGTAGTAGGTGTTGGAGCATCCGTTAAGGATTATGTTTCAAAGAAATACCTTGCTACTATCACATTACCTGGTCTCGCTACAGGCGGCAATACAATCGGTATGGCTCCTTACAACTTCACAAAGGATTGGTTCCAGATGGATCGTTTCGGTGGCAACCAGCCTTCTGTAATCACTCTTGATTACGTTGAGTTACCATACATGCCTGGTTTCACAGCAAACACTAACTTCACTAAGGCTGGTGTCTTAGCAGAAGAGCAGATGCTTTCTGTAGATAACAGAATGCCTTGGGGTGCTGTTATCGGTGAAGTTCAGAACGGCGATTATGTAAAGGCTACTCCTTCTGGTCGTCTTACAAAGTGGGTTGCTGGAACTGACGCTCCACATCTTATCGTTGGACAGGTTCTTGCATCTGATCTCAACGCTGAGCCTACTGGATGGCTTAAGTGGATGTTATGGGAAGAACAGTACAAGAAAGAAGATGACATGTTCATCAATCGTTCTGGTGCTTCTAACCTTCCTTCTGATGAAGGTTATCCTTATGATCCTACATACACAGACGGTAATACAATCTTCCAGAATTACCAGTCTAACCTTGTTCACAATCCTACTGGTATCCTTGGTCTTCATGACGGTTCTGGTAACTATGATGGATTTGGCAAGAACGATACAGAATATACTGATATCAACCTTGGTATTATTCCAGCTAACACAGCTGCAAATACAGTTGTTCAGTTCCAGGCTAAAGACTTCGCTGGTGGTGCTCTTAAGAACTTACAGCAAGGCGTTGTTGTTAAGATTAATGGAACAGCAGTTGATGCTGCTAACGTAGCAGTAAGCTATGAGAAGGGTATCATCTCTATCACTCTTCCTTCTCTTATCTCTTCTGAGGCTACTGTAACTGCAACATACAAGGCTCTTCACTACGGCACACCTTCATGGGCTGACTTTAAGGGCGTACAAGGTGCTATGTATATCTTACTGAAGAAATAATGTAAAATAGATCAAGCTGGCTCACTCAAAAGAGCGAGCCAGCAAATAATCATAAGGAGGATAAAATAATGGCTTTAACAAACATTATGGATAATATGGCTCAAGCTAATGCCAAAATCCAGGACGAGCTTCAGAAAAAGCTTCAGAATGGACAGTATTTAACTGACAAAGAGCTTGACCAATACGAACTGACCGAAGACGACAAGAAGATTCAGGCAGCTTGGCTGGAGACTCTTGACGGCAAGACAGTTCCTGGATTTAACTTTAAGGACTTCTTAGCATCACCTTCAGCTAAGGTATTAATCCCAAGAGTTATCATCGGTACAATGAGACAGGCAGCAGATCCTGTATATCTCGCATCAAAGTTCTATAAGAAGATTCGTCTTCAGAACGGTTCCGCAGTCCTTTTCCCTTCAATCGGTGTTATGAGAGCACACGATGTTGCTGAAGGACAGGAAATTCCAGAGGAGACTGTAGACTGGCAGCTCCACAAGAACTCAATGATTCATGTAGGAAAATCTGGTGTTCGTATCCAGTATTCCGATGAATTAAAGAGTGATCTTGAGTTCGATCTTGTATCTGTTCTTTTACAAGAAGCTGGTCGTGCAATGGCTCGTCTTAAGGAAGAGAAAGCTTTCAACGAATGGCTTCGCCATGGTTGGACAGTATTCGATAACAAGCAGAGAGCAAACATCCCCGCTGCTGGTACAACTGGTCTCGATTTCGAAGGAAATCTTAACGATACTCTTTCTATCGATGACTTACTTGACCTTATCATCGCTGTTTACAATAACGAGTATGTTCCTACAGATCTTGTTATGCATCCACTCGTATGGTCTGTATTCGCAAAGAACGGTTTAACTGGTTCTCTTACAGCTCCTTATGACAGAGATGTAAAGAGAGAGATGCCTAATGCTCAGTTCAAACTTGGACCAGAAAGCATCCAGGGTAGACTTCCATTTGCATTCAACGTTAACCTTTCTCCTTTCGCTCCTATCGATGTTTACGATAAGACATTCGATATCTTCTGCGTAGACAGAAACAACGTTGGTGTACAGATCGTTAAAGACGACCTTAAGACTGAAGAGTTCAGAGATCCTTCTCGTGACCTCAACAACGTTAAGGTTATTGAGAGATACGGCTTCGGTACTTACAATGAAGGTCGTGCAATCTGCTCTGCTAAGAACATCAGCATGGCTCGTAGCTACGCTACACCTGAGCGTGTATATACTATCGAGAAATAATTTGGCGGAATAAAAACAGGAGGAAGACATAATGAAATTACAATTGAATTTTAACAAACCTGGTAATTATGCTTTCTTCTGTCCTGTTTCAAGAGTGCATCTTACAAGGAGTAACCCCGTTGCTTTTGTCAACGAGGTTACCCCTTACATCAAAAGAGGGCTTAAGTCCAAATCTATTATCGAAGTATCTGATGATAGCGTAACAGGACAGAAAACTGCTAAACCAGTACAGACACAAGAAGAAGTAAAAGCAACAGAGGCTATGCCTTCAGTTGAAGAGCCAGTAGCAGCACCTGTTGAAGAAGTTAAGGAGGAAACTGCAACAGTAGAATCTGAACCAGCTCAACAAGAAGCTCCAGCTGAACCTTCAGAAAAACCTAGTCCAAAAAGGGGTAGACAGAAGAAGGCATAATCAAAATCAAACAATAAGGAGCGAGACGCATGAATAATCAAAATGAAACAGTAGGTTTAAGAGTATTATCTGTGTCTCCTTCACATTCAGAGAGTAACGTCAATGTGAATAGCACCATTGACGTTACTTTTACTTCTGACATCAATCCTTCTACGCTTACTAAAAACATAGTCGTATTCGAGGACTATAATAAAGTCTATAAAAACGCAAATAGCTTGAAAGATTATTCTAAATATGCTGTTGTTAAAGGAAGTATAAATTATAAGGATAAAATCCTTACTTATACTCCAGAAAAACCATTTAATACAGACAGTTCTTATATTCTTGTATTAAATGATAAAATAGCAGATATTATCGGAAATACTTTAACTCAAAAGTATGTAGCTGTTTTCTATACAGAAAAAGTAGCCAGCTACCCAAGGTGTGAGATTGTAAGTCCAAAGTATGGAAACATCACAAGTGAAATTCCTACTTTTAAATGGCATAATCAAAAATCTCCATCCTATGTGTTCCAGATTTCAAAGAATAATTCTTTCGAGCTTTTAGTTTTAGATGAAGTTATTCCTGGGAATGAATACGAAGATGATATTAGTTTTACTCCAGAATTTAATGCTCAAGAAGGAATGTACTTTATCAGAGTAAAAAGTGAGAATGGTGAATGGAGCGATACTCACCAAATCTTTATTAAACCAATTACTGATGCTGTCATTGCACAAGAAGACACTCCAGAAATGCTTGCATTCGATGACTTCTTCGATGGGCTTGTTGATCCTGTTGAGATACTTGAATACTTCCCTCCTCAGAACAGTATAAACAACTCATTGAAAACTAATATGATCTATATTAAAATAAAGGGGAAGTTAGACGAATCACGAATCAATCTTGATGATTGTTATGTATATGGAGAATCACTTGATGATGATCATGAAGAATATTCTCATGAATCAATATCTGGTTCTTGGTCAGTAGTATACGATTCTTATTATGACGTTACATATATTATCTTTACTCCAGATTTAATTAATCCTCCAGAAGAAGAGGAAGAAGAACCAGAAGAAGAACCTACTGAACCAGAAGAACCAATAGAAGAACCTGGAGAAGAGGGATAATATGGCATTTCATGTTGTTTATGTAGCGGGTGGAGAACTTGATAAAGTCAAACGTGTCGAATACGTTAAAGAAATCAAGAACTTTGCTCAATTATCACAACCATATAACAAAATGCTGATGATGAACATACCAGCAATCGAAGGGATATATGATCTTGAATGGACAAGCCCTAACGAAGAAATGGAACTCTTGTCATTAGTTGTTACATGTTCTGGTTACGGAGAAAACGATTATTATAATCTTTGGGTAAACAATGAAAGATGGTTTGATACATGGTTTCCTACTGAAGTAAAAGAAGGTCTTTATATCGGAACCGCTACATACGTATACAAACTAGAACCGCAATCTAATTTTAAACTAAAGTTTGTAAATATGAGTGCTACTTCTAAAAAAGTCTGGTTGGGTGTAAGATTATTACGAGAAAAGACAACAGATGAATTGCTCAATCCAGAAATCCTTGACGTTTTTGCATTATCAGAACCAGAAAGTCCGTTAGGTGTTGGTGCTGAAGCAGAACAAGAATTAAATAGTGTTACAACGGATTATACGATATAATAAATTGTAGCAAAATTTATTCTTAGAATGTATATTATAATATAGAGAAATCTTCAGAAGGAGGTAAAGTCAATGGCTCAAAATAACACTAACGAGTACAGAAAGTTCAGATACTACGAAGGCGTTTGTGCTGCTGGCGATTTCGTAAAAGAAATTGCAAAAGTTCTTTCTCTTGGTGTAAAAGAAACATACATTGACAGCAACGGTCAGAAACAGACTATCCCAATGCGTGTTAAAAACTGGGATATTGTGTATCCTACTGTTGACTCGTCATTTGATGGATATGAACATATCAATACAAGAGATAAGTATTTTGGCAATACTAACGATCCTAATGATGGTATCGACAAATACTATACTCGTTTTACTGAAAAACTCGAAAACCAGATTAATCAGATTACTAATAACGTTGTCTTAAAGACAACAACCACTGCAAGAGATGCTAACTTAGAGAACGACGATCTTTCTGTTAGCGGCGATTCTGATCTTGCACAAACTACAATGTATGTGCAGATTTACAAGCCTAATTATCTTGCAAATCCAGAGGAATATCCTCTTGATGCTGAATTAAAAGGTCTTACTCCTCAGTTAATTACTAAGGAGATGTATAAAGAAGCAAGAAAATCTACCGCTTCTGTTATCTATGACCTTGCTCAGCTTGCTGATTCCGATAATGTTAAAGATAAAGATCATGTTGGACTTGTTACTAAAGCATCCTCTAATGAAAGAGTGGATGCTGTTTCTGATGCCGTTTCTTCAAGAGATTTATACGGTGCAAACCTTGATTCTCCTCAAGAAACAAATGACGGTTACTTAAGTGGTCTTAAGAATATCTTTGCAACTACTTATATTTCACAAGTAATTGGCATTCCAGATCAGAATAACCGTGAAGCTTCTTGTATCTTATTGCGTTCACAGTTAAATCAGATTAAGCAGACAGAGCCTAAGCTGTATAAATACTTATTCAGTATCTGTGGCAGCAAAACTGCATTTACAGAATCTGATTATGATCTGATCCAGGAAATGACAATTAAAGTCAGCTGTATCGATACAGAAACTTCTTATGAGTACGTTGTTACTCTTACATTTGAGAAGACGGTTGAAATCTATACCATCAATGCAGATGGTTTACATCGTTATCTCAATGTTGAAACAGAGTATGGTCATGAAGCACTTGACTTTATCAAACCAGAACTTTACTCAGAAGGTCGTTATGTTCCTCTTCCAGATAAATATCTCGACCTTAAGACTGGTGGACTTTCTACAAAGGACGTTACCTTCTCTGATTCAGAAGTATTACGTTTCTGTTTAGATAAGGTCAGTGATGAAAGTGTTCTGTACGGTACAATCGTTTTACGTTTCAATTATGATAAGAAAATCGATTATACAGATTTAAGTTCTTTACAGATCACAGATAGTGTTGCTCTTGAGAACAATCACTATTGCTTAATTCGTATGTTCGATAATCCTAATGCTGATTTCTCTGGTCCAGAGCCTAATATCCAGGATAACAAAGGTAACATTACAGTTACGAATTCTCATACTTCACCTTGGTCTAAATTATCTTGGTATCAAGACTTTGAAGAGATTATGATGGATCATATTGATGAAGACGTTAGCGTTACAAGCGTTACAGACGGTACATTACTTGTTCCGTTAGAAACAGCTGGTCTTACATCTGATACCAGAATCTCTTACTGGGTAAACACAAATAACGACAGAGTTTCTCTCGTTGTTATGGGTAACCCAGCTCTTGACTATGAAAGAGATAGACACTTGATTTCAAGTTGCTATATTGGTCGTATTGATTCTTTCGAGAATTCAATAAACGACGTATCTGGTAACTTTGCATTATATACATCATCAAGTACAACACCTTGCAAGACCGTTATGGATTCTTATGCTACTCAGTATCACATCAATGCAGATTTCGTTAACGATTTCTTCAAAGATGGTGCAATAGGTATGGCAAATGATACTACGCATCCAGAATATGCTTCTAAATATCCAGAAGCTACTGGACGTACTGGTAACATTGAAACATACATGGCATATTCCGAAAAGATTGGTGGTAAACAAGAATGTTCACAGATTACCGATCTTGGTCTTGATGTTTATTACATCACATTAACTGGTAACAAATTCTTTAACGAGAATGAGTTCCCTCGTTATATGATCGTAGAAGCAGCAACTGGTCAACCAGTAGCGTTAGGCGTTGGCACTGATGGAGAACCTTTATATTACGATACCGTAGCATATCGTACATTCATCTACGGTGTTAGTGATACACGTTCTAACCAGGTTGCTGTATATATCAATCCTAAAGCTCTTGACGGTAAGAACAAAAAGGATTACAAAGTATACTTTAACTTCGGTTACTATGAAGAGAAATTCGTAATTACTTCTGGTATTACCAGAGATACTTTCGGTAACGTAGTAGGCATTGAAACAATCGATGACTTTGGCAAGAATACTTCTGATGGTATTACAAGTGTATCTATGTATCATACAAGATCAAAGGCATTCTATCAGAAGCATCACTTCTTGTTTGCTACAACAGAAGAGTATATGAGTAAGGTTATGTATGGTAAATCTTCTTACACTGGAGAATACTATGCAGACCGTATCAAGATTACTCATGGTAATGACGGTCCTCGTGGTGTATTATGTGATACTCTTGTAATTGATAGCAGCTCACTTTATCCAAAGGATGAACTCGTTATCAATAAAGACTTCAGCAAGTCTTCTGAAGAGCTTGAAGAGACATTCACATACTTCCCTGTAACCGCTCCTTATTCTCCTTTATCTGATGGACCTAATGCTCGTTACGGTATTGCATTAAAGAAATCAGAAAGAGAACCAGAATACAAAGATAGTTCTAAGCTTATCCAAATTGGTAAGAACGAACTTATCGCAGTTATGGGTAACAGCTTAATCATTGATGACGATATCAATCTTCCTCATGAATTATCCAATGGCTGTAAAGTATATTGGTCTGTAAAAGAAGGTTCTAACTGGATCGCAGCATCTGATGGCGAAAACAGAGAAATCGTTCTTGCAGACGGCACTGTACTTCATAAAATCGTTAGAGGTTATGACGCTGATAATGTTTGTATCGCATTAGCTGATACATACCAGCCTGGTACAGATACTTCATATACTCCAGCAGATATTGGTTTCACTATTGCAAAGGGTACTGAAAAAACAAACGACTTCAAATCAGAGATCGTTGTTACTCCTCCTACTGGTGGATTCGATCCTTCAAGCGAAGTTACTCATGTATACTACGCTTATAGTGATACAGAATTAACTGGATTAACTGGCGGTACAAAAGCATTCGAAATTATGGATGACGGTACTCGTATCGATAACATTCATAAGTATGCATACGATAATGATAAATTCATTACTATCGTTGGTTATCCTATTTCTCTTGAAGATATTGCTGAACAAAACGGAGCTGATGCTGGTAAGATTACAAACCGTTGGACACAAGAACTGTTCAATGCACATCCAGATAAATACTTAAATATCTTCTTTACAAAAGATGATATGTCAAGCGTAGCTGGAGTAATCTACGATGCAGAGAACAACACTGAAACAGAAGTATATGACCAGTTAATCAAGAGCTATGTATCTGTTCCTTTACATAATCCAGGTTACGACAAGACAGATAACGCTCAATATGCTCTTGGACAGGCATACTTCGATCTGTTACAGTATCCTTGCTCAGTTACTGTATATGCATCTGATACAACAAGTGCTAACAATGGTATTTACATCAACGGTGCTATTCAGCAGAGACAGGAATATCAATACTATCCTTACAACGAAGCATTAGCGTTTACTGTAAAGAATCTTGCTGGTCAAGTTAAGATTACTAAGAGTCACTATTCTAACATTGATACCGATGTTACTATCAGTGGAACTACAGTAAACATTCCAGCTACCAAAATGCTTGATGATTTGTTCGTAAGCGTTGCAGAAAGAGCGTAATAAAATAATTCAAACTGCGGGTAGTGGAAACATTACCCGCAGCTAAAAATTAAAGGAGGAAAACTCATGGGCTTTAAATTAAAAACTAATAATCGTAAAGTGGAATCTGGTACTATAATCACAGCCAAAATTGTAAGTCCAGATAAATCAGCTTATGATTATCAAGATTTTTCTATCGTCGTGCAACCGCAAAGCTTATCGGACAAAGAAAAAGTAATAAGAGATGCACAGACGATTGCGTCCATTCTTGATAGTAATAATCCAGACTGGACACGTATCACTGACAAGATCAGAGGTGTTGTAGAGGCTTCTAAAGCTGCTACGTACTGTGATGTATTTTATGGCGACATTACTTCTCCAAGTGGTAACTCCTCATTAATCGATAGCGGTGAAGATGTAAATCATAATCGTATCGTTAATGTTAACAATGGTGAAGTCATTAAAAGACCTCCATATAATGCATCTTCTACTTCTCCTGGATTTACAGCAACATTACAAATGTCTGTTAAGAGCGGTGATGAAGTAGAAATTATCAGAAGACCTTTTACTGTTCCTATGTACACTAAAGCAGAGGTTCTCGGTACTATTAGTGATTACTGGACAGAAACAAAGATTTGGGATCTTATCAAGAACAGCAATACGAATAAGAATGCAATTCATTCTAATTTAACAGTTCCTTCAGCTTTAAGTGCTTTAACGGCACTTGGAATTGACAGTATTGTTGATTCAACAAATGACGCTAACGTTCCAGCATTAGAGTTTACGTTCCCTTCATACTATACTCCAGACGATTCAGCTTCATTAGTTTCTGCAACTGGAGAAGTAGCTGCAATACCAGCTACAGAAGCATGGCAAATGGATCGTGATCTTTATACTGTGACTGGCTTAGCAAGTAGAGATTTAAGTCAAGAAGACTGTGCTGCATATGGTATTCAGAACAACAAATCTAAAGGCGAAGTTGTTCTTTATAGATTTGCTTCTAAGAATACAGACCAGAATAAGATTACAACTAAATGGTCATATGATAGCGGATCAACCAATATTACCAAAGACATCTCTGGCATTAACTTCTTAAGTCAACTTGTAAGACTTGAAGATATTCGTGCAAACATTGCACAATCATTCTCACTTGGATGGTTTATTCCACCAACAGCACTTGCAAGCTATGGAGTTGATGATACAACCATTGGAACTAATAACTCTCAAAACAATAGAAAGACCGTTACTGTTCCAGCTGGTAAACATGTTGTATTACAATTACCATCTAAGTTTAGTACGATGATTACAACTGATACCAATCCTGTTGTTGATAAAATGAAGATCGGTTATTCTTATTCACCAGCAGAAGGTCTGCCAGTTGGATTTACTGATAATATGTTCTCTGCTATGCAGATTAACTTTACTCAAGCATTACATAGCACATATAGCACTATTGAAGTTGATAACGCTTCAGATGCAGATCCAACAAGTACAATCGGAGATAACACAGAGTTCACAGCAGAACCTAACAATACTAAGTATCTGTACTTAAATACATCAGAAGCCGTTCCGTTCAATGGTTCACTTACATTAACATTGAACGAAAACGCTCTTGGTGCTGGTGCTAATGTTACCGTTTACTTCAGCATACAGATCGGATCATAATAAATGGAGATATTAAATGTCGAAACAAGAGTTTATACTATCTTTTGACAACCAACAAAAGAAACGATACGAAGAATTTTTATTTGAATATCGTAACTACTCTATTATAGATAAATATCAGTTTATATATCAAAGAGATGGTATATCTTTAGACGTAGAGTATTTCAAAGACCTGGTATTCCTCTCAAAGAAGGCTACCAGGTCTTCTTTATTATGCTCATATTTACCTATTGAGCATCAAGAAAATATTGAATTACAAAATGATTTGATACGTATCAAAATGCAAAAACCGATACGTCTTTATACTATTGTTAATCTAACTAAATATCAGCCATTACTTAATATATTTGCTACATCTTTTATGGCATACCCTACATTTAAACATTATACTGCTAAATTTGAGAATTTATCTTTAGAGAGGTATTACGATGATTTTCTCAGTAAATTAGAAAACATTAGTCTTGATAGAGTAAGCGATGATAATATGACTATTTTAAAGTCATATTTTACCCATAAAGACTTTATTTTAAATATATATCAGAGTTTCAATCTTACTGATAATGACGAATTTGCTTTAAATATATATGAACATGTTCAACTTGTTCATTATAGAATCAAACCGTATTTAAACATTTTTGAAGATATTTTCACACATAGAGACAATTTTTTATTTATAGAAGACGAAATGTTTCTTGAACAAGACGATAAGAATATGTATCTTCAAAATGCTTTATCAATGCAGTTACAAGATAAAGATATAATACTATACGAAAATATATTTGCAGAAAATCCTCATAGTATTATTATTAATATCTTTAATGAAATAGTTACTGGACAAGAAAATGATCGTGCGTTATATAGATTTGAAAACGTATTTGGTCAATCTGGAGAAATTACTGCACGATATTATTCTAATGATTTTGTCGAAGAAAACTTTAATCGTATACTCAATACTTTTGAAAACAATATGGGAGTACGACAAGGTTATATACTTAATCATTTTGAAAATAATAATGCATATAAGGTTTATACTGGACAATTAACCGTTAATAAAATAGATCCACTCAGAATCCCTATTAAGACATTGTATATTAACAATATCAGTGCCTTTAATAAGAATGCATTAACATATTTAAATTACTTTAATACATATGTTGCGTTCTCTATGAATGGCAAAGGACTGATTGCTAATCAGATAGAAGCTTTTAATAAGGACAATAAAATACTATATGCTGATCAATATTCAAGTTTTGCACAAAATTCTAATAAAACTCTTAACGTGCAAGACCTATATGAAGCTGTCAATAAAAACGTTCATACTTCATTATCAGTATATGATATTATACCGTTTGCCAAAGATATAAAGTATTTATATCTTAATAATACAGATTCGTTCGGCACATCATCTGCAAAATTCTTATTTGATACTATCAATACAGAATTTGCAATGAAGTATAATGCAAATATATATATGTCAGAGATAGAAAGCTTTACGCTTTCTTACAAAAATTTATCCTTACATACAGGCTTTAACTTTTTTAAAGACGTATATAGATTTATGTTTATAAATGAATATAATATGTTTGCAAATATGAGCAAAAAACATATTTATGCCATTTTTAAACAAGATTTTGCTGATAAAGGATACCATTGGATTAAAATATATAATGGAATAAATTCAGTTCAAAAGTCTAAAAAAGCATTTCAAATCATTTTAAATACGAATTTTTTTGAAAAAATTTCAAATAAAATGTATTTAAATCAAAATAAAGACTTTTTTACAAAAATCAGTAAGGGAATATATATTACAAATACTCATACCAGCATTAACAAACAATCTAAACTTGTTAATCACAAATTAACCATGTTTGGATTAGATAAGATTAATCATTTTTTACAAGGTACATTTGATCTTATCTTTAGTAACAAATACTATAAAAATCTTTTCTTAGATAATACAGCTGGATTTTTATATAAAGAATATAAAGAAACGTCATTAAATGCCGATTACGTTTCTGATATTTTTAAAGAATATTTTAACGTTAATAATCAACAGTCCGTGATTAGTATTAACAAAGTAAATAAGCCAATGTTTACTTCAGAAATCATAGATCGAATTATGAAACACGCTAAAGAAACAGAAGTTTTTAACACTGATTCTTTACTAGATAAACTGATAAAAGGTACATTTATACAAGAAAATCTGATCTGTGATAAGTTAATGCATAATGCTGACTTTATTTCGTTACTTAATACCATGGTTATTAAGAAACGTATTCAAACGTCATTTTTCAATAACGACGTTTTCATTGATAAATTGCCAAATGGTATACTTGTTAATACTGCATTGTTTATCAATAAAATACGTCACCAGATTTTACAAGAAAGCAATATATCTGTATATCGCAACACTAAACAGATATGCTATGAGAACAACTTATTTTTGAATAAGTATCTTCAAGCATTTATGAATAGTGATGCATATGTAACTCGTGATAGCTCAGCTCTTGATGCTTTTTCTCAAGAATGGATTACAACCATGAGATATGCCTTTATGCATCAAGACATTACTACTTTTAGAAATTTACAGGAAACATATGCAGACGATACTGGTATATGGACTTTTAAACAGAATCTTGTAGACGAATTCGATCAAGAATTCGCTACTATTGATAAACATATGAAGATGTACGAAGCATTAAGCGTTGTACGTACTAATAACTTTCCAGCTGCATTTTATGACCAGTATTTTTTATCCAAAGATATTATTGTAAATACATTACCATCTTTGGATGAAATTCATAAAATCGCTAAAGACCTTGATGTCCTTACAAATGACGAAATAGATTGGGCATGGGTATATCAAGAAGACGAAGGTTTTGATGATCCATTTAAAATTGATGAATTGTTACTTCCAGAAAACGATTCTCGATATGAAGACTTTGAAGATATATTATTTAATCGTAAAACATTAAAACCACGTAATCCAGTGCAAATCATTGATGATTATACATTTATAGCAAAGTATCCTAATCATTATCCTATTAAAGACGAGAATGGAGAAAATGCTTATAAAGACATAGCATTAGAATACCTGGATGTACGTACAAGCATTATGAGAAAAGTCTTTATTGGATATTACAAATTATGGCAAGACCATATCTTTGAATTTTCAAGAATGACTATTCCTCAATCAGCAAAGACTATTCTTGATTACTTATATGTATGGATTTTAATGTCATTTGCAGAAGAAGACATACCAGAAGCTTTAAGAGTATTTAGACAAGTAAGATGGTATCTTGAACGTGGTATTATAGAATGTTCTGAATACTATATTACTTATGAGCCTGACGATTTAACATCTGGAAAACTTGATAATACTAATCTTGAGATTCCAAGTGATTTATTACCACCAGATGATTCGATACCTCAAAACAATACTATGTATATTGATACGAATCGTCATATTATTACTAATAATCCTAACAAATTAGGACAAGAGGCTCATATTACATTCTATATTGACAACAATAGAGAAACCACAATAAGTTTTAGTTTGCATACATGGACTCCAGTATATATAATATTAAATGAGGGATTGCCTAATGAGACCATACTGGATACTATAACTCTTCCAACGACAGGAAAAATGGTTTATAATATCCCATATACAGGAGATACTAATACATTTACCATTAAGAAGCTAGGAGCGGACAACCATGATAATGAATTCTTCATAGGAAACATCATTATTACTGGAATGGGTTCTAATGGTAATCTTAATATAGAATTTAACCCGAAAATTCAAGGAAACAAAGTACTTAACCACGTTTCACAAAAGGTCATTGCTTACATGAATCTTTATAATGACAATGAAGAAATCATGCGTCAATTAGTACGAGGCAATGTACATCTTAGTGAAGTGTATGAAACATTATTAACTTACTGGGATTTACACTGGCAAGACAAAGATAAAGGTAAGCGTCTGACAATTAAAAGAACATAAGGAGGTCAAAAATATGCAGACACAATATCAGTTACTATACAGATATGTTAATGAAACAACTAATACTGCTATTACTGACGAGTACGATTATACCGAAACTAAAGAATTTTACACGCCAGAACATAAGTTGTATTTTACAACAACACAATTAAGAAATTTTGGTTGGGATAGTAAAAATTCCAGAAACAAAATGGATCTTCAATTCTGGTTTGACAATAAGAGCGATCCAGATGCTTCGACTGGTGCAATTTATACTGGTACTGCTGGCACTGATTATGTAGCATCAATTACTGGCGAAGGAGAAAGTGAAAGAGAAGCTATTATTCTTAATGAAATGGCTAACGCTAATAAGTCTAATAACTTCTATGTATATTCTGGTACTACTAAAGAATATCATCAAACCTTTGTTCCAGAATCAATAGGGTATAAAGTAGAAAATGTAGCTGGTGTACCAGCGAGACAAATGCCTACTGGTCCAGATGATTATTCTAAACACTTCGTAATGCTTGGTGGTTCAAAACCAGGCATTGACGGAGCTTTTCTCGTATGTAAATCAGAATACATCAATGCGTATAAGACTGCATATTCTGAAACTAATCCTAAAAAAGAACAGATAGTATTGTCTGGTGAAAAATTTGCTAATAACTTATTCTTTAGCTGGTATAATCCGCAAGATGATAGTTATATTCCAGCATATGGTGAAACTCCAGCAACATTAGCTCCAGTAACATCGCAGTCTGTTAACGCATTATATGGTGGTAGCCGAATAATCAATCTTGATGGAGACGACTATTTAATTACAAGTGCTAAATCTCTACAATGTGCAGCCTATATTTCACGTACCTGGGTAACTGGACCAAGCTATAGCCAGACAACTCATTACGAAACCAAATATAATGGTTCTACAATTGAATATGATTTACAAAATTGGGGAACTCTTTTCTTTAACTGTGGAACTGTAATTCCTCCACAAATTTCATTTGCTACATCAGATAATGCAACATTATTAAATGCTAGTTCCGTTATGCCATCAGAACCTTCGTCATTAGACGGTGATGATGTAGTTAATGCATATATTAAATATGCAGCTACATTATCTGGTAGAACAGCAAATGCAGACGGATCTAGTAATACTAGAACCGAAAGTAAAAACGGTGGTGCTATGCCTCAATATATTAATTACTTTACTGGTTGGAAAGTAGCTGATCTTGAGGCTGCTAATATGGGTAACTTTATTGCAACCCTTACAGTTGCAAAAGCTAATCTTACCAGATATCCTATTCCAGCACATTATGAACCAAGTGGTAAGGCTCCTTATCTGATTAAGGATAATTATAAAAAGATTCCTTTATCACCATGGATCTTGCATTCTGTACATAACTCATTAGAGTCTGGTCTTGAAAAAGCAAGAACATTAGTATCAATGATCGGTATTGATAATGTTAAGCTTATTAAGACTGTACCATTCGATCAGTTTGTTAAAATAAAATAAGGAGGAGAATAACATGACTACATATACAGTTTTCATGCATTACTATAATGATTCCATTGGTAAAGCTGTTAGTAATGCTAGTCAATGTAAATGGTATTCTGCCTTAGAGACAACCTATAAAGGAAAATCTCTTGGCGGTAAGTACATTGATATTACTGATCTCGATCCTACGTTATTAGCTAAAGACCAAGAAACGGTTGAGATTATACACATCTCAAATGAAACTACTGATACCGCTGAAACTACTGGTGACTATGAAAAATATATTCTCGAAGCCACTAGAGTTGATAATCCAAAATATGACATGCTTTTTGTCTATGAAGGTCTTGGATATTTTAACTATAAAGATCAAAAGAGTGCTAAAACTACTACTGGTGACTATGCTCAAAAAACACAGCTTTACTTTGATAAGATGAAGCGTGTTAACATTAAACCATGGTTTTTCCATTCTACATATCACTCATTAAGAGCAGCAATGTCAAAAGCAGAAACTCTTGTGGATCTTTATGGAAAAGAAAATATCCTGGTGGGTAAAGAAGTAGACTTAACACAATATATTGACATTGTATAAGGAGAAGTTATGGCGACACTAATCAAAGAAGAAGAAGGAATTTTATACAACGAATACTTCCATGAGAATCCTTTGATTTGGTCATTAACTCCTTCCGATACGGACTGTTTAAGATATGGTGAAGATGGATTAAGAATATTACATACGAAACAATATGTAACTTATATGTTACAAGAGCCAGAGTCCAGAGGCTACAATCAAGGCAAAGAATGTTATTGCTTAATCATGCATCTTGATCATACGCCAATAACAGAAGAAGATATTGCTGGACTGATAGTGATGTCAGATACTAATAATTATGCTGAATTTCAAACATATCTAGCAACTTCGCCATCAACCATTGGAAATAATGGAGAGAATGTAAATGCTGGCTATGACTTAGGTGCTCACTATGTAAGTTATAGATTTGATGACGAAGAAGACGAATCTCATGAAGGGGGTTCGTCTTCTTCCGATGAAGAGACAGTTGTAAACCCTTCTACTGGATTTGTAGATACAGTTTACAAGATACTTAAAGTCATTAAATACGATAACGCCATAGGATATACATATCAGTTCTTTGCTAGTTCGGATGGATTTAACTGGATCGAAGTAGGAAACTTTGATACTACAAGACGTAATAGTATAGGTTTCTTTTTATACGGCACTAAAGATGCAAGAACTCTTCAAAGAGGTCGATTCATTATTCATGAATTTGCTTTGTATAAAAATAGATATATCACCATTAACGGTATCAATATCTTACAAGAGTTCGAAATCTTTGATAGACGTTTAAATAGAACCATTTTACGTTCTGACGATACTCTTCATGGACAGTTAATGGTTAGTCATCATGGTAATCGTGTTCAAATAGATACTACTCATATGGTTTTACCATTAACAGATGCCTGGATTAGAATATATACAAAGGGTCATTATAGTGATACAGTGGCTCAATTTGATATGGATAATCTTACTTTTGGTGGTGATATTTTTACAATTAGTTATGATATTCAATTAAGAATAGATAACGAAATTGTACCAAATGGAGAACCATATGATTTAGGAACATTATTTACTGATACATTCAGAAAAAATATCGTTATTTACAATAACGAAGATATAGATCTTGCTAATATTACTGTCTCAATTACTGCATTTTCGGAATACTACAATGGTGAAGAGGTTGTGCAGCTTGCATTCTATAAAGAAAATATGGAATATCAATCTGTACCTCCATATACATATAAACAATCATTAATGATTCCGAAATTAGAAGCACGTACTGGTGTTGAATTAGTAATGAAACTGTCTGATGTTCCTAAACAAGAATTTTATTCTGTAGCGAATAAGTATAGATTTAAACTTATCATAGAATAAAACGAAAGGTAAAAATATATGGGAGTCAGACTTGTTATTCACAACTTTGAAGTAGATGAAATGGATTATACTGGCACCCATAATCACGATGATTTACTTCATCGTGATTGGGTGGATCAGCACCCTATTTATGCCATTACAGGACTTCAAGAAGTTTTAAATACAATCGAAATTAACTTAATCAATATTACCAGTCTTATTAACTCTAATGATATCGCTGTACGTGCCGACATGAAGCAGTACACAGATAATAGGGTTAATAATTTAAGCAATACAATTAATGCTCGTATCAATGAACTAAACGTAATAGATAAAATCATTGATACGGAATCTGTAGATTTAACTTATAATCAAGCAACTAATAGTTTAAAAGCTGATGTCATCATTTATGATGATCCAGATGGAACAAACTCTCTGGTCTGTACATCAGATGGTCTTTATGTTCCCAAATTAGTTACAAAAGATACTGACACTATTACATGGGATTCTGTCTCTCAAGGCGAATCCCTTGCTGAATTGTTTGAGAATGGTATTCGTTTCAGTCATAACGGAACAAATAACAATATGTATAATGCTACTGAAGCAAATGCTTGGTATTGGGATAACTCATTAGAATCATTTGTACAACCCAAAAATACAGCAACATATAACGGTTTCATCACACAAAATTTTTACGATTATTATAAACATACAGTAAGACTTTACTCGTCAGACTCAGATAATGACGCTAACGGTGTTATTATCGGCTTTGCGTTTGATGATTATGGATATCCTCATACATTATCAGTTATTATGCAAAGAGGTAATGACTTCGGTAGTTTCAGATTTGCATTATATTATAACTTTTACTTACCAAATCAAACATTGATAGCCAATTATACACTTGCCAATTCAAGCGGTGGATGGTCTGGTAAAAGTATTACTTTATATATTACTAAAAATAAAAACCTTGTCACCGCTTCTGCTACACCATGGAATTACAATAATACAGTTACTAGTATAGAAGAAGCAGAGCTTTTACCATTCGAACATACTCTTAGTATAGATTTAAATGACTATTCTTGGGGTCATTTCTTTAATGGTAAGGTAAGATATGGTTATTCAAATATATCACAAGCTAAATCATCTTTTGGAAAAGTATTCTTTTACTCTAAAGACCAACACGCTGCTCAAGATATATTTGCTAACGTAAAAATACAAGAAGAGCCTCATAATGCTATTCAAGTTAATGAGAATGGTTTGTTTGTACAAGAATTTTTAGTGTCTCCAGATGCAGATAATGCTTTATCACATCATGCTAACGGATACTATGTTAAGGCAACAGCAATGAATATTGCAGATCAAAGATTAAATGGTCTTGAACAGCCTTCATCTGGTGAATACTATGTTCATAAATCTCATAGTTTTATAGACGTTGCTCAGACTAATCATGGATTTATAGTTGGTGATTTTATATATTACGACAACAGAACTAACTTATACCAAAAAGCGATTGCAAAAGATGATTTTGATATCAACATTGTCGGTATGGTTAGTTATATTTATGACGCAAATAAATTCGAATATGTATGTTCTGGATTCGTAGAAACTGATTTATTTAACGAAACCAATGGATATGTACAAGGTATGCCATTATATATTTCTGATACTTATGCTGGTCAAGTTACTCAAGAACAGCCAGATATATCAAAAGCAGTTGGATATCCAGTGGCAAACATTGGTTTAATTATCAGCATTGAAAGGGGTATTCAATACAATCAAGAATCACAAATTGGTGACTTTAAATACTCTGCAAACGATTATAATATTCGTTCGGACGGATATATTAAAGTTGCTCCAAATATAGATTTTAGATTATCTACTGTTCAAAAACTACTTTATCACGTAGATCAAGAGTTTAAGGACCAATATATTATTATTGATGACATAAATAATACATTAAGATTTCAAAATACTGACGTATTATATGACTTACAAAAAGTACCTATGGGATTAAATCTATTTATTAAAGCGTTTTAAGGATTGATAATATGCAAAATAACGAATCAAAACGATTTAATTATACTGGTAATGTGCAAAGCATTACGTTAAATCCTGGTAAATATAAACTTGAATGTTATGGTGCTGGAGGGGGTAATGACTCTTCTGCTGGCGGACATGGTGGATATACAACTGGTATTTATACAATTAAAAAAACTATAACCTTATATATTGTTATTGGTGGAGCTGGTGGTTCTGCTTGTAGAAGTACTGGTGGCGGATATAATGGTGGCGGTAATGCTGGTACTTCTGGTACTTCTGGTGGTGGAGGCGGAGCTACGCATATTGCCACGTTCAATCGTGGTTTACTTGCCAATTATGCGTCTTATCGTGACGAATTACTAATTGTCGCTGCTGGAGGTGGCGGTGGTGGTCATAGTGGACCAGGACATGGTGGTGGTTTAAATGGTGGTATAGGAGGTTCGTCTAATTATCCAACACAAACGACAGGATATGCTTTTGGTCAAGGACAGCATAAAAGCGGTGATGGCGGCGGTGGCGGCGGCGGTTTCTACGGCGGTTATGCTGGTAATGGTGATAATTGTGGTAGTGGAGGTTCGAGTTATTATAATACACAACTACTCGAATCATATAATACTATTACTGGTGGTGGCAGTGCTAATACACAACATGGATATGCAATTATAACATGTATTTATGAAGGATATAAAATTAATTGTTATAATTGCGATACAACAGATGAAACATCATATCTTACTTCACCAGTGGAACAATATATCAATATTGTCATACCTAAAACTATAACAAAAAATGGATCAATTTATTATTTTAATAGATTTAAATGTTCGCCAAATACAATATCTATTGAACCAATAGACAAATATCACTATCGGCTTATTATTCCAGCTAATGCTGAATATGATATAAATGTTGAAGCTATATTTGACCTAGCAATGCGTACTAACTCAGATATTTATAAAAACGTACATGAAAATATTATTGATCTTGAAATATTAGAATTTTTAAAGGAATGATTATATGCAGGTAGGTGAAACTAAAACTTTTAATTACACAGGTGCTGTACAAAGTATATTACTAACTCCAGGTATATATACTTTTGATGCATATGGTGCATCTGGTGGTGGCGGTGCCGTTGGTGCTCACAACCACAGTTCTGTTGGTGGTATGGGTGGTAGAGCAACAGCAACTTTTAAAATACTTGCTGCAATGACCGTTTATGTATATGTGGGCGGTGCTGGTTTTTATGGCAGCGGATCATCATCATATAGAGGACCAACTGGTGGTTGGAACGGTGGTGGTAACGGTGGTAATTCTTCCTCTGGATCTGGCGGAGGAGCCACTGATTTTAGACTAACTGGTGGAGCATGGAATAACGCCAATTCATTATACTCAAGATTTTTAGTCGCTGGTGGTGGCGGTGGTGCAGATAACTGGCATGGTACTGGTTCTGGTCCTGGCTCTGGAGATGATGGATCTGGAGGTTCTGGTGGTGGTCTTGAAGGACAGGGTACTTGGATTGGTGGCGGATATAGAGCTGACTACCGTGGCACTCAAACATCTGGTTATGCACTTGGACAAGGCGGTCACGTTACTACTAACACAGATACTGGCGGTGCTGGCGGTGGCTGGTATGGTGGTAAAGTTTCAAATAATAATAACGGCGGAGGCGGTGGAGGCTCTGGATATATTAAAGGATATGAAGGATGTAATACTTCATATCATAGCTACCAACAAAACGTTGAATATTATAAAGATGGTGCTTTTGCATTAAATGCTAGAAATGGTAACGGTATTGCTACTATTAAATTCGTCGTGCCTTTTGATGGTCCAGCTGATGTATTATATAACTTACAGAATCTTGATCTATCTGGATATACGACAAAAGAACAAGAAGAAATTAATTATGATGGAACAAGTATAGTAGCTAAACCATTTACTGGTTTTACATACTCTAAACAAGAAGTAACTGTCGATGCTAATCAGCGTATAAAAATTAACGTATTTTATACTCGTAACACGTATACATTAACTTTAAATCATGGTATATCGCAAAAATATTCTTATCTTTATGAAGAACAAGGTGATTTACATTACGATAAACATCCAATAGATTATCTTCATAAATTTAAGAATTGGATTAGTGATATTCCAGCCAATATTGATCTTGCATATTTACATGATACGTTCTTTAAAATGCCAGCATCTGATTTAACTGTATCAGTTGAATTTGCAGATCAAGACAGAGTAAATACCAATATTTACAAAAATATTTTTGATAGTTTCTTGTTTGATTTGTATAATTTTCAAACCATACTTAATGGTCCATATAAACAAGAGACTACAATCTTTCAATATAATCATGGATTCCAAATGTATGATTTATTGAGACTGAATCAGAGTGGTTTATATGAGAAAGGTATAGCTACAGAATCTAAATATGACGTAATCGGAATGGTTACTCAAGTATTGAACGATCATGAATTTATATTGACTACTTACGGACCAATAGAAACCAATATAAATTTCAATTCAGATTCTGGAATTTTATACTTGTCAGATACACAAGAAGGTAAATTCTGTACCTATGAAGAGTTAACATCTAATTTTTATACTCCTATAGGATTCTATACTGGAAATACTATTACTCTTAACATTTTAGACTCTTCAGTAGGAGATGTATTAAAAAAATACTGCGATGCAATATACGAACATGAACAGAATTTGCCACATATTACAGAAGCAGACAAACAAGATATTATACAAGAGGTATTTAATAACGCATGATAGAACAGCATAACAACTCTGTCATCTTTAGAGATGTTCAAGACGATAATAATTTAATAGATTTCAGTTATATCGGAATGCATGGCACTGAAGAACAAATTGTCACTCTTACTGAGTTAGATAATGGGTTCTTACTTGGTGATGCTATCTATTATGATTATAAAACAAATCATTATAGACGAGCACTTGCCATGAATCAGATTGTATCTGAAGTTATCGGCGTTGTTAGTAAGCTAGTCGATAAAGACACCTTTGAATTAACTCTTAAAGGCAGTATAATATTAGATAGATACAGCAATATACCAGAGAATACACCTTTATATTTATCTCAAAATATATCTGGTAAGCTCGTACAAGATGAACCAAATATTGTAAGCAAAATAATCGCTATCACTATTAATAACGGTATTTACGTAAATATTCAAAGAGGTTATTTTGTTGGATTTGGTCCGCAAGTATTCTTTGCTTCGGCAGAGCCTTATCTGTTTGTAAGTAGTGATAATAAACTCTTTCAAACAGCTACTAATCTGCAAGATAATACAGATTATGAACCTAAAGACAAATTAAGGTATTATACCTCTCAAGAGATACAAGACCTTATTACTCGTATTAAAAATGATATTTATTAGGAGAAGATATGATAGATAACGAAACTCCTGTATTACGAAAAGAAGATCTAATAGACATATTAGAAGCCCTCTTTAAATTCTCTCAAGAGCCTAATAACGCTTTTGAGAGAAAAGAAGATGGTCTTTTCGTATTGGATTTCTATCAAGCATTTCAAAGTCATATATCCGATACTGGTGTCCATGCAACTAGTCAAGAAACAGATATTTTAAGAAACTTTACCCTTGTTGATGATGTCTTATGTTATAAAGGTGAACCTATTATTATTAAGCCTTCACAAGAAGAAGGTAATGCTATCGTTGTTAAACCAGATGGTATTTATATGCGAGATTTATCTCAAACATTACAAGATCATCTGGACGATACTGATATACATGTTACTGCACAAGACAAAGAAAACTGGGATAAAATCTTAGAACTTGCTAAAAAATATGCCGACGATTTAGTAGATGCATTAGTTATCTATGATTATGCAATAGTAGACGATCTTGATTTAATCGATGCTTCGCTTATAAAGCCTACTACTGTGTATTGTATTCAAGAACAAATACCAGATTCAGAAGAAACATATCTTGTAAGATATCTGTATCGAGAAGATACCTGGATACCATTAGATATTACTAAAGAAACATATAAATTATTTGCTCGTAGAAAATATGTAGATGATACTTTCTTTAAGAAAGAAGATTATCAAAATCATGACAATAAAGATGTCCTGGATAAGTTTACAGAAGACGAAAATACACATCGCCTTTTATATGACGGTTCAGATATTCTTGATGTTATGCAAATATCTGACGACTCTAATAATGCTATTTTTAGAGGGTCTGATAATAAATTATATGTTAAAGATTTAAGTTCAGAACTTGAATCTATTGCAAGACAAGCCAGTCTTTCAAAAGTAGTATTACTTGAGCAAGATTGTAATGATTCTGGTATATACGAACTTGAGGAAGATATTAGTCATTTTAACTTTTTAATGATTCATTACTATCTTATGCCAGACGATCCTAATCTTGATCCATATGATGCAAAGATGGAAATGGTAGATGTTGATGGCTTGATAGAATTATATGAGAAACATGTAGACTATATACTTGAACATGATTATGGTATCAGTACATATAATACCAAAATCAGATTTATGGATGGCAACAAACTACAAGTTACTTACTATAATCATGTTTGTATTTATAAAATTATAGGAGTGAGATAATGCTTGAAGCTGGTGGATTAATAAAACTTCATTACCATAATCACTTCGATGTGTTAGAGGCATTTTCTGAAGTAAGTGGAGTCTTATATTATAAAGACAAGCCATTGTATCAGAATATCCAAGTATCACAGCGAGCACATAACCATCTCGTTAAAGCATCTGATGGTTTATTCGTTGACGGTACATTTTTAGATAGATTTGCTTATCACGACCAAGAATTATATTTTGATGATGTTATAGTATCTCGTGAATATACAAACGAAAAAGTATCAGCTATGGTCAATTCATTATGGGCAACTGATCCATATCTTGAAATAGGCAAGATTGACTTATCTTACTGGCTTGAACTTATATATTCAACAGATAAAGTTTTAATGTATCAAAACAATAGTGATATGCAAATGAAGATGCAGATTGGTAATCCAACCAATCAACCTCTTAAATTAGATATTGATGGCACTGTAACTAATAGTAATTCTAACAAAATTAATATTACTTTATTACCATCACAACGTTTGACCATTAGAGATAATACACAAGATGATTTACATGGAATAACAATTACATTGCAATAGGAGTAAGCTAATGACATTAGATAATCTTAAATTAGCATTACAACTAAATAATGCAAAAACGAATCAAGAGATTAATTTATTAATTGCATATGTGAACCAGTTTGCTACTAATCAGAAAATATTACATTATGAAATTAATAATAAATTTCAATCCCTTGATAACGATATTGATCAGCTTAATTCTGACTTAACATATCAAGTATCATTGCTAGATACTAAATTTACTAATCGTATAAATTCATTATCAGATGATTATGGATTACATAAAAACGATACAGATATTCATATTACAGCAGCTGAACGTGATAAATGGAACAGTACCACTCAGTACACTGATGATACTGTTAAAAGTCATGCAGAAAATCTGATTATACATGTTACCCAGGCAGATAAAGATATCTGGAATGCCACCCTTGGCAATGCTAAAGCATATGCAAAATCTTTATTTGATCAATTAACAAGTTTTGAAATTATAAAATGTACTGCATTACCTACTGAAGACATTAAAACAATGACCATATATTTTCTTCAGATAGATCCAGAACAAGATGATCTATACGAAGAATATATGTATCTTGATGGTCAATGGGAAAAAATAGGAAATACAAGAATTGACTTATCTGATTATGTAACAAAAGCAATGTTACAATCAGAAGTCGATACATTGAATAATACTATTACAACAAAAGAAACTGCCATTAATCAAGCAATTTCTGACCTTGAAGATAAACATAATCAAGACGTACAAGACCTTCAAGACGATATTGATGGATTAACCACTACAGTTTCTAATTTGAGTGATTCTGTAACGCAAAACATTACAGATACAGCTCAATCTTTACAGGATGAAATAGATGACCTTGAAGATAAACATGACCAAGACATTGAAAGTATCAATCAAAACATTGAAGCAATAGAACAAAGTATTCAAGGTCTTGGTGATGATGTAGATAATATTCATACTCATAGTAATAAGTCAGTACTGGATAATCTTACTCAATCCGTTATAGATAATTCACATACGCACAGTAATAAATCTGTGCTTGATAAATTAAGTATAGATTCAAACAATAATTTATTATACGACGGATCAAAAGTATGCGATCTTACTGATTTAATCAATAGTCTTGATGATTATGCTAAAAAGACTGACTTGCATACGCATAGTAATAAGACTATCCTGGACAAGTTTAGTATCGGCAATAATAATACTTTATTATTTGATGGTAACCCGATTATTAATGCTGACTATGTTACTGCTCAAAGTTTAGCTACTACTCTTGGAAACTATGTATCAAAAGTCTTTTTAACAAATACGCTTCATGATTATGCTACGAAGACTGATTTAAATAATATTCCTACTCATAATCATGCTAATAAAACCGTTCTTGATAAATTATCGGTTGATAATGATGGAGATTTAAACTATAACGGTCAAAAAGTAGCCCAGCAAAGCTCTGGTAGTGGCACTGGAACAGACCATACACACGCCAATAAAAGAGTGCTTGATGGATTCAACGTTGATGGCAATAATAATTTGATTTATAATAACGATAAGGTAATAGATAAATTTACCACAGTCGATGTTGCATTATTAATGGATTTTTTATGGCCCGATCAAGCAGAAGGTGGTTTTGTTACAAGCGACAGTCAATATATTATAACGAGTGACGAGTATATATTCGTTCCACACTCATAAAGAAAGAAGGGTGATATATGGATACAAAAGAATATATTAAACACGTCATGAATGAAAATAATAAAAGACTTAAAGAATATGTTCAACAACAAGTTGCCGCTGGTTCTGCTGAAGTTACTGAACTAAGACAGCAAAATCAATTATTACAACAAGAACTTGATACTTTAAGTCAATTATTAGATAGTATCAATAGGGAGATCGTATGAGTAATATTACAGATAAAATATCATATACAGCTCGTGCTATTGATGACATACAAGCTGCTCTTGAAGAACGTGGAATTGATATGAGCGATGTCGCTCTAATGCTATATGGTAATATTATTAGGTCTATTAAGACTGGAGATTATAGTGACTATGTAGATGAACAAGGATTTCGTCATTCTCCTATACCAATTTGGCAGCTTGAAAATATAGTATGTATAGATTTTTCATCTATTGAATTAAACGATAACATAGAATTTCATGATGTAATATTATCACACAATAACAGTATAAATTTTATACAAGATTATCAGAAAAATACTGTAACACATGAAATTCAACGACCAATTAATATTAACAATAACATTATTGAAATACATGAAAACGTACAATTAAATTCAAATGACACAACATTTTTTGATAATACCGTACTGATATATCAAGATACGGATGTCATACAGGAAGGAGAATAATTATGCCATTTTTATCAAAGTCTTATCAATATACTTATGATAATTCTGCTAACTGTACACAAGTAAAATATAAAGCAACACGTTCAAGTAATGAAACTTATTTAACGGGATGTTATGAACGTAAAACATTATCTGATACTTTTTTTAGCCATGTCAAAGAAGTGTTACAACATGCTAATTTAGAAGGTGTAGTATTTGATGATGAAAAAGAAAATACTGTAACTATTTTTGGACTTGATTTAAGAATATTATGCGAGTTTGATGGTGCTTCATCATATCAGTATACACGCCCCATTGTTTTATGTCCTTTTGTTGGAACTAGTTATATAAGCAATGCATCTGGATTATGTACTGTTAATGGTGGATATACTAATCGTTCATATCGTTTACCTAATGAAGTTACAATATGTGGTTTAACTGATAGAACAGAAGCACGACAAATTTCGTATACAATTAAAATATATTATAATACGAATTTTGTTATATGCCATTATGAATCTTTTCTTGGATATGAAGTACCATTATTCTGTATTATTCAAGGAGATATCATTAACAGCGATAAAAAAACTGTATATATTGGTGAATGTATAAATTATTGGTGTGATGCTACTTCTCCTGATGTACGTTTATTTCATAGACTTGTTATTCCAGCAAATGAACAAGAATCTGAAACTTACACATATTATCCAAGAGTTGATAATACATGGCTATACAATAAAAATGGACTTGGTAACTCAAACGAGTTTGATACGGTTGGTCAAAGATTGTTAGTATTTGATGCTGAAAAATATCCAACTTTAGATATTCTTAATGCTATATATACAAGTGAAGAGCAAAACAAAAACGTATACATGAAAAAAGTAACATCTTGGAATGGTCTTGTGCAATATAATAACGTATATGATACA